>FTGU01000593.1_pt1 | contig 8887 bp, 8 predicted proteins | sample 1640781 | NCBI WGS metagenome assembly FTGU01 (sample SAMEA3914789, study PRJEB12502) | metagenome | biome: forest; material: soil | place: Canada | collected 2011-07-03 | depth 0.3 m | reverse complement strand
TCCTGGGCGAACAGCTTGGCCATGAAGCCGCCGTGGGCGCGGCTGAGCATGATCTGCGGGCCCTTGGTCTCGGTGCGCACGTCGTAAATGTAGCAGCGGATACGGTCGCCGACGTTGAAGGCCTCGCGCGGGATCGACTGGTCGCGGCGCATGACGCCTTCGCCACGGCCCAGGTCGACGATGACGTTGCCGTATTCGACCCGCTTGACCACGCCGTTGACGATCTCGCCGACGCGATCCTTGAACTCTTCGTACTGGCGCTCGCGCTCGGCTTCGCGGACCTTATGGGTCACCACCTGGCGCGCCATCTGGGTCTGCACCCGGCCGAAGTCGAAGGGCGGCAGCACCTCCTCGTAGATCTTGCCCACGACCGCCTGCTTGTCCGAGCGCTTGGCGTCGGAGATGCGGATGTTGGCGTCCATGTTCTCCAGCTCGGAGTCGTCCTCGACCACGGTCACCCGACGCTTCAGGGTGAGCTCGCCGGTCTTCACGTCGATGGAGGCGGTGATGTCGTGCTCGGCGCCGTAGCGGGCGCGGGCGGCCTTCTGGATCGCCTCCTCGATGGCCTCGATGACGATCTCCTTCTCGATCGCCTTCTCCCGGGCCAGGGCGTCGGCCAGGGCGAGCAGTTCGAGACGGTTGGCGGAAATGCCTGTGAGGGTCACGGGTTGACCTCCTGTTCTTGAGATTGGGTTTGGGCCGCCAGCCGAGCCTCGCGCTCGGCCGCGCCGCGTTTCATCAGTTCGTCCGTCAGCACCAGCTTGGCTTCGACGATCCAGCCGAAGGGGAGGTGGGCGGTGTGGTCGGTCTCGCCTTCCAGGTCGATCAGCACGTCCTGGCCTTCGACGCCGGCGAGAAGGCCGCGGAAGCGTTTGCGCCCCTCGGCCATCCGGTCGAGCTCGATGCGGGCCTCGCAGCCATCCCAGGCCGCGAAGTCCTTCAGGCGCGTGAGCGGCCGGTCGATGCCGGGGCTGGAGACCTCCAGCGTGTATTCGCCGGAAATCGGATCGGCGGCGTCAACCACGTCGGAGATCGCCCGCGACAGGCGCGTGCAGTCCTCGATCTCCATCTGGCCGTCCGGCCGCTCGGCCATGATCTGCAGGCGCCGTTCGAAGCCGCCCATCAGCCGCAGCCGGACGATCTCATAGCCCGTCGCCTCGGCCACGGGGTCGAGCAGTTCCAGCAGTTTCAGATCCTCGGACGTCTTGCCGCGCAAGCGTAGCCTTCCAGAACCAATAAAAAAGCGGCGGGCCTTCTCGGGGCCGCCGCTCGAAAGCTCCATCCAGAGCCATCGGACGATGTTGACGGCTATATAGGCGCTCCTTTTGCGGTTGTCACGAGCCTCGACTCGCAGATTGCGGACCGCCCACGGCCCCGTACTCCTCGACACTTCAGGTCAGGCATGGCCAAGCTCGCGGCGCACGCTTGGGGGCGACATGGCGATTGGCGATTCTGAGATCGGGCGCTCGGCGCTACTCAAGGCGACCTGGCGGCTCCTGCCGCTGCTCGGCCTTGGCTATGGCATCGCCTACATGGACCGCATCAACATCAGCTTCGCGGCCCTGCAGATGAACGCCGACCTCGGCTTCAGCGCCGCGGTCTATGGGTTGGGCGGGGGCCTGTTCTTCCTCGGATACGCCCTCTGCGAGGTGCCCTCGAACCTGATCCTGGCGCGCGTCGGGGCGCGGGTCTGGATCGCCAGGATCATGCTCACCTGGGGCCTGATCGCGGTGGGCATGATGTTCGTGCACACGCCTGTTCAATTCTACGCCATGCGGTTCCTGCTGGGCATGGCCGAGGCGGGGTTCTTCCCCGGCGTCGTCTTCTATCTGATGACCTGGTTCCCCTCGCAGGAGCGCGGCCGCGCCATCAGCCGGTTCTATGTCGCGCTGCCCATCAGCATCACGGTGATGGGCGGCCTGGCCGGGACCCTTCTGGGCCTTCGCGGCCAGTTCGGCCTCGCCGGCTGGCAATGGCTGTTCCTGGTCGAGGGACTGCCGGCGATCCTGATGAGCGTCGTGATCCTGCTGCTGCTGCCCAACGGTCCCGGCGACGCGGCCTGGCTGAGCGCCGAGGAGAAGGCCTGGATCGCGCAGCGGCTCTCGGCCGACCGGGCGGCGGTCGGCGCGTCCGGCGATCCCGGCGTCGGCCGCGCGTTGGTCGATCCGCGGGTCTGGCTGCTGGGGCTCTGCAACGTCTGCATTCTTGGGTGCGCCTACGCCTTCAACCTGTCGGCGCCGACAATCCTGGTCGGGGAGACCCATCAGAGCGCCGGCGTGGTTGGCTATGTGACCGCCATCGTCGGACTGGTGGCCGGAGCGGGCATGCTGCTGGCCGGCTGGATTTCGGATCGCCGGGGCGAACGGCACCTGCTCCTGGTGGGCTTCCTCGCAGTGGCCGCCGCCGGCTACGTGATCCTCGCGTCGTTCCATTCGCCGTGGACCGCCATCGGCGCCTATGCGGTGATCACTATCGCCACCACCGCGGTCCAGGCCGTGTTCTGGCTGGTCCCCAGCGACGTGCTGCACGGCCGCTCCGCCGCCGCCGGCGTGGCGGCGATCGGATCGATCGGGATGGTCGGCGCCTTCCTGGGGCCCTGGGCCTGGGGCGTGGCCCGCGACCATACCGGCGCCTATCAGCTCGGATTCCTGGCGCTGACGGTCCTCAGCGTCGTCGCCTCCGGCATCCTGCTGCTGGTCCGCCACCGGGCCCGCGTCGCCAGCGCCGCCGGCGCCCTGGCGCAGGCGGCTTCTCTCTAGCGAGTCAGATCGCCCTGCCCTGGCGAAGGCGTTCGATCTCGGTCTCGTCCAGGCCGAGATGGGCTCGCAGCACCGCTTCGGTGTCGGCGCCGAGCGACGGCGGAGGCCGGTCATAGGAGATCGGGCTGGCGGAGAGCCTGATCGGGTTGGCCACCGTACTGAGGCCGGACGGGATATCCGGTCGTCCCTGCAGGACGACGGCGCCGCGATCGATCGCCTGCGGGTGTTCGAACACCTGGTCGATGGTGTTGATCGGGCCGCACGGGACGCCGGCGGCCTCCAGCAGGCCGATCAGGTCAGCGCTGGACCGCGAGGCCGTGAGGGTCTTCAGGCGGCCCACCAGGTCGGCGCGGTGCGCCACCCGCGCGGCGTTGGCGCCAAAGCGCGCGTCGTCGGCCAGCCCCGGTTCGCCCAACGCCGCGCAGAGCGCGCGGAACTGGCCGTCGTTGCCCACCGCGATCACCAGGTCGCCATCAGCCGTGGGGAACGGCTGGTAGGGGACCAGGTTGGGGTGGGCGTTGCCCAGGCGCCGGGGGACCTCGCCGGAGACGAAGAAGTTGGTCGCCTGGTTGGCCAGCATGGCGGCCTGGACCTCGAACAGGGCGATGTCGATGTGCTGGCCCTGCCCGGTCGAGCGGGCGTGCAGCAGGGCGGCCAGTATGGCGTTGGAGGCGTAGAGGCCGGCCGAGAGATCGGCCACCGCCACCCCAACCTTCATCGCCGCGCCGTCCGCCTCGCCGGTGATGGACATCAGCCCGCCCATGGCCTGGATCATGTAGTCGTAGCCGGCGCGATCGGCGTAGGGGCCGGTCTGGCCGAAGCCGGTGATCGAGCAATAGACCAGCCCGGGGTTGGCCCGGCTCAGGCTCTCGAAATCGAGGCCGTATTTCTTCAGCCCTCCGACCTTGAAGTTCTCCACCACCACGTCGGCCCTGGCGGCCAGGGCGCGGACGATCCCGGCGCCCTCCGGGTTGGCGATGTCGACGGTCACGGACTTCTTGTTGCGGTTGGCGCAGAAGAAATAGGCCGCGTCCCCGCGCGAGCCATCGGCCCGGGTCGCGAACGGCGGACCCCAATGGCGGGGGGCGTTGGCCTCGCCCGGCCGCTCGATCTTGATCACCTCGGCGCCGAGGTCGCCGAGCAGCTGGGTCGCCCAGGGCCCCGCCAGCACCCGCGACAGGTCCAGCACCGTCACGCCCGCCAGTGGGCCTGTCCTCGCCTGGTTTTCGTCCACCAGCCCCCCGAACTGCCCCAGGGATGCGGGGGCCTAGGCGCTCGCCGCATCCCTGTCGCGGCCGGCGCGGACCATCAGCCGGGAGGCTGCGTGGGTCAACACGGCGTGGGCGGCGTCGGCCAGGATCCAGCTGCGCGGTTCGGCCGGCGGCGGGGGCGCGCCGGCCGTGTCGCCGGCGATGGCGAGTCCGGGGCCGCCGGGGAAGAAGGCCCGGTTGAGCTGCCGGACCTCATCGGCGAAGCGGTCTTTCAGCAGCTCCGCGACATCAGGCCGCCAGATACGGCCGGCGGCGGCCTCGGGACGGCGGGCGACGAACCGGTCGGCGATGCTGCGCGAAAGGCGCCGGTTGTGGTGGAGGCGGTTGAACGCGAGCTGGACCTCCAGCTCGCCGCCTGAGAGCCCCCGATTGATGCGGGGCGACTCGTCCGAACCCGGCAGGCGGACGTCCAGGGAGCCGAGGAACGCCGCAAAGATCCCGCCTTCCAGCGACTCGTAGTGGATCACCCGCAAGGACTCGCGCCCGAAGGCCCGGCGAAACGCCCGCACGGCCCGGCACTGCGGATTGTCGTAGACTTCGTCGGCGAAGGCGCGGAAATCCTTCGCATAGGCTTGGTCCTTGACCATCTGGGCCCAGGTGGAAAAGGCGTGGCCGTAGAGGTCGCGGACGAAGGCGATCACGCGCACGGGCCGGCGGGCGATCTTGTCCCTGAACCTCGCCAGCATCGGCTTGGCGGCGGCGGACAGGAATTCCGACGACACCACCGAGATCGGGTGGTCAGGCGAGCCGTAGGTCGCCCAGAAGCCCTGTTCGAACGCCGCCTCTTCGAAGCCCGGCGGACGGCGGCGGGGATCGAGATAGCGGGCCAGCTCCAGGCCGTTGCCGCTGGAGACGCCGTTGGGCTGCCATGTGGAGTGCGCGGGCGACATCGCGTAGTGGACTCCGCGCCGCGACAGGGCCTGCGCCTGCTCGGCGAGGCAGTACTGAATCGCGGAGCTCCCCACTCTGGGCAGTCCAATATGCAACGCCAGCATCAACTAGGGTCCCAACCTGGACCCAGGCTACAATGTGGCCTCCTGGCTTTCGTTTCCGCCCTGACATAGAGACGCAATATCATGCCGCTCGACGCCCGGCCGCCCGTGAAGACCTTCCGTTGGGACGATCCGCTGGATCTCGACGGTCAGCTGACCGAGGAGGAGCGGCTGATCGCCGACGCCGCGCGCGACTACGCCCGCGAGCGCCTGCTGCCGCGGGTGGTCTCGGCCTTCGCCGAGGAGCGGTTCGACCGCGAGATCATGACCGAGATGGGCGAGCTGGGCTTCCTGGGCGCGATGCTGCCCGAAGCCTATGGCGGCTCAGCCGTGTCGCACGTGGCCTATGGCCTGGTGGCGCGGGAGGTCGAGGCGGTGGACTCCGGCTACCGCTCGGCGATGAGCGTGCAGTCCTCGCTGGTGATGTACCCGATCTATGCCTTCGGTTCGGAGGACCAGAAGCAGCGCTGGCTGCCCGCGATGGCCAGGGGCGAGGTGATCGGCTGCTTCGGCCTGACCGAGTCGGACGGCGGCTCCGATCCGGGCTCGATGAAGACGCGGGCCGAGCCGGTGGACGGCGGCTTCCTGCTCAACGGCGGCAAGTACTGGATCACCAATTCGCCGGTCGCCGACGTGGCCCTTGTCTGGGCCAAACTGGACGGCGTGATCCGCGGCTTCCTGGTGGAGCGCGGCGCCGAGGGCTTCAGCACCAATGTGATCGGCGACAAGCTGTCGCTCCGTGCCTCGATCACCGGCGACATCGGCCTGTCGGACGTGTTCGTGCCCTATGAGAACATGCTGCAGGGGGTGTCGGGTCTGCGCGGTCCGTTCTCATGTCTGAACAAGGCCCGCTACGGCATCGCCTGGGGGGCCATGGGGGCGGCGGAGTTCTGCCTGCATGCCGCCCGCGAGTACGCCGGTGAGCGCATGCTGTTCGGCCGGCCCCTGTCGGCGCGCCAGCTGGTGCAGAAGAAGCTCGCCGACATGGTGACCGAGATCGCGCTGGGCCTGCACGCCGCCCTGGCGCTGGGCCGCCTGCTCGACCAGGACGCCTGGATTCCCGAGGCCATCTCGATGTTGAAGCGCAACAACTGCGGCAAGGCCCTGGCCATCGCCCGTGAAGCCCGCGACATCCACGGCGGCGCCGGCATCACCGGCGAGCACCACGTGATGCGCCACCTGATGAACCTGGAAACCGTCAACACCTACGAAGGCGCCCACGACGTCCACGCCCTGATCCTGGGCAGGGCGATCACCGGCGAAAGCGCCTTTTAGCGCTTCGCGCGACCACGAACCTCACGAACCACACGAACGAGAAAGTCTGAATGACGCCTGCGCTTCGCGCGAGCGCGTTCGTGCCGTTCGTGTGGTTCGTAGTTCCTCTCTTAATCGCACTCCGCGATCGCCAGGCTCACCAGGCCCGGCGCCATTTTGCCGGCGTCTTCGGCGGCGGCGGCGTTTTCGGGGGACTGCATGGCTTTGCCGAAGCTCTCCCCGTCGGCCCAGGCCATCTCGACCACCAGCCAGTGCGGCGCCTCGCCCATGGGGGAGCCGGTCACGCGGTTGACGGTGAAGCTCTTCAGGCCCGGCAGCTTGTTCACCAGCGGCGTGTGGATCTCCTTGTAGTGCTTCCAGAACGCGGCCTCGTCGGCGGGCTTCTGGTAGAACGCGAACAGCTTGATCATGTCCCTATCCCTTTGTGATTGATCGAGTTTCAGAACTTGAGGCCGGGCAGGCCCATGCCGGCCAGGGGCCCGGCGACTTCCTTCATCAGGTCCTGCTGGGCCTGGTCGAGGCGTCGCTTGGCGTCGGCGTGGGCGGCGATCAGCAGATCGGCGACCACCTCGCCCTCCCCCGGCTGCATCAGGCTCTCGTCGATGGCGACCGCCTTCAGCTCGCCGCCCCCCGAGAGGCTCAGCCTGACCATGCCGCCGCCGGAGGTCCCCTCGATCAGCGTCGCGGCGAGCCGGGCCTGGGCCTCCTGCAGCTTCTCCTGCATGGCCTGGGCCTGCTTCATCAGGGAACCGAGATCCTTCATGTCGCCTCACAAACGCCCGTCGCCACCCAATGAGCGGACACATAGCGGCTGGCCGGCGTTAGTTCTATGGTCGCCGGGCGTCCTTGGCGGACGTCTTTGGGAGCCGGGGCAAATCATGGGCGGTGGATCGGCGGTGAAGCTCGCGGCCGCGAGTGCGATCGTGCTGGCGCTGGCGGGCTGCGCGAGCATTCCGAGCATCCGCCACCATGGCGGGGATCCCTGCCGTGAGACCACGGTGACGCTCTATTTCGAGACCGGATCGGATCAGGTCTCCCAGATCGGCCGCCAGATCATCGCCGCCACCTCCAACCGCCTGCGCCGCTGCCAGGTGCAGGAGCTGCGGCTGCTCGGCCTGGCCGATCCGGCCGGGGCTCCGCAGGCCAACCTCGAGCTGTCGGAACGGCGCGCCGTCAACGTCCGCAACGCCTTCGAGCGCACCGGCCTGGCGTTCGAGCACTTCACCATCGTCGCCGCCGGCGACCGGGGGGCGGAGCGGCCGGGCGGGGTGGTCGAGCCCGTGCGCCGCCGGGTGGACGTGACAGTGGAGATGCACAAGTAGGGCGCGATCGGTCACTGCTTCACCGCAGGGAAGAGCGGGGGTTTCAGTCCTCGTCCGGCTCGGGGGCGGGGGCGCCCTGGATTTCGAGCTTGCGCACGCTGACGATCTCGGCCCCCGGGAAGGCTTCCAGCACCGAGCGGATGAAGGGGTCGGCCTCGGCGCCGCGGCGGACTTCCAGGCTTTCGCGCTCGGCCCGTTCGTAGGCGCTCTCGGCGCCGCCGCCGCCTTCCGCCGCCACCAGCCAGGGCTGGCCGGTCCAGTCCTTCAGCCGGGCGACCAGCCGGTGGGCGAGGTTGGAGGGCGCGCCGGGCGCCGGCTCATAGGTGATGGCGCCGGGGCGGAAGGCGATAGGGCGCACGTACTTCTCGACATCGAGCTTGAGCTGGATGTCCCGCTTGGCGTCGATCAGCCGAACCACGTCGTCGAAGGATTGCAGCACGGGCAGGGCCTGCGCCGGCTGCGACTGACCCTGCGGCTGGGGCTGCAGCGCGCGGGCCGCCGAGCCGCCGCCGCCGGATCCTCCGCCCATTGGCGCGGGCTGGCCGCCGCCCGGGACGGCCTGGCCGCTCTGCAGCGCCTTCAAAGCCTCCTCCGGGCCGGGCAGGTCGGCGGCGTAGGCCAGGCGGATGATGGCCATCTCGGCCGCCGCCCGCGGATCGCCGGCGCGGCGGGCTTCGTCCTGGGCCTTGAGCAGCATCTGCCACAGCCGCGACAGCACCCCTCCCGAGAGCGTCGCGCCGATGGCCGTCAGCCGGGCGGCCTGGTCCTTGGGCATGGCCAGGGCGTCGGGGCCGAGCGCCTTGGCCAGGGCTGCGGCGTGGGCGTGCTCCAGCAGGTCGCCCAGCACCTGCACCGGATCAGCGCCGAAGCCGTAGAGGGTGCGGAACACCTCGAGCGCCTCGGCCGTGCGGCCTCGGACCACCTCCTCCAGCAGGGCGATCGTCTGGGCCCGGTCGGCCAGGCCCAGCATGTCTCGAATGGCCTCGGCGCTGACCACCTCGCCGCTGTCGGCCTGGACCATGGCCTGGTCGAGCATGGACTGGGCGTCGCGCACCGAGCCCTCGGCCGCCCGCGCGATCAACAGCAGCCCCTCGGCCTCGATCTTGGCGCCCTCGGCGGCGGCGATCTGCTCGAGGTTGGCCACGATCACCGGCGGCTCGACCCGGCGCAGGTCGAAGCGCTGGCAGCGCGACAGGATGGTCACCGGCACCTTGCGGATCTCGGTGGTGGCGAAGATGAACTTGGCGTGCGGCGGCGGCTCTTCCAGG
>FTGU01000441.1_pt1 | contig 8937 bp, 7 predicted proteins | sample 1640781 | NCBI WGS metagenome assembly FTGU01 (sample SAMEA3914789, study PRJEB12502) | metagenome | biome: forest; material: soil | place: Canada | collected 2011-07-03 | depth 0.3 m | reverse complement strand
CTCGTCGATGGCGCCATCCTTGAACGGGGTGACGAGCGCCGGGATAGCGCCCTTGAAACGGGGTCGAGCCATGCGTGCAACAAGCCGTGATCTGTCGCCGCAGGGTGTTGCGGCCTCGGGAGCAGCGGACAATATGGCCCCCGGCGGCCGGCTCGCAACTGCGTGGCTGATTTGGCGGTCGGTCCGGGAGTGTGGTGTGAGGTCCTTAGTCCGCAAGGCGGCCCTGGCGGGGGCCGGCCTGATCCTCGTCGGCGCCGCCGACGCCCAGGTCTATCCGCAGGGCGGCGCCGGCCAGCCGGTCGTCCAGACCCCGTCGCTCGGCTACGTCCCCTCCCCCACCGTCGACGAGATGACCACCCTGCGCGAGGCGCTGCGCGCCGCCCAGTCCGGCGATGTGAGCCGCGCCGATTCGCTGCGCGCCAGCCTGTCCAACCCGGTCGCCCGCAAGCTCGTGCTCTGGGCCATGGCCGACTCCGCCGGCTCGACCATGTCCTTCCTGGAACTCGACCAGGCGCGGCGCGACCTGTGGAACTGGCCCCGCGCCAGCCGCCGCCAGGCGGCCGCCGAGAAGCAGCTCGAAGCCCAGGCCATGCCCCCGGCCCAGGTGGTGGCCTGGTTCAAGGGCGATCAGCCGCAGACCCCCGAAGGCGCCATGGCCCTCGCCGCCGCCTACCGGGCGCTCGGCCGCGCCGAGGAAGCCAAGGCCCTGATCCGCCACGTCTGGCGCGAGGAGGTGTTCGAGGCCGAGCCCCAGCGCCAGATGCTGGCCCGCTTCGGCGACCTGCTCAGCGTCGACGACCACGTCCGGCGCGCCGACATGCTGCTCTACGGCCAGCAGGGGCCCGCCGCCCGGGACATGGTCGCGCTGCTGCCCGCCGACCAGCAGAACGTGGCCCGCGCCCGCATGGGCCTGCGCCAGGGCGACGCCGGCGCGCTGTCGCTGCTGCCGCCCAGCCTGCAGGACGATCCCGGCATCGCCTTCGAGCGGGCCAGGTCGCTGGTGCGCCAGAAGGACGGGGTGCTGGCCCTGGCCATGCTGCCGCGCCTGACCCGCAACCCGCCCGGCGAGGACGCCGCCGAGGCCATCTGGGCGGTCCGCAAGCGGCTGGTCACCGCCGCCCTGCAGCTGCGCAACTACCAGGCCGCCTATGACGCCGCGGCGGGCAACGGCATGAGCACCGGCACGGACTACACCGAGGCCGAGTTCTACGCCGGCTGGCTGGCGCTGGAGAAGCTGCACAACCCCGCCCTCGCCGACAGGCACTTCGCCCACATCGAGGCGGTCGGGGCCTCGCCGATCACCGTCGCCCGGGCGCTCTACTGGCGCGGCCGCGCCGCCGAGGCCGGCGGCGATCCGATCGGGGCCCAGGACCTCTACGCCCAGGGCGGCAAGTACATCACCACCTTCTACGGCCAGCTGGCGGCCCAGAAGGCGGGTCTGACCCAGATCGACCTCGGCCACGACCCCGTCCCGACCGCGGCCGACCGCGCCCGCTTCGAGGGCCGCGAACCCGTCCGCGCGGCGCGGCTGCTGGCCCAGATGGGCGAGCGGGAGCTGCTGCGGACGTTCGTGCTCGGCATCGACGACGACCTGCCGAACCTCGAGGAGTACGCCCTGCTGGTCGACTTCGCGAAGGCCTACGGCGAGCAGGACCTTTCCATGCGCGTGGTCCGCGCCGCCGCCCAGCGGGGCTATGTGCTGCCCGACCGCGGCTATCCGGTCATGGCCTCCCGCGTCGACGGCGGCGCCGAGCTGGCCTTCTCCCTCTCCATCGCCCGCCAGGAGAGCAACTTCGATCCCAACGCCCGCTCCGGCGTCGGCGCCAGGGGCCTGATGCAGCTGATGCCCTCGACCGCCGCCATCCTGGCCCGCCGCAACGGCATCCCCTACTCGGCCGAGCGGCTCTACGACGCGGACTACAACGTGCGGCTGGGCTCGACCTACCTGCAGAAGATGGTCGACGACTTCGGCGGCTCCTACGTGATGGCCGCGGCGTCCTACAACGCCGGCCCCAACCACATGCCGGAGTGGACATCGATCTGCGGCGACCCCCGCACCGCCTCGGGCGATCCGCTCGACTTCATCGAGTGCATCCCGTTCTCGGAGACCCGCAACTACGCCATGCGGACCATGGAGACGATGGAGGTCTACCGCGCCCGCCTGAACGGCAACCGCGCGCCTCTGACCCTCGCCCAGGACCTCAAGCGCGGGGCCTACACCCCCGTCCCCACCGCCTACGTCGCCGGCGGCGCCTTCCCGGCCAACGAGGCCCAGACCTCCCTGGCGGAATCGAGCTCCCCGGCGACGGCGACGAAGTAGGCGATTTCGCGGGAGAGGCTTGCGGTTCTTCCACGCGCTCCGGCCTCACCGGCTTCTGAACAGCGGCCGGCGGCCGAGGCGCCGGGCGGACCCTCCGGGGAAGCGTCGGTCACAGCCGATCACCCTCTGGATGGGCATCCGGCTCGTAGCCGTCGGCGGGCGGCGGCCGGGTCATCGGCGCGCAGGTGAAGCGGCGCGCCCGGTTCGGCTGACGCGGGGTGGCGACCAGGCGCAGGCGCCCGGCGTCCTCCCGCGCGCGCATCGCCGTCAGCTTGATCTGGTAGTTCTCGAACTTCGCCTCCGCCAGGGCCTGGCGCAGGTTCAGGATCATCTCCGGCGTGAGCCGGCCGGCGCCCACGAGCCCCTGCAGGTGCGCCCAGCTGACCTGTTCGCTCTGGCTCGTCTGATCGGTCCGGCTGAGCGGGAAATAGACCGCCGCGTAACCGGCCTGTTCGTCGCTGGAGAACAGGCTGGTCCGACCGGCCTGCATCGCCGCCTCGAAGCGGAAGGTGAACATGGGTCCCGACGTCGGTCGGCCGATCCAGCGGACCGGCGGCGTCGGCTTGCCGGCGGCGGCGGCCTCCAGCAGCGTCTCGATCTCCTGCAGCCGGCGGTCGATGCAGCCCTGCTCGGCCCGCCTCCAATCGAGCACGGCGAGGTCCACGCCGATCTCGGAGCGCACGTCCTCGCGCGCCTCGCGCGATTCCCGCGCCTCGCGGCCGGCCTCGACCATCTGCTCCAGACTCAGGGCGATCAGTATGCCCAGCACGATGGTTCCGAGCTCCTTCAGGAACCCGCGCCAGCCATGGATCGGGTGCGGCTTGTGGATTTCCATGGGGTCTCCGGACGATTCGGTGGCGGGGGCTGCGTCGGTCGTGGCGTCCGCCTTGCGTGCGGGGAGCGCCCCCTCTGCCGCCTCGCTCCCTGCCGAGCCACCGGCCCACGACGAAGGGAGCGCCCGGTGCATGGGAGCCCTACCCATGCAGCACCCCTTGCGGCGCAGGGACTGCGGCCGCCGGCTCCGGGCCCCTCGCCTCGGCGCCGACCTTCATCGCCAGGGATATCCCCGCGCCAGTGAGCGCGCTGGCGGCGATGACCAGGAGCCCCGCGGTGAAGCCGCCGGTCGCGTCCTTCAGGGAGCCCATCACATAGGGACCGACGAAGCCGCCCAGGCTGCCGACGGCGTTGGCGCCGGCCAGGCCCGCCGCCGCCGCGGCGCCGGTGAGGAAGCTCGCGGGGATGGCCAGGGTCAGGGGAATGGCGGCCGCCATGCCGAAGGCGGCGACGCACAGGAAGGCCAGCCGCGCCGCCGGCGCGGGGGCCAGCGCCGCGCCGGCCAGGCCTATGGCCGAGATGGTCATCGCCAGGGCCAGGTGCTCGCGGCGTTTCAGCGTCCGATCGCAGCTGCGGGAGATGATCAGCACGCCCACGACGCTGAACAGATAGGGCACGGCGGCGAGCAGGCCTGTCTGCAGGTCGGTCACCCCGAAGGCCTTGACGATGGTCGGGAGGAAGAAGGTCACGCCGTAGGTGACGATCTGCGAGCAGAAGCAGACCGCCGCGACGGCGAGCAGCCGCGGATCGGCGAGGGTCTGGAACACCCCGGCGTGGCCGGCGCCGGCCGCCTCGCGCTCGCGCCCCAGCCGCGTCGCCAGCCAGCGCCGCTCCTCCTCGGAGAGGCAGGGCGCGCCGGCCAGGCCGTCGGGCAGCACCCGCAGGATCACCAGCGCCAGCACGACGGCCGGCGCCGCCTCGATCAGGAACAGCCATTGCCAGCCGGCGACGCCGCCCGTGCTCTGCCCCAGCAGGAGGCCGCCCAGCGGCTGGCCGAGGATCAGGGCGAAGCACGAGCCCAGGAAGAACCGGCCCATGGTGCGGGCGCGGTACACGGCCGGGAACCACAGGGTCAGGTAGTAGATGATCCCCGGATAGAACCCGGCCTCCGCCGCGCCCAGCAGCAGCCGGTCGGCATAGAAGACATGGCGCGGCGCGATGCCCGTCGCCGCGGAGATCGGCAGGATGAAGGCGCAGGCGGCCGAGAGCAGGCCCCAGGTCAGCATGATGCGCGCGATCCAGCGGCGCGCCCCGAAGCGGTGCAGCGCCAGGTTCGAGGGCACCTCCAACAGGAAATAGCCGGCGAAGAAGATGCCGGCGCCGACGCCGTAGGCCGTGTCCGAAAGGCCCAGGGCCGCGTCCATCTGCAGCTTGGCCATGGCCACGTTCTGCCGGTCGAGCATGGCGATCAGGTAGCCGGCGCCCAGCAGTGGCAAGAGCCGCCACATCATCTTGCGGATGGCGCCCTGCTCGAGCGCGTCCCCGTCTTCCCCTGTGCCCGTCATGGAGCCCCACCCCCCTCACCCATGCAGCGGCCCCCTCGCCGTCCGCTGCAGCAGCACGTCCAGCGCCGCGCGGTCGGGCTTGGAGAGGCCGAGGCCGCCCGCGATCTCGTACTGACGCCGCGCCTGCGCATAGCGGCCCGAGAGCATCAGCGCCTCGCCCCACATCATGTGGTTCCTGCCCCAGTTCGGTGCGTGGCTGGAGGCCTCGGCGAAGGTGGCGGCTGCGCCCGAGAGGTCGCCGGTCCTGACCAGCACCTCGCCCCAGAGCTCCAGCGCGTCCGCCCAGTTCGGCCCCTTCTCGTGCGCCAGCCTGAGCTTGGCGAGTGCGCCCGGCGCATCGCCCCGGGCCAGCAGCATCTGGCCCCAGTCGGCGTAGGCGAAGGGGATCGACGGGCCCTGCCGCACGGCCTCGGCGAACCAGCGCTCGGCGCCCGCCCAGTCGCGGGCCGCCGCCGCGATGCGGCCGCGTTCGCGCAGGCAGGCGTAGCAATCCAGCGGCGTCGGCGCGATGGCCGCTTGGGCGCCCGTAATGTCGCCGAGCCTGAGCCTGGCCTCCGCCAGCCGCGGCCGGTCGCGGACCTGCTCATTCCACCAGATACCCGATTGGTCGTCCGCCGAGGAAGCCGTCGCTCGCTCCTGCGCCTCTATGGCCAGGATCTGCGTTCCGTCGCGGACCGCGCCCCCCCAGTCATCCGCCGCCGCGTCGGCGTCGAGTTGGACGGACAGCACGTCGGCCGATCTGTCGCCCGCCGCGCGGGCCTCCGCCAGGAACACCGCCGCCCGCCGGCCGTCATGGAGGGCGGCGGCGATCTGCGGCCCGACGATGGAATCGCGAACGTCGCCCCCCGGCACCCGACCTGCACGGTCGTCCTCCGCGGCGAAGTCGCCATTCAACCTGGCGATTATGACGTTGGCGATCGCCCGGATCCTTCGAAAGCCAGCACCCTTGATCTGGGGAGCCTGATCCTGGTCGCGGCTGGAGAGGATCCTCCGTGCCGCCGCTAGCGCCGCCTCGTCGTGGCCGAGCTCGATTTCGCGCACGGAGATCTCGTACCAGGGAGCCGCCAGCTTGGGATCGATGACCAGGGCGGTCCTCGCCAGGGATCGGGAAATGACCGGATCGTGCACATGGTTGGACCACAGAGAATAGGCGTCGCCGCGGACGGCGGGGGTGGCGGCCAGCGCCGGTAGCTGCGCCATGGCGGCAAGCGCCTCTGCCCGACGTCCCGACCAGTCGAGGTAATTGGCCCAATTGGCCGCATCGATCTGGGCGAACAGCTGTTCGGCTACTTTTCGTTCGATCTCCTCCAGCTGTTCCAGCAGGCCGGACGCCGACACGGATTCATGGCCAGCGAGATGAGCCGTCAACCTGATCTGTCCGTCCGGCGTCTGCCTGAGAGAACCTTCGATCAGGCGCTGGGCTCCCAACCATCGCCGGAGCGCCCGCGACAGTTCGGTGACCGAAATGCCGGTCTCGGGGATTTCCAGCTTGACCTCGTCAGAAGCGTCCGCGCTGACGCTGGTCGATCCGGAGAACGAGCCACGCGCCGCAATCACCCGGTCGATCCCCTCCAGGTGGTCGGTCACGTCGCCAGCGACCACCTGCCCGCTGACGCCGCTCTGCGCCAGAGCCGGCGGCGCCAAGAAGGGTTCGACCACCAGCGAGTGGTCCTGGCTGGCGCTCCAGGCCATGGCGCCGACGCCGACCACCACGGCCAGCCCCACTAGCGCCGTCATCACCTGCAGCACCGCCTTCATCCGGTCCGAGAACCGGCCCCAGCGCAGGCGCGAGGTCATCAGCTCCCGCTGCTCGTGAAGGTGCTCGCTCTGCAGGTTGACCAGCCGGCGCTGGTCGCGGAGGAAGGCGGCGGCCTCGGCGTCGACGGCCTTGCCGGGCGCGCCCCTGGAGCGTTGGCCGAGCGCCAGCGCGACGGCTGGCGAGACGCCCTCGGGCGCCGCCACGGCCTCCGGACCGGCCCCCATCTCGACCGTTTCCGACATCGAGAATTCCCCCGACCCCTGTTATCCGGACGAAGGTCCCGCGCGTCAATCCGGCCGGCGGCCGGGCGCAGGTGGGGGTCGTGGCGTCGAAAGTCCGATGGCCCGCCGGCGAGTCAGGCCAGGCCCAGCGCCCGGCCGTAGACCTCGGCGTCGACGTTGCCCCCGGACGCGACCACCACCGCCGTCCGCCCGTCGAGCCTCGCCTTTCCGCTCAGCACCGCCGCCAGGGCCACCGCGCCGCCGGGCTCGATGACGATCTTCAGGTGTCGGAAGGCGAAGGCCATGGCGGCCAGGGCCTCCTCGTCGGTCACCGAAAAGCCGCCGGAGGCCCGTTCGCGGTTGATCGCGAAGGTCATCGCCCCGGGCTGCGGGGCCAGCAGGGCGTCGCAGAGGCTGGGGCCGGCGGGCTCGAGCGCGATCCGCTCGCCCGCCTCGAAGCTGAGTCGATGATCGTCGTAGCCGGCGGGCTCGGCGGTGTAGAGCCGCGTGTCGGGCGACATCTCGGCGAAGGCCAGGGCCATCCCGGCCATCAGCCCGCCGCCCGACGCCGGGCAGATCAGCATGTCCGCCTTGGCCCCCGCTTCGGCCAGCTGCCCGGCGGTCTCCAGCCCCACCGTGCCCTGCCCTGCGATCACGTGGAAATCGTCGTAGGAGGGCACGACCACGGCCCCGCGCTCCTTGCCGATGCGGGCGGCGATTTCCTCGCGGGACTGGGTGAAGCGGTCGTAGGGCGCCACCTCGGCGCCATAGCCGCGGGTGGCCTCCATCTTCATCCGGGGGGCATCGGAGGGCATGACGATCACGGCCGGCAGACCCAGGAGCCGGGCCGAGGCCGCCACCCCCTGGGCATGATTGCCCGAGGAGAAGGCGACGACGCCGCGGGGCCGCTCCTCGGCGGTTAGCCGCGCGAGGCGGTTGTAGGCGCCCCTGATCTTGAACGAGCCGGTGCGCTGCAGGCACTCGGCCTTGACGAACACCCGGCCGCCGGCCGCCTCGTCGAGCGCATCGCTGCGGAGCAGCGGCGTGCGCACCGCCACGCCGTCGAGCAGGCGCGCGGCGTCCTCGACGTCGGCGAAGCTGGGCAGGCTCATGCGGCGGCTCCCTTGCGATGCGCGGCCAGGACGAGGCCCGCGGGTGTCTCTAGCAGCTGCCCCTCCAGGCCGAACACCTCGGCCAGCACCTGCCCGGAGAGCGCCCGCGCCGGCGCCCCTTCGGCGACGAGGCGGCCGCCGCTCAGCACCGCGATCCGGTCGCAGGCCCGCGCGGCGAGGGACAGGTCGTGCAGGGTGAGGACCACCGCGGCCCCTCGCCTCGCCTCCCCGCGCATCAGCTCCACGGCCAGGAGCTGGGCGTCGGGATCGAGGCCGGCGGTCGGCTCGTCGGCCAGCAGCAGGGGCGCCCGGCCGGCCAGCAGCCGGGCCAGCAGCACCCGCGCCCGCTCGCCGCCGGACATGTCGAACACCCCACGGTGGGCAAGGTGCGACAGGCCGACCTTGGCCAGGGCTTCGGCCGCCCGCTGATCGGCCCTGGCCTCGGGCTCGCTCATCGCGCCCAGGCTGGCGGCCGCGAGGGCTGTGACGTTCCAGGCGAGGCGGCGCTCCTGGGGCAGGTAGCCGGCGCGCTGCGCCAGGGCCTGGGGCGAAAGCCGGCCCACCGCCTCGCCGCCCAGCCGCGCCTGCCCGCCGGCGATCGGCTGCAGGCCGAGGGCGGATCGGATCAGGGTGGTCTTGCCGGCGCCGTTCGGCCCGACGATGCCCACGACTTCGCCGGCCTGCGCGCATAGGCTCACCCGGTCCACCACGACCGATCCGCCCCGGGTGACGACGATCTCCCTCAGCTCCAGGGGCGCCGTCACGTCCGCCAGCTCCGCGAGGCGCGCCAGGCGATCAGGGCGAACAGCGGGGCGCCGAAGAGGGCGGTGAGCACGCCCAGCTTCAGCTCCACCTCCGAGGGGATCAGCCGGCCGACCAGGTCCGCCAGCACCAGGAGCACGGCGCCGGCCAGGGCCGAGGGCAGCAGGGTGCGGCCGGGCTCCGAGCCGGCGCCGGCGCGCACAAGGTGCGGCGCGGCGAGGCCCACGAAGCCGATGATCCCCGCCAGGGCCACGGCCGCGCCGGTCAGAAGGGCGGCGCCCGCCACCGCCGCCGCGCGCAGCCGCGCCATCGGCAGGCCGAGGGTGGCCGCGGTCTCCTCTCCGAGCGTCAGGGCGGTCAGGCCGCGGGCCGCATGGGCGCAGAGGACGGCGCCGGCCAGCATCGGCGGCGCGGCCCAGGCGAG
>FTGU01000526.1_pt1 | contig 8965 bp, 10 predicted proteins | sample 1640781 | NCBI WGS metagenome assembly FTGU01 (sample SAMEA3914789, study PRJEB12502) | metagenome | biome: forest; material: soil | place: Canada | collected 2011-07-03 | depth 0.3 m | reverse complement strand
TCGATCCAGACCGACGTCACCAAGCTCAAGCAGTCGCTGCTCAACCTGGTCTCCAACGCCTGCAAGTTCACCAAGGAGGGCAGGGTGGGGCTGGACGTCCGCCTGCAGGACGGAGCGGAGGGGCGCGAGATCGTGTTCGAGGTCTCCGACTCCGGCATCGGCATGACCGCCGAGCAGCAGGCCAAGCTGTTCCAGGCCTTCAGCCAGGCGGACGCCTCGACCACCCGCAAGTTCGGCGGGACGGGCCTGGGCCTGGCGATCACCAAGCGGCTCTGCAACCTCCTGGGCGGCGACGTGGTGGTCACCTCGGAAGAGGGCAAGGGCAGCCGCTTCGCCATCACCCTGCCGCTCAGGGCCGCCGAGGTCTGGAACGCGGTGGACGGCCCGGCGCCCGAGGTCTCGGGGCCGGAGCAGGCGGCGACCATCCTGCTGATCGACGACGATCCGCAGGTGCACGACCTGCTCGGCCAGATGCTGAGCCGCGAGGGCTACCGGGTCGAGCACGCCACCTCGGGCCCCGACGCCCTGACCATGGTGCAGAAGGTGCGCCCCGCGGGCATCCTGCTCGACGTGATGATGCCCCAGGTCGACGGCTGGACGGTGCTGAGCGCGTTGAAGCGCGATCCGAACCTCGCCGACATTCCGGTGATCATCGTCTCCATGCTCGACGAGCGGCCGCTGGGGCTCTCGCTGGGAGCGGCGGAGTTCCTGACCAAGCCGATCGACCGCTCGCGGCTGGTCGACACCGTGCGCAAGTACGCCGGGCCAGCCAAGGGCGTGGTGCTGGTGGTCGATGGCGACAGCGCCCAGGCCAGCCAGATCGCCCAGGCCATCGGCGACTCCGGCCGCGCCGCCGACACGGTTCCCGACGGCCGGGCGGCGCTGGAATGGCTGGGCAGCCACGCCCGTCCCGCCCTGATGGTGGTCGACCTGGACTCGGCGGTCTCTGACGGCTTCTCGCTGCTCGACGCCATGCGGGGAGACGAGACCTTGAGGGGCGTGCAGCAGATCCTGCTGGCCGAGCGCGAGCTGACTCCGGCTGAGCTCGGCTATCTCTCCGGCCTGCCCGGCACGGTGGTGAGCAAGAGCGAGGACATCTCCGCGGCCTTGCTGGCGGCGATGAAGGCCCAGGGCGAGTCCGCCGGATGACCCGCATCCTGCTGGTCGAGGACAATCCCGAGAACCGCGACATGCTGAGCCGCCGGCTGATCCGCCGCGGCTACGAGATCGAGTTCGCTGAGGATGGCGAAGAGGCGGTGCGCAAGGCCGGGGAGGTGGCTCCCGCGCTGATCCTCATGGATCTCAGCCTGCCGATCATGGATGGCTGGGAGGCCACCCGCCGGATCAAGGCGGACGCCGCCACCGCCGCCATCCCGGTGATCGCCCTGACCGCCCACGCCATGGCCTCCGACCGGGAAAAGGCGATGGAAGCTGGTTGCGACGACTACGACACCAAGCCCGTCGACCTCGAGCGGCTGCTCGGCAAGATGCAGGCGCTGCTGCCGGCCGGCGGGGAAGCGTCCTGATGGCGCCGCTGTCGCGAGAGCTTCACAAACGCCCATCATCTTGCCGCCGCGCGGGAGGCTGACACATGCAGATCGACAAGACCGACCTCGGTGACTCGGTCACCCGCCTGAAGCTGGCCGGGCGGCTCGACATCAATGGCTCGGCCATGGCGGAGATCCCGCTCGCGCTGGCCGCCAAGAGCTGCCGCCGGCTGGTGATCGACATGTCGGAGGTCACCTACCTCGCCTCGCTCGGCGTGCGCCATCTGGTGATGGCGGCCAAGGCCCTGGACCGGGGCGGCGGCAAGCTGGTGCTGTTCGCGGCCACCGCGCCCGTCACCGAGGTGCTGGAGACCATGGGCATCACCGATATCATCGCGCTCGCCGCGTCCGAGACCGCGGCGCTCGAACTCGCCTGACGCCAGCCAGGGAGGGCGGCTCATGCCCGCCACCAGCGTCCTGGCGTCGCTGCTCACCGGGCTAGGCCTGCTGTTCTGCGGGGTCCGGTTCATCGCGGCCAACCTGGCTCCGCTGGCGGGCCCCGCCGCGCGGCGGCTGTTCCGCAGGGCGGTAAGCACCAGTTGGGGCGCCGCCCTGGCCGGCATCGTCGCGGGCCTGGCCACCCAGAGCACCAGCGCGGTCACCCTGGTGGTGATCGGCTTCGTGCGCGCCGGGATCATCCCCGAAGGCCGGGCCGTGCTTCTGCCGGTCTGGTCTCAGGTGGGCGCCGCGGCCCTGGTGATCCTGGTCTCGCTGAACACCAGCGTGGTCATCGCCTATGCCCTCGCGATCGCGGGCGTGGTCCTCTACTTCGACTTCAATCTCTCCGAACGGCTCCGCCACGGCGTCCTGATCTTGCTGGGCGCCGGCCTGCTGTTCCTCGGCATGGAGATGTTGAACCTGGCCAGCGATCCCTTGCGGGTCTGGCTGGTGGCGCACGGCCTCCTGGTCCGTCACGAGAGCGGTCCGCTGCTGCTGATCCTCGGCCTCGGGCTCGCCGCCCTGGCGCAGTCCTCCACGGTGGCCGGGGCGATCGCCGTGGCGGTGGTCAGGGTCGGGGTGTTCGATCTCGGCGCGGCGTCGGTGCTGCTGGTCGGCGCGAGCCTGGGCTCGGCGCTGAACTATGGCGTTCCGGGCTGGAAAGGCGAGGCGGTCGGCCGTCACGTGATGCTGTTCCAGTCGGCGCAGAAGATCCTGGGCGCTGGGCTCCTGGCGGTCTTCCTGGCCGTCGCCGGAGGCCGTCCGGAATCGGTGTTCGCCGGGATCTCCATCAGTCCGGCCATGGCCTTCGCCTGGATCTTCCTGGCGACCCAGATCGGCGGTTCCCTGGCGTGCACCCTGCTGAACGGCCCTTTGTCGAGGCTGCTCGAACGGGTGGCGCCGCCCGCCGCCGCCGACGTGCTCGGCCGCCCGGCGTTCCTGCTGGACGAAGCCCTGGCCGATCCGCTCCTGGCGCTGGACCTGGTCGAGCGGGAGGAGCAGCGGCTGCTCGGGCGGCTTCCGGCGATGCTGGACGCCGTCAGGGCGGAGGGCGCCGCCGATGGACCTTCGGCCGAGGTCCTGCGCGCCGCCGGCGCCAGCGTATCGGAGGCGACCCGGCGCTACCTGGCCGGGGTGCTGCAAGGCGAGCCGGGCCACAAGTCGGTGATGCGCGCCATGCGCCTGCAGCACGTGCTCGACAACATCGTCGCTCTGCACGACGCCACGGCGGAATTCCAGAAAGCCGTGAGGTTGGCGCAGAGCGGGGCCGCCGATCAGGTCGGCCGCATGGTCGAGAGCCTGCACATGCTCCTGCAGGTTCTGCAGGACGTCGCCTCCAGCCAGGATAGGGCCGAGCAGGAGCTTTCGCTGGCGCTGCTGGGCGACCGGCGGCAGGTGATCGAAGGGCTGCGGGCGCGGCTGATGGGGGCCTCCGCGGACGCCAAGGTCCAGGAGGCGCTGTTCCGCAGCACGGTGCTGTTCGAACGGATCGTCTGGCTCGCCCGCGATACGGCGGTGGCGGTGATGCAGGCGAGCGGTCAGTCGGAAAGCGCCGAGGCGGCGCCGGCGCCGCTCTTGGCCACAGGTGAAGCTTCAGCTTAGGATAACTCGGGTCGGCGTGATCCGGCCCGCGACGCGTGGGGGGCAAGCGTGTCCGACGAACTCCAGATCCTTCGTCCGCAGGGACGGCTCGACAGCGCCTCGAGCCCCGTCCTCGAGCGCGAGGCGACCTCGGCGATCGACGGCGGCGCGCGGCGCCTGCTGATCGACTTCGACGGGCTCGACTACATCTCCTCGGCCGGCCTGCGCGCCGCCCTGGCCGTGGCCAAGCGAATGAACGCCGCGGGCGGGCGGCTGGCGCTCTGCTCGCTGAAGCCGCAGGTCGCCGAGGTGTTCGAGATTTCCGGCGTCGACGCCATCATCGACATCCACCCGACGGCCGAAAGCGCGACGGCCCGCCTGACCGAGGCCTGAGCTGGTGGCCGCCCGCTCCCGCACCATCCGCTCCGCCGCTCCCGAGGCCGCATCGCCCATCTCCCTGATCGAGGAGTTCCTGCTCCTGGCCCTGGAAGACGAGGGCGGCGAGTTCAGCCGCATCCCGGAGACCTCGCTCAGCTGCGGCCTGGCCGGCGCGGCGCTGATGGACCTGGCCATCCGCGGCCGCATCGACAGCGACCTGCATCACCTGTGGGTGGTCGATTCGGCGCCCACCGATTCCGCCATGCTCAACGAGATGCTGGCCGAGATCGCCGCCGAGCCCGGCCGCCTGCATCCGCGCGAGTGGATCGGCCGGCTGATGCCGCAGGCGGTGAAGCTGAGGGGCGAGGCCATCCAGCGCCTCTGCGCCCGAGGCGTGCTGCGCCAGGAGGATCACGCCTACCTCTGGGTGCTGCAGGCCCGCCGCTACCCGGTCGAGCGCGGCGAGGAGCGGCTCGAGGGCAAGCGCCGGATCCTGGCCCTGCTGTTCAACCGGGAGATCCCCGATCCGCAGGACGTGGCCCTGATCGCCCTGGCCGACGCCTGCGGCGTGTTCGAGCGGATCCTGGGCCCCGGAACCCTGGAAGAGGCCGGCCCGCGCATCCGGCAGCTCCGGCGGATGGACCTGATCGGCGGCGAGATCGCCCACACCGCCGAGGTGATGAACCGCGAGATCCGCAAGGCCGAGAGCGCCGCACCGTGCTCGCCGGTCTCGCTGGCAATGTGATGGAATGGTACGACTTCGGCATCTACGGCTACTTCGCCGCGGTGATGGGCCAGAAGTTCTTCCCGGCCCACGATCCGGCGACGTCCCTGATGGCTTCGTTCGGCGTCTTCGCCGTGGGCTTCCTCGGCCGGCCGCTCGGCGCCCTGCTGTTCGGCCACATGGGCGACAGGCACGGACGCAAGCACGCCCTGACCGTCTCGGTGCTGTTCATGGCGGTCCCCACCCTGCTGATCGGCCTGATGCCGACCTACGCCGACGTCGGCATCCTCGCCCCGATCCTGCTCATCATGCTGCGGCTCTGCCAGGGCATGGCTGTGGGCGGTGAGTTCACCACCTCCATGGTGCTCCTGGTGGAATCGGCGCAGCGCAGCCGGCGGGGGATCGTCGGCAGCTTCGCCCCGGCCGGCGCCTCCGCCGGGATGTTGCTCGGCTCCATCGTCGGGGCGGCGGTGACCGGCCTTCTGTCCGCGCCGGCCATCGGCGCCTGGGGCTGGCGCGCGGCCTTCCTGTTCGGCTTGGTGATCGGCGTGGTGGTGCTGATCGTTCGCCGCCGGCTGCCACCCGACCCGACCATCGAGGCCATCAGCGAGGCGCGCAAGTCGCCGGTGCTCACCGCCTTCCGGACCGAGTGGCGCACCATCCTGCGCATCGCCGGCATGATGATGACGCTCGGCATCGGTTTCTATCTGAACTTCGTCTACCTCTCGACCTGGCTGACCCAGTACACCCACCTCTCCCGGCCGCTGACCCTGCTGCTGAACGCCCTCATGCTGGCGCTTCAGCTGGTGCTGCTGCCGGTCGGCGGGATGCTGGCCGATCGGATCGGCAGCAAGGCGCAGCTGCTTCTGGCCACCCTGGGCTTCGTGCTGATGAGCTGGCCGCTTTACCTGCTGGTCAGCCACGGCTCCCTGGCGTCCGTGCTGATGGGGCAGGCGGGCTTCGTGCTGCTGCAGGCCGCGCTTTCGAGCGCCATGCCGGCCTTCAACGTGGAATCCCTCCCAAGGCACGTGCGCTGCACCGCGCTGTCGTCGGGATACAACCTGGCGCAGGCGCTGTTCGGCGGCACCGTGCCGATGGTCGCCGTGGCCCTGATCGCCGCGACGCACTATCCGCTCGCGCCGTCGCTCTATCTCACGGCCGCGGCAGTGCTGTCCTTCCTGGTGATCCTCACCTGGCGAAAGGCGCCCGAAGAGGCCCTGGGCTAGGGCTTCAGCACCACCTTGATGCAGCCGTCCTTCTTATCGCGGAAGGTCTTGTACATCTCCGGCGCACGCCCGAGCGGGGCGGTGTGGGTGACCACGAAGTCGGAGTCGATCTCGCCCTCGTCGATGCGTCGCAGCAGGTCGTCCGCCCAGCGCTTCACGTGGGTCTGGCCCGTGCGGATGGTCAGCCCCTTGTTCATCATCGCGCCCAGCGGGATCATGTTGGCGAGGCCGCCATAGACCCCCGGCACCGATACCGTGCCGCAGGCCTTGCAGGCCATGATCGCCTCGCGCAGCGCGACGGGCCGCTCGGTCTCCAGCTTCATCGCCAGCTGCACCCGGTCGATCATGTCGAGGATGCCGCTGGGGCCGTGCGCCTCGAGGCCGACCGCGTCGATGCACTTCTCCGGACCGTGCCCGCCGGTCATCTCCTGAAGGGTGGGCAGCACCTTCAGCTGGCTGCGGTCGAGGATCTCCACCCGGCCGTCAAGCGCCTCAGCCATGGCCAGGCGCTCGGGCACGTCGTCGATGGCGATCACCCTCTTGGCGCCCATGATCAGCGCCGAGTGGATGGCGAACAGGCCGACGGGGCCGCAGCCCCACACCGCCACCGTGTCTTCCGGCTGGATGTCGCAGAAGGCGGCGGCCTGCCATCCGGTCGGCAGGATGTCGGAGAGGAACAGGTAGCGCTCGTCAGGCCCGGTCTGCGGCACGTGGATCACCGTGCTGGCGGCGAAGGGGACCCGCAGGTACTCGGCCTGGCCGCCGGCGTAGCCGCCGGTGATGTGCGAGTAGCCGAACAGGCCCGCGGTGGTGTCGCCGAAGAAGGCCTTGGCCAGGTCGGCGTTGCGGTTGGTGGTCTGGCAGACGGAGAAGTTGCCCTTGCGGCACTGCTCGCACTCGCCGCAGACCATCTGGAACGGCACCACGACGCGGTCGCCGACCTTCAGGCCCTTGGCCTTCGCTTCGGGGCCCACTTCGACGACCTCGCCCATCGTCTCGTGGCCCATCACGTCGCCGGCGCACATGGTCGGCACCATGCCGTCCATCAGGTGCAGGTCGGAGCCGCAGATGCAGGTGGAGGGGACGCGGATGATGGCGTCCTTGGGGTCCTCGATGATCGGGTCCGGGACGGACTCGCAGCGGAGGTCCTTCTTGCCTTGCCAGCAGATCGCCTTCACGTCGGAGCTCCTATTCGCAATTGCGCTTCACCGTGCTCATGCGCACGGCGGTGAAGAGGTCGAGGGCGGTGACGCCCAGCACGAAGGCCAGCCCAGCCTTGGCCATGCCCCGGTGGGGATTGGTGCGCCTGGCCATGCCGGCCAGGGCCGCGATGTCGAACAGGTCGGCGGCGAAGCGCGCCCACAGCATCTCCGAGCGGGTGGGATCGCTGGAGAGCACGACGCCCGTGGCCAGCTCTCGCGCGCCGAACAGCAGCCGCACGACGCCCGGTGGCGAGCGGACGCCCAGGGTGCGTTTGACCGCGTTGGGGAACAGCAGGCCCCAGAGGCCCAGGGTGAGCGCCGTCATGCCGATCATCTGCGACAACGCCGGCTCGATCGCCGGGACGGCCCGGACCCGGTCCGTCGAAAGGCTCATGCTCCGCCCCGAGGGCAGGGGAAGCCTGGTCGACGGCGACCGCGCGAGGCTCTCGATCTTCTCGCGCGCCTGATCCTTGAGGCCCGACAGGAATGTCCCATCGGCCTTGCTGCCCGAAGGCTCGTGTTCGATTGCGGTCACGGCTTCCTCCCGTCCTGCCACCAGGGCTAAACCGGAGCGAGCGGCGAACGTTCCGAAGGATCTCGACAACCATCCTATGCTAAAAGCTTAGCGATAATAATGGGCTGACCGTCCTAACTAAAGCGACGCCTTAGCAGAGGCCAAGCCTCCGCTTGCCGGCGTCCGGAACAGCTGCGGCCACGCACCGTTAGCCCCCCATGGCCGAGGAGCAACCGCCAGGCGTTCGCAACGCCCGAGCTGCGGAGAAGGCCGCCGACGCCGCTCAGGGCGTGCGTCGCAGCGCCCGTCAGCTCGAGCGGTCGGCAGGCGCCGTCAAGTCCAGCGCCGATCGCTCCACCGAGCTCGCCGCGGACCGGACTGTGCTTGCCGCGGAACGGACCTACGCCGCCTGGGTCCGCACCGGCCTGGCCTCGCTGGCCAGCGGCGTGGGGGCCAGGGCTCTGATGGTCAAGGTCGCGCCGGCCTGGTTCGGCGGCGTCACCGGCTCGGTGCTGATCCTGTTCAGCGCCTTCTGCTTCGGGGCGGCCGTGTGGCGTGAGCTGAGCCCGGTCGAGCCTCCGACTCTGCCGGCCATGCGCCGGCTGCCGGGCTGGTTGCTGATGACCGTCAGCGGCTTTCTCGTGCTGGTCGACCTCGTCGCCCTGGTCGGGGTCTGGGCCCGCGCCGGCTGAGCCGGTTCAGGACTTGTCGATCACCTTGTCGGCCTTGCCGTCGATGCGCTTCTCCTCGGCCTTGGACATCCGCCCGGCCTTAACCGCCTGGCTGGCGCGGGCCTTGGCGTTGCGGGCGTGGGCCTTGTCCTCAATGGGGAACTTGCGCTTGTCGGGCTCGGCGAACTTGCTGTCTGGCAGCTTCTTGCGGGACTTGGTGCTGAGTTCGGCCATGGCGTCCTCCTGGCCTGCTAACGCGCGTTGCGCACCTGAGTTCGCGCCCGCCCTTAACAAGAGTGGATCGTAAGCCCACGGTGGGCGTTGCCGCGAAGCAATGTCGGGAGGCGAACTTTGGCAAAGGCCGAGATCGAAGGCGAGCTGAACCCTCGCGCCGGCGCGCAGTCCCCCCGGCGAAACGTGTTCCAGGTGCTCGGGCCGGGCCTGATCACCGGCGCCTCGGACGACGACCCGTCCGGAATCGCCACCTATTCGCAGGCCGGTGCACAGTTCGGCTACGACCTCGGATGGACGTTGCTGTTCAGCTGGCCGCTGATGTGCGCCATCCAGGAGATCAGCGCCCGGATCGGCCGGGTGACCGGCCACGGCGTGGCGGGGAACCTCAAGCGGCACTACCCCTCCGTCTTCCTCTTCCCGATCGTGCTGCTGCTGGTCGCGGCCAACACC
>FTGU01000372.1_pt1 | contig 8984 bp, 8 predicted proteins | sample 1640781 | NCBI WGS metagenome assembly FTGU01 (sample SAMEA3914789, study PRJEB12502) | metagenome | biome: forest; material: soil | place: Canada | collected 2011-07-03 | depth 0.3 m | reverse complement strand
ATCAGCTTGTCCTTGATCAGCTTCCAGATGATGCGGGTCATCTCGTCGCCGTCGATGTCGACGACGGGGTTCTGCACCTTGATCTTGGCCATGGGCTGAGGGCTCTCCGGAGCGCGGCGTTGGAAGCGCCGAGCCTATAGACGCTGGCGATGACCGCCGGAAGACCCGATCCTCACCCCGCAAAGCGGGGGACGATCAGTCCGCCGGGCCGCCCTCGAGCCAGCGCTTGCCCCTGGCGTAGAGCGCCTCGACCTCTTCGCCAGTGAGCCCGGGCATGTCGGTCTTCACTGCGAAGCCGATGTCGGTCTGTAGGTAGGCGAGGTGACGGTAGCCGGCGGGAAAGCGGCTGAGGATCTCCTGATCAAGTTCCAGCCGGGCGGAAGGGTCCACCGGGTCCATGCGGTCCTTCTCGTAGATCGGCTGGCGCAGCACGACGGCCCACCGGCCATCCCGCTTTTCCATGAAGTCGTAGAACCTCCCCGTGCAGACCACGTCCACCATTTCGCGGTGGACCAGCGCCCGCTGGTTGATGGTCATCTTGGTCTGGGCGATCGCGCGGTCGCCGGCCACGTCGATCGAGCTGCCGCCGAGGAAATGCAGGATCGACACGCCACGCTCGAACCCCTCGCGCGAGACCTTGATGAACTCCGACGCCGGCCCCTGGAACCAGGTCGCCATCATCCACCCGTCGTCGTGCCAGCACGCAGCGAAGCGCTCCCAGTCGCCGGCGTCGCGCGAGAGCGCCCAGTTCTCGATCACCTCGCGGATGGCGACACGCTCGGCTTGATCGCGTGACAGGTCTGGCATCGGCCTCTAATCCCTTCGCTCGTTTCCGCATCTAGCCTCGAATGCCTGACAGTTTCACGCCCCCCGCCGTCATCCTGAACGAGCCGCAGCTGGCCGAGAACATCGGCGCGGTGGCCCGAGCCATGGCCAATTTCGGCCTTTCGGACCTGCGGCTGGTGCGTCCGCGCGACGGCTGGCCCCAGGAGCGCGCCTGGGCCTCCGCCTCCGGGGCGAACTGGCCGCTGGACGGAGCTAAGGTGTTCGACCGGCTCGAGGACGCCATCGCCGATCGGCAGCATGTCCTGGCCACCACCGCCCGCCCGCGCGAACTGCGCCTGCCGATCCTGACCCCGCGCGAGGCGGCCGGCGAGCTGCACGCCCTGGCAGGCGCGGGCCAGGCCATGGCCTTGCTCTACGGCGGCGAGCGAGCGGGGCTGGAGACGCGCGACATCGCCCTCTGCCAGGGCGTCATCACCATTCCCATCGATCCGAAGTTCCACTCGCTGAATCTCGCCCAGGCCGTGGTGGTCACCGCCTACGAATGGCGGATGATGGTGCTCGACCGGCCGGCGGTCAGCTTCGGCAAGAACCAGGCTCCGCCCGCCGAGCAGGCGGTGCTGGAGGGTCTCTACGGCCAGCTCGAGGGCGAGCTGCGGGCGGCCGGCTTCTTCCACCCGCCGGAGAAGACGCCGAGCATGATCAACAACCTGCGCGCCATCTTCGCCCGCGCGCGATTGTCGGATCAAGAAGTGCGGACGCTTCGCGGGGTGGTGACCGCCCTCTCGAGGGGCCGCGGCAAGGTGCTGGAGAAGCTGGCGGCTCAGAAGTCGAAGACGGCCACCTGACCACCGTCTGAATTGGGCCGGGTTTGACTCCTCAGGGAGAAATCCTCATACACCCCGCTTTCCCGCGGCCGGGCTCGCTCGGCGGCGCGGGAGCTTATGACGGGTGACGCGAGGCCGCCGTTGAGATCGCCGCTCCAATCGGGGAGGGGCCGGACCGCGTCGAGTACGAAAAGAGACGAGCATGTCGAAGCGCCATAGCGCCAAGTACAAGATCGACCGTCGCATGGGCGAGAACCTCTGGGGTCGCCCGAAGTCACCGGTGAACCAGCGTTCGTACGGCCCCGGCCAGCACGGCCAGCGCCGCAAGTCCAAGGTGTCCGACTTCGGCCTGCAGCTGAAGGCCAAGCAGAAGCTGAAGGGCTACTACGGCAACATCACCGAGCGGCAGTTCCAGAAAATCTACACCGAGGCGGCGCGCCGCAAGGGCAACACCTCGGAGAACCTGATCGCGCTGCTGGAGTCGCGGCTGGATGCGGTGGTCTACCGCGCCAAGTTCGCCCCGACCCCGTTCGCCGCCCGCCAGATCGTCAACCACGGCCACATCCAGGTGAACGGCCGCCGGGTGAACATCGCCTCCTTCCAGGTGAAGGCCGGCGACGTGGTCGAGGTTCGCGAGCACTCCCGCAACATGGCCCTGATCCTCGAGGCCCAGCAGTCCTCCGAGCGGGAGACTCCCGACTACATCGAGGTCGACTCCAAGCACCTGCAGGCCAAGTTCGTGCGCGCGCCGGACCTGGCGGAAGTACCCTATCCGGTGCGGATGGAGCCCAACCTGGTCATCGAATACTACGCCTCCTGATCGCTCGATCAGGACCGGACGTTCAGGGGCTCCCGCGAGGGGGCCCCTTTTCGTTTGGGAAGGAAAGCGGTAGGGCGCTACTGCGCCTCGAGAACGCCCTGTTCGGTCAGGAACGGCTTCAACTCGCCCGCCTGGAACATCTCCTTGATGATGTCGCAGCCGCCGACGAACTCGCCCTTCACATAGAGCTGCGGGATGGTCGGCCAGTCCGAATAGCTCTTGATGCCCTGGCGCAGCTCGTGGCTGGAGAGCACGTTGACCGTGGCGTAGTCCACGCCGACGTGGTCCAGGATCTGGACGACCATGGCCGAGAAGCCGCAGGCCGGTTGTTCGGCGTTGCCCTTCATGAACAGGACCACGGGGTTTTCCGCCACCGTCTGGGCGATGAAGCTGTGGACGGGCGAGGTCTCTACGGACGCGTCGGTCAAGGCTGAACCCTCTGAATACCACCAAGAGCTAGGCGCCCGCCCCCCTCCGGTCAAGCGGTGGGCCTACAGGTTGGCCCGAAGCGCCTGCTCTTCGCTCTCCGCCAGGGAGGAAAACCGCGCCATTTCTATCTGCGCGGCCACTGCAGGCGGCAACTCGCGGTCCGGCGCCGCGGCCAGCTTCTGCAGGTGCTCGACACTCCGCGCCCTCACCAGCACGGACGCCAGGCTCGTCTCGGTCAGGGCGTAGGCGAGGCAGAGCTCCTCGCAGGTCCAGTCCTTGGTCTCGTTCAGGAACGAATAGCCTCCTGTGCCGGCCAGCGGGTTGGCCCTTTCCCTGCGCCTGGGCTTGATCAGCACTTCGAGCTGCTCGCGCGGGAAGTGGCCATAGCCGAGCACCGCCATGTCTGTGGCGACCGCCATTCGCACCCGCCGCCGCTCGGTCCAGCCGGAGAGCAGCGAATATTCGGTGGCGAGCAGGTCGAGGGCGCCGGTTCCGATCAGGTCGTCCACGGCCTCGGTCGAGCCGGCGACTCCGAGGCTGCGCACCAGGCCCGCGGACTTCAGGGCGCCAAGCGCCTTCAGCCCGTGAGGAGACACCAGGGCCGCCGGATCGAGCAGGACCGCATCGAGATAGTCGAGTCCGGTGGCGGCCACCGCGGCGCGGATCTGACCGGCGACGGCGTCCAGGGAAGCGACGCGGCCAGGCGGCATGGCGAGGCGCAGGGCCACAAACACCATCCGCCGGTCGATGCATTCCAGCGCCTCGCCGATCCCTTCGCCGATCGCCGGATCCAGGGCGCGGATCTCGAACCCGCTGACGCCGCATTCCAGCGCCGCGTAGATCAGGGAGATCCAGTCGGCGGCCCGGCGCGAGGGGTCGGGCTCGAGAATCAGGGAGACCGCCGAGACGACCTGCCCGCGCCCGTCAAGGGAACGATAGCGCATGGCTGGCGCCCTACACTTCCGGCGGCGCCAGGGTCTCCAGCGCAAGGGCGTGGATCTCGCCCCCGACCCGGCCGCCCAATGACTGGTAGACGAGCTGATGCTGGCGCACGCGCGTCAGGCCCCGGAAGGCTTCCGAGACGATGCGGGCGCGGTAGTGGTCGCCGTCGCCGGCCAGATCCTGGACGGCGATCTGGCCGTCGGGAAAGGCCTCCTGGAGACGGGTTTGCAGTTCTTCCTGGGAAATCGGCATGTGGCGCTGAACCGGAGGTCGGGGAAGGAGAGCGGACAAAGCTTAAGAAAGCCGTGCAGCCGCGGGCGGCCGCCCAATACACGCCAAGTTGCAATCACACCAATTCTTAAACCCGTCCGGCGATGCTCGCGCAGCCTTCGGGGGGAGGGGACCGACCAGATGGGCGCCCCAGCCAAGACTGTCGCGGCGACGCGCAAACCGCGCGGACGCACGCGCTCTGCCTCGCAGCTCGAGGCGCTCAAGGCCTTCGTCCTCAATGCGCCGCTGGCCGTCGCGCTTACCGATCGCGACCTGAATTACCTCGCCGTCAGCCCGACCTGGATAATCGATCTCGACACCACCGCCGAGCAGCTGGTCGGCACGAGCTCCTATGCGGCGGCCCCCGAAACCCGCCGCTACGAAGCCGCGCACCGCCGCGTGCTGGCCGGCGAGACTCTGACCGGAGAGCCGGACCGCCTGGTGCTGCCGAACGGGGAAGAGCGCTGGATGAGCTGGAGCGCCAGCCCGTGGCGCGGCGACGATGGCCAGATCGCCGGCATCCTGATCGTCTCGTACAATGTTACGGCCCAGGTCGACGCAGAGGATGAGGCGCGCCGCAGCCGGGCCCTGGCCTCGATGATCGTCGAACACTCTCCGCTTCCGATGGTGGTCAAGGACGGGGAAGGCCGGGTCCTGGTCATCAACCGGGCAATGCAGAAGCTCTATGGCGTCGAGGAGCGCGAGCACCGAGGCCGCAGCGTCCACGAGGTGATGTCCAGGGAGGAGGCGCGGAAGATCGCCGACGAGGACCGCCGGGCGCTTGAATGCGGGGTCCCCATCGTCGTGGAGGAACGCCGCCCCCTGCCCGGCCTCGACGGCGTGCGCGCCATCCGCAAGACCAAGGCGGCCGTCCGCGACGAGCACGGCGCCGCCTTCCTGATCTCCATCAGCGAGGACGTCACCGATGCGAGGCGGACCCAGGACGCACTGGAGAAGACCCGTGCCTTCCTGGAAACCGTGATCGACAACATTCCGGTCGGCCTCACCGTCAAGAGGGCGGCCGACGGGCGGCTGCTGCTGGCCAACCAGGCGGTGGCGCGCATCTTCGGATTCGACCGCCCGGACGACAACCTCGGTCGCAACAACGAGGAGGTGTTCGATCCCGACCTGGCGGCGCGGTTCTCCGATCGTGAGCGCGAACTGGTGCGCACCGGAGAAAGTCAACTCTACGAGAACGACCCGATCATCACCCGCACCGGCGCGCGCTACATCAACCAGTTCAAGGCCTTGATCCACGGCGCGCCGGACGGCGACTACATCCTGACCATCACCGAGGACGTCACCGCCAGGAAACGAGCCCTCGAGCAGGTCGAGCGCACGCGCGCCTTCCTCGAGACGGTGATCGAAAGCATGCCCGCGGGCATCACGGTCAAGGAAGCGGCTACCGGCAAGGTGCTGGTCACCAATCCCGCCGTGGAAGCGATCTACGGGGCGAAGCGCCTGGAGAACATCGGCAAGCGGGTGGAGGAGATCTTCCCGCCGGAGATGGCCGAGCGGATGCGCCGGCAGGACGAAGAGGTGATCGCCCTGGGCGGCGCCCACGTCTACGAGGACGAGCCGGTGGAAACGCCGTTCGGCCGCAAGTTCCTGCGCCGCAAGAAGGTCCTGATCCCGGGAAGCGACGCGCCCGACTACCTGCTGTCGATCTCCGAGGACGTCACCGATCGCAAGCTGGCCCAGGATGCTCTCGAGGGAGCCCTGGCCCGCGCCGAGGCGGCGAGCGTGGCCAAGAGCGAGTTCCTGGCCAACATGAGCCACGAGATCCGCACGCCGCTGAACGGGGTGCTGGGTCTCGCCGACGCCTTGTCGCGCATGGAGCTGACGCCGCAGCAGCGCGATATCGTCGAGATGATCCTGGGGTCGGGGCGGGCTCTGACCGGCATCCTCAGCGACGTCCTGGACCTGGCCAAGGCGGAGGCCGGCCAGCTGGAGCTCGCCGCCGAGCCTTTCAGCCTCCGCGAGACGATCGGTTCGGCCGCCTTCCTGTTCGAGACGGTGGCGCGGGACAAGGGGATCGGCTTCCGCGTCGAGTTCGATCCGTCCGGCCCCGACCAGCTGATCGGCGACCCGCTGCGCATCCGCCAGGTGGTCTCCAACCTGATCAGCAACGCGGTCAAGTTCACCACCGAAGGCGAGGTCCGCGTCGGCGTGGCCTGCCGTCTCGGCGCCGACGGCTCGGCCCGTCTCAGCGTCAAGGTCAAGGACACGGGACCCGGTTTTACCGAGGAGGTCAGGGCCAGGCTGTTCAGCCGCTTCGAGCAGGGCGACGGATCCATCACCCGCCGCTATGGCGGCACGGGTCTCGGTCTCTCCATCGCCAGTTCGCTGGCCCAGAAGATGGGAGGCCAGATCGACTGCCGCGCTCGCACCGGGGTAGGCGCGACCTTCGTTTTCCGCGCCCGGCTCGAAGTCGACGCCGCCCCCGCGGCCATCCCCGTGGACCGCAGGGACGCCCCCGCCGGCCTTGCGCAACGCCCGCGCGTGCTGCTCGCCGAAGACCATATGGTCAACCAGAAGGTCGTCCAGCTCATGCTCGGGGAGGCCGCCGAACTGGTGATCGTCGGCGACGGCCGCAAGGCGGTTGACGAGGCGCTGGGACCGCGGCGGTTCGACGTGGTCCTGATGGACACCCAGATGCCGGTGATGGACGGCCTCACCGCCACCCGCCTGATCCGTCAGGAGGAGGCCCGGCTCGGGCTAGGCCGCACGCCGATCATCTCTCTGACCGCCAACGCCATGGCCCATCAGGTGAGCGCATCGCTCGAGGCGGGCGCGGACTTCCATCTGGCCAAGCCGATCACCGCCGACGCCCTCTACGCCGCCATCGAACGGATGGTGGAGCAAGCGGCCGCCGTCCCCAAAAGCGCCGTCGCGTGAGCCCGTCCACAGAAAAACATGGCTAGGACCGGCTTAACTGCGATCTCAACTTGAAGAAGAGTTCTGTAGCGGCTTCACTCCCGAAGCGTGGAGGGGGCCGCATGAAGATCGCCGACCTGCTGCTGATTGCGCCGCTGGGATTCTGTCTGGGCGGAGCCGCCGCGGGGATATTCCTGGACATCGGCTTTTCGCAGCTGTGCGCCGGCATCTCCGCCGCGTCGATCGCCGCGCTCGGCCTCTATTGGCTGATCGGAAGGGCGGACCGGCGTGGCCGCGGGCGTCCGGCCGCCTAGCTAGATCGCGCTGGCCGCCGCGGCGAGGACGCCCGACATGAAGCCCGGCAGCCAGCCCTCGTTGGCGGCCCTGAGCTCGCCCAGCGGGATCGAGAACAGGCCCTCGGACTCCAAGACCTCGCCGCCGGCGGTCCCGGCCAGGGAGGCGTGCACTCCGGCAGCCCTGGCGGCCTGCAGCAGGGCGTCCGGATCGGAAGTCCCCAGGAGGTAGCGCCCCTGATCCTCGCCGAAGAGATAGGGGTGGGCGTGGCCTGCGGAGTTGGCGCGCAGCGCGATGCCGATCGCTGAGGCCAGGGCCATCTCGGCCGCCGCGCAGGCGAGCCCGCCGTCGGAAAGGTCATGCACCACACGCACCTGGCCCGAACGGATCAAGGCGCGGACGAAGTCCCCATGGCGGCGCTCCTGCGCGAGGTCGACGGGAGGCGGGGCGCCGTCCTCGCGGCCGAACAGCTCGCGCAGATAAAGGCTGGAGCCCAGCTCCCCGTGCGTCTCGCCGATAAGCACCAGCGCGTCGCCGTCTTTGAGGCCGCCGAAGCCGGCGATCGCGGCGTAGTCCGGCAGGAGGCCGACCGCGCCCACGGTGGGCGTCGGCGGAATCGCTGCGCCATTGGTCTCGTTGTAAAGGCTGACGTTGCCGCTCACGACCGGGAAGTCGAGCGCCCGGCACGCCTCGGCCATGCCCTCGACCGCCGACACGAAGGACGCCATCACCTCCGGCCGCTCGGGATTGCCGAAGTTGAGGTTGTCGGTGATGGCGATCGGATCGGCGCCGACGGCGGTGAGGTTGCGCCAGGCCTCCGCTACGGCCTGCTTGCCGCCCTCATAGGCGTCGCTGGCCACGTAGCGGGGCGTGACGTCGGAGGTCATCGCCAGGGCCTTGCGGGTCCCGTGGACGCGGACCAGGGCGGCATCCGCGCCGGTAGACGAGTCGGCCAGGGTGTCGGCCATCACGTGGTGATCGTACTGCTCCCAGATCCAGCGCTTGGACGCCATGTCCGGGCAGGCCATCAGCTTCAGCACCGCGGCCCGCCAGTCGCCCGGAGGCGGAACGGAGGCCGGGTCGATGCGCGCGGCCTTCGGCGCCGGCGCCTGCGGCCGGTCGTAGTTGGGGGCGTCTTCGGTCAGGGGGGCGAGGGGGATGTCGCAGACCAGGGCCCCCTGATGGTGCAGCACCAGGCGCCCGGTCTCGGTGGTGTGGCCGATCACCGCGGCGTCGAGGCCCCATTTGTCGAACACCTGCCGGGCATCCGCCTCGCGGCCGGGCTTGAGGATCGCGAGCATCCGCTCCTGGCTCTCCGAGAGCATCATCTCGTAGGCGCTCATCCCCTCCTCGCGCTGGGGCACGGCGTCCAGGTCGATCTCGATGCCGAGGCCGCCCTTGCCGGCCATCTCGACCGAGGAGGAGGTGAGGCCCGCCGCGCCCATGTCCTGGATAGCGGCCACGGCGCCCAGGCCCATCAGCTCCAGCGTCGCTTCGATCAGCAGCTTCTCCGCGAAGGGGTCGCCGACCTGGACGGTCGGGCGCTTCTCGTCGGAGGCGTCGTCGAACTCGGCCGAGGCCATGGTCGCCCCATGGATGCCGTCGCGGCCGGTCTTGGAGCCGAAATAGACCACCGGCAGGCCCGGCGCGGGGGCGGCGGAGTAGAAGATCTTGTCGGAGTCGGCCACGCCCACGCACATGGCGTTGACCAGGATGTTGCGGTTGTAGCCGGCGTGGAAATT
>FTGU01000317.1_pt1 | contig 9012 bp, 7 predicted proteins | sample 1640781 | NCBI WGS metagenome assembly FTGU01 (sample SAMEA3914789, study PRJEB12502) | metagenome | biome: forest; material: soil | place: Canada | collected 2011-07-03 | depth 0.3 m | reverse complement strand
GCCCGCCTGGGATCATTTCCGCCAGACGCTCGCCAAGTCGCCCGTGGGCGCGATGATCGCGCGGCCCCTGGCCCAGGTGAGCTTCAGCCCCGGCGCGAGTTTCTTCGCCCACCTGCGCGGCTACGCCATGTCCACGGCGTCGGCCATCGCCGCCGTTCTCCTGTTGCTGGTCGGCGGCCTCTATCTCGCCGCCCAGCCGGACACCTACCGCCGCGGACTGCTTCGCCTGCTCCCGGTGGAGCGGCGGCCGCGCGTGGAGACCTTCCTCGCCACCAGCCGTGACATGCTGGGGCGCTGGCTGTGGGTGCAGGCCTCCGCCATGGCCGTGATCGGGCTGCTGACCGGTCTTGGATTATGGGCCATCGGGGTGCCCGCGGCGGCGGCCCTCGGCTTGCTGGCCGGGCTGCTCGAGTTCGTGCCCCTGATCGGGGTGATCCTGGCCTCCGTCCCGGCCCTGCTGCTCGCCCTGACCCAGGGAGGGACCACCGCCGCCTGGACCCTGGGCCTGCTCGTCGTCGTGCATCAGTTCGAGGGCAATGTGCTGCAGCCCCTGCTGCAGCGCGGCCTGACCGCCATCCCGCCGGTGATCACCCTTTTCGCCCTGGTCGTGTTCGGCGAGATCTTCGGCCTCGTCGGGGTGATCTTCGCCACGCCCCTGGCCATCGTCTGCATGGTCGCGGTCCAGGTCTTCTACTCCCAGCCGGATCCGCCGGGTGAACCGGAGCGCAAGCCGCGACGCGTGTGGGGGCCGCGCCGGAAACCCTCCTAGCGGACCGTCACGCCCGGCGGCCCCTCGCCCACCCGGCCGACGATCCGCGCCTTGTCGAAACCGTCCGCCGAGGCTCGCGCCAGCAGCCCCTCGGCGGCCTCGGGCGCCGCGGCGATCAGCAGGCCGCCGCTGGTCTGGGGATCGGTGAGCAGGTCCCGCCTCCAGGCCGGCAGGTCGGCGGCGAGCTCCACTTCGCCACCGTAGCTCGCCCAGTTGCGCGTCGAGGCGCCGGTCCGGACCCCCTCCCGCGCCAGGGCCTCCACCTCGTCCAGCAGCACGGGCGCGGCCGCATCGAGCTCGACACGCAGCCCGGCGCCGCGGCTCATCTCCAGGGCGTGGCCGAGCAGGCCGAAGCCGGTGACGTCAGTCACCGCGTGCACGCCCGCGGCCCCGCCCAGCTGCGCGCCCAGGGTGTTGAGCTGAGTGGTCGAGGCGATCATCGCCTCATAGCCGGCCGCCCCCAGCCGCTCCTGCTTGAAGGCGGCGCTGAGGATGCCGACGCCCAGCCCTTTGGTCAGGATCAGGACGTCGCCGGCCCTGGCGCCCCGGTTGGTCAGCACCCGGTCCGGATGCACCAGACCCAGGGCGACCAGCCCGTAGATCGGCTCGACGCTGTCGATGGAGTGTCCGCCGGCGACGGGGATCCCGGCCTTGCCACAGACCTCGGCGCCGCCCGCCAGGATTTGGCGGATGTCGTCCAGGGCCAGGGCGTCGATCGGCATGCCGACGATGGCCAGGGCCAGGATCGGCGTGGCGCCCATGGCGTAGACGTCCGACAGGGCGTTGGTGGCGGCGATGCGGCCGAAGTCGAAGGGGTCGTCGACGACGGGCATGAAGAAGTCGGTGGTGGCCACCAGCGCCTGCTCGTCGTTCAGCCGCCAGACCGCCGCGTCGTCGCTGGTCTCTGTCCCGACCATCAGGCCCGCATAGGGTCCCATGACCGGCATGCCCGCCATGATCTCGGTCAGCACGGCCGGCGCGATCTTGCAGCCGCAGCCCCCGCCATGCGCCAGGGAGGTGAGGCGCGGCTTTTCGGCGATGGCGCTGTCTGGCATGCAGGCTCCCGGGCTCTGATCTGGGCCCTCTATAGCGCGGGCCGCCTCTCCTCACATGTCCGACATCGAGGTCATCACCACCCCCGACCCCGAGACCTTCGCGCGCTTCGACATGCTGATCGACGTGCGCAGCCCCTCCGAGTTCGCCGAGGACCACGCGCCGGGCGCCGTTAACCTGCCGGTGCTGGATGACGAGGAGCGGGCCAGGGTCGGAACCGTCTATGTCCAGGACTCGCGCTTCAAGGCCCGCCGGATGGGGGCGGCGCTGGTGGCCCGCAACGTCGCCCGGCACCTGGAGACGGCGCTGGCCGACCAGCCGGGCGGCTTCCGGCCGCTGGTCTACTGCTGGCGGGGCGGCCAGCGCTCCAATGCCATGGCGACCATCCTCTCCCAGGTGGGCTGGCGGACGGGGGTGCTCGACGGCGGCTATCGAACCTACCGCCGGCGGGTGAAGGCGCGGCTCTACGACGAACCGTTGGCTCTGAGGCTGATCGCCATCGACGGCCATACCGGCTCGGCGAAGACGGAGATGCTGGGGCGGCTGGCGGCGCGGGGGCTGCAGGTCCTGGACCTCGAGGATCTCGCGGCTCATCGCGGCTCCTTGCTGGGCGCCCTGCCCGGCCGTCCGCAGCCCAGCCAGAAGATGTTCGAGAGCCGGCTGCTCTCAGCCCTGGAGGCGCTGGATCCCGAGCGGCCCACGCTCGTCGAGGCCGAGGCCAGCAAGATCGGCGAGCGGATGATCCCGCCGGCGCTCTGGCGGCTGATGACCCAGGCGCCGCGGATCACCCTGGAGGTCCCCGCCAAGGCCCGCGCCCGCTATCTCGCCAAGGTCTATGCCGAGACGGTGCACGATGTGGATGCCCTGGTCGCCCTGTTCGACCGTATGCCCGGCCGCTATGGCCGCAAGCGCATCGCCGCCTGGCGCGCCCTGGCCGAAGCCGGCGAGCTGGAGACCCTGGCGGGCGAGCTGATCGAGCTCCACTACGACCCGGCCTACGGCCGCGTGGCGGACCTGGACGCCAGGGCGCAGATAGGAGCCGTGGAGCTCGGAGACCTCGCCGACGCCGAGCAGGAAGCCGCCGCGGACAAGATCGTCGCGATGGTGGGATAAGCCGGGCTCAATCGTCGCCTTCGTCGCGCTGGTATTCCGGCTCCCGGGGCCCCTCGTCCCGGTAGCTCAGCTGACGCCGCGCGCCGCGGGCGTAGCAGTCGACCGGCTCGGCGCCGTCGGAGGCATAGCCGGCGCGGGCGCCGGCCCCGAACAGCACGTGGCCCGAGCCTTCGTAGAAGAAGCCCCCGGCCTCGGCGGGGCTGCGCCGCATCGCCACCGGATTGCTGTCGCGGACCAGCACCATTGCGCTGTCGTCGCGGTCGTCGAACAGAACGGTGAGCCCCCGGCCGTCCTCGCAGACGTAGGACACGCGGCGCACCGCATTGGGCGTCGTCGGGTCGCGGGGCGGCGGCGGGATATCGACCACTGGTGGCGGGGCATCCCGCTCCCGGGGCGGCAGCGGGATGTCGACGTAAGGGCTCGCCGACTCCGCTTCGACCGGCGGCGGAGACGCCTCGGCCAACGCGGGCGGCGGCGGCAGGTCCTCGGGGGCCGGTGCGGCCTCGGGTGGCGGCGCGGCTTCGCGGGGCGGCGGCGGAGCCTCGGCGACCTGGGGCGCGAGCCGGGCGGGCGGCGCGGCGGGGGGCGCCGGTTCAGGCGGAGGCGGCGGCGCCGCCGCCACGGCCAGCTGCAGCCGCTCGGGAGGCCGACCCGGCTTCACCGTCGCGACCTTCACCTCGACGGCCTCCGGATGGTCGCTGTCGATCACCTGGCAATGGCCGCCGGCCGCATCGCAGAGCGACCAGGCTCCGCCCCAGGTGCGCGCGCTCTTGGCGCGGAACGGCGGCGGCTGATCGGAGGCGAAGGAATAGAGCACCCGGCGGCCCTTCAGCCCCGGCTCCTCGTAGAGCGCCACCGCGTCCACGCCAGGGTGGACGATGGCCGGGGTGATCCTCAAGCGGGCGGCCTCGCCGGTGACGGTCTGGCATTTAGCGGCGGGATCGCGGCCCTCGCACAGCGTCCACACCCCGGTGCTCTTGGCGCTCTTGGCGTCGAAGGCCTGCCGCGCCGTGTCGGCCATGGCGTGGAAGCTGACGTGGCGTCCGGTGAAGTCGGCCTTCTCATAGAGCGTGAGACTGGGCGTCTCCTGGAGCGCTTTCGCCGCCGCGCCCGCCGCTGAGGCCACGGCCAGGCTGCCGACGACAAGGGCGAGACGGGAAAGGCGGGCGTGCATGGGACCAGCGGGGGCGACCAGGGGCCTCCCATGTTGCGGAGGCGCCGTGAACCTTAGATGAACATCGTTACGGGCAGCAGGCGGCATTTCACCTCAGGCGGGAAGCTTGAGCACTGCCGGTTGCGTCCTGTCGAGTTCTGGGCGAACGTCGTTACATCGCAGCTTGGTTGGGAGCGTTGGGGGCGATGCAGACTCGCATCTTCGTGTGTTCGCTTGTTCTGGGCGCCTGCGCGGCGGCCCTCGCGGCCTGCGATCAGGCAGCCAAGAGCGCGCCGAAGGCCGTCGCCGCCTCGACGCCGCCCTCCGTGCCCACTGGCGACGCGGCGCTGATCACCAGCGCTCTGGACGCCGCGCCCCCGTCCATCGGCAAGGACGCCGAAGTGGCGGTGATGAACTCCGACGGCTCGATGCGCTCGGTGCGCCGCGGCTCCAACGGCTTCACCTGCATCCCCGACGATCCCTCCACCCCCGGCCCGGACCCGATGTGCGCGGACGCCAACGCCATGGACTGGTTGATGGCCATGGCCGCCCGCAAGCCGCCGCCCCAGGGCAAGGCCGGTTTCATCTACATGCTGAAGGGCGGGGTCGACGCGTCGAACACCGATCCCTACGCCACCGGCCCCGCCAAGGGCGACGACTGGGTTCGCACCGGCCCGCACGTGATGGTGGTCGGCGACGCCTCCCTCCTCACCGCCTATCCCTCCGGGCGCAACCCCGACACCTCCAGGCCCTACGTGATGTACGGCGGCACGCCCTACGCGCACCTGATGGCGCCGGTGGGCTGACGCATCACATGAAGGCGTTGGCGACGCCGTCCCAGAACATGCGCGTGCGGCGGAAGGGATCGAGTTCGACGCGGCTCCTCTCGTCGAACAGCATGGTCGGCCGCCGCTCCAGGTCGTAGGCCGGCCAGGCCAGGGCGGGCGTGGACGGATCGCCGCCGCGGGCGAACGCCGCCCAGGCGGCGCTCATCACGCTCGCCATCGCCAGGGCGCGAGGGCCGCCGCCGGTGATCGGCGCGGTCGTGGGGGCGTCGGGATTGTCGAACACCAGCGAGACCTCCAGGCCGTGCGGCGAGCGCAGGCGGCCGCCCATGATCGGGGTCGACCAGAGCATCTGGTAGAGGAAGGCGGGAGCCCCGCCCTGCGCCGCCTTCAATTCGGCGATCTGGGTCGCGCCCCGCCGGAATCCTGCCGACCGGTCGGTGCCCATCAGGAACCAGAGATCCGAGGGCGTGGCGTTCGGATAGACCTCCTTGTACAGGCGCACCGCCGACGTCCCGGCCGGCTGGCCCACCGCCGCCGTGATCTTCGCCAGAAGCCCCGCCTCGTCGAGGTTGAACGCGGCCTCGTCGGCGAGCTGGAACAGGGTCACCTCGGTGTTGTTGGTGCCGATCAGCAGCGGGATGTCGCGGCTGAGCGGATTGGCCACCGGGTCGAACGGGTTGTGGGGGATGCTGCCGCCGTCGCGCACAGGCCCGAAGGCGCCGAGCCCCCCGCCGAGTTTGGCGCTGGCGGCGAAGTAGGCGTCCATCAGCCGGGGCAGCGCGACCGCCTGAAGCCGGCCTGCGTCTTGTCGCGACATCCCCAGCTCCGCCAGGAGGGCGAGCGTGGCCTGGGTGGCTTCGGGCCGCTCGGAAAACGACCGCACCGAGCCGCTCTCCATGGCGGCGCGATGGAAGAGGCCCTGCGCGCGCGGCATGGCCTGCATGGCGGCGACCTTCCCGCCCCCGCCGGACTCGCCGAAGATCATCACCCGGCCGGGGTCTCCGCCGAAGCGGTCGATGTTGGCGCGAACCCACTCCAGGGCCAGGGCGATATCGAGCATGCCGGCATTGCCGGAGGCGGCGAACTCGGGCGCCAGGAGATCGCCGAGATAGGTGTGGCCCAGCACGTTCAGGCGGTGGGTGACCGCGACCACCACCACGTCGTGGCGGGCGGCCAGGCGGGTCCCGTCGTAGGTCGGGTTGGAGCCCGAGCCCGAGGCGTAGCCGCCGCCGTGCAGCCAGACCATCACCGGGCGGCGCCCCCCGTCGGCCGCGGGGGTGTAGATGCACAGGTTGAGGCAGTCCTCGCTCTCCACCGCGTTCGACTCGCGGATGATGGAGAACAGCGACCCCGGCGGCGGGGGCGGAACCTTGGGATTGGTCTGCGGCGCGATGATGCGGGTGGTCCAAGGATCGCGCACGCCTGTCCAGGGAACGGCGGCCCTTGGCGGCATGAAGCGCCCGGGCCCGGCTGTCGAGGCGCCGTACGGGACTCCCAGGAAGGCCAGGGCGCCAGGGCGCGCCTCGCCTCTCACCCGGCCGGCGCTCGTCTCGACGACCGCCTCGCGGACCTGGCCGACCGCTGTCAGGGGTCCGGCGAGCACCGCCGCCGCCGTTACCGCGACGCCTGCGGCGACCCGCCGCCGATCCGGCCGCGAAGGTCCGTTTTCACTGGTCATTTCTGCTTCCCCGCCCTCCGCGCGCGCCGCGCGGTTGCGCCACGGTGGGGAATTTTCGTCAGGGCTGTCAACCGGCGCTCAGGGGGAGGCCGGGTCTCGGCGGAGCACCGTCAGCACCACCGCGCGCCCGAGTTCGAAGCCCAGCGTCCGGTAGAGGGCGATGGCCCCCAGGTTGGTCTCGAACGAGTGCAGGAACGGGGTCTGGCCGCGCTCCAGGATCCTGCCGGCGACAATGCGCATGAGGGCTCCGGCGTAGCCGCGGCCGCGGTGGTCCGGATGGGTGCAGACCGCGCTGACCTCGCAGAACCCTTCCGGCTTCATCCGCTCGCCGGCCATGGCGACCAGCCGTCCCTCCGACCGGATCCCGATGAAGCCGCCGAGCGCCTGGGTGCGCGCCGCGAAGGGGCCGGGCCGGGTGAGCTGGGCCAGGGCCAGCATCTCCGCAGCATCCGCCTCGCCCAGGGCAACCGCATCGATTTCCGCGCCGCCGGGGGCGATCGCCCGGGCGGTCATCTGCGCCAGCCTCGCCTGCACCGCGATGGCGAGCCCCGGCGGCGGTTCGATCGGCACGGATTCGACGAGGTCGAGCCCGCCCTCCCCGAGATCGAAGGCGGTCAGGTCCCGCAGGCTGGAGGGACTGAGGTCGGCGGTCGCCGCGAACGGCCCGTACTCGGGCGAGAGGCGTAGCGCCTTCCCCGCCCGCAGCGCCAGCGGCGCCCACGCCCCGGTCAGCGAGCCCCAGACCGGCCGGTCGAGGGGATGGGCCTTCTCTGCCCCGCGCCGACCGCTCATGACCCCTCCCCTATGTTCGGAGGCAAATGGCCTGCCGTCAGGCTCCCGCGCAAGCACCGCGTTTGCCGTCGGGGCTGGTCCCGGACTAGGCTCGGACCATGCCCGCGCCCCTCGATCTCTCTGCGCTCTACACGCCGTTCCAGCTCGGGCGGCTGACCCTGCCCAACCGCTTCGTGCTGCCCGGCATGCAGCGGCAATGGTGCGAGGACGGGACCCCCCTGCCCAAGCTCGGCGAATACTACCGCCGCTGCGTCGAGGGCGGGGTCGGGCTGGTGATCACCGAATCCTGCGCCGTCGACCACACCTCCTCCACCCAGGTCCCCTTCTTCACCCGCATCACCCCCGCCACCCAGGACGCCTGGGCAGGCATCGTCGGCGAGGTGAAGTCGGCCGGCGGCCTCATGCTGATGCAGCTCTGGCACGAGGGCGCGATCCGCCAGGAGGGCGGCGAGGGACCTTATGCCGCCTACCCCACGCTCAGCCCCTCCGGCCTCGCCCACGGCGCCCGTCCGAACGGGCGTGCGGCGACGCTGGAGGAGCTGGACGACATCAAGCTGGCCTTCGTGCGCAGCGCCCGGATGGCCCAGGCGATCGGCCTCGACGGCGTCGAGGTGCATGCCGCCCACGGCTACCTGCTGGATCAGTTCCTCTGGGCCGAGACCAACCGGCGCGAGGACGGCTACGGCGGCGACGACATCAAGGACCGCGTGCGCTTCCCCGCCGAGATCGTGGCTGCGATCCGCGCGGCGACAGGGCCGGACTTCCTGATCGGCTTCCGCTTCTCGCAGTGGAAGGAGGTCAATTTCGACACCCGGGTGGTCGACACCACCGAGGAGCTGAAGGCCATGCTAGCGATCCTGCGCAAGGCGGGGGTCGACGTCTTCCACGCCTCGGCGCGCCGATTCTGGATCCCCGAGTGGGACGGCTCGGACCTCGGCATCGCCGGCTGGACCAAGCGGCTCACCGACGCGCCGGTGATCGCCGTCGGCAGCGTCGGCCTCGACATCGACGTGATGGAGAACTTCCTCGGCAAGGAGGCCACCTCGACCGGCGAAGAGGGCCTGCGCGAGCTGGCGCGGCGCTTCGCCAACGATGAGTTCGACCTGATCTCGGTCGGCCGCGGCCACATCGGCGACCAGGGGATCGTGGGCAAGATGCGCGAGGGACGGCTCTCGGAGATCCGCGGCTTCACCCGCAAGGACGTGCTGGGCGACCTGGAGCTCGAAGGCGGCATCCAGTTCGAGGCGCACACAGCATAGCGTCGCGGCTCGGCTTGACCGGGCCATCCAAGCCGAGGATCAAGGCAAGATGTCCGATACTCCCGAGACGCCCAAGGTGCAGCAGGTCCGCCAGACCGAGGACCGGTTCCTCGCGTCGGACGTCTTCGAGGCCAAGGCCCGGGCTCTGCCGCCGAAGAACGGAGCCGGCGTCTATCGCGAGGCGTCCCGCGAGCTGCCCGTCTATCATCAATGCGACGTGCTGGTGGTCGGCGGCGGCCCCTCTGGCTGCGCCGCGGCCCTGGCGGCGGCCCGGGCGGGCGCGGACGTGGTGGTGCTCGAGCGCTACAACCATCTGGGCGGCCTCTCCACCGGCGGTCTGGTGATCTGGATCGACCGGATGACCGACTGGACCGGCCGCCAGGTGATCCAGGGCTTCGCCACCGAGG
>FTGU01000599.1_pt1 | contig 9223 bp, 8 predicted proteins | sample 1640781 | NCBI WGS metagenome assembly FTGU01 (sample SAMEA3914789, study PRJEB12502) | metagenome | biome: forest; material: soil | place: Canada | collected 2011-07-03 | depth 0.3 m | reverse complement strand
GTGCGGCTGGATCAGAAGGTCGTGGTCACGCGCGTCGTCCGGTCGCCGGGCGCCTTCACCCCAGCCTCCGCCGCCGCACCGGCGCCGCCCCCGCCGCTCCCGGCCGAGGACCAGGCGCTGGTCGAGCGGGCCTCTGCCTATCTCGACGGCCTGGGCCAGATGCACGGGCGCTTCACTCAGACCGATCCCCGGGGCGGGACCAGCCAGGGCGAACTCTATCTCAGCCGGCCTGGCAAGGCGCGGTTCGACTACCAGAGTCCGGCCTCGATGCTGGTGGTCTCGGACGGCCACGCGGTGCTGGTGTACGACCGCCGCCTGAAGACCTTCGACCGCTATCCGCTGGGATCGACGCCGCTCGCGCTGTTCCTGCAGAAGCACGTGCGGCTGGACCAGAAAGTCCAGGTCACCCGCGTCGACCGCCGCCCCGGCGAGTTCTCGATCACCGCCCGCGACGGCGGTCACAAGGCGCAGGGGCAAATCACCCTCACTTTCGCCGACAGCCCGATGTCGCTGCTGGAATGGTCGATCCTCGACGCCCAGGGCGGACGCACCAGCGTGCGCCTCGACGGCCTGCAGCCGGCCAGCGGGCTCGACCCAAAGCTGTTCGTCCTGACAAATCCCAACCCAGCGACGCGCTGAATGTGACATTCCCACAACATCAAAGCTTGGTGTCGGTTGGCCTTGACGTTTCTGTGGGCAAGTGGCATTAATAGCACAGCGACGGGACCTCGTCCTTAGCTGCCCGTGCCGGACCCTATCCCCTCCCGGCGGCGGCATGAGAGACCACTTCACGCCCGGTCGGCCGAGCCGATCGGGCGTTTTTCTTGGGCAGACAGCCGGCCCCGTCGCTATCTATGCGGCCCATGCGCCTTCGCCTCTGCACCTGGAACGTCAACTCCGTCCGCATCCGCATCGAACAGGCCGCCCGCTTCGTGCGCGAGCAGGCGCCGGACGTGCTGTGCCTGCAGGAGATCAAGTGCCGCGAGGGCGAGTTCCCCACGCAGGCCTTCGTCGACATGGGCCTGCCGCACCTGAAGATCCAGGGCCAGAAGGGCTGGCACGGCGTCGCCATCGCCTCGCGCCTGCCGCTGGAAGACGTCGCCCCGCTGGACGTCTGCCGTGAAGGCCACGCCCGCAGCGTTTCGGCCCGGGTGGCCGGGATCGAGGTGCACAACTTCTACATCCCCGCCGGCGGGGATGCGCCCGACCGGGAGATCAATCCGAAGTTCGACCACAAGCTCGACTTCTTCGAGCGGCTGACCCGCGAGATGGCCGCGCGCGACCCCAAGGCGCCCCTGGCCATCCTCGGCGACCTCAACGTCGCGCCCGGCGAGCACGACGTCTGGAACCACAGGTACATGTCCCGGGTGGTGAGCCACACGCCTGCAGAGGTGCAGGCCATGGAGAAGCTGAAGGCCTCGGCCGGGTTCATCGACCTGGTGCGGGAGGCGATCCCCGACCCGCTGAAACTGTACTCCTGGTGGTGCTACCGAGCCGCCGACTTCCGCGCCTCGGGCCGAGGCTTGAGGCTGGACCATCTGTGGGTCACCCCCGGCCTGAAGGACGCCGCCTTCCGCCTGGGCAGCGCCGCCGCCCGCGTCCACGAGGATGTCCGCGCTTGGGAGCGCCCCTCCGACCACGCCCCGGTCAGCGCCGACCTGGTGCTGTAACCCGCGAAGCGGGGAGAGGAATCCACGCTCGAATCGACCGGCGAAGCCGGTCCTAGGGTTGCAGGCGGTAGCCGCCGGACTCCGTCAGCAGGATCTGGGCGTTGGCGGGGTCGGGTTCGACCTTCTGGCGCAGGCGGTAGACGTGGGTCTCCAGCGTGTGGGTGGTGACGCCGGCGTTGTAGCCCCAGACCTCGGTCAGCAGCTCCTCGCGCGACACCGACTTGCCGCCGGCGCGGTAGAGGTACTTCAGGATATTGGTTTCCTTCTCGGTCAGGCGGATCTTCCTGGCCTTGGGATCGGTGAGCATCTTGGCCGAGGGACGGAACTCGTAGGGGCCGATGCGGAAGACCGCGTCCTCCGACTGCTCGTGGCTGCGCAGCTGGGCCCGGATCCGCGCCAGCAGCACGGCGAACTTGAAGGGCTTGGTGACGTAGTCGTTGGCGCCGGCGTCCAGGCCCAGGATGGTGTCGGAGTCCCCCGAGGCCGCGGTCAGCATGACGATGGGCGAAGAGACGCCGGCCTTGCGCAGCAGCCGGCAGGTCTCGCGCCCGTCCATGTCGGGCAGGTCGACGTCCAGCAGGATCAGGTCGGGCTTGGTCTCGCGCCCTTGCCGCACGCCTTCGCCGCCGGTCCCCGCCTCGATGGTGCGGAATTCTTCGTGCAGCAGCAGCTGTTCGGCCAGGGCGCCGCGAAGCTCGGAATCGTCGTCGACGATGAGGATGGTCTTGTGTTGCGCCATGGGCCGGAACATGCACCGCTGAGGCGAAATCCGCAAAGGAATCAGCGATGATCTTCCGCGCCTGGTCGGATGGCCGCTTCCGGATCGGCGAACGCGAGGTCCGCTGCGCTCTGGGCCCGAGGGGCGTGATCGCGGCCGACGAGAAGCGCGAGGGAGACGGCGCGACGCCGCTGGGGGCCTGGCCGCTCCGCCGGGCGCTCTACCGTGCGGATAGGGGGCCCCGGCCGGTCACGCCGTTGCCGGTGGGGACCATCGCCGAGGACGACGGCTGGTGCGACGATCCCGCCGACGACGCCTACAACCGGCCGGTCAGGCTGCCCTATCCGGCCAGCGCCGAGGTCATGTGCCGCGAGGACGGTCTCTACGACCTGGTCGCCATCCTCGGCTACAACGACGAGCCGCCGGTCGCCGGGAGGGGCTCGGCGATCTTTCTGCATGTGGCGCGGCCCGATTACGGCCCGACGCAGGGCTGCGTGGCTCTGGCGCGGCCCGATCTGGAGGCGGTGCTCGCCCTCGCCGAGCCGGGTTCAGTGCTGGAGATCGTCAGGGCGGACTAGAATTGGCGGCGCGGGCGCCGAACAGGGCCGAGCCCACCCGCACCGAGGTCGCGCCCAGGCGGACGGCGGTCTCGAAGTCGGCGCTCATGCCCATGGAAAGCTTTTCCAGCCCGTTGCGGGCGGCGATCTTGGCCAGGAGCGCGAAGTGCGGCGCCGGCGGCTCGGCCTCGGGCGGGATGCACATCAGGCCCTCGATCCCGAGCCCGAACTCGCCTCTGCAAGCGGCGATGAAGGCGTCGGCGTCAGGCGGGATGACGCCGGCCTTCTGCGGCTCCTCCCCGGTGTTGATCTGCACGTACAGCCGGAGCTGGCGTCCGTGGCGGGCGAACTCGTCCGCCAGCGTCCGGGCCAGGCGGTCGCGGTCGAGGGTCTCGATCACATCGAACAGCCCCACCGCCTCGCGGGCCTTGTTGGTCTGCAGCGGGCCGATCAGGCGCAGCTCCAGGCCCGCGCGATGATCGCTCCAGCGGCCGATGGCCTCCTGCACCCGGTTCTCGCCGAAGACCCGCTGGCCGGCCTCCAGGACCGCGCTGACCCGCTCCCAGGGCTGCTGTTTGCTGACCGCCGTCAGGACCACATCCGCGGGATCGCGGCCGACGGCTTCGGCGGCGCGGACGATCCGGCCTAGGATGTCGGCGCGGGCGGCTTTGGCGTCGAAGACGGGATCAGGCATGGCGAACGTCAGACCGGGCGAGAGGGACGCCCTCCATCGCGCCGCACGCTGGCTCAACGCAAGAGTCCCGGCCCGCGCGGGCCGCTGGCCGCCACTGATCCTGGTCACCGATCCGGCCCGCATGCCCGACCCCGTCGCCTGCGCGCGCCGGCTCGCCCGCGGGTCGGCGATCATCTACCGGGCCTTCGGAGCGGCTGACGCGGTGGACGTCGGCCGGAAGCTGCGGGCCGTGGCGCGCAATCGCGGCCTTGTCCTCCTCGTGGGCGCCGATCCGGGATTGGCGCGCGCCATCGGGGCCGACGGCGTGCACCTGCCCGAGCGCCTCGCCCACCATGCGCGCCGGATCAGGATGGCGAACCCGGCCTGGCTCATCACCGCTGCCGCCCACAGCCGCGCGGCCTTGCGGAGGGTCGCGGGAGCCGGCGCCCAGGCGGTGCTCGTGTCGCCGGTGTTCGCAAGCGCCAGCCCGTCCGCCGGCCAGGCGCTGGGGCCCCTCCGGTTCGCCGCTCTCGTGCGGACCAGCCGGGTCCCGGTCTACGCCCTGGGCGGCGTCAGCGGGCGAACGGCGGCGAGATTGATGTCTTCGGGCGCCGTCGGGGTCGCCGCCGTGGACGGTTTGTCCGCAGGTTGATCCCGCCGACGATGATTCGCCGACAGGTCGCGATTCCATCTCGACGCCGAAATAGAGCAGCCATATCAATGTGCGGGCGTGCCGTCGGGGCCACGCGCGAGCCTCCTCATGCCTGGGATCATCCCATCGGACGCGCCGGAAGGCGTTCATCCCGCCACGAAGGGACAGCAGGGCGCCGCTGTCGGTGAGGCACGGTCGTTCCGGACGCCTGGCGGCTTGCCGCGAGAGGCCGTCGCCGCCGGCGAGGCGCGGGCGTTCCACACCCTGGATGGCCTGCGCGGCATCGCCGCCCTTGCCGTGACCGGCTATCACCTCTTCTTCATCAGCCAGGGACAGTTCCTCGGCTTCGCCAAGCGCCTGCGTGTCTCGTTCCTGGCCGTCGACCTGTTCTTCGTGCTGAGCGGTTTCGTCCTGGCCCACGCCTACGAGCGGCGCCTGCGGGACGACATGTCGCTGGGGGCGTTCATGGCCCTGCGGGTCCAGCGCCTGGGCCCGCTCTACCTGCTGTCGGTGGTGCTGGCCGTCGGCGGGATCGCCCTGATCCAGTTGATCCACCCTGGCCCGGACGCCTGGTCGGCCGCCGCGCTGGCCATCGCCGGCGTCGCCATGCTCGTCATGATCCCTCTGCCGTCGTTCGGCTTCGGCGCCACGAACCTCTACCAGCTGAATCCGGTGATCTGGACCCTGGCCGCCGAGTTCATCGTCAACGCGGTGTACGCCCTGCTCGCCCGGTCCCTGACCGTGGCCCGGCTGGTGGCGATCTGCGTTGTCTCGGGCCTGCTGGTGCTGGCGGCCTGCTGGATCTACGGGACACTGGGCGTGGGGGCCTACTGGAGCAACCTGTGGGCCGGACTGGCCCGGGCGTTCTACGGCTTCTTCATGGGCGTCCTGATGTTCCGCCTCTACACCCTGCGCCGGCCGCCTGCGGTGAGCGGCTGGATCTGCCTCGCGCTGCTGGCGGCCGTGCTCGTGGCGCCCCTGCCCCCGTCGTGGCGGCCGGCGTACGAGGCCTTCTGCGCCCTGGTGGTCTTCCCGGCGCTGATCTACGTCTCGGCCGGCAGCCGGCTCCCGCCGATCGGGCGGAGGATCTGCGCCGTCGCCGGAACCACCTCCTATGCGCTCTACGTGCTGCATTTCCCCATCGGGCGGCTGATCGGCCTCGCCGTCCGCCAACTCGGGTGGAACATGAAGACCAGCGCCGCCTCATACGGCCTGCTGGTCGCGCTCGTCCTGATGGCCTGGGCGGCGGACGCCTGGTTCGACCGGCCGGCGCGTAGGGCGCTCAGACGGGCCTTCTCAGTCCGAGCGAGCAGCGCTGGATCAGCCGTCGCCAGCCTCTGACCGCGTCGTCGTGTCGCAGGGATGAATTGGAAGGCGGGGCCGGGCCTAGAACTTGAAGGCGGTCTCGAGGCGGATCTTGGGGGCGCGGTCCGCAGGGACGGCGCTCGGGTGCTGGTCGTAATTCATCGGGCCAAGGCTGACGGCGCCGCCGACCCGGAACGACGGGGTGATCTTGTAGTAGGCGCCGGCCTGAACGTCGCGCTCGGCGTAGCTGAGAGGCCGTCCGACCTGCTGGTCGAGATCCAGCTTGAGGCCCCACTTGGCCTTCTTGGAATCCCATTCCAGCGTCCGGCGGCCGGCCTGCGGCGCCCACTGGTTGAGGTCGGGCGCAAAGGCGTCACGGGTGGTGAAGGTGGTCTGGCTGGGCATTGCCGGCTCGGCATGCGCGATCTGCGCCGCCATCGCGAGGATGGCGACCGAAATCGCTGAGCCGATGATGTTGCGTCTGCCCATAGCCCTGCAATTATACACCGAACTGCCCCAGTACGCTCAAACCACGTCAGTTTTCCGACACTGAGCGCACAGTCGTTCAATCTCGATTAAGGGTGCGCGGATCGGCGGGTCAAGGTCTGCGAGGCCTTCCGGCGGTGATTAGGCGCCCTTCGCCCAATGGCTGTGTCTCGAAGGTCACGCGATTCCCGTTGGATGCCAGTCCGGCTTGATGTAGAGCGGCCTACCGGCGGGTTCGGGGGAACGCGTCGCGCCACGGCACGACGGTGTCTGGCGCGAAGGTTTTTGGAGCGAAACAGCATGGGTCATCTTCGCGGCGCCTCGATCGCGGTGTTGGCGATCCTGACCGCGGCGTCCCTGGGGGCCTGCTCGCACAAGAGTGGCGGCGGCATCTCCCTCAGCAAACGCGGCGGCAACGCCCCTCAGGCGACGCTGGGCGTCAACGGCTACCTGTGGCGGGCAACGCTGGACACCCTGTCCTTCATGCCCCTGGCCACGGCCGATCCGTGGGGCGGGACGGTGATCACCGAGTGGTACGCCAATCCGGAAAAGCCGGACGAGCGCTTCAAGGCCACGGTCTACATCCTGGATACGCGCCTGCGCGCCGATGGCCTGAAGGTCACCGTGTTCAAGCAGGCCAAGGACTCCGGCGGAAACTGGGTCGATACCGAGACTTCGGCCCAGACCGAGACCGACCTCGAGAACGCCATCCTGACCCGGGCGCGGCAGCTTCGGATGTCCAACATCTCGGGCAAGGGCTGACGCTCTTCGACCATGGCTCGGTACAATCCGAAGGAAGTCGAGCCCAAATGGCGCGCCGCTTGGGATTCGGCCGGCGTGTTCCGCACCCGCGCGCCTGAAGAGGCGGCCGGCAAGCCCAAGTACTACGTGCTGGAGATGTTCCCCTATCCGTCGGGGCGCATCCACGTCGGCCATATGCGCAACTACGCCATGGGCGACGTGGTGGCCCGCTACAAGCGCGCCACCGGCCACAATGTGCTGCATCCCATGGGCTGGGACGCTTTCGGGCTGCCTGCGGAGAATGCGGCCAAGGAGCGCGGCGTCCATCCCGGCGAGTGGACGAGAGGCAACATCGCGGCGATGAAGGCGCAGCTGCAGCTGCTGGGCCTGTCGATCGACTGGTCGCGCGAGTTCGCCACCTGCGATCCGGACTACTATGGCCAGCAGCAGCGCTGGTTCCTCGACCTGTGGAAGCGCGGCCTGGTCTATCGCAAGGAAAGCACGGTCAACTGGGACCCGGTGGACGAGACGGTCCTGGCCAATGAGCAGGTGATCGACGGCCGCGGCTGGCGTTCGGGCGCCGTGGTCGAGAAGCGCAAGCTCACCCAGTGGTTCCTGCGCATCACCGACTACGCAGACGCCTTGCTGGAGGGCCTGAAGGGGCTGGACCGGTGGCCCGACAAGGTGCGGCTGATGCAGGAGAACTGGATCGGCAAGTCGCGGGGCCTGCGCCTGACCTTCGCCTTCGCCGAGACGCCGCCGCATGGGTTCGAGGCGGGCGTGGAGGTCTACACCACCCGCCCTGACACGCTCTATGGCGCGAGCTTCGTGGCCATCGCCCCCGACCATCCGCTGGCCGCCGCGGTCGCCGCACGCGATGCGGAGGCGGCGGCGTTCATCGAGGAGTGCCGGCGGGGCGGGGTCTCGGAGGCCGAGCTCGAGGGCGGCGAGAAGAAGGGCTACGACACCGGGCTTACGGTGGCCCATCCGTTCGATCCGTCGTGGCGGCTGCCCCTGTGGATCGCCAACTTCATCCTGATGGACTACGGAACGGGAGCAATCTTCGGCTGCCCCGCCCACGACCAGCGCGACCTGGACTTCGCCCGAAAATACGCCCTGCCCGTGACGCCGGTGGTGCTGCCCCCCGGCGCCGATGAGGAGGCGTTCGACGTGCTGGACGAGGCCTATGTGGGTCCCGGCCGCATCTTCAATTCCGCCTTCATGGACGGGATGGAGATCGAGGACGCCAAGGCGGCCGCCATCGCCCGCGTGGAGGCCGAAGGCCGGGGCCAGGGCGCCACGGTCTTTCGTCTGCGGGACTGGGGCATCTCGCGCCAGCGCTACTGGGGCGCGCCGATCCCGGTGATCCACTGTCCGACGTGCGGCGCCGTGGCAGCGCCGGACGCGCAGTTGCCGGTTGTCCTGCCCGATGACGTGACCTTCGATCGCCCGGGCAATCCCCTGGCGCACCATCCCAGCTGGAAGCACACGACCTGCCCCGGCTGCGGCGGTCCCGCCGAGCGGGAGACCGACACGCTGGACACCTTCGTGGACAGCTCGTGGTACTTCGCCCGCTTCGCCGACCCCACCGCGCCCACGCCGATCGGCAAGGCGGCGGACTACTGGATGCCGGTCGACCAGTATATCGGCGGGGTCGAGCACGCGATCCTGCACCTGCTCTACGCCCGCTTCGTCACCCGCGCCCTGAAGGACGAGGGCATGCTGGGGGTGGAGGAGCCGTTCGCCGGCCTGTTCACCCAGGGCATGGTCACCCACGAGACCTATCGGCGCCAGAACGGCGACTGGGTCGAGCCGGAGCTGGTGGAGGTGATGCAGGAGGGCGCGACACGCCGGGCTCAACTGACGGCGACCGGCGAGGCGGTGGTGATCGGCGACATCGAGAAGATGTCCAAGTCCAAGCGCAACACCTACGACCCGGAGGAGATCGCCGACGCCTATGGCGTGGACGCCGCCCGCCTGTTCGTGATGTCGGATTCGCCCCCGGAGCGGGACGTGCAGTGGACCAACGGCGGCATCGAGGGGGCCTGGCGCTTCGTGCACCGGGTGTGGAACGAGTTCGACAGCCAGCCCGCCGAGGTCACGGCGGCCGATCCGGTCACTGATCCCAGGGCCTTGGAGCTGACCCGCGCCACCCACAAGCTGATCAAGGCGTTCGGCGAGAGCCTGGAGGGCTTCCGGTTCAACAGCGGCATCGCGCGCCTCTATGAATTCCTGAACACTCTCAAGGGCTTGCCGTCCGCGGGTGCGAGCCCGGCTGTGCTCGCCGCGCGCGCCGAGGCGCTGTCGGCGCTGGCCCGGCTGATCGCCCCCGTCACGCCCCACCTGGCCGAGGAGTGCTGGGCGCGCATCGGCGGCGCAGGCCTGGTGGCCGAGGCGCCCTGGCCCGCCTATGACCCCGCC
>FTGU01000453.1_pt1 | contig 9226 bp, 7 predicted proteins | sample 1640781 | NCBI WGS metagenome assembly FTGU01 (sample SAMEA3914789, study PRJEB12502) | metagenome | biome: forest; material: soil | place: Canada | collected 2011-07-03 | depth 0.3 m | reverse complement strand
CTGGCGCACCGGGCGCCGGTCGACCTCCGGGCCAACCGGCTGAAGGGCGACGTCGCGCGGGTGCTGAAGGCGCTGCAGTCCTTCGGCGCGGAGCCTTCGGGCGTGCTTCAGGACGCCCTGCGCATCGCCGCCCCCGTCGCCGCCGAGCGCGCCGCGGCGGTGGAGAACGAGCCGGAGTTCGCCAAGGGCTGGTTCGAGGTCCAGGACCTGGGCTCCCAGATCGCCTCGGCGGCCGCCGGGCAGGCGAAGGGCCAGCAGGTGCTCGACCTCTGCGCCGGCGGCGGCGGCAAGACGCTGGCGCTAGCCGCCCTGATGGGCTCCAGCGGCCAGCTCTACGCCTTCGACCGCGACTCCAAGCGTCTGTCGGAGGTGGTGACCCGCGGCCAGAGGGCGGGCGTCCGCAACCTGCAGGTCCGCTCGCCGAAGAAGCCCGGCGCCCTGGACGACCTCGCCGGGCGCATGGATCTGGTCTTCGTCGACGCCCCCTGCACCGGCTCGGGCGTCTGGCGCCGGCATCCGGACTCCAAGTGGCGGCTGACCCAGGATCAGCTCGATCGCCGCATCGAAGAGCAGAAGCAGGTGCTGGCCGAGGCCCGCCGGATGACCAAGCCCGGCGGCCGCATCGTCTACGTGACCTGCTCGCTGCTCGCCGAGGAGAACGAGGACCAGGTCGACGCCTTTCTGGCGGCGGCGCCGGAGTTCCAGGCCGTCTCGGCTCTGGACGCCGTCCAGGCGTCCGGTCTCGCCACCCCCGAAGGCCTGGAGATGCTCCAGGATCGCCTCACCCCCGCCGGCGCCCTGCGCCTGTCGCCGCGGTCCGGAGGCGCCGACGGCTTCTTCGTCGCCGTGCTGCAGCGGGCCTCGTGACCGGCCGGCGATTCTGCCCTATGGGCTGCCCATGACGACCCCTCACCATGATCGCCTGCTCATCGTCGACTTCGGGAGCCAGGTCACCCAGCTGATCGCCCGCCGCGTGCGCGAGAGCGGCGTCTACTGCGAAATCCACCCCTATGATCGCGTCGAGGCGATCCTCGACGCCTTCGCCCCCCGCGCGGTGATCCTCTCCGGCGGCCCGGCCAGCGCCCACGAGGCCGAGAGTCCGAAGATCCCCAAGGGCATCGTCGAGCTGGGCGTCCCGGTGCTCGGCATCTGCTACGGCGAGATGGCGCTCTGCGACGCCCTGGGCGGGGCGGTGGAGAGCGGCCATTCGCGCGAGTTCGGCCGGGCCGAGATCCGCATCGAGCGGGAATCCCCCCTGGTGGCGGGCCTGGGCGACGTCGGCGATACCGAGACCGTCTGGATGAGCCACGGCGACAAGATCACCGCCATGCCCCTGGGCTTCGAGGTGGTGGCCACCTCCGAGGGCTCTCCCTTCGCCGTGATCGCCGACGAGGGCCGGCGCATCTACGGCATCCAGTTCCACCCCGAGGTGGCCCACACCCCGCGCGGGGCGCTGATCCTGCGCAACTTCACCCACCGCATCTCCGGCTTCTCCGGCGATTGGACCATGGCCTCCTTCCGCGAGGAGGCGGTCGCCCGCATCCGTCAGCAGGTGGGAACGGGGAGGGTGATCTGCGGCCTCTCCGGCGGCGTCGACTCCTCCGTGGCGGCGGTGCTGATCCACGAGGCCATCGGCGAGCAGCTGACCTGCGTCTTCGTCGACCACGGCCTCTTGCGCCTGAACGAGGCCGAGCAGGTGGTCACGCTGTTCCGCGACCACTTCAACATCCCCCTGATCCACGTCGATGCGGCCGATCAGTTCCTGGGCGCGCTGCAGGGCGTCTCCGACCCCGAGCAGAAGCGCAAGATCATCGGCCGGCTGTTCGTCGAGGTCTTCGACCGGGAGGCCGGCAGGATCGAAGGCGCGGGCTTCCTCGCCCAAGGCACCCTCTATCCGGACGTGATCGAGAGCATCTCCGCCGGCGGCGGCCCCTCTGCCGTGATCAAGAGCCACCACAACGTCGGCGGCCTGCCCGAGGCGATGAAGCTGAAGCTGGTCGAACCGCTGCGCGAGCTGTTCAAGGACGAGGTCCGCGCCCTCGGCCGCGAGCTGGGCCTGCCCGCGCCCTTCGTCGGCCGCCACCCGTTCCCGGGCCCGGGGCTCGCCATCCGCATCCCCGGCGACATCAGCCCCGAGCGCGTCGCCATCCTGCAGAAGGCCGACGCCATCTTCCTGGACGAGATCCGCAAGGCCGGCCTCTACGACGAGATCTGGCAGGCCTTCGCCGTGCTGCTGCCGGTGCGCACCGTCGGCGTCATGGGCGACGCGCGCACCTACGACGAAGTCTGCGCCCTCAGGGCCGTCACCTCCACGGACGGCATGACCGCCGACTTCTTCGAGTTCCCCTGGGACGTCCTCGGCCGCGCGGCGACGAGGATCATCAACGAGGTGCGCGGCATCAACCGGGTGGTCTACGACGTGACGTCGAAGCCGCCGGGGACGATCGAGTGGGAGTAGGGCGCCTTTAGCTGCTAACCCCGCTGGCTATTGGTCTGGCTCAAAGCCGCGGCCAGGCCCGCTGCGAGCGCCCCGGCGTCGCCGTTCGCCCAGAAGTGCATGAAGAAGATCCGGGGCTCGTCGCTCAGCATGTGATTGTGCACGGCGGTGACCTCGATGCCGTGGCTGCGCAGGGCCTTGATCACCGGGTTCACCTCGCTGGCTTCCAGCACGAAGTCCCCGGTGATCGCGGCGCGCCCGGCGCCTGTCGGCTGGAAATTGATCGCCGTCGCGGTCCCCATCGGCGGAGGGACGGCCATGCCCCCGGAGGTGATCTGGTCCTTTCGCGGGATGCTGTACTGGAGCACCCCGCCGTTGACCTTGCCCTTGGCCCCCAGGACCTGGTCGAGGCTCGGGACATCCAGGCCGACCGGCGGGGCGGCGGCGGTCGGCGGAGGGGCCGGCGCCGTGAAGGGCGTCCGGCTCAGCGACAGCGCCGCGTGCAGCGCCTGGGCCAGCCTCACTGGATCGCCGTGACCCTCGACGTGCATGTACATGGTCGCCGGCGCCGAGCGCAGCAGGTGGTTGTGCAGGGCGGTGACCTCGAAACCGCCCTCCTCCAGCTTGGACATCACCGGGTTCACCTCGGAATGGGTCAGCACCAGGTCGCCCATGGCCATGGCTCCATCCCCCATCGGCTCGAAGGCGACCCAGGAACTCAGGGCGAAGCCGGCCTTCAGCGGAACGCCGTCGAGCGTCACCTCGAGGTCGGTGCGGGGCAGCGAGACCTTGTAGACGCCCCCCGCCTGCATGGCGCCGGGTTTCCCCAGCGCCTTGCCCACGGCGTCCCAGTCCGGGGCCGCGTGGGCGGCCGTGCCGAGCAGCAGCACGGCGGCGGCGGTGATCATCGATAGGCGGAGGGACATGACGGTTGCTCCTTGTCGGGCCGATCAGTGCGGGAGGTGGGCGGCTCCAGCGGCCAGGAAATAGAGCGCTCCTGTGGCCGAACATGCTAGCAGCAGGGGGATCATGCCGACCTTGAAGCGGAAGGCGGCGACCGCGGCGATGAGGGTGAGGACGCCGCTGGCCACATTGAGGGAGCTGAGCACCGGCAGGTCCAGGGCCAGGCCCCAGCGGTGGATCGGGACGAGTTGCCCGAACAGCACGTGCAGCCCGAACCAGATGGCGAGATTCAGGATCACCCCCACGACGGCGGCGGTGATCGCGGCCAGGGCGGCGTTCAGCGCCTTGGCGCCGCGGAGCGCCTCCACAAACGGCGCGCCGACGAAGATCCAGAGGAAGCAGGGGGTGAAGGTCACCCAGGTGGTCAGCGCCCCGCCTAGCACGCCGGCCAGCAGCGGCGACAGTCCCGTTGCGCCGCGAAAGGCCCCGAGGAAACCGACGAACTGGGTGACGATGATCAGCGGTCCAGGCGTGGTCTCCGCCATGCCCAGCCCGTCGAGCATCTCGCCGGGCTTCAGCCAGTGGTGGGTCTGCACGGCCTCCTGAGCCACATAGGCCAGCACTGCGTACGCCCCGCCGAAGGTGACCACGGCCATCTTGCTGAAGAAGACGGCGATCTGGCTGAAGACGTTGTCCCAGCCCAGCCCAAATCCGAGCGCCGCCACCGGCGCCAGCCAGAGCGCTAGCAGAACGCCCGCCACCCTCAGCGACCAGCCGAGGTTCGGCCTGGCGTGGTCGGGCGTTTCCTCGCCCAGCATGGTGTCGGCGTCGGCGACGACCGCGCCGGCGGCGGCGCCGTGACCGCCGCCAGGCTGGAACCAAGCCCAGCCGCGTCGCGCCCCCATGAAGCCGATGGCGCCGGCGGCCAGGATCACCGCCGGGAAGGGCGCGGAAAAGACGAACAAGGCCACGAACGCCGCGGCGGCGAGGGCGATCATCGCCGGGTTCCGCAGGGCCCGGCGGCCGACCCGGATCACCGCCTGGACGACCACCACCAGGACGGCGGCCTTGAGCCCGAAGAAGATGGCCGCCACCGGAGCCAGGTGTCCGTAGAGGGCGTAGAGGACGCTCAGCGCCATCAGGCAGACGAAGCCGGGCAGCACGAACAGCACGCCCGCCACCAGCCCGCCCGGCGTCCTGTGCATCAGCCACCCGATGTAGATGGCGAGCTGCTGGGCCTCGGGCCCGGGCAGCAGGGTGCAGTAGCTGAGCGCGTGCAGGAACCGGCGCTCCCCGATCCACCGCTTCTCCTCGACCAGGATGCGGTGCATCACCGCGATCTGGCCCGCTGGTCCGCCGAAGCTGAGCGCGGCCACGCGCGCCCACACCTTCACCGCCTCGGAGAACGGCACGACATGGGCGCCTTGAATTGACTGTTTCGCCGCCTGATCCATGCGCACGCTCCAAATGGCGCAGCTCGTGCGGCGCCGAGGAGCGGGTCTTGGACGGCTGGGCCGTCTGTCGCCGGGCGTCCGCGTGGCCCGGATGACGCATGCTACGCCTCGCCGCCGCCCGATCAAGCCGCAAGCTCGGACCTGGCGTCGACCAAGTGGGGAGGGCCGTTCCCGCCCATCGCGGAGGACTCGCCGAAGGTTTGATCGAGTCCCCGCAGCGATCTGAGCTTGGAGGGCAGACCAAGTCGTCGTTGCAACTCGGGCGGCGCCGGCAGATACTCAACGAAGGCTGGACGCCGCCGAATACGACCTTACGAAGGTGAAGGCCGGCTGTTTGATTTGCCGGAACTTTCTCTCCCTGGGGGACTAACCGAGATGGTCGGGGACTGCCATCATGACGCGTACAGACCGCGTAACCTTGGATCCTTCGGACCTGCTGGCCCGGAGGCTCTCCGGGCTTTGCGGCAGGGCCGTCTCCGCCGCCGATCTGCATCCTCTGCACGATTTCCGGTCCCACGAGACAGGTGACGACCTCGCCGGATTCCTGAGCTCCGGCGCGCCCGGGATGCGGTTCGTCCTGGCTGGGTGGGTCGCCGAGTCCGTGGTCCTGGAGGACGGGCGGAGGCAGATCATCGGCCTGCGCCTGCCCGGCGACCGGCTGGCCGCGCCGGGCGAAGGCGTGGAGACCGCGTTCCTCACCCCCGGCCGCACCGCGGTTCTGACCGGAGCCCAGGCGGGACCCGAGCTCGAAGCCCTGCTGGCGGCGGAGGAGCTGACCCGACTGCGGGATCTGGTGGTCCGGCTCGGGCGCTGCTCCGCCCACGAACGCGCTGGACATCTCCTGCTGGAACTGCACGAGCGGCTGCTGCGCGTGGGCCTCGCCGAGGGCGAAGGCTTCCACCTGCCGCTGACCCAGGAGGTTCTGGCCGATGCCCTGGGCCTCAGCATCGTGCACGTGAACCGCACGCTGCAGCAGCTCCGCCGCGAAGGGCTGCTGGTCCTGCGTGGCGCGCAGGCCGTGTTCACCGACCGAAAGGGGCTGGCCAGCGCCGTCTGCTACAACCTGACGGTCGAGCCGTCCCCGGCGCCGGCCGCGCTGCGCCGGGGCGGCGGGGGCTGACGCAGACCCCGGCGCGAGCCCGTGGTTGGAACGATTCCGAGGGCAGCGTCCTTGTGGCTCCTGCACCCGCAAAGGAGTTCACATGGCCGGCAAGGACCTCAACGACGTCGCGAGCACGCTCAAGGACATCGATTTCGTGATGCTCAACACCCACGCCGACGGCGGCGAGATCGCCGGCCGTCCCATGAGCAACAATCGCGACGTCGAATACGATGGCGACAGCTGGTTCTTCGTCGACAAGGAGTCGCGCACCTTCGAGGAGGTGACCCGCGATCCCAAGGTCTCGCTGTCGGTGCAGGGGAACAAGGGCCTGCTCGGCAAGCCGCCGCTGTTCTTCTCCATCGAGGGCGAGGCCGAGATCGTCCAGGACCGCGCGGCTCTGGAGGCGCACTGGACCAAGGATCTGGAGCGCTGGTGGCCCGAGGGCCCGTCGACCTCCGGCGTCGCCCTGATCAAGGTGCGCGCGACGCGGATCCACTACTGGGACGGCGAGGACCAGGGTGAGGTTCCGATCCGCGCCGCCTGACCGGAAGCGCGGGGCGCCGGAGAGCCGGCGCCCCGTCACCGGCTACTTCATCTGCAGATGCGCCGCGAAGAACGGCAGCACCTTGGTCTGGAAGCGCTCGGCGATGTGGTTGGTGTGGTTGCCGTCATAGACTTCGAACGAGTTCTGCACCCCGAAACGATCCAGCTCCTCGTGCATCACCGTGGCGTCCTTGGTCAGGCCGTCCTTGTCGCCGCCGTCCGAGGCGATGGCGGTGAAGCTCTTCAGCTGCGGCACGTGGGCCGAGGCCATGACGATGGGCGAGTTGGCGGCCCAGCGGTCGAGCACCGACTGGTCGACGGCCCCGTCCTTCAGCGGCAGGTCGGCGAAGAAGGGCGCGCTCTTCGGGTTCGGCGACCAGGCAACCAGGGAGGCGACGCCGGCCTTGACGCCGAAGTTGCCGTTCGCCGCCTGGTCGACGGTGAGCTGGGACATCTTGGTGGCAGACTCGACGGTCTCCTTGCGGGCCGACATGCAGCAGGCGCTCATCGCATAGATGGCGCCCCACTTCTCCGGATGGTCCATGGCGACCTTCCAGACGCCGTAGCCGCCCATGGAGTGGCCGACCAGACCCCGGGCCGAGCGCTTGGCGATGGTGCGGAAGTGGCTGTCGATATAGCCGGTCACGTCGTCGGCGATGAAGGATTCGAAGTCTCCCGTGGTCGGCGAGTTCGAATACATGCTGCCGCCGAACTTGGTGTCGGTGTCGGGCAGCACGACGATGAATTCCTGCCCCTTCGGGGCGGTGGCCAGCATGGTCTCCGGCACGTGCATGAAGGCCGCGAACCAGTCGGCGGTGAGGCCGAAGCCGTGCATGAAATAGAGCACCGGATAGCGCCGGTGCGACTTGGCGTAGCTCGGCGGCAGCACGACAACCACATCGCGGTCGACCGCGTCGCCCTCCAGATTGCCTTCGAGCGAGCGGCCGTGGACCTTGACCATCTGCACGGGGGCGCCGGGGCCGGTGGCCTTGGGGGCGGGCCCGAAGCCCTGGATCGGCTTGGGCGCGAGGACGGTCGTGGTCTGGGCCAGGGCCGGCGCGGCGGCCAGCGACAGCAGCGCGAAGCCCGCGAGGGCCCCGGCGAGGCGGCGGTGCATGGATATCCTCCCGTGATGTTTTGCCAAATGGCTAGCCGATCGCGGCGCGGAGCGCCATGCGCATGAGCTTCACCGCGGAGCCGCGGCCCTGGCGGCGGCGGGCGAGCCGGCGCACATAGGCTGCGATGTCATTGAAGATGCCCGAGCCGGACCAGGGAGTCCTCGCCCGCAGGGGCCAGATCGCAGCCGCCCTGCGCGCGATCGTGGCCGACGGGGTGATCGACGATCTGGACGCCCTGCGCGTCTACGAGTCCGACGGCCTGACCGCCTACCGCCAGCCGCCGATGCTGGCGGTGCTGCCTCGCACCACCGCCCAGGTCTCCGCCATCCTGGCCTGGTGCCACGCCCAGGGCGTGAAGGTGGTGCCGCGTGGCTCGGGCACCTCGCTGTCCGGCGGCGCCCTGCCTCTGGCCGACGCGGTGCTGCTGGGCATGGCGCGCTTCAACCGGGTGCTGGAGATCGACTACGCTGATCGCCTCGCCGTGGTGCAGCCCGGGGTCACCAACCTCGCGGTCACCCAGGCGGTGGAGGGGCGGGGCTTCTATTACGCCCCCGATCCCTCCAGCCAGATCGCCTGCTCGATCGGCGGCAACGTGGCGGAGAACTCCGGCGGCGTGCACTGCCTCAAGTACGGCATGACCACCCACAACGTGCTGGGCGTCGAGATGGTGCTGATGGACGGCGAGGTGGTCCGTCTCGGCGGTCGCGCCCTGGATCCCGCCGGCCTCGATCTGCTGGGTGTGGTGGTGGGCTCCGAGGGGCTGCTGGGGGTGGTCACCGAGGTGACGGTCCGCATCCTCCCGCGTCCGGAGACGGCCCAGGCGCTCCTCATCGGCTTCCCCTCGGTGGAGGAGGCCGGCCAGTGCGTCGCCGAGGTCATCGCCGCCGGGATCATCCCGGCCGGCATGGAGATGATGGACCGCCCCGCCATCCACGCCGCCGAGGCCTTCGTCCACGCCGGCTACCCGCTGGACGTGGAAGCCCTGCTCATCGTGGAGCTCGACGGGCCCTCGGCGGAGTGCGCGCACCTCACCCAGGAGGTCCACGCCATCGCGGCCCGCAACGGCTCGGCGAGCTGCCGCGTCTCCGCCTCCGACGCCGAGCGGGCGGTGTTCTGGGCCGGGCGGAAGGCGGCCTTCCCGGCGGTGGGGCGGATATCGCCCGACTACTACTGCATGGACGGCACCATCCCCCGCCGGCGCCTGCCCGAGGTGCTGAGCCGCATGGAACAGCTGTCGGCGCACTATGGCCTGAAGGTCGCCAACGTCTTCCACGCCGGCGACGGCAACCTGCACCCCCTGATCCTCTATGACGCCAACCGGGCCGGTGAGCTCGATCGCGCGGAGGCCTTCGGGGCCGAGATCCTCAAGCTCTGCGTCGAGGTCGGCGGCGTCCTGACCGGCGAGCACGGCGTCGGCGTGGAGAAGCGCGACCTGATGCCGGTGATGTTCGGCGAGGCCGACCTCGCCCATCAGCAGAGGATCAAGTGCGCCTTCGACCCGCAACTGCTGCTCAATCCCGGCAAGGTTTTCCCGGTGCTCCACCGGTGCGCCGAGCTCGGCCGCATGCACGTTCACGGCGGCCGGACGGCCTTCCCGGACCTGCCGAGATTCTAGAGATGGCGGTGACCACAGAGCTTCCCTCCCCCCTCGAGGGGGAGGGATCAAGGG
>FTGU01000377.1_pt1 | contig 9261 bp, 10 predicted proteins | sample 1640781 | NCBI WGS metagenome assembly FTGU01 (sample SAMEA3914789, study PRJEB12502) | metagenome | biome: forest; material: soil | place: Canada | collected 2011-07-03 | depth 0.3 m | reverse complement strand
GTTCAAGCACCGGGCCATCTATCCGGCGGTGCTCTGCCTGTTCCTGTTCCAGTTCGCGCCGGGCTCGAACACGCCCCTGCTCTACTACCTCACCGACAAGCTGCACGCCTCGCGGACGGTCTACGGCATCTACAACGCCGGCTTCGTGACCGGCTTCGTACCGATCTTTTTCCTCTACGGCTGGCTGTGCAAGCGGGTGGCGCTCAAGCACCTGCTGTTCTGGGGCACGGTGATCACCATTCCCCAGATGATCCCGCTCGCCATGATCCACTCGGCGACGGCGGCGATGTGGCTGGGCCTGCCGATCGGCGCCATGGGGGGGATCGCGGCGGCCGCCTACTACGACCTGGCCATGCGCTCATGCCCTCCGGGCTTGCAGGGCAGCCTGATGATGCTGGCGGATTCCTTCTTCGCGCTCTCCTACAGAGGGGGCGACTGGATCGGATCGCGCATCTACTCCTCCAGCCCCACGCACGGGTTCCTCTACTGTGTGCTGGCCACCTCGGTGGTCTATGCGCTGATCCTCCCCGTGCTGCTGCTGATCCCCAAGGCCCTGATCTCCACCCCCGACGGGCAGGTGAACCCCGAGCTGGAGGCGGAAGCCGCGGCCGCCGAGGCGGAAGCCAGGGCCGCCGCGACGGCGTAGCGCCCCCGACCCTGACCCGTAGCGCCTGCGCCGGATCCTTCGGGATCCACCGGAGAGGCGTCCTGGCTTGGGCGTCACAATATCGCCGTTCGCCGGCGCTCTGCTGGCGGCCGGGAGAAGCCATGGCGGCGCGCGGGCGGCGATCGGTGAGGCTCTGGGCGCTCGCGGCGGTGGCGGGCGCGCATGGCCTGGCGATCGTCTGGCTCGCCGCCCAGGTCAGCGTCCTCAGGTTCCGCGCCCAGCCGGTCCCCGACCGCAGCTCCATGGTGATCTCGCTGCAACGCCTGCCGGGGGCCGCCGTCCGTCCGCCCCCGTCCGCCAGGCCTCCGCCGTTCACCCTGCCGGCTCCTCAGGCGGCCTCGTCCGGCCCGATGACCATCGACGAGGGGGAGGAGACGGGCGAGATGTCGAACCTAGCCAAGCCGGTGTTCCTGCAGTGGCCGCACCCGGTCGCCGCCGGCGTCGACTGGGGCCCGGACCCTCAAGCGGCTGCAGCCTCCAAGCTGACGCTGGCCGGCGGCTGGGCCGACTGCAGAGGCCGCGGGGACAAGGACGAGGACGCCTGGGCCCCGGCCGGGAAGGTGAAGCCCCCCTGCCTCAGGCGCTGAACCGGCGCGGCCCCCTCTAGGCCGGCAACTGGCCCTCGAGCAGCTCGGCGATCACCCGCGGATATTCGCCGGTGGCGTCCAGGTGCTGCGGCACGCCATGACCGATCTTGCCGGTCAGCGGCTTGAGGATGACGTTCGGCAAGCCGCGCAGGTTTTCCGCCTGGGCCACGTCTTCCGGGCTGTCGGCGCCATAGTAGTTGACGATCTGGGGAGGATCGGCCGCCGCCTGGATCACCTTGCGAAGGTCGAGCTCGCGATCCTTGATCGCCGCCACGATCCGCCCTTGCAGGATGCTGGCGCGGCGATCCACCTCCATCACGGGCCCTACGAGGGTGCTGGGCGCAGCCAGGGTCAGGACCCGCCGCGCCCCGAGGTCGAGCCCGTACGCGATCGCGGGATAACCGCCGGCCGACACGCCGAGGCAGAAGACCTCCTCGATCCCCCAGCGACCCATCAGGTCGCGCAGGCCCTCGATGCTCTGGCGATAGTCCCCGAAGGTGTCCAGCCCCGACAGCAGCAGGAGACGCCGCGGGTCGCTGAGATAGAGGGTGTTGATCCGCTGGCTCCGGAGCACCTGGTCGAAGCGTGGCAAGGCGACGCCGACGATGTCGCGAAGACCGCCGAAGACCATCAGCATCGAACGGGAGCCCTGCACCCGCTCGCCCAGCATGTCTCCGGACTCGGTCACGAACAGCCGCGATCCCCGCTTGTCGAACGACTCGGCGCCGCGCTCGGCGCCCCAGGCCTTCAGCTGATTGCTGGTCAGGGCGTGGAGCCGGCCCTGACGGCGCAGCCTGGCGGCCTTATCCAGCCGCTCCTCGAGCAACCGCAGCTCCTTTTGCAGCGGAGCCTGCTGCTCGGCGGGCAACTGCGCCAGGTACCGGCGCGCCAGGGCGGCGTCCTGGGCCATACAGGCCGCGCGGCAGCGATGAACGGTGATGTCCGGCACGGGATGCCCCGCCTGCTCGGCGAGCTCGAGGCGCCGCAGGGCCTCGCGCCCATCGAGGACATCGAGGGCGTACTTGGCAAGCTTGTGGTTCGCCCATCCGTCGTCCTCACCGCCGTCCGCGAGCGTCCGGAGCAGGGGCAGCGCCGCCTCGCGTCCCTGGGCGGCCTGCGCCGCGGTGGCGGCGAGCTTCAGGAGGCTGGGATGACCGGGAGCGCGCTCCAGCTCCTGCAGCGCCAGCTCCAGCGCGCCGGCGGGGTCGCCCGCCGCAAGCCTGGCTCGCGCGAGCCTGCCGCGCACCCCGCGCGCCTCGGGGAATTCTGCGAGCAGCTGCTCGCCCAGCGGGATGGCGCGAGCATCACCGCTCCTGCTGGCGTCGAGGAAAGCCTGAAGTCGTTCTTCGGGAACCGCCGCCGGCGGCGTCTCAACACTGGTGCCCACTACCCCAACCCCACAAAATTCCGCTTCGCCGGACTCTGGCTGCGCAGAGTGGCCCGCCCGGCTCGGCTTAAAAGCGGCTTACAGCCAACCCCGCCACTTGAACCAGAGCAGCGGCACGATGGTGGAGAGGATGATCATGCCGATGCCGAAGGGGTAGCCCCACGCCCAGTGCAGCTCGGGCATGTGGGTGAAGTTCATGCCGTACCAGCCGGCCACAAGGGTCGGGAATATGCCGACCACGGAGGCCACGGTCAGCACCTTGAAGATGTCGTTCTGCTCGATCGAGATGAAGCCGAGCACGGCGTCCAGCAGGAACTGCACCTTGCCCAGCAAGTGCTCCTCGAACATGGCCAGAGAGCCCAGGTCGTCGCGCACCGCCTTCAACCGGCGGGTGGTCTCGGGGTCGAACCAGGCCTTGGCCGCCTCCAGGGCGTAGCCGATGGCCCGGTCCACGCCCAGCAGGCTCTCGCGGATGATCGAGGTCCGCTCGCCCATTCGCCCGAGCGCCTCCAGCTTCTCGCGCATCACCTGGTTGGAGCGCTTGATGCGGGTGCGCTTCATCGTGGGCGGGCGGAACACCCGATGGGAGATGTCGTCGAGGGCCGCGCGGGCCCCCTCGAGCAGATCGGCCTGACCAGCGACATAGGCCTCCATCAAGGAGGCGAAGACCTCGACGCTGGAGAGCCCCTCGCACTGCGGGCCGACGGTCGCAGCCACGGCCTCGAAGGCCTTGGAAGGCTCGTAGCGGACCGAGATCATCAGCTTCGGCGTCAGGATGTAGCCGATGTGCGAGAGCTTGGGATGGTCGGTCTCGGGCTTGGCGATCACCGGCGCGGCCAGCCTCAGCACTTTGCCGTCGAAGCTGAGCCGCGAGGACGGCTCGATCTGGCTGAGCTCGCCGCGGTTGGGCAGGTCGAAGCCGGTGTGGTCCTCGACCACCTGCGTCTCGGCCTCGCCGGCGCCCACGAGGTCGATCCACACCGCGCCCGCATGGGGCCTTGAGGGATCGCCGGAGAGGGGCGGGTAGAAGGCGAGCATCAGCGGATCCGGTCTGCGGCCGGGACAAGCCCGAGATGTTGGACAAAGGGATCGAAGTCGCGATCGCTGTAGAGCAGGGCGTGACCGTCGGCGATGCAGCGGGTGGCGATCAGGGTGTCGATGGTCTTGCGCACCGTCACGCCTCGAGCTCGCAGGGAGCGGAAGTTCCGCGCCGCCTGGACCGCGATCTCGCGGCCCCCGATGTCGATGACCGAGAGCGCCGTCAGGTGGCCAAGCGCCCGGTCGAAGTCTCGATCCCCCGCGAATCCTTGCAGCACCTCCGCCAGCATGAGGTCGCCGATCCCGACCGGCTCGAGGTCGAGTAGGGTGTCGAGGGCATCGGTCTCAGGCGTTGGAACCCCGCGGAAATAGTCGATCCACACGCTGGAATCGACGACGATCACCGGTCGCTGCGCATGGCGTCCAGATCGCCATCCCAGACCAGCTGGCCGCGGTCGCCGCGGATTTCCGCCTGCCGCCGCAGCCTGAGCAGCATCCTCAGTCCCAGTTCCACCGTCTCACGCTTGGTCTTGATCCCTGTCGCGCGCATGGTTTCAGCCATGAGCCGGTCGTCGATGACGATGTTGGTGCGCATGGGTGTGTATTCCCCGATGTCGGCGTACACATAGGCTTTGCCCCGGGAGAGGACAATAGCTGGGGGCGATGGGGCTTGGATCGCCTTTGCCCAGCTCAGCCTTCGACGTCGGTTTCGGGGCGGTCGGCGCCGTCGGCCATCTCTTCGTGCCAGCGTCCGTTGGCGTCTTCCCAGGAGATAGCGCCCGTGTCCCCCGGCGCCCGCTGCTCGGCGGCGGCCTGCTTGGCGGCCCACAGGGCGGCGTCATGGGTCGGGAAGGTCTCGGAGAAGACCCCGTCGAGCGTATAGGCCCAGCCGCCGTCGTGCTCGACGATGTGATAGGTGACGTGGACCATCGCAGTCTCCCGCGTTCGCCGAGCGGGACGCCCGCTGCGGTCTCGGCGCGCCCGGACCGCCCGGGCCTCGGAACGCCGGCCGACCGATAGGAGGTCGGCGGCGTCGGCGCAAGCGGCGGACGGCGGCCCTCCGGCGCGGCGCAGCCCGGCTACTGAGCGCTCCGCGATGGGGGTTTTGGCCGATGTCGCCCGCAGCTTGGGCGTGGAATCGCTGGCGGGTCATCTGCGGAGCCGCTCCATGCCCATGCCGTCGATCCCCCGCTGCCGTTTCGCGGCCGTGGCCGCCGCCGCCCTGCTTCCCGCCTTGCCATGGTCGGCGGCCCAGGCGGCGACGACCACCAGCACCTTCACGGTCACGGCGAACGTCCAGACGACCTGCTTCGTGCAGTCGAACAACCTGAACTTCGGCGCCTATACGGGCCCGGAGCTGGACATCACCACCACCCTATCCGCGCTCTGCTCGCCGGGGACGCCCTATTCGATCGGCCTCAACGCCGGAACCTCCACGGGCGCGACCGTGACCAGCCGCAAGATGACCGGGCCCGGCTCCGAGCTCCTGGCTTACGGCCTGTTCCAGGACTCCGGCCACACCATCAACTGGGGCGACACCGTCGGCACCGACACCAAGAGCGGCACGGGCGACGGCTCGATCCAGTCGTTCACCGTCTACGGGAAGCTCCCGCAGGCGCAGTTCATCGGCCCCGGCGCCTATTCGGACACCATCACGGTGACTCTGACCTTCTGATGGGTGGGGACTCTTCATGCGGGGGCTCACGCGCTGGGGCGCGATCACTGCCGACAAGCGGCTGAAAGCTCCGGTGCTCGCCGCCCTCGCGGCCGCGCTCGTCGCCGCCGGCGCCAACGCCGTCGGCCAGAGTCCGCAAGGCCCCGAGGGCTTCACCGTCTATCCCGTGACCATCGAGATGCAGCCCGGCCAGAGAACGGCCATCGTCACCCTGCAGAACCACAGCCGCCAGGACGCCGCCTTCCAGGTGCGGCCCTTCGCCTGGGACCAGCCCGGGGGCGCCGAACAGCTGCAGCCGACCGACCAGCTGGTGGCCAGCCCGCCGCTGGGCCTGCTCCCCGTGGGCTCGAGCCAGGTGATCCGGCTGGTGCTGCGCCAGCCGGCCGAGGCGCGAGAGACCGCCTACCGCATCTGGCTCGACCAGATCCCGCCGGCCGCGGCCCCGGGCGCCATAGGTTTCGCCCTGCGCCTGTCGATTCCCATCTTCATCGAGCCGTCCGGCCACATCGCGCCCCAGGTCCACTGGCGCGCGGAGGTCGCGGGGCAGAGCGTCTATCTGGTCGCAGTCAACGATGGCTCGCGGCGCGAGGTGGTCCACGAGCTGGCCGTGCACGCCTCCGCCGGCGGCGGCCTTGCGCTGGAGTCCGGCGTTTCGCCCTACGTCCTCGCGGGGGCCACGCGGCGCTGGCGGATCATCCCGCAACGGGCCGCCCCGGTTCCCGGCGAGACCCTGCGCCTGACCGCGGAAGCCGACACTGGCCCCATCGACCAGGCGGTTCCGGTGGTCCGTGCCGGGCCATGACCCCGGGCGCAGGGTCCTCCTCGCCCTGGTCGGCGTCCTCGTGCTTTCGCTCGGCTGGGTCGCGTCCGCTCGCCCCGCCCTGGCCGCAGACCAGACCCTGGAGCTGGAGGTGGTGATCAACGGCGCGTCGACCCAGAAGGTCGGCGAGTTCGTGCTGAGGGACGGCGCCCTGCTGGCCACGCGCGAAGAGCTCTCGGATCTCGGGCTGCGGGCGCCGGAGGACGCAGCCCGGTCGGCCGACGGCCTGATCGCGGTGTCGAGCCTGCGTGGCGTGAGCGTCTCGCTCGACCAGGCGGCCCAGGTGGTGCGCTTCGCCGCGGGTTCGGCCGAGCTGACGCCGACCCTGCTGCACGCGGGGCCTGGCGCCGACGGGCCGCCGCTGCAGAGCAGTTTCGGGGCCACCCTGAACTACGACGTGGTCGGCGCCATCAACGGTGGCCGGGCCTCCGCCAGCGGCCTGTTCGACGCGCGGGTGTTCTCACCCATGGGCGTGGCCTCGACCGATTTCCTGGCCTTCGCCGGCCAGGACCCGGGCGGCAGGAGCGGGGCGCCGGCCATCCGCCTGGATTCCACCTACGTCTATTCCGATTTCCCGGGCCAGCGGCGCTACCGGCTGGGAGACTTCATCTCCGGCGGCCTGACCTGGACCCGGCCGGTGCGCCTTGGCGGGGTGCAGGTCAGCCAGGACTTTTCCATGCGGCCGGACCTCGTCACCTTCCCGCTGCCCTCCCTCTCGGGCGCGGCGGCCGTGCCGTCCACGGTCGACGTGCTGCTGAACGGCTCCAAGGTGCTGTCCAGCCAGGTCCCGGCCGGGCCTTTCCAGGCGCCCCAGCTGCCGGTGGTCACCGGCGCGGGCGAGGTGGTGATGTCGGTGACGGATGCGCTCGGCCGGCAGGTCACCACCACCCTGCCCTTCTACGCCAGCGCCAGCCTGCTGGCCCCGGGCCTCCAGACGGCCTCGCTGGAGGTGGGGTTCGTGCGGCGGAACTGGGGCGTGTTCAGCAACGACTATGGCGCCCCGGCCGGATCGGTGACCTGGCGGCGCGGCTTCGCCTCCCACCTGACCGTGGAAGCCCATGCGGAAGGGACCTCGGGCCAGCTGATGGCCGGCGCCGGGGTGGTCGCCAACGCCTTCGATCTCGGGACGGTCAATGTCGCGATCGCCGCCAGCCGCGCCGCGGGCCGCACGGGCGCCAGCATCTCCTTCGGCGCAGAACGTCAGACGCACCGCCTGAGCTTCGGCATCCAGGCGGTGCTCTCCGAGCGGGATTTCCGCGACCTCGCGGCGATGAACGGCGACGCCGTACTCAAGCGGCAGGTCAGCGCCAACGTCGGCCTCAACCTCGGCCGCTGGGGCTCGATCGGCCTCGCCTACGCCCAGATCGACCGTCCCGCGGCGGCGCCCCTCGGCCAGGTCGTGGCGGTTTCTCCCGGCCGAGCGCTCGCAGGGGCCCAGCACACCCAGGTGGCGACCGGGAACTACTCGGTCCAACTCGGAAGGGCCTACATCTACGCCAACGTCTTCAAGGACTTCGCCAGGGGAGGCGGGCGGGGGGCCACCATCGGCGTCACCCTGCCCCTGGGTCGGCGCAGCTCGGTGACCGCGAGCGTCAACCCCGCCGCCGCGCCCTACGCCCAGGTGCAGGTCCAGCAGTCGGTGACCTCGATCGGCGACTGGGGCTATCAGGCCTTCGTCGGCGCCGGGGGGCGCGAGCACGCCTTCGCTCAGGGCCAGTACAAGTCGCCCTTCGCCCTGCTGACGGCGGGGGCGGACTATCTGGGCGGAGAGGGCAGCGGCCGTGTGGAGGCCCAGGGCGCGGTGTCGCTGATCGACCGGCGGCTGTTCGCCTCCAACACCATCGAGGACAGCTTCGCGGTCGTCGACACTGGCGGCGTCAAAGGCGTGAGGGTGGAATACGAGAACCGCCCGGTGGGCCGCACCGACTCCGGCGGACGCATCCTGGTGCCGGACCTGCGCGCGTTCGACGTCAATCGCCTGTCGATCGATCCCAGCGACCTGCCGCTCGACGTGGCCGTCCCCGAGACCTCGCGCGAGGTGCGGCCGCCCGACCGTTCGGGCGTCGTGGTGGTCTTCCCGGTCCGCCGGATCCGCGCCGCGCTGGTCAGCCTGGTGGACGAGGCCGGCGCGGCCATACCGGTCGGCAGCTCCGCGGTCCTGAGGCCTGGCGGCCTGCCGGCGCCGGTCGGCTACGAGGGCGAGGTCTTCGTCGAGGGCCTGGGACCGCAGAACCGGCTCGAGGTGCAGTCTCCCAGCGGCGATCGCTGCGTGGTCGCCTTCCCCTTCCAGCCGGTGAAGGACGACGTTCCGAAGATCGGCCCGCTGGTCTGCCGGAGGGCGGCGGCATGACCCGGCGGACGCTCCTGCTCGCTGCGGCGCTGGTCCTGCTCGTCCCGGAGGCGGCGAGCGCCTTCTTCCTGTCCTGCAACGTCTCGGCGACCGACGTGCGTTTCGGGAGCTATACCACCGACCGGCTCAGGACCACCGGCGCCGTCACGGTGAGCTGCCGGGGCACGGGCACGAACAATCCGTACGTGATCGCCCTCGGCAAGGGATCTTCCCCGGTCTACAGCGACCGCACGCTCCGGAAGGGCCGCCAGTCGTTATCGTACAATCTCTACACCGACTCGGCGCACACCAGGGTCTGGGGGGACGGCGGCGGCGGGACCGAGACGGTGACGCGCCTGATGACCTTCCGGCACGACCTGCTGGGTCCGATCTCCCAGACCACCACCGTGTTCGCGCAGCTCCCGGCCCAGGGGCTCCCGCGCCCGGGCCGCTACGTCGACGCGATCGTCGTTCTGGTGATCTTCTGAGCGGGGGCGGTCGGGCCTCCACCGGTTTCCACGCGGGCGCGCAACCCGCGATGCAAATCGCCGCACGCTTTGCGGAGAATGGCCGCGGGATCCGCCGCATGGCGTCAGGCGAGAGCCATCTCGCCCCCATGGTGCCCCAGGCCGGACTCGAACCAGCACGTCCTTGCGAACAACAGATTTTGAGTCTGCCGCGTCTACCATTTCGCCACTGGGGCCCAGGGCGCAGGCGTGACGGATAGGGGCTGGGAACCCGGGGCGCAAGACGGCGCC
>FTGU01000428.1_pt1 | contig 9346 bp, 5 predicted proteins | sample 1640781 | NCBI WGS metagenome assembly FTGU01 (sample SAMEA3914789, study PRJEB12502) | metagenome | biome: forest; material: soil | place: Canada | collected 2011-07-03 | depth 0.3 m | reverse complement strand
GCGCTGTATGGCCTAAAATGGCGGGGCGGCGTCCTGTCCGGCGAACGGCTCCTGGTGCTGGGCGCGGCCGGCGGCGTCGGATCGGCCGCGGTGGAAATCGCCAAGGCGCTGGGCGCCGAGGTGATCGCCGCGACCTCCTCCAAGTCCAAGGCGGCCGCGGCCCGGGCGGCGGGGGCGGACCGGACGCTCGTCTATCCTCCCGGTCCGTTCGATCGGGAGGGCCGCAGGGGGCTCTCGGGCCTGTTCAAGGACGCCTGCCCGGATGGATTGGACGCGGTCTTCGACCCGATCGGCGGCGACTACGCCGAGGCGGGGCTCCGCTCGCTGCGGCCGGGCGGACGGCTGCTGGTGGTCGGCTTCACGGCGGGCATCCCGCAGCTGCCGCTCAACCTTGTGCTCCTCAAGCAGTGCCAGGTGGTGGGCGTCGCCTGGGGCGCGGTGGCGCGTGACCAGCCCGAGCTGTTCGCCCAGGTCGCCGCCGAGGTGGTCGCCCTGCACGCCGGAGGCCACATCCGCCCCCGCATCACCGAGCGCGTGCCGCTGGAGCGCGCCGCGGAGGCCATCGCCCGCTTGGCGGCGCGGGAGGCCGTGGGCAAGACGGTGGTGGTGTTCTGAGCCGAACTCCTGATCCCTAGTGCTCCAGCGGGCGCCCGTGCGTCTCGATTCCCAGCACTTGATAGGTCGCGCCGGCCAAGAGGCAGCAGGCCCCGAGGAACAGGAAGGCAGGCTCCACGGCGTGCTGGGTTGCCCTGGGGCTGACGAGGTTGTTGGCGCCGGCGATCAGACCCAGCGCCACGGGGCCCAGGATCTTGCCCGCCCCGCCCGCAGCGGCGGCGACGCCGGTCCCGAGGGCGGCGGTCCGCGTCGGGTAAAGTTCGGGCGCATAGGGATTGAGGTTGGAGAAGCCGCCGTCGAACAGGAGTTCGCCCAGGCCGAGCAACGCCAGGAAAGCGGGCAGGGCGCCCCACCACGCGTCGTGCAGCAGGGCCGCCAGGATAAGGCAGGCGCCGCCGCCGTAGCCCATCAGCATCCCCGCCTTCACGCGGCCGATCCTTGCCGGGATGAAGATGAACAGGCCCCGGCCGAGCAGGCCCATGACGGTGACGCCGGTGAACCAGCCGGCCGCCTGGGCCGGCGATAGCCGTAGCAGCTGGGCGGTGATGGTCGGACCCCAGAGGAGCACCCCGGAGAGGACCGTTCCCATACCCAGTTGGATCAGCACGATCAGCCAGAACCGCCGCGGATCGCTCCAGGCCGCCGACAGCGGCTGGCGGGGCCGCCCGGTGCGTCCGGCCGCCAGCCAGCGTGGCGATTCCGGCACGACGATCACGACGGCGATGGCGACCAGCACGGGAGCGACGCAGAGGGCGGCCACGCCCCGCCAGCCTAGCGAATGGAACAGGGCCGCCGAGACGGCGGACGAAGCGACCAGCCCGACTCCGGACGCAAGACCCAGGCTGGAACTGAGCAAGGTGCGCCAGCGCGTCGGTGTGTGCTCGACGATCAGGGCGAAGGCGCCGGGACCGGCCCCGCCATAGCCGAACCCCACCACCACCCGGATGAGTGCGAACAGCACCCAGGCCCCGTCGGGCGCCAGGGCCAGAGCCCCGGCGCCGATCGAGCAGGTCATGCCGGCGGCGACCAGGATGGTCTTGCGTCCCACCCGGTCGGCCAGCCAGCCGAGGCCCACTGCTCCGAACATGGAGCCAACACCTGCGGCCAGCAGCATGACGGTGGTCTGGCCGAATGACAGCTTCCACGCCGGCGCCACGGCCGAGATGATGAAACCCACGATGAAGAAGTCGAAGATCTCGCAGACCAGCTGCAGGGTGATCAGCCCGAAGGTCGCCCAGTAGCGCGGGGTGAGGCGGGGCTTGTCGGCAGTCGTGGCGTCGATGAGCGAATCCATCCGGCCCCCTGAGCTCCAGCGCCAGATTGGACCTTCGCCCGCCGCGAGAGAAGTCTCAGGGCGCCGCCGTCGCGGCCGCCAGAGTCACCTCGCCCTTCAGCGCCTGATCCGCCGCGTTCGGGCCAACGAAAACCTCGTAGCGCCCGGCGTCCCGGCGCCAGGCGTGGGACTTCTCGTCCCAGTCCGCCAGCAGGCGTGGGTCGGCCGCGAGGCTGATGCGGCGGGTTTCGCCGGGCTTCAGCGTCACCCGCGTGAAGGCCAGGAGCCGTTGCTGGGCGCGGTGGGGGCCGCGGACCAGGTAGAGCTGCGGGGTTTCCGTGCCGGATCGTGTGCCCTTGTTGGTCAAGGTGAAGCTGACGCTTGCACCCGCGCCGCCAGTCGCGGTCAGGCGGCCGTAGCCGAAGTGGGTGAAGGAGAGGCCGTAGCCGAACGGAAATAGCGGCTTCAGCCTCTTGGCTGCATACCAGCGGTAGCCCACGTCCGAGCCCTCGAGGTAATCGATGTCGAAGGGCGGCTCGGATTGGGCCGTGGTGGCGCCTTCGGGTTTGGCGTTCCTGAGGCCCGGCAGCTCCGGCCGGGGCAGCTGCGCCTCGCTCTGGGGAAAGCTGATCGGCAGGCGGCCTGAGGCGTCGACCTCGCCGAAGAGCACCTTGGCGATGGTCTCGCCGCCGCGCGCTCCGGGATACCAGGCCTCGAGCACGGCCTGGACCTTGCCTATCCAGGGCATCAGCACTGGGTTGCCCGTCTCCAGCACCACCACGGTGTGCGGATTGGCGGCGGCAACGGCTTCGATGAGGTCATCCTGGCCGTGCTCGAGCTGCAGCGGCCCGTCCACGCCCTCGCTGTTCCACTGGGTGACGAAGACCACGGCCACGTCGGCTTGCTTCGCCAGGGCGGCGGCGGCAGCTGGATCGGAGCCGTCGGCATAGTCGACCTGGCCCTTGGCGCGGCGGCGGATGGCCGCAAGCGGGGCCGAGGGATGGTAGACGATCCCGCCGCCCCAGGCCGGAGCGCCTTTGGGCGGCGGGATCTTGTAGGAGCCTGTCGGCACGACCTGCGATGAGCCGCCGCCGGAAAGCACCCCGACGTCGGCATGGCCGCCGATCAGCGCGATCCGGCCGGCGCGCGCGGCCAGGGGCAGGACGCCGCCGTCGTTCTTCAGCAGCACCATGCCTTGCTCGGCGACGCGTTGGGCGACCAGCGAATCGGCTTGCGTGTCGAGCCCGCCGGGCGCCAGCGGATGATCGTAGACGCCCTCGGCGAAAAGGCTGCGCAGCACGCGGTGGGCCATCTGGCGCACCGCGCCGGCGGGGATCTCCCCGTCCTTCACCGCCGACCTCAGCGGCGCGTCGAAGAACACCTGCTTGTCTATTTCGGCCCCGGATTCCTGATCGAGGCCGGCCTTGGCGGAGGCGAGCGAGTGGACCGCTCCCCAATCGGACATGACGTAGCCGGGATAACCCCAGTCGCGCTTGAGGACGTCTGTCAGCAGGAACCGGTTCTCGCAGGCAAAGGTCCCGTGCAGGCGGTTGTAGGAACACATCACCGAGCCCGGATGGCCGTCCTTGATGGCGATCTCGAAGGCGAGGAGATCCGACTCGCGCAGCGCCGCCTCGCCGATCTCGGCGCTGAGCACCTGCCGGCCGGTCTCCTGGTCGTTGAGGACGTAGTGCTTGGCGGTGGAGACGATGTGGTTGGATTGGATACCGCGGATGGAGGCGGCGTCGAGCAGGCCCCCGAGCAGCGGATCCTCGCCCAGGTATTCGAAGTTGCGGCCGTTGCGGGGATCGCGGGCCAGGTTCGCTCCTCCCGCGAGGAGCACGTTGAAGCCCTTCCGGCGCGCCTCCCGGCCGATCATGGCGCCGCCTTCGAAGGCCAGGGCGGGACTGAAGGTCGAGGCCAGGGCGAGGCCGGAGGGGAGGGGGGCGGCGTCATCCCCATCGCCGCGGCCGGCATTGGCGACGCCCAAGCTGGCGTCGCTCTCCGCCTGGGCCGGAATGCCGTATTTCGCCTGCCCGGGAATCCAGCCTGCGGACCGGATGACTCCCGGCGGTGCGGTCTTCATCAGCACCGGCATGTGGCCGTGCAACAGGGCGAGCTGCTCGTCCAGGGACATGCGGTTCAGCAGCAGCTCGGCGCGCCGGTCAGGCGACAGCTTCGGGTTCCGCCACGGTTGGGCGGGCTGCGCGGCGACGGCCGAGGCCGCAGCCGCCAGAACCGCCGCGCAGATAGCGCCGGCCATACCCATGCGCGCCATGACTTTCCCCCGCCCGAAGCTCGGAATGATAGCCTGTGACAGCGCTATCACAAGCGGCGGCGGGGGCCCGCTTCAGGCGGCGACGGTGGAGCGGCCAGACCCCAGGGCGAAGCGCTCGAGATAGGCCCATAACCGCGCGACCTCGTCCGCCGCCGGGCCCGGGCCCAGCTCCTCGACCGAACGGCCGAGGGCAAGGGAGGTCTGGTAGGCCGCGCGCGACCTGAGGATCACCGGCGCCACCGGCAGCTGCATAAGCCGCAGGGCGTCGAGCGCCCGCTTCACCGCCGGGGGCTCCACCCCTTCTCGGGTCACCGGCGCCTGGTTCAGCAGGATCAGCCCCGGCCGGCGCAGGCGACGCAGGATCTGGGCGGTCTGCAGGGTGGCCGCCAGATCGAGGAAGGTCGGGCGCACCACGATCACCGAAACCTGGGCCAGGGCGATGGCGTGACCAATCGCATCCTCCGCGCCGGCAGGCGTGTCGAGGATCCGCAGCCCCGTTCCGGCGTGCCGCTCGTCGCGCGCGGCGTAGAGCGCTTCTCCGGTGGTCTGAACCACCAGGGGACCGTCGTCCTTGCGGACCTTCATCACCTCTGCCGAGGACCCCTGCGGGTCGGTGTCGGCGAGCTCCACCACATGCCCGCGCCGATGCGCCGCGAGCGCCAGGTTGACCGCCACCGTCGTCTTGCCCGATCCGCCCTTGCGGGCGATCACCGCGATATTCTTCACCTTTCAGCCTCCCGGCGCCCACGCCACTTGGACGGATGCTAGGCAGAGTCCCTGAGTCCGGCGAGCGCGTTCGTTAACGGCGTGGACGGTCTGAACGTCTTGCGCCGAGCCTGAGCGGCGCGCGGCTTGGGCCGGCGATGAGCTAGAAGTGCATCCTGAGTTCGGCGAAGACGCTGCGCGCGACCTCTCCGCCCACGCTTTCCTGATGGTGCGCGTGCAGCAGGTTGAAGCCCGACACCGCCAACTGCAGGTGCGGGGCGATGTTCCAACCGATCCGACCGTTCAGCTCAACGTAGGAGGGCACGTGCGGGTCCGGCAGCACGCCGACGTAGCGGAGGTCCGCGTCGACGGTGATCTTGGACCCGAGATTCATCGACGAGCGGAGGGTCGCCTGCCGCTTGGGATCGTCGGCATCCTGGCTGATCGGGAACAGCGCCGTGGCTCCGGGCTCGAACTTCAGGTGGTCGGAAAGCAGGTCCAGCCCCGCCATCAGACGCCACCACGGGGCCGCCTGGTACTGGGCCCACCCCTCGAAGCCATAGGTGTGGCCTTGGATGCCGTTGGACCAGTAAAGCGGAAACAGGGTGACGGGGGTGATCTCGATGCTGCGCAGGTCGTCGTAGACGTTGAAGAAAGCCGACGCCGAGAAGGACAGCCGGGGCCATGGCTGCGCGCGCACCCCGATTTCGTACGCCGTCAGTTTTTCGGGCTCGAACTGCGGGTTGCCGGCCACCTCCAACACCCCGCCCACGGTTTCCCGGACGTCGGTGTCGAAGGGCGTCGGCGAACGGATCGCCCGCGACGCCGCAGCCCAGACCATCCAGCTCTGGCTCGGCATGTACACCAGCCTGGCGCTCGGCAGGGCGGAGACCCCCGAATAGGGATCGTCCTCCAGCTTCAGGCCGACGATCAGCTTCAGCGGCTTGGCGAGGGTGATGGTGTCCTGAATGAAGGCGTCGGACAGGTTCAGCGTCCGGCCCGACGGAGAGAACTGAAGGCCGCCTTCGCCCACCACACGGTACTGGGTGAAGCGCAGACCGCCCCCCACGACGAGTTGTTGGCGCGAGCCGAGGTTGATCCCGTTCTGGACGTCCAGATCGTAGATGTTCTGCCAAAGCGGCGTGCCGCCGGCCAAGTCGTAGCCGCGAACCGCCCGGTCGAAGAACGCCTGCACCTGCAGGGCCGAACCGTCCTGCCAGCTATGGTTCCAGCGCGCCGTGACATTGCCGCCGCCGATGCTGGTCGCGGTGGCCGTGTAGCCATAGTACGCGTCGCCCTGGACGGTCACGAGGTCCTTGGAGCCGGGGGTCCAGTCGAGGCGGAAGCCGCCTTGCGGCCGCGAAAAGTGGTCCTGCAGGCTCCCGCCCGCGGAGGTCGGCGTGTCGGTCTGGTAGATTTCCTGAGCGTAGAGGCGATAGCTCAGGTTTTCGCCTATCCGGCCGCCGTAGCGAACCGCGCCATAGCGCTGGAGATTGCCGCCCGCGACCTCGGCGAAGCCGCCCTGGGTCTCGGAGGATTTGCGGGTCACGATATTGATTACGCCATTGACCGCGTTGGCGCCCCACAAGGTCGCGCCGGGACCCGAGATCACCTCGATGCGGTCGATGTCCTCGGGCAGTACGCCCTGCATGTCCCAATAGACGCCCGAAAACAGTGGCGTGTAGATCGTGCGGCCATCGATCAGCACCAGCAACTTGTCGGAAAAGTTCTGGACGGAGGTGTTCCCGGAGAGCCCGCGGGCGGTGATCACGTAGTTGGTGGCGTCGGTCTGCGCCACGAACAGGTTCGGGGCGAGACGCAGCATCTCGGGAAGGGTGATGGCGCCGGAGCGGATGATCTCGTCATGGGTGATCACATAGATCGAGGCAGGCGCTTCGCTGAGCGGCTGGCTCGCCTTCGACACGGACGAGACGTCGAGGTTGGCGAGTTCGCTGATCGATAGCTGCTGCAGATCTTCGACCGACTGGGCGGCGGCGGGACGCGCCCCGAGCACCGCCGCGGCCACGAGCGAGAGCGCGACCAGAGCCATGGCCCGAAGGCCGGCGCAGCGGCGGAATCCCCCCATACGGTCAAGCTCAACGTTCCGTGTGAAGAACGGTTCCAAACGGGCACGCCGACGGCTCATCGTTTCACCTTGAGCGCCAGGGCGAGGAGCTTCGAGCTGATCGCCAGGCCCTGCTGCTGGGCCTGGCCATTGTCGATGACGAACCGGACCCGGCCGTCGAGCAGGACCAGATGCACATCCCCAGGCGAGCCGGCGCCGCGCTCCTGATCGGTGACGGTGAGCACAGGCGCACGGCCAATGTCGCGCAGGGCGGCGGTCTCAGGCTGGACGTCCGAGCCGCCGATGTAGGCGATCTGACAGCCGGAGGCCGCGTCGATCTTCGGTATCCGGCGCACCACGACCGGGCGGCCTTCGATCCGCTGGCCAGCGACGGCCCGATCGATCAAGGCTCCGAAGGGGTCCTTGCCTTGGATGCAGATGACCAGAGGCGCAGAGGCCTCCCCCGCAGCCGACGGCCAGGTGATGAAGGGAGCGAGCTTGTAGAGATAGGTTGCCTTGACCGCGAGCTCGAGCGGCTCTTCGGCGCTGGCGCGCCCCGACAGGAGCAGCGCCGTCAAACCCAGAAGGATGGCTCGGCGGCCGGTCCTCATTCTCACCCCAAGTCGGTCCGGACTGCAGAGCGCCTCAAGAGACCAGCAGGTCACCGCAGGCAAATCCACCGCGCGTCGGACAGTCCCTCAAGTCTCCCTCGAAAAGCCTTTACGGCAACGCTTGGCCCCGTGCCATGTTCCCGTTCTCTGGGCTCGAAGATCAACCGCCGTGGAGCGGCCAGAAGAAGGCGATCAGCGGGGTTCCCACCAGGATGACCAGGAACGACAGCGGCGCCCCCAGGCGTGCGTAGTCGGAGAACCTATAGCCACCGGGACCAAGCACCATGGTGTTGCATTGGTGTCCGACGGGCGTCAGGAAGTCGCAGCCCGCCCCCGTCGCCACCGCCATCAGCAGCGGATCGGGGGAGAGGCCGAGGCGCTTGGCCACGCCGACGGCGACGGGCCCCAGGATCAGCACCGTCGGGGCGTTGTGCATGAACGGCGAGCAGATCATCGCCGACAGCATCAGCGCTCCCAGCACGATCTCGGGCGGCAGGTGGCCGAACACCGCGGTGAAGGCTCCCGCGAGGATGTCGGCTCCACCGGTGCGGTGCAGGGCTTCGCTGACCGGAGTCAGAGCGCCGATCAGCACCAGCACCGGGCCGTCGAGCGAGGCGTAGGCGTCCCGCATCGAGATGGTGCGCGTGAACACCATCAGCACTGCCGCGGCGGTGAAGGCGATGGCGATGGGGATGAGCTTGAAGGCGACGGCGACCATGGCGCAGGCGAGGATCACCGCCGGCAGGAGCAGGGGGCGCTTGCTGCCCAGGCGCACCGCGCGCTCCGCCAAGGGGAGGGCGCCGATCTCGGACAGGGCGTGCGGCAGGTCGCTCTCCGGCCCTCGCAGCACCAGGATGTCGCCGGCGCGGATGGCTGCGGTGGTCAGCCTCTGGGTGACGCGGCGGCCCGCCCGCGCCAGGGCCAGGAGCTTGACATTGTATTGGCTCTGCAGGTCCGCCCCTTGCGCCGAACGGCCGATCAGCGGCGACTCCGCTGCGACCACGGCCTCGATCGAGCGGATCTCCTCCTTCGCCTCGTGCTTCTCCAGCGGTTTCTCGGCGCGATGCGGCGTCATCTTCCAGCCGGCGATGGCCTTGTGCAGGATGTCGGCCTCGCCCTCGAGGATCAGCACGTCGCCGGGCCGCACGACGGTGTTGGCGTGCGGCAGCACGCGACGGTCGCCGTCGCGAACCAGGCTGGTGATCTCCACCTCGCCTCCAGCCTCGGCCTTCAGTTCCGCGATCCGCTTGCGGCCATGCGTCCAGTCGTCCGGCGCATGGGCCTCGGTGACGTAGGTGTTCTGCGCGAGGGTCTCCGCCAGCGGCGTCTGTCCGGTCCGATCCTTCGGCAGCAGGCGATAGCCGAAGGCGAGGAACAGCAGGGCCATGGCGGTGAGGCTGAGGCCCACCGGCGCGAAGTCGTACATGTTGAACGGCTTGCCCATGGTCTGCTCGCGGACCTGGGAGACGATGATGTTGGTCGAGGTGCCGACCAGGGTCACCAGGCCCCCCAGCAGGGACGCGGTCGCCATCGGCATGAGCAGCCGGGAGATGGCGGTCCCACTCTTGCGCGACACCTGCTGCGCCACCGGCATGAGGATCGCCAGGGCGCCGACGTTCTTGGTCGCCATCGACAGAAGCGCGGTGGCTGCGGTCAGCACCGGGACCTGGGTCCGCTCGCTGGTCAGGCGCGAGAGCACCGGCTTCAGCATCATCTCGACCACGCCGCTGCGGGCGATGGCGGCGCTGACCACCAGGGCGGCGGCGATGATCACCACCACGTCGCTCTTGAAGCCGTCG
>FTGU01000275.1_pt1 | contig 9427 bp, 6 predicted proteins | sample 1640781 | NCBI WGS metagenome assembly FTGU01 (sample SAMEA3914789, study PRJEB12502) | metagenome | biome: forest; material: soil | place: Canada | collected 2011-07-03 | depth 0.3 m | reverse complement strand
CGCTGGAGGAGCACGCCATCGCCTTCGACGAGGAGGCCTTCGCTCTCGGCGTGGTCGGCGACTGGTAGACGAACCTCAGCGTCGTGGTGTCGTACTCGTACCCGCCCTCCACGCCGAGAGCGAAGGCCTCCTCGTCGAAGGCGATGGCGTGCTCCTCCAGCGAGCCCCGCTCGGTGACCACGATGCGGTCGACGGCGTCGCTGATCTCGCTGCGCACCAGGTGGCCGGCGAAGGCGCTGACCCCCTCGATCAACCGCCCCGGCTTGTGCGGCACGAACTCGCTCCAGCTGGCCTTGGAAGGGTCGGCCTCGTCCGCCCATACCAGCTTGAAGTCGACGGCGCCGTCGGCGTTGGTGCGCACCACGAAGCGGTCGCCCCAGTGTTCGATGTCGTAGAGCACTCCCGCCTGACGCGGCTCGACCAGCCGGGGCTCGGCGGTGGGATCGGCGCAGGCGATCAGCCAGGTCTCGCTGGTCTCGTGATTGCCGGCGCCGATGATCACATAGGCGCCTGACGAAGACCGGTGCACGTGCAGGAAGAAGCCGTCGTCCTGCTCCTCGTAGATCAGCACGTCGTCCGCGGCCCCGCCGCGCGCCGGCCGGCGGAACACCTTCGAAGGGCGTCCCTCGGCGTCGCGCCAAATCCAGAACAGCCAGTTGGAATCCTGGGACCAGCAGAAGTCGCCGGTCCCCTCCTCGATCGGCTCGGGCAGCACCTGACCGTTGGCCAGCGACTTCACGTAGACGCGGTAGATCTCCGAACCCTGCTCGTCGGCCGCATAGGCATAGAGCGCGTGATCGGGGCTATGCTCGGCGTGAGCCAGGTTGAAATAGGCCTTGCCCCTGGCCAGGGCGTCAGCGTCGACCAACACCTCCTCCTTGGCGGCCGGCGAGCGGAAGCGGCGGGCGTGGATCGGATGCTGCGCCCCGGCCTCGTAGCGGGCGTAGTATTCGAATTGGCCGTCCGGCGCGGGGACCGAGGCGTCGTCGGGCTTGATGCGCCCCTTCATCTCCTCGAACAGCTGGGCCTGCAGCGGCTCGGTAGAAGCCAGCATGGCCTTGGTGTAGGCGTTCTCCGCCTCCAGGTGCGCGCGGATGTCGGCCCGGAGCGCGCGTGGGTCGTGCAGCACCTCGCGCCAGTTCTCGTCCTTCATCCAGGCGTAGTCGTCGGTGCGGACGCGGCCGAGCTGCTGGATGCGTCTGGGCTGGCGCGGCGCGACAGGCGGCGTCGGGACGGAAGCGCTCATGGCGCCGTGCTCTCACGGACGCGGGGCGGGTTCAACTCCCGGGCCTTGGCGAGGCCGGAGCTCCGGGCCTAGTAACCGCCACCTTTGTGGGATCAGTGCGCCCGATGAGACGATCAGAAGCCGGAAAGGCCCCCCGTGGCCGTTGACCTGCCCATCGCCATGATCGCCGCGACGGTCGAGCTCGAGCAGCCGCAGCCGGGCGGCAGCATCCGCATCGTCGGCACCGGCTTCCTGGTCAATGCGGCCAGGCCCGATGGAACGGCGCGCACTGTCCTGGTCACCGCCGGCCACGTCTTCGACGACATGCCGGGCGCCACGGCCTACGTCGATTACCGGTTGCAGACCCCCGACGGCGGCTGGAAGTACTCGCCCCAGCCCCTGGCCATCCGCAGCGGCGCGTCGCTACTCTGGACCCGCAATCCCGACCAGGACGTGGCGGTGATGGAGGTCAAGGCGCCGCCGGAGTTCGCCAGGGCCGCCATCCCGCTGAACTGGCTGGCCGGAGACGACAGCTTTGCGGCTGGGGGCATCGAGCCGGGCGACCAGATGTTCGTGCTGGGCTTCCCCAAGGGCTACGCCGCCAACCCCAACGGCTTTCCCATCCTGCGCTCTGCCAATGTGGCCTCCTATCCGCTGGTCCCCTCGCCGGCCTACCCGAGCTTCATGCTGGACATGCGGGTTTTCGAAGGCGCCTCGGGCGGGCCGGTGTTCCTGGCCAGCTCGCTGGAGCGGCGGCCCGGGACCCCCATGTCCGGCGAGGGCTTCCTGACCGGCCTCGTGGTCAAGGCGGCCGAGAAGTACGAATGGGCCTTCGTCATCGAGGCCCCGGTGATCCGACGGACCATCGGCCTGCTCGACAGCCCGTCCGCCCCGGTCGCCTCGGCGGCCAGCGGGGGCTTCGCCATGCTCCCCGCCCGCCCCCCAACCACCTCGGCCGCGGCCAGCACCGCGCCCTGAGCGTCGGTATGCCAACGAGGGCTTGACCGCAGCGGCGACTCTGCGGTTGCCGCTGATTCCGACTCTCTCTAACCAGAATCGGATGAACGTCTTCGAAGTCGTCACCCTGTGCCTCAGCGCCGTCGCCATCGTGGCGCTCTTCGGCTTTCTCGGCTCGCTCAGGGCGTTGATGCGCGAGCGAAGCCGCTCGGCTCACCTGGACCGCGACCTCGCCGCCGCCCAGGAGCGCAACCGGCAACTGGAAGCCACGCGCGAGGACGCCAACGCCCTGATCAGGGCCCAGGCCGCCGAGTCCGCCGGGGTCGTGGCCGAGCAGCTGGTGGCGCGGGCCAACGAGACCTTCCAGAGCCATCAGCAGCTGGCCCACAGCCAGCTAGAAGGCCAGTTGAAGCCGGTCGCCGAGGTGCTCGCCAAGTTCGAGCTGCAGGTCCAGGCCATTGAGGCGCGGCGGGCCGAGGAGACCGGCCGGCTGAAGGAGCAGATCTCGCAGCTGATGCGCGCCTCCCAGGAGACCCAGTTCGAGGCCCGCAAATTGGCCGCCGCCCTGCGCCGCGGCGCCGGCGTCCAGGGCCGCTGGGGCGAGCAGACCCTGCGCAACGTGCTGGAGGCCGCCGGCCTGAACAGCCGCTTCGACTTCACCGAACAGACCTCGGTCGACACCGAGGACGGCCGCCGGCGTCCGGACGTCTGCGTCCGCATGCCCGGTGGGGGCATGTTCGTGATCGACGCCAAGTGCTCGCTGAACGCCTTCCTGGAAGCGCAGGACGCCCTGGAGGAGCCCGCCCGGGAGGCCGCCCTCGTCCGCCACGCCCAGAGCGTGAAGACGCACATGACCGGGCTGTCGGCCAAGGCGTATTGGGACCAGTTCGACGCCTCGCCCGACTTCGTCGCCATGTTCGTGCCCGGCGACGGCTTCCTGGCGGCGGCGCTCGACCGCCTGCCCGACCTGATGACCGAGGCGATGGATCGCAAGGTGATCCTGGTGACGCCCACCACCCTGTTCGCCCTTTGCAAGGCGGTGGCCTACGGCTGGCGGGTCGAAGACCAGGCCAAGGGCGCCGCCAAGACCGCCGAGCTCGGCCGCGAGCTCTACAAGCGCCTGTCGGTGATGGGCGGCCACGCCTCAGCCCTCGGCAAGGCCCTGGAGAGCGCGGTCGGGCGCTACAACTCCTTCGTCGGCTCGCTGGAGAGCCAGGTGATGACCCAGGCTCGCCGCTTCGAGGAACTGGCCGTGGACCACGAGGGCAAGGAACTGCCGGAGCTCGGCCCGGTGGAGACCGCGGTCCGGCCGCTGTCGAAGCTGGCTCCGCCGCCCGAGCACACTCTTCCCGCCCCCGACACGGCGGTGAACTGAGCGACTGTCCGCGCCGTCGCCGGGTCAGCGGCCCGGTTGGACCGCGAACAGCCGCGTCATCGGACGTACGCCCTTGTCCGTGTCGGCCGCGTGGCCGAGATACCCCTTCACCTGGAAGGCGTCCTCGAGGGTGCGGAGCAGCGCGTAGTGGCTGTAGGGCGTCTGGTCCCTGAGTCCGCGGGGGCCGTGGTTGGTGATCACCACCGTCGGAATGTGACCGCCGCCGAAGTTCGAGGCGGCCCCAGGCGTCACCCCACAGCATCCCTCGCGCCCCTTGTCCCCGCTTTCGTCGAAGGTGATGACGACGGCGACATTCCCGCTCCCCTTCCAGGCCGCCGTCGCCTGGATCTCCTGGACAAGCTGGCCGGCGACCTTGTCGCCGCGGCGGATCAGGGCGGGCTTGTTGGCCGCATCGCAATCGGCCGGGACGCCCTCGCCCTTCAGCCCGTGCATCTCGTTGCACTGGTTGGGGACGATCACGGCGAAGCTGGGTAGGTCGCCCGAGGCCAGGTCCTTCCTGAGCTGGTCGAAGCCAACGATCCGCTGCGCCCGAGCGGGATCGGCCTGCACATCGGCGAAGTTCATGAACCCCGAGTGCTTCGAGGCATAGAGCGCGGTCTTGCGGGCGCCATTGTCGAACGCCGGGTCGCTAGCGGTGACCACGGTCGAGCCGGGTTCGGGCAGGCTCTCATAATAGCCCTTCCAGGAGAGGCCGGCCTGGACGAGCTGGTCGCCCAGGTGCGGGGCGCGGACGGTATGGTCGACGTAGCCCGCCTCGGCCGAGTGATCGCACAGGGGCCGCGTCGATCCGGCGGCGCAGTAGTAGCCGTCATCGTCATGGATGCCGAAGGTGTCGCCGCCGAGCAGCGCCACATAGTTGGCCTCGCTCGGATGCACCTCGGCGAAGAACTGCGCCGCGTCTCCGTAGCGCCGCGCAAGGCCCGCGATATTGGGCGCCGAGGCCAGATCCATGATCTGGGCGTAGTCCTTGTTCTCCTCGACGATGACGAAGACGTGCTCGTAGCGCGGGACGCCTTCGACGGCGCCGTCGCGGGCCTGGGCCGACCAGCCCAGCGCAAGCGCCGCGGCCGAGGCGACCAGGCCGCCGGCGCGCCTGCAGCTTGATGCGGACAACGGCTTGCAAGGTCTGGTCATAGAACTCACGCTCCCCGGGGACTGACGCTTCAAGCCACAGATCTTTGACAGCGCCGTGACGCCGGCCCGATCCGGCCTCAGCCTTGCCTTGCCGCCCTGCTCAAGCCACACTCGCCTCAGGCGGTCCTCGGGAAACCGGGGCCAAGAGGGAAGGCGGTGCGGGGTTCGCCCCTAATCCGCCGCTGTGCCCGCAACTGTGAGCGGCGAGGCTTGGCGTCCATTCCGCGTCCTACGAGCCGCGGCGCCACTGGCCCCTTAGGGGTCTGGGAAGGCGGGACCCGAGCCCTTGACCCGCGAGCCAGGAGACCTGCCGCCGCGTCGCTCGTCCCCGGCCCGGGTCCAGGCTGAAGGCGCGGATTTCCGCTGCAGCGACCGTGCAAGGGGAGCCGACCATGTCGCGAACAGCGCCATGGCTCCTGGCCGTGTCGCTGGCGTTCGCCGCAGGGCGCGCCTGGGCCCAGGAGCCGACTACAGTCCAGGACCTGGTGGTCACCGCCACGCGTCTGCCCACGCCTCAGAGCCTCGAGCCCGACGCCGAGGTGGTCACCGACCAACGGATCCAACTGCGTCAGGCGACCTTCGCCTTCGACGTGCTGGACACCATCCCGGGGGTCCAGATCAGCCGGCAGGGCGCCTTCGGGGGCATCACCTCGGTGAAGATCCGCGGCGCCCCTGCCGACAAGACCCTGGTGCTGATCGACGGCGCGCCGGTGAACGACCCGACTTCGCCAGAGGGCGCCTTCGACTTTTCCAGCGTGGATATGGAGGGTGTGGCGCGCATCGAGGTGCTCGAAGGGCCGCAGGGCGCGCTCTGGGGCTCGGACGCCGTCGGCGGGGTGGTCTCTATCACCACTCGCGAGCCGCAGGGCTGGCGCGCCTCGGCCGAGGGCGGCGCCTTCGGGACGGTTCGTTCGACGGCCGCCTTGGGCGTCGCCAATGAGGGCGCGGCCCTGGGGGCCGACGTGGGCTGGTACGCGTCGGGCGGAGTCTCCAAGGCCGATGCTGCGGACGGCAATCCCGAGCGCGACGGCCTGCGCAGCCTCACCGGCCAGCTGAATGGTCGGGTGCAGGCGACCGACTGGCTGACCCTCGACGCCAAGGCTCGCCTGAGCTGGTCGCACGCGGAGCTCGACAGCTTCGGCGGCCCCACCGGGGTCGTCGACGGGCCGGACAGCCAGCACGGCTGGACGGCCACCGGCTTCGTCCGCGCCCGCATCAAGGGCCCCTGGGGCGTGGACCAGGAGCTGCGGCTCGACGGCATGGCGCTGGACCGCACCGACGACAGCTTTTTCGGCGGCTTCGACTTTCCCTTCGAAGCCCGGGGGCGCCGGCTCGACTGGCGCTGGACGGCGGAGAAGTCCGGCCTCGGGGCCAGCGACCTGCTGGTCGGGGTCGAGCGGCAAGGCGAGCACGAGGACACCGGCGACGGCGGACGCTCGGCCAGCAACTGGGGCGGCTTCGCCGTCTGGCGCTTCGCTCCGGCCGGGCCGCTGTCGACCACGGTGAGCCTGAGGCGGGACCAGCCCTCGGGCTATGCCGGGGTCACCACCGTCAGGGGCTCCGCGGTCGTGAAGCTGGGCGCTGGCCTGTCCCTGAACGCCGCCTACGGCCAGGGCTTCAAGGCGCCGTCGATTTTCGAGACGACCTATCCCTGTTTCGAGTGCGCGCCCCCGGGTCCGGCCGCCAATCTGAGGCCCGAACACGCCGAAGGCTTCGATGGCGGCTTCGCCTGGCGCTCCCCCGGAGGCCGCCTCGCCGTCCGGCTTACCGGCTATGTCCTCGGCATCCGCGACGAGATCGATTACCGCCTTCCCGCCGGCTACGTGAACATCGCTCGGGCGCGGACCGTCGGGGCGGAGGCGGAAGTCGAGGCGGCCCTGGGCTGGGGGTTGTCGCTGAAGGCCAGTTACGCCTACGCCCATGCCCGCGACCTCTCGACCGGCGCGCCGCTGCTCAAGGTCCCGGCCCACACCGGCTCGGTGGAGCTGGATTGGACCCGAGGCCGCGCCGAGGCGGCCCTGGCTGTGCGATCGCAGAGTTCGGCGCAGGACGTCTACGGCGTGATCCGGGCCTTCACCGTCGCCAATCTGTCAGGGGCGTGGCGGCTGAACGAGCACGTGCAGCTGACCGCCCGCGCGGAGAACCTGACGGACGTGCGCTATCAGGAAGCCTTCGGCTACGGAGAGCCGGGCTTCGGCCTGTTCGTCGGCGTCAGGTTGAGGGGTTAGGCGGCGGCCCAGCGGCCGTCGAGCGCGACGGGGTCCTCTAGCGCCATCTCGTCCCAGTCGAGCTCGGGCGGCGGACTGGCGGCGGCTGCGACCACGGCCTGCAGCTCCGCGGCGGTGGTGACGCCGACGATCACCGTCGCGGCCTCGGGCCTCGCCAGGGCGAAGCCGAGCGCGGCCTGCAGCGGGTCGCTGCGGCCCTCGGCGATCATCCGGCGCACGCGCGAGAGGCCGCGCGCGGCGTTGGCGAGGGGCGCGGGCACCCGGTCGGGGGGCAGGAACAGCAGGCCCTGCAGGAAGATCGAGCGCAGGTGCACCTCGATGTCCATGTCGGCCAGCTCGGCCAGGGCGCCGTTCACGATCAGCCGCTGGTCCAGGAGGCTCGCGGGCGCCTGTACGATGTCGGGGCGGAACCGGCGGGCGACGCCGACCGGATCGTCCGAGGCATAGACGGAGACGCCGACCTTCTCGAACAGGCCCTCGTCCTTGAGCGCCCGCATGCGGTCCCAGAGCGCCTGGCCGTAGGGCGAAAACAGGTCCCCAGCCTGCTCGACCAGCAGGGCATGGGCGCGGCTCATCCCGAGCTTCGCCAGCGAAGCGCGGGCCTCGGCCTCGACGAAGTCGGCGCCGCGGTCGCAGCGGGCGGTTTTCACCACCACGTTGAAGGGACAAGGGCGCGGCATCAGCTCGCCCAGCACGCGCTCGGAGCGGCCGCCGACCACGGTATCCAGCAGCTGCACGCCCGAGCGGGCGGCGATCTGCAGGATGTCGCCCACCTCCTGCTCGGGCGAGCGCCCGCGCGGATTGGCGACAGCGTAGTCGAGGCCGAATTGCGACGCGGCCAGGCCAAGCTTGGCGCGGCGATCGTTAGCGCCGGACATGGAGCTCTTGAACTCCCCCACCTTTTTATCTTGGGGGCACCATGACCCAGATTGCTTAATGAAAGCCGTAGTCGTCCCGGCCGCTCTCCTCGACCGCCGGAGCATGGGCTAAGTACCGCGCATGGACTCGTTTCCCGCCTTCTTCCCCCTGGCCGGCCGGCGCGTGGTGATCGTCGGTGTCGGGGAGTTCGCCGATGGCAAGGCGCGGCTGTTCGACGGCTCGCCCGCCGAGCTGGTGCGGGTCGAGGATGGCCGGGCGCTGGACCCCGAGATCTATCGGGGGGCGGTGCTGGCCTTCATCGCCTCCGGCGACGCGGCCTTCGACGAGCTGGCGGCCAATGCGGCGCGAGAGGCGGGCGTGCCGGGGAACGTGGGCGACCGCCCGCCGCTCTGCGACTTCTTCACCCCCGCCCTGGTCGACCGCGGGCAGGTGGTGGCGGCGGTAGGCACGGGCGGCGCCTCGCCCGTCCTGGCCCAGGTGCTGAAGCAGGAGCTGGAAGGCGCCATCCCCGAGGGCGCCGGCCGCCTCGCCGCCCTGCTGCGGGAGTTCCGCAAGGCCATGCAGGCCGCCTTCCCCGACATGCAGGCGCGCCGGAGCTTCGTGCTGGGCGTGTTGGACGGCCCGGTGGCCCAGGCCGCGATGGCCGGTCGGATGGACGAAGCCCGCCGGTTGATGGTCGAAGCGCTGGGAGCCCTTCGTTAGTCCGCCCGGTCGAGGTCCCTGCCCAGGGTCTCCGGCAGCAGGAACAGCGTGACCAGGAAGCTCACCGCGGTGGCCAGCACCGGGTACCAGAGGCCGTAGTAGACGTCGCCCTTGGCCACCACCATGGCGAAGGAGACGAACGGCACGAAGCCGCCGACCCAGCCGGTGCCGATGTTGTAGGGCAGCGACATCGCCGTGTAGCGGATGCGGGTCGGGAAGAGCTCGACCAGGCACGAGGCGATCGGGCCGTAGAGCGCCGTGGCGGCGATCACCAGCACCGTCATCACCAGCAGCAGCATGCCGAAGTTCACCTGCGCCGGGTCGGCCTTCTCCGGATAGCCGGCGGCCTTCAGCGCGGCCTTGATGCGCGCCCCGACCTCGCCCTGCAGCGCCTTGAACTTCGGGCCCGCCAGCCCGGCGCCCTCGGCGGAGGGAACCCGCGTCTCGCCGACCTTCACATAGGCGAGCGTCCCCTTGGGAGCCGCCTCGTTGCGGTAGGAGACCCCGGCGTTGGCCAGGGTGGTCTTGGCGATGTCGCAGGAAGAGGTGAAGGCGGTCTTGCCCACCGGGTCGAACTGGAGCGAGCAGGCCCCGGGGTCCGCGACCACCGTCACCGGCGTCCTCTGGTTGGCCGCCGCCAGCGCCGGATTGGCGTAGCGGGTCATCATATGGAAGGCGGGGAACAGCCCCAGGATGGCGATGGCCATGCCCAGCAGCATCACCGGCTTGCGTCCGATCCGGTCGGACAGCCAGGCGAAGAAGACGTAGAGCGGGGCGGAGATCACCGTAGCGGCGAGAATGAGTTCGGTGACGGTGACGGCGTCGACCTTCAGGATCTGCTGCATGAAGGTCTGGACGTAGAAGTAGATGGTGTACCAGACCACGCCCTGGGCGATCATGATGGCG
>FTGU01000342.1_pt1 | contig 9558 bp, 3 predicted proteins | sample 1640781 | NCBI WGS metagenome assembly FTGU01 (sample SAMEA3914789, study PRJEB12502) | metagenome | biome: forest; material: soil | place: Canada | collected 2011-07-03 | depth 0.3 m | reverse complement strand
CTTGAGGGGCCTTCAGGGGCGCACCCGCCCGCCACATCCGCCGTCGCCGCAAACGGCCCGGGCCGGCCGACAGGCCGACCTCGGCCGCGGCGTCCGCCGCCACGGCGCTTGCAAACCCGGCGGCCAGGAGCTCCAGTCCGGGCCCGGCCGGAGGCCCCCAAAGAGCCGCCGCGAGCGGGACTGCCGAAGCGGCCAGCGCCGTCGCCGCTCGGCGGGCGCCGTCGCGCAAGGCCAGCGCCCGGGCGGCGGCCTGTTCGGCTAAAGCGGCTGCGGCTTCGGTCTTCTGTGCCCGCCCGAGCAGGAAGTCGGACCCGCCCATCAAGGCGAGGTGCGGCCGCATCTGGGCATGGTCGGCCGCCGACCGCAGGGCGCGAGCGCGCCTGAGCCACGCCACGTGCTCGAGGGCCGCCGAGATCCGCGCGAGCCAGGCGACCGCCGCGAAGGCGGCGAGACTTGCCCCGACGGCGAGGCCGGCCCCCCAGCCGATCGCCGCGCTGGCGAAGAGCAGCGACGCGGCCCAGCGGATCGCCGCGGCCTGGACCTGGGTAGCGTTCAGGGCGTTCTCGTGGGCGGCGGCGAGGCCGGCCCTCAGCCGGCCGGCGAAGCGCAGCGGCAGGGCGCCGATGACCCTGGCGCTCTGGGTCAGCGCCCTGTCCCAGGCGCGGGCATGGACCGCCAAGGCGGCCGCCCGTCGCCGCCGAAGGGCTCCGATCGCGGCGGCGTGGCCGAACAGGGCGCCGGCCGCCGCCAGGCCGGCCGACGCCGCCAGGGCTGCAGGGCGTCCAGGGTGGAGGATCGCCAGCGCCGGCGCGAGAACGAGCGCGCCGGCGGCGAGCGCCATGGCCCTCCCACTCAATGACTGCCGCGGCGTCTTCAGCCAGGCGGCGGGTGTGAAAGGTCCCGGCGCCGCGCGCGGATAGGGGGCGTCAGCCTCCAGGGCCACGCCGGCGGGCAAGTCAGGCGGCTCGACGTCGCCATCGTCGGGGTAGCGGCCAAGACGCGGCGCGAGCAGCCGGGACCCGACCAGCAGGAGGCCGCTGTCCTTGCCGGCCCAAGCGGGATCGGCGATGCGCACCCGGCGCAGCCGCAGACCGGCCCGGCCCTCGCCTGCCGGCGCGCCAGCCAGCGTTGCCGCATCGCCCCAGGGATCCTTGGCGGTCACGCTGCCGCCTCGAGTGGATCCAGCCGGAGCACCCGGTCAGCCAGCGCCAGGGTCTCGATCCGGGCCGAGGTGAAGACGACGGTCGACCCGCCGGCCTGCAGGGTCCGGACAATGGCCTCCGCCCTCTCGCGCTCGACCGCATCCAGCACCCCGTCGAGCACCACCAGGCCCGGGCGGCGCAGCATGGCGCGGGCGATCAGCAGGCGGGCGCGCTCGCCGCCGCTCAATTCCTCGCCCCCTGCCCGGAGCACCAGGCCCAGGCCGCCGCGCGGCGCCAGGGCGGCGCTCAAACCCACCTGGTCCAAAACGGAGAGCATCTCGGGGTCGGTGAACCCCTCGCCGAGCGACAGGTTGTTTCGCACCGACGCCGCCAGCAGATCGCCGCCCCGCTCGATCAGCGCGATGCGGCCCGGTTGCATCCGCCCGGGCGGCGCGCCCGCCACCAGCACATCGCCCTCGCTGGGCCGAAGCAGGCCGGCGATCAACCGGCACGCGGTGGTCGCCCCGGCCCCCGGCGATCCCACGATGGTCATCACGCCCCCCGCCTCGACCGCGCCGCTGAGGCCGGCGACGGCGGCGGGAAGCCGGGCCGCGGGACGCCAAGCCACGGACTTCAGCTCCACGGCGAAGCCGTTAGCAACGGCGAGCCGGGGCCCGGACGCCGGCCGGACCGGGTCGGACAGGGCGTCGAAGTCCGCCAAGGCGATCAGGGCGGTCCGGACCCTGGCCCAGGTCCCCGCCGGGACGAACGCCGCGGCCTGGGCCGACAGCAGTCCGGCCAGGGCGAGGACGCCGCCCAGATGGCCCAACGAGCCGCCGCCGCTCGCCAGGGCGACGCCGCCTGGGCCCGCAAGCACGATCAGCAAGAACGCGCGGTTGAATCGCAGCCTCGCCACAAGGCCGCCGTAGCCGCTCTCCGCCTGGACGGCCTCCTTGGCGGCGCCGGCGTGCAGCCCTGCCAGGCGGGCGAACAAGGCCTCCTCGCCGCCTCCGAGCATCCAGCCGTCCGGCCGCCGGAAAGTGTCCTCGTCAGGCGCGACAACCGGCGGCTTGCCGGGCCCGAGCCGCGCGACGGGCCAACCGCGCGGGGCCGCGAACCGGCAGATCGCCGCCTGGGCCAGCAGGGAAACGGCCGCGGCGCCCGCCGCCAAGGGCGAAAGCATCGCCAGCCCCGAAAGCAGGACGGCGATCGCCGGGACCGCCAAGGCGCCACGCACGAGCCCGGAGTCCGCCAGGTCCCCAGCCGCGGCGAGCTTGCCGGTCCATTGCCGGGTGCTGCGCAGCATGAGCAGTTCCAGATCCAGGGCGTCCATGCGCGCCAGCAGCGAGCTGCGGGAACGGGACACGATCCGGCGCAGCGCGCCGCCCAGGACGAGGTCGGCCGCCGCCGCCGCGGTCAGGCCGGCGAGTGCAAGGCCAATGGTGACCAGTATCAAGACTGGCTCGGCCCCCTTCCCCAACGCCGCGTCCAGAGCCCGCCCGGCCGCCGTCGCCGCCGCGACAAGCAAGGCAGACCCGACGCCGGACACAGCGAGGGCCAGCAGGATCGCAGGCGCCTGCGGCCTCAGGCGTCGAACGAGCTCGGACCGCACTCGGAACGGCCGGCCGTCGGCGACCTCCGTGGCCGGCTCGCCCCCCTTCACCAACTTCAGCGCCAGGCCCGTGTAGTCGCGGGCGAAGTCGTGGCGGTCCATGACCAGCGGGCCGGCGAGAGGATCGTTGAGGCGGACATGCCGGGGCCCCACCGCCTCGACCACGGTGAAGTGGATGAACCGCATGTGGCAGACGACCGGCAACCCGAGCGACGGCAGGGCGCCGATCTCGGCCCTGTGCACGCCGGCCTGCAGGCCAAAGCTTCTGGCCAAGTCGCGCAGCACGGCGATCCGCACCCCGCGGAGGGTCGACCCGGCGAGCCCCCGCAGAGCCTCCATGCGGACGTGGACGCCGTGACCTCCCATGGCAATGGCGAGAGCTGCAAGACCGCACTCGGCGTGTTCACCCTGGCGATGGTCCGGTGTGGTCACCGCCGCGCCCAAGCCGGAGAGGACGATACGGCGCCGGAACTGGCCGGCCAGGCTCGCCAGGGCCGCCGCCCCGCTCCCACCTCTCCGCCCGGCCACTGAACGCTCCCAAAACGACGGGACGCAAACTACCGGTCGGCGTCGGAGCGGGCAAACCTCGGGGCGTGGACGCAGTGTCACGCCCTGGCCCCAGAGCGGCACTAGCGCGGCGGCGCGATCGGGCGTTACTGTCTCGCGCCTTAGTTCTGTTGGCCGAGGGGGCGGCATTGCATGAGTAGTCCGACGCCCCAGAGCGCCGGGGCGCCCCAGATTTTCCGCCAGGCGGCCCTGGACCGCCTTTCCTCCCCGGAACAGCTCGATCGCCTCGTCACCATCGCCCGTCCCAGGGATTGGCTCGGGCTGGCGACCATCCTCGCGCTGGTGGCGCTGGCCCTGGTCTGGAGCCTGTTCGCCTCGGTGCCTACCCGGGTCACGGGATCCGGCATCTTCGTTCCGGCGGGCGGGCGGCTGTCCGAAGCGGTGAGCCCGGCCGATGGGACCGTGGTGGCGCTGAGCCTGCAGCCTGGCGACGGGGTGCAGGCCGGGCAGATCCTGGTCCGGCTGGGTCGTCCCGATCTCTCCCAGGCGCTCGAGAACGCCCGTTTGCAGGCGGCCGATCTGGAGCGTGAGCTCGGCCAGAGCCGCAATCAGACCGGCGCCTATGCCGCGGCCCGGGCGGAAACCCTGAAGGCGCGGCGGGCGGCGCTGCAGCAGAGCGCGGCCAGCGCAGCCGACCGGGCCCAGGCCTTGGAACGGCGCCTCACCAGCTACGAGGCGCTGCAGCGGCAGGGCTATGCAAGCGCCGCCACGGTGGAGGGCGTGCGCCAGGAACTGGCCGCCGCCCGCCAGGGCGCCAGCGACGCCCGCGCCCAGATGTCCCAGCTCGAGGCCGACGAGGCGTCGGCGCGCAACCAGTCCACCCAGACAGTCAGCGACGCTGGCGAGAAGCTGGCCCAGGCGCGTCGCCATGTGCAGGAGCTGGCCCTGCAGCTCCAGCAGACCACGGACGTGCCAAGTCCGGCCAGCGGACGGGTGACCGAAGTGAAGACGGCCGTGGGCGCCCGGGTGGGGCCAGGGACTCCCCTGGCCAGCATCGAGACGGGCCGCTCGGGGCTGCAACTCTTGCTCTATCTGCCTCCCGACCAGGGCAAGCGGGTGAAGCCCGGCATGGATGTGCGGATCTCGCCCTCGACCGCCAAGAAGGAGGAGTTCGGCACCCTGGTCGGCGTGGTGCGCAGCGTCTCAGAATTCCCCTCCACGCCCGAGGGCCTGCGCGGCGTGCTGCAGAACGACCAGCTGGTGCGGCAGTTCTCCGCCAAGGGCCCGCCGTTCGCGGCCCGCATCGACCTGTTCCCGAGCTCCCAGACGCGCAGCGGCTACCGGTGGGCCTCCGGCAAGGGCCCGGACGCCAAGATCGGCAGCGGCACCCTGGCCGAGGCGGACGTGACGGTCCGCAGCCAGCCCCCCATCAGCTTCGTGCTGCCGTTCCTGAGAAAGGCCTCGGGCCTGTGACCGACCGCGGCGGCCCGGCCCGGCGGATCGCCCGCACCCCCACGGTCCTGCAAATGGAACAGGTGGAGTGCGGAGCCGCGTCCCTGGCCATGGTGCTGGCGCATCACGGGCGCTGGATTCCGCTCGAGGAGCTGCGTCAGGCCTGCGGCGTGTCGCGCGACGGCTCCAAGGCCAGCAACATCCTCAAGGCAGCCCGCGCCTATGGCCTGACGGCGAAGGGCTTCAGGAAGAACGCCGACCAGCTGGCCGATCTGCCGTGGCCGCTGGTCCTGCACTGGAACTTCAACCACTTCCTGGTGCTTGAGGGGCTCCGAGACGGGAAGGCCCTGCTGAACGATCCGGTCGAGGGCCGGCGCAGCGTCAGCCTCGCGGAGCTTTCGGAAGCCTTCACCGGCGTCGCCCTGGCCTTCGAGCCGGGACCGGAGTTCCAGCGCGGCGGTGCGCCGCCGAAATTCCTCAGCCTGCTCGCCTCGCGGCTCCAGTCGTCCCGGCCCGCCCTGGCCTATGTCGGCGTGGTCAGCGCCGTGCTGGCGCTGCTCGGGGTGGTCCTGCCGGTGTTCACCCGGGTGTTCGTCGACGACGTGCTGGTCTCGAGCCAGATCCAATGGCTTGCACCGTTGCTGATCGGCATGAGCCTCACCGCCGTGGTCCGCATGGCGGCGACCGGCCTGCAGCAACATGCCTTGCTGAAGCTCGAAGCCAAGCTCTCGGTGGCCTGGTCGGCCCGCTTCCTCTGGCATGTACTCAGCCTGCCCATGAGCTTCTTCGTCCAGCGGCACCCGGGCGAGGTCGCCAACCGCATCGCCGCCAACGACCGGGTCGCGCGCCTTCTCTCAGGCGAACTGGCCAACGCCATGATCGACCTGGGCATGATGGCCTTCTTCGGCTTGGTGATGCTGGCCTACGACCCCATGCTGGCGGCGGCGGTGATCCTGCTGGCCCTGCCGAACGGTCTGGTGCTGCGGCTGGCGCGCGAGCGGCAGGCGCAGATCAGCCAGCGCAAGCTCGCGGCCCGGGGCCGCTTCGGCGCGGCCACGGCCGGCTTGATCCAGTCGATCGAGACCCTGCAGGCCTCGGGTCTGGAGAACCGCAGTTTCGAACGATGGGCCGGGCACCAGGCCAATCTCCTGAACGTCAGCCAGGATGCCGGCGCCCAGGCGGTGCTGATGGACGCCGCCCCGGCGGTCCTGCGGGGCTTGTCCATTGCCATCGTCCTCGGCCTCGGCGGCCTGCGCGTGATGGACGGGGCGCTGACCATCGGGAGCCTGGTGGCCTTCCAGACCCTGGCGGAAAGCTTTACCCAGCCGATCGGCCGGTTCGTGACCCTGAACGGTCTCTTCCAGTCCGTGCGCGCGGACCTGGGGCGGCTGGAAGACGCGATGAAGAACCGGCCGGATCCTGTCCGCGGCGACGCGGCGGGCGAGGTCGCCGCAGAGGGATCGGCGGAGCAGCTGAGGGGCGAGGTGCGCCTGGAGGGGATCTCCTTCGGTTATAGCCCTCTGGAGCCGCCGCTAATCAGCGACTTCAGCCTGTCGGTGTCGCCAGGCGCGCGGGTGGCCCTGGTGGGCGGCTCGGGCAGCGGCAAGTCGACCATCGGGCGGCTGATCTGCGGGCTGCAACGACCCTGGTCGGGGGACATCCGTTTTGATGGCCGGGAGATCGGCGACATCTCCCCTGCCGCCAGGGCCCGCTCGATCGCCTACGTCGACCAGGACATCTTCCTGTTCGAGGGCACGGTGCGCGAGAACCTGACCCTCTGGGACAGCGCCGCACCGGACGAAGCCCTCACCCTCGCCTTGGCGGACGCCGCCATCCTGGACGACGTCTCCAGCCGTCCGGGCCAGCTCGACGCGTCGGTGGCCGAGGCTGGCGCCAACTTCTCCGGAGGTCAGCGCCAACGGCTGGAGATCGCCCGCGCCCTGGCCGCCAACCCTTCCATCCTAGTCCTGGACGAGGCCACGGCGGCCCTGGACTCCGCCACCGAGAAGGAAATCGACGACAACCTCCGCCGGCGCGGATGCACCTGCATCATCATCGCCCACCGCCTGAGCACCATCCGCGACTGCGACGAGATCGTGGTGCTGAGCCGCGGACGGGTGGTCGAGCGCGGCGCCCACGACGAGCTGGCCGCCAGGGGTGGCGAGTACGCGGCCCTGATCGCGGCCGCCTGATGCCCTCGCCCCACGCCGCCGCGACGGACTCGACAGTCCCCGGGTCCGGGACGCCCGCCGAGAAGGCCATCGAAGGGGGCGCCCGCACGCCGCTGCCCCTGGATCAGGCCGGGGTCTGGCTGGTGGAAGGCGGTTATGCCGACGTGTTCGCGACAATGGAGCGGGGTCGAGGGAGACGGCGGCACCTGTTCCGCTGCGAATCCGGCGCGGTCCTGGTCGGCGGCGATACCGGTGACGAGGACGGATTGGCCTTGATCGCGGTCGGCTCCCTGGGATCAAGCCTGCGTCGCACGGACATCCCCGAACCCCAGGCGTTGGAGCATTGGGCGGCGCGGTTGGCGGACGCCGCGGCCGGGCCGGATTCCGATCGCGATGTCGTGGCCCGGACGGGAGAGCTGGCGCTGGACGGCGGACGGAGCCTGCACGGCGACCCGCGCCGTCTTTTCTGGGTGCGGGTGCTGGAGGGCGGCGTTTCGTTGCTTGGGGCGACGGCGATCGGGCCCGGCGACGGCCATATCCCGCTGGCCGGGCGCTCCTGGCTTCGCGCGGAAGGCGCCGTGCGCCTGGGGGTGGACGATGTCGCACCCGCGATGGACCTGCTTCCCGGGATCGCATGTCTTCAACAGGCCGCCCTGGCCCATCTGCAGCGCAGATGGCTATACGAGGCCGCCACCTTGGACCGGCAGGCGCTCGTCCGCCGCCGTTCGGCCGCGCGTGAGTTCGAGGCCGCCCTGCATGACCTGGCGGCGGTTGCGGGGGCGGCTGCGCCGGATGCAAGCTCCGCCGGCGATCCACTGCTGACGGCGCTCGCGGCCCTGGGCCTGGATGCCGAGCATTCTGGACCCCGCAGTCGCAGCGCAACCGAAGGGGGGCCGGCCGAGGCGCGCCTCGAAAGTGCCCTCGAGACCCTCTCGCTTCGCCAGCGGAAGGTGATCCTGCTGGAGGGCTGGTGGCGGAGCGAGGGCCTCCCCGTGCTGGGCTGGTGGGGAGCCGAGCGTCATCCGGTGGCGCTGCGCGCGGACAGGCGGGGCTGGCGCGCGCCGGGGCAGGGGATCGATCTCGCCGTCACGTCCGAGACCGCCGCGCTGATCGCGCCCGACGCCGTGCAGATCTATCGCCCGCTGCCCCGCGGTCCCCTGGGCCTGAAGGACCTCTTCGAGTTCGCGCGACGCGGCCTGGGGCGCGATGCGTGGCGTGTCCTCGTAGCCGGCCTGATCACGGCCATCCTGGCGCTGGCGGCGCCCGCGGCGGCGGGTCTGCTGTTCGACAATGTGCTGCCGCTCGCCGACCGAAGCGGGCTGGCCATGGTGGTGCTGGGCCTGGCGGCGCTGGCCGCCGGCGGCGCTAGCTTCGAGACCCTTCGCGCCGTCGCCCTGCTGCGGATCGAGGCGCACCTGGACAGCGGACTTCAGGCCGCCCTGATCGACCGGCTGTTGCGCATGCCCGCGCGCTTCTTCAGGGCCTATTCGGCGGGCGATATGGCCGACCGGGCGCTCGGCATCCAGGGCCTGCGCGAGGTGCTGACCGGTTCAACCCTTACCGCCCTTTTCGGCGGCGTCTTCGGCCTGGTCAGCTTCGGCCTGATGGCCGTCTATGATGTGCGCCTGGCCCTCGTCGCCTTTGGGCTGATGCTGGTGCTGGTGGGCGCCGAGGCGGCCCTGTCGTACGGACAGCTGCGCCACGAGCGCGAACAGCTGCGCCGGCAAGGCCGGCTCGATGGTTTCGTGCTGCAACTGCTGGTCGGGGTCTCCAAACTGAAAGCGGCCGCGGCCGAGCCTCGCGCCATGGCCCAATGGGCCAAGCGCTTTGCGCAGCAGAAGCGCCGGTTCGTGTCCGCCCGGCGCTGGCAGGCCTGGCAGCAGACCCTGCAAGCCGGGGCCCCGACCCTGGCGTTCGTGGTGCTGTTCGCCGCCATCATGACCTTGGCCAAGACGGACGCCCACCGTCAGCAGCTCGAAGCCCTGGTGGCCATCCCCGGTGATGCCGAAGCCGGGCCGCCCTTGTCGACGGGCAGCTTCATCGCCTTCGCGGCGGCCTTCGGCCAGCTGCTCGCCGCCTTCAGCGCCATGAGCCAGGCAGCGAGCCGCGTGCTAGGCGCTGCGCCCTTGCTCGAGCGCGCGCGCCCGATCCTGACCACCTCGCCGCATGCGGCCGAGCAGGTCGAGCCGCTTGGCGAGCTGCGCGGCGCCATAGATTTCCGCAAGGTGTCCTTCCGCTACGTCGAGGGCGGACCGTTGATCCTGAACGAGCTCGACCTTTCTGTTCCGGCCGGCGCCTATGCCGCCATCGTCGGGTCCTCGGGGGGTGGAAAGTCCACCATCCTTCGGTTGATGCTGGGCTTCGAACGCCAGGAAGCCGGCGAGATCTTCTTCGACGGCCGGGCGGCCAGCCGGCTCGCTACCTCCGCCCTGCGCCGCCAGATGGGTGTCGTGCTTCAGCACGCACGGGTGACCGGGGGCAGCCTCTACGACAACATCATCGGCGCCACGTCCCTGGGCGTGGACGACGCCTGGGCCGCCGCCCGGATGGTGGGCCTGGACCGGGACATCGAGGCCATGCCCATGGGCATGCACACCGTGCTGCAGGACGGCGGGGCCTCCCTTTCGGGCGGCCAGCGGCAGCGGCTGGTGCTGGCCCGCGCCCTTGTCGGCCG
>FTGU01000257.1_pt1 | contig 9660 bp, 10 predicted proteins | sample 1640781 | NCBI WGS metagenome assembly FTGU01 (sample SAMEA3914789, study PRJEB12502) | metagenome | biome: forest; material: soil | place: Canada | collected 2011-07-03 | depth 0.3 m | reverse complement strand
GTGATGGGGCCCAGTCTTGGGTCCTCGGGACGAGCCGTCAGCGCCGGCCCGCGAAACACTCCGCTCACACGGCGAAGGCCGGGATCCAGGACAGGATCGACCGAGCGCGCCCTCACAGCCCCTCGAACAGGGCCGTCGACAGGTAGCGCTCGGCCTCCTGATGATCTTGGACCCGGCCCTGATTGTCGCCCAGGTGCGCCAGGGGCATGCTCTTTCGCTCTTCAACTGAAGTTAGCCTCAGCCCCCCTCTCCCGCTCGTCCCGGCGAAAGCCGGGATGAGCGGAAAAATTGGAAGGCCGCGCTGACGGCCCGCCTCTAGGGCTTTAGACTGGACCGGGCCACAAACCGCATTCCCGGGACCACATCGCCATGAGACTGGCCTGCTTCGCCGCGCTTGCCGCCCTGACCGCCACGGGGGCGCAGGCCCAGGTCAACATCGGGACCCAGGCGCCGGCCGCCTCCAATCCCTTCGTCGTGACCAGGGTGGCCAGCTTCAATCTGCCCTGGCGGATCGCCTTCCTGCCGGACGGGCGGATGCTGGTCACCGAGAAGGTCGGGCCGGTGTGGCTGGTCACCCAACAGGGCGCGAAGACCCCGGTCGCCGGCGTTCCGGCGGTGCTGGCCGAGGGGCAGGGCGGCATGCTCGGCGTCTTCCTCTCGCCGCACTACGCGAGCGACCACCTGGTCTACCTGACCTATTCCGAGCCCGGCGACGGCGGCTCCAGCCTGGCGCTGGCCCGGGCGAAGCTCGCGCTCGGCCAGGGCAAGGCCAGCCTCGAGGGCCTGCAGGTGATCTGGCGCGACGGCGAGCGGGGCCAGGGCGGGCAGTTCGGCGGCCAGGTCGCCTTCGCGCCCGACGGCAAGAGCCTGTTCCTGACCGTCGGCGAGCGGCAGCGCTTCACCCCCGCCCAGGACCCCAACCAGCCGCTCGGCAAGATCCTGCACCTGACGCTCGACGGCAGGCCGGCGCCGGGCAGTCCGCACGCCGGCAAGCTCGGCGCGGCCACCGTGCCGATCATCAATCCGCCCAAGGACACCGAGGCCGCCAAGACCGCTCCGGTGGTGCGCACCTACACCTTCCCCGGCCCGAACCTGACCCCGGCGGAGACCTGGAGCTCCGGCCACCGCACGCCCTATGGCCTGGCCTTCGCGCCGGACGGGCGGCTCTGGGAGCTCGAGCATGGCCCGCGCGGTGGCGACGAGCTCAACCTGATCGAGCCCGGCAAGAACTACGGCTGGCCGCTGGTCTCCTACGCCGCGAACTACGACGGCGTGCCGATCCCCAGTCCCGACACCCGGCCGGACCTGGCCAAGCCGGTGCTCTACTGGACCCCGGTGATCGCGCCGGGGAACCTGGCCTTCTACACCGGCAAGATGTTCCCGCAGTGGAACGGCTCGGCCCTGGTCAGCGGGCTGGGGACCAAGTCGCTCAGCCGCATCCTCATCAGTGGCGCCAGCGCCAAGTCCGCCGAGCGGTGGAGCGTCGAGCACCGGATTCGCGATGTCGAAGTCGCCCCCGACGGCGCCCTCTGGCTGCTGGAGGACGCCAATCCCGGCGGCCTTTACCGCGTGACGCCGAAGTAGGCAGGGAGCTGTCCCGCCCTCCTATCGCGTGACGGTGGTCCGCTCCATCGGCGCGAGCTTGGCCAGGAGACGGTTCTGGGCCCTGAAGGACACGCCTTCCTTGTCCATCGCCTGCTGCAGGTCCTCGACAAGGGCGTTAAAGTCGCTGCGGCGGACGCCCATGTTGGCGTGGGCGGACGCCATGTCCCGTCCGCTGTAGGCGCAGCCGCCGGCCAGCAGGAAGCAGAACTGCTCCTTCAGGGTCCGGCGCAGGCGCACCAGGTCCTGGTTCTGGAAGATGTCGGAGATCCGTGGGTCGGCGACGGCGCGGTCGACGAGATCGTCGACGATGCGGCCGATTCCCTCCCGCCCGTGGAAGGCCCGCAGCATCTCCTCGCCGGTGAAGGGCGCCGATCCGGCGTTGGCGTTGGACTGTGCATAGGGATCCACCGGCTGCTCGCCGGGGGGGACCTGGGCCGAAGCCGGAGCGGCGAAGGCCAGCATGGCGAGGATAGGGAGCAGGCGTCGCATCGGCTCAGAACCCCGCCTGCAGGGAGACGTAGCCGCCGCGCTGATGGCGGAAGGTGGCGATGTCGCCCAGATCCACGAAGGCGGCGGTGACCGACAGGTGCTTGTTGATGGCATAGGCTCCGAACAGGTCGAACCAGTCGCTCTCGTGGGCGAAGGCGAGGTTGTCGGGCTTGGTGCGGAACTCCGCGCCGACGGCCAGATGGCGGTTCAGCAACACCGCCGCCGAGCCTTCCGCCTGGAGGCTGTAGCGGTCGGACCGATCGCCGCCGAAGCCGAGAAGGCCGAGCTGGTTGGCCTTGGTGGCTCGCAAGGCGCCGCTGAGCACCAGGCTCTGGTCCAGCAGCACCTTGGTGGCGGCGACGTAGTAGTCGATCCCGCTGTCGTTGCGGCCGCCCACCGCGGCGATCACCGCGCCGCGGTCGTTGTGCTTGTACTGGATGCCAACGGCCACCTGTGGCGCCCAGCGGTCCTGGTCGTAGATGGCGTCCCCGAACAGCTTCAGCTTGGCCCCGACCACGTCCTGGTTGAAGGTGAAGCCCGCGCCGAGCCCCAGCTTGGCGCCGGTGTCGCCGGTGTCGAAGCGCTGACGGGCGTAGGACACCTCGACCCGGTCCCGCCAGGCGGCCGCGGCGCCATAGGTCTGCAGCGAGAAGTCGCTGACTCCGACGTAGGTGAAGTGCGCATTCGCGCCCCAGCCGTCGCGGGTCGCGTAGCCGGTGGTCAGCGCCCAGGTGGCGATGCCGCCGCCGCCGGCGCCCTCGACCGTGCTCACCCCGCCGGTCAGCAGCAGCTTGCCGCCGTTGGCGTCTTCTCGGGCCAGGGCCGGAGAAGCGGCCAAGGCGAGCGACAGCGCCAGGGCGAATCGGAGGAGGCGACCCATGCGCCATGAATGGCGGGGCAATGATTGACGCCGCGTTCCCGATTGGGCCGGTTTACCGGGCCTTCATCGCGGCCGGCGAGATTGCAACGATGCGTCCCTGGCTCGTCCTGGCTCTCGCCGCCACAATCGGGCCTGCGAACGCCGCCCTGGCCGCCAATCTGGTGGTCGAGGTCCGGAGCGCCGACGGACGGCCAGTGATCGACGCCGTCGCCACCCTCAAGTCCCTCGACAACCCCTCAGCCCCGCCGGTGCGGTTCGCCTGGCCCGCCACCATGGCCCAGCATGACATCCGCTTCGACCCCTATGTTCTGGTCGTTCCGGTGGGCGCCGAGGTCCGCTTTCCCAACCGCGACCGGGTGCGCCACCATGTCTATTCCTTCTCGCCGGTGAAGACCTTCCAGCTGAAGCTCTATGGCCAGGACGAGACCCGCAGCGTGGTGTTCGATCGTGTGGGCGTGGTGCCGCTCGGCTGCAACATCCACGACCAGATGATCGGCTTCGTGGACGTGGTCGATACGCCGTGGGCGGCCAAGACCGACGCGGCGGGCGAAGCGGTCCTGCAAGGCGTTCCCGCCGGCCGGGCGCAGCTCACGGTCTGGCACCCCGAGATGAAATCTCCCCGGAACCAGCAGACCCTGACAGTCGCCATACCGGCCGCCGGCGCGCACGAGAGGGTCACGGTGGTCATGGGCCCGCCCTTGAGGCGAACGCCGCGCGCCTCGGGCTGAAACAGCCGCTCACCCCCGGTGCGGCGGCATGGCGAGGCCCCAGCGGATCGCCGCGCCCCGAAGCAGGAAGCCGCCCGAGACCGCAACCAGCATCGGCCAGGGCGAGGCGAGCCCGCCGATGGTCAGGCCGACGTAGAGCGCCGCCGCCAGCAGGGCCGCCGTCACGTAGAGCTCGTGGCGCAGGAGGATCGACGGCACGCCGGCGACCACGTCGCGGATCACCCCGCCCATGCAGGCGGTGACGATGCCCATGGCTGCGGCCGGCAGGGGCGCGATGCCGTGGTGCAGCGCCTTGCCGGCGCCATAGACGGCGTAGGCGGCGAGACCGGCGGCATCCAGCCAGTCCAGCGCCCGGGCCGGCCACCAGCGCAGCGGGATCGCCCAGCCGACCGCGGCCACCACCAGGCAGAGCAGGATCGGAACCGCGTCGTGCATCCAGAACACCGGAGCCCCGATCAGGAGATCGCGCATGGTGCCGCCGCCGACTGCGGTGACCAGGGCGAAGAAGCCGGCGGCGATGACGTCCAGCCGCTTGCGCGCCGCCATCAGGGCCCCGGAGGCCGCGAACACCGCCATCCCGGCCAGGTCCAGGCTGCGGAGCACCGGTCCGACGTCGAGGGACAGGAGATCAGGCTGCATGGCCGAGGCTTAGCACGCGGCGCCGCCCGCTGGAGGCGCGCCGCGCGCCTCTTCGCATAGCCGCGCGATCAGCGTCTCCGCGTCTGCCGGCCGCCTGAGCCGGTGTTTCGAGACCTGGCCCCAGGCCGGATCGGCGAAGAGGATGTCGAAGCGGCGGCGTCGGTCGCGGTGGGTGTCCCAGGCCCAGCGAAGCGGATGCTCCTTGCTCAGCCATCGGCGGAACTCCTCGCGGTTGCCGGTGCCGGGCCACAGCTCCTGGCCGGTCAGCGCCCGCACGAGGGAGCGGCGCAGGACGCGGCTCATCACCACCCGGCGCGAGTAGTCGAGCCAGATCAGATGGGTGGCGCGCGTCAGCAGCAGGTCCAGCACCCAGCCATAGTTGCCGTCGCTGACCCAGGCCTCCTGACGGGTGGCCTCGAAGACGCGCCGGCGGAATTCGACGGGATCGTGGCTGTTCAGGTCGCGCCACCCCGCCTGCCAGTTGATAGCGTCGAGCTCGATGTGCGGCGCGCCGACCGCCTCCGCCACGCGCCGCGCGAAGGTGGATTTCCCGGCGCCCGACGTGCCGATCACCATGATGCGCATACCGCGTCCTTCAGCCCGGGCCGAGCCGCATCTCCATGCGGGGCGCCGGCGCGAACAGCGTCTGGACCTCGCCCACGACTTCGAAGCCGCACGACCGGTAGAACTCCAGAGCGCGGCTGTTGGCGATCACGCGGAGCACCAGGGCGCCCCCATGCTTCGCCCGATGCGCCGCCTCGGCCATCAGCGCCCGCCCGATCCCGCGCCGCCAGAGGTCCGGCTCCACGAAGATGTCCTCCAGCTCCGCACCCCCGTCCTCGCAAGGGAGCACGGTCGCGAAGCCGGCGACGCGGCCCTCCGCTTCGGCGACGAAGGCGAAGGGCAGATGTTCGGGAGGGAAAATGCGGGCCTCGGGCAGGGCCTCGATCTCTCGGGCGTGGTCGCCCCAGGCCAGGGACGCCCGCAGTTTCAGGGCGCCCATGACGTCGATGTCCTCCGGCTCGGCCGGCCTCAGCCCAACCATCGCGACTGCATCCTTTCAGGCGGCAATCTGTGGCTCCAGCCGCTCAGCGCCATCACAGGCGCCTCAGCCGCGCAGCCGGATGATCTCCTCGTGGATGCGTTGCTCGACCTGCGCCCTTTCGGGGTGGGCCGCGAGCTCGTCGGCCACCGACTCGAGCGCAAAGTTGGTGCAATCCTCCGCCGTCCTCGAGTGCGTCTCCAACAGCACACGGGAGTTGGCGCCGATCACGTTGGCCAAAGTGCTGTAGGCGCTCCGGGCGCCCACGATGCACCGGCACCGGCTCATCAGGCAGGCCTCGACGAACGCCTGCTGCATGGGCGTGAACCTCCCTGTCACGAGAGAAGCGGCGGGTATGACGTTCGGCGTTCCGAGCGCGAGCGCCAAGGCGTCATGGACGCCCGGCTCGTCGGAGAACACCACCAGGGTCCGTCCCTCCTCGACGAACCCGCGCACGGCCTCGGCGAAGTTGTCCAGCGACATGCAGCGTCGAGCGAAGGTGCCGATCCGATCGTCCAGCAGATCGTGGCCATCCGGTTCGTCCAGCCGGAACCCGGCGACGGCCTGCCGAAGATTCCGGACGATCTCGCCGCGGCGAATATGGACGGCCACCATCCTGTACAACTTGTGGACCTTCTCGACCCGTTCGATGTGGCCCAGCAGGTCGCGCCGGATCGGCAACTCGGCGAACACCGAAGGCATCTCCGCCAGCGCCTCTTGCCGCGTCTCGCCGGGAGCGATCAGCGGCCCCTCCCAGTTGCCGACGATCACCGGCAGCTTCTCGTGCAGGGGGTCGGCGTCGGACGGCACGACGTAGGCGCTCGGATCGTGGGCCTTCCGCCATTCCAGGTTCACCTCATGGAAGCGCAGGAACCTGCGGCAATCGCCGTCCACGATCTGCAGGCGGTCGCGCATCGGCGGCGAGGCAAGACGGTACAGGTCGAACAGCTCTCCTGGCCCCGTGGCGTGGTCGTAGAACAGTTCGAATTTCGGCCAGAACAGCAGCACGCCCGCGTCCACCTTGCGAGCGAGCCGCAGGGTCCAGAGCAGGGTCAGGAGGCGCCCGCCGATGCCGTCGATGCGTTGGCAAATGAGACGGCCGGCGGGAGCGGGGGAGACCGCCGGATCACTGCCGTTCATGCCGCTCATACCCTCGGAAGTTCACCACCGGAGGTCAATCCATCCCGCGGCGCGATCGTCAACCGATTGCTGCGCTTTGCCCGGTCTTGGCCCTCACCCCACCGGCAGTATCCCCCAGCTCTCCAGGTAGGCCTCCAGCACCTGCGGCCGGGCGTTGGGCTCGGCCAGGGCGACGTGGCCGTCGGGGCGGACCAGGTAAAGGGCGTCGCGGGTGAATCCGGCCCGCCAGAAGGCGTCGTTCCAGGGCAGCTCGCGCAGGGCGATGCCGAAGGCGGCGCAGACGTCCTGCAGGGGCTGCGAGGCTTCGCCGTGGACGTGCACCTGCCAGTCGAGGGAGGCGAGCGGGGTGAAGTTGTCGCCGCCGCCCGGCAGGGAGCCTTCGCCGGCCCAGGGAAGGCGGTCGCCGCCGGCCACGCGGCCCGCGCCGCCGCGGCTGAGGGCGCTCTTGCGGTAGGCGATGGCTGTCTGGGAGATGGTGCGGAAGGCGAACTTGCGGGCCGCCTCCGCGCCGATCAGGGCGGGAAAGAGCCGCGGCACGAGCTCGGTGCGCACCTCCCGCGCCAGCAGCCCCGGCCGGGTGGCGAAGGTGAAGACCTGGTCGGTGGTCGCCACCAGCGTTTTGGCGAAGCCGAGCCGCTCGGGCTGGTAGGTGTCGAGCAGCCGCTCGTCGGTGCGGCCCTTGATCACCGCCGCCAGCTTCCAGCCCAGGTTCACCGCATCGCCGATGCCGGTGTTCATGCCCTGGCCGCCGGCCGGGCTGTGGATGTGGGCGGCGTCGCCGAGCAGGAAGGCGCGCCCGCGGCGGAAGGCGCCGGCCACCCGGTGGTGCACGTGGTAGGTCGAGAACCAGTTGACCTTCTGGACCTGGATGCCGAGGCGCTCGATCACTGAGCCGGCGACGTCCTCCCAGGCCAGCTCGCCCGCGCGCTGCTCGGCTTCGCGGCGGATGGCCCCCACCAGCCGCGCGGTCCCCTTGGCCTTCAGCGGGAAGATGCCCAGGAAGTCGGCGTCGTCCAGGGCGATGTTGAGCTCCCCGTCGATCACCGGGCCGGTGGCCTTGACGTCGGCGACGTAGAACAGCTGGGCGTAGGTGCCGCCGGGGAAGCCGGCCCCCAGCTGATTGCGCAGCACCGAGCGGGCGCCGTCGCAGCCGCAGATGTATCGGGCCTCGCAGCTCTCCTCGCGGCCGTTGGCGCGCTTCAGCCGGGCCTCGACCCCCTCGGCGGTCTCCTCGAAGGACACCAGCTCGACCGGCCGCTCGACCTCGACGCCCAGGGCCTGGAGCTGCTCGACCAGCAGCGCCTCGTGCTGGTCCTGGGGGAAGATCAGCACATAGGGAAAGGGGCTGACGCCCTGGCCGATGTCGCCGAAGGGCAGGCGCGCGGTCTTTTCCCCCCGCACCCAGATGTTGGCCGCCTCGATCTTGGCGCCGCGCGCGATCACCTCCTCGGCGAAGCCGAGCTGGCGGTAGAACTCCAGCGTCCGCGCCTGCACGGCCAGGGCGCGGGAGGTGGTCCCGGGCTCGGCGGCCTTGTCGACGATGCGGACCTTGACCCCGCTCCTGGTCAGCCAGAGGGCCAGAACCAGGCCCGTGGGCCCCGCCCCGGCGATCAGGACGTCGACGCTCTTCCTCGTGGCTCTGGCCATCGCAACTCTTCCACCTGGGACCGATCAAGACGCTGGCTTGAGCGTTCAGCCTAGCTCAGAAAGATGTCGAACAATTCTAGGAGCCGCCCCCGATGGCCTACAAGGCGCCGGTCAAGGAACACTTGTTCCTGCTCAATGACGTCCTGAATCTCCAGAGCCATTCGAACCTGCCCGGCTTCGCCGACGCCACCCCCGACCTGATGGCCCAGCTGCTCGAGGAAGCCGCCCGCTTCTGCGAAGGGGCGCTGGAGCCGCTGAACGCGGTCGGCGACAAGGAGGGCTGCCGCCACGACCCCGCCACCGGCGCGGTGAAGACCCCGACCGGGTTCGCCGACGCCTACCGGACGATGGTGGAGTCTGGTTGGAGCGCGCTCTCGGTCGATCCTCAGTGGGGCGGCCAGGGCCTGCCGGGGGTGCTGAACCTGGCGTTCAACGAGATGGCGTCCTCGGCCAACATGGCCTTCGCCATGTACCCGGGCCTGACCCATGGCGCCTTCTCGGCGATCCTGCAGGCCGGCGACGAGGCCCAGAAGGCGCTCTACCTGCCCAAGCTGGCCACCGGCGAATGGGCCGGGGCCATGAACCTGACCGAGCCCCAGTGCGGCACCGACCTCGGCCTGATCCGCACCAAGGCGACCAAGTCCGGCGACGGGACCTGGAAGATCACCGGGGAGAAGATCTGGATTTCCGGCGGCGAGCAGGACTTCACCCCGAACCTCGTTCACCTGGTCCTGGCCCGCACCGAGGGGGCGCCGGCCGGCACCCGCGGCCTGTCCCTGTTCATCGTGCCCAAGTTCGTCCCGGGCGCGGACGGGACGCCGGGGGAGCGCAACGGCTTCAAGTGCGTGGGCCTGGAAGAGAAGATGGGCATCCACGGCAACTCGACCTGCTTCATGTCCTACGAGGGCGCGACGGGCTGGCTGCTCGGTGAGGAGACCAAGGGCCTTCGCCAGATGTTCGTGATGATGAACGAGGCGCGGCTGGGCGTGGCGGTGCAGGGTCTCGCCCAGGCCGAGGCCGCCTATCAGGCGGGCGCGGCCTTCGCCCGCGACCGGCTGCAGGGCCGCGCCCTCACCGGCCCCAAGAACCCGGACGGCCCGGCCGACCCGATCATCGTCCACCCCGACGTGCGCCGGATGCTGATGGACTCCAGGGCGGTGGTCGAAGGCGGCCGGGCGCTGCTGTTCTGGACCATCCTGCACCAGGACGTCGAGCTGGCGTCGAGCGACGAGGCCGAGAAACAGAAGGCCGACGACGTCGTGCAGCTGATGACGCCGGTCTTGAAGTCGTTTCTGACCGACCGGGGCTTCAAGGTCTGCTCGGACGCCCTGCAGGTGCACGGCGGCTCGGGCTACACCACCCACTTCCCGGCGGCCCAGTACCTGCGCGATAGCCGCATCGCCATGATCTACGAGGGGACCAACGGGATCCAGGCGCTGGACCTGGTGGGCCGCAAGCTGCCGGCCAATGGCGGGCGGGCGATGGTGAGC
>FTGU01000422.1_pt1 | contig 9846 bp, 4 predicted proteins | sample 1640781 | NCBI WGS metagenome assembly FTGU01 (sample SAMEA3914789, study PRJEB12502) | metagenome | biome: forest; material: soil | place: Canada | collected 2011-07-03 | depth 0.3 m | reverse complement strand
CGAGTTTCTAGATCACGACGACCCGTTCAAGCAGTACGAGCGGGCCGGGCTGAACGCGCCCGACATCGTGCGCGTGGTCGAGAGCCAGCTGGCGCGATCGGCCTGATCGTCATCGCCGGTTCAGCCTCGGCGGCCTAAGCCAGCGAGATGCGGCCCCGGCCGCTCAGGAGTCGCCACGACATGAGCCTCAAGACCGTCGCCCTCGCCGCCGCCCTGCTTGGGGCCGCCGTTCCCGCCGCCGCGGTCGCCCAGGCCGCCGATCCCGCCGCCGCCCAGATCGAATCCTTCGACAACACCCTGGTTTCGGTGATGAAGCAGGCCAAGAGCCTGGGGGTGCAGGGCCGCTACCGCGAGCTGGAGCCCGCGATGGCGCGCACCTTCGACCTGCCGACCATGGCCCGGTTCGCCGTCGGCCCGAAATGGGCGAGCGCGTCCGCGGCCGACCAGGCTGGGCTGACCAAGGCCTTCAGCCGGCTGGCCGTGTCGTTCTTCGCCAAGAACTTCGACGACTACTCGGGCCAGAGCTTCAAGATCGATCCGAAGGTCGACACCCGTGGGCCCGACAAGCTGGTGCGCACCCATATCGTCTCGCCTCACGACAAGACCGAGGACCTCACCTATCGCATGCGTCAGGCTTCGGACGGCCGCTGGAAGGTGATCGACGTCTACTACAAGAGCTCGATCAGCCAGCTCGCGACCTGGCGCTCGGACTTCGCCGCCACCATGAATTCGGGCGGCGCCCCGGCCCTGATCCAGAAGATAGAGGCCACGGCGGACAGGCAGCTTAAGTAGCGGTCGTAGACCCGGGCCCTTCCCCCCGAGTACACGTCCGGAGGGAAACAGGTTTCCGCACCTGCGCCTCGCCCTAGACTGGGATGGCAGCCTTGTCGGCCGGGGGGTGGATATGGACTCGACGATCTTGGGCGTGTCCCTTGTGGGCGCGGTCTTCGCCTTCGCCTTGATCAGCAATTCGCGGACGCACGCCGCCCGCCAGCGGGAGGCGGCATTCTTCGGCCGCCATCTGCGAGCGGGTCGGCGGATGCGCCCGCGGCTCCTGCTGCTGACCGACGGCCGTTAGGTCAGAACCAGTCCCCCGAAACAGAGTCGCGGGCGTCGCCACAGCAGGAGCAGAGCGCCTGAGAGCGCCACTGGCCCCAGAAGATCCACAGCAGCCAGACCAGCCAGTCTGATTGAGGGTCCTTATGGGTACGCTGAAGGTCTTCCATCGCTAGCCTCCATCGTGTCGCCCTTTCGACGGTCTGTTTGTGCGGCTTCAGCGGGACCATGACAAACGGGTAATCCTCGTCTATGCATAAGCCACACTTATGCCAGACATCCTCGCCACGATTCCGCTCAGCGCCTTGCGCATCTTCGAGGCGGCCGCGCGCCTGGGCAGCTTCACCCGCGCGGCCGACGAGCTCGGCGTCACCCAGGCGGCGGTGAGCTGGCAGGTGAAGGCGCTGGAGCAGCGGCTCGGCCAGCCCCTGTTCCTGCGCCTGCCGCGCGAGGTGGCCCTGACCCCCGCCGGGGAGAGGCTCGCCCGCGCCGCCTCCGAGGCCATGAGCCTGCTGCGCACCGCCCTCGCCGACCTCTCGGAAACGGGACAAGGGGTGCTTGTGATCTCAGCCCTGCAGAGCCTCGCCTCGCAGTGGCTGGCGCCGCGCCTGGGCGCCTTCCAGCTCGCCCATCCGGAGATCGCGGTGCGGCTGGAGACCTCGGCCCGCGTGGTGGACCTCACCCGCGAGAACATCGACGTCGCCCTGCGCCTGGGCCGCGGCGAGTGGCCCGGCCTCGCGGCCGACCACCTGTTCTCCGCAGGTCAGGCCCCGCTCTGCACGCCTGAGCTCAAAGCCCGGCTGGGGCTCGAACGGCCTGAGCAGCTGTTGCGCGCGCCGCTGATCGGCGCCGATCAGGACTGGGGCGACTGGTTCGCCGGCATGGGCCTGGCCTATACGCCTCGGACCAGCGCCTCCCGGCTCATCGCCGATCTGCAGACCATCGAAGTGGGCGCCGCCCTCGCCGGGCACGGCGTCGCCCTGGGCGTGCCTGCTCTGTTCGCGCACGAGATCGCCTCGGGCCGGCTGGTGCAGCTGTTCGATCCCCCGCCGGGGCAGCCCGGCTATTGGTTGGTCTACCCGAAGGACCGCCGCCGCTCCCCGAAGATCCTGGCCTTCCGCGAATGGCTCCTGGCCCGGGTCGCCGAGGACCTCGCCAGCGCCTGAGGCCTACTTCGCCGCGGCGCGGCGGCGCGATGGGGGGCGGTCGGCCGCGGCTTCGGATATCCCGACGGCGCGCGCGACTTCGGCCGCGGTCCAGGGTTCGCCCTCATAGCTCCTGCGCAGCAGCGCCTCGACCTGGGCGCTGGGCGAGAAGCTTTCGGTGCGGTTGTTCCAGCCCTGCTGCAGCTCGGTGATGGGGCGGCGGCCTAGCTCGCGCACGCCCAGCCAGCGGAAGATGCGGCCGGCCTCTTCGACCACGTTGGATTCCAGGGCGTCGGAATCGACCAGCAGCAGCTGGCCGGGCTCCACATGCTGCAGCCAGCGCTTCAGGTGCGCGGCATAGCGCCCGGCGTCGAGAATTTCGCCCAGCCAGTTCGGCCTCCCGCCCTCGCTCAGGGAGGCGACGATCTCGGCCTCGGTGACGCGGCGCTGGACCTTGATCTCCGACCAGGCCCGCACCACCGGATCGCGCAGGGTGGCGATGATCTTCACCCCCGGCAGCAACAGGCTGGCGAAGGCCATCTGCTCGTCGGAGGTCGAGAAATAATGCGGAGTCTTTTCGCCGACCAGCCGGGCGTCCGGCTTCTTCTCGGCGGCGGCCTGGAAGGCGGAGAGATACCAGGCGAGCGGCGCCCGCTGGCGATTGCTGCCCGCCCGTTGCCCGGTGCGGCTGGAGAAGAAGAACAGCTCGCCCGACGGCGCGGCGATCTGCGGATGCAGGTCGAACAGCCGCCGCAAAAGGGTGGTGCCCGTGCGCGGCGGACCGACCATGAGGAAGCGGGGCCGGAACTGCGCGCCGACGCCGGTCTCGGCCTCGACTACGCCGGTCTCCGCCAGCGCCCGGCGATACCAAGGCAGGGAGTCGCCTAGCCGTCCCAGCCGGCGCAGCGCCTCGGCCAGGCGCAGCTGGGCGGCCGGCTCGCCGATCTCGGCGTCTGCGGTCAGCTGATCGAGACGCGCGGCGAGTTCGGGCAGGTCGACCAGGTCGTTGAGGAAGTTGTCCTGGCCGGCGATGCGGGGGGCGAGGGTCTGCAGCAGGGGTTCGGCCCCCCGCCAGCGGCCGAGCTCGATCAGGGCGGGAGCGGCGACGGCCGGGCGGCTCTGGCCACGCTTCAGCATCAGTCGCGAGGTCGCCGCGACCCCCAGGGGCGAGGCGTTGCGCTGGTAGAACTCGAGCAGGCCTTCCTGCACGTCGGGATCGGGGGTGCCGTTGCCGAGGCCCTGGCGCAACAGCCGTTCGGCCTCTCCAGGCCGGCCGGCCAGCTCCAGGTAGCGCGCCGCCGCGGCCCGGGCCGGGAAATAGGTCGGGGCGCGGACCACCGCCTCCTGATAGGCCTCCAGCGCCTCGGGATGGCGGCCGAGCGCCTCCAGCGAGCGGCCGAGGCCGTACTGGACCAGGCCCTGGGGCGGCGCCTCCGGCTCGCGCGCGGCGGTCAGGGACTGCACGGCGTCGCCGATCAGCCGCCCCGCCCTGAGCAGCTCGGGGGAGGGCATGAAGCCCAGCGCCCGCTCGTCGACCTCGGCGAAGCCCGCCACGCTCAGCGACAGGTTGGCGTCGCGGCAGAAGCGGCCGAGGGCCGGCTTGTCGAACAGCTCCCGATACGCCTTCACCGTCGCCGGCCTGAACTTGCCGAGCTGGTCGAAGGCGCTCTCCATCAGCATGTCGCGGGCGACCAGGCGCTTGAAGGTCTTCACCTCGATCTGGGCGTCGCCGGCGTCGAAGTCGGCGCGCGTCTCGCCGCCGGAGCGGGCGAAGTGGTCGGCCGCCGCGAACAGCGCCTTGTCGCTCCACACCAGCTGCAGCGCCGTGGCCCGGCGGAACACCTTGGCCATCACCTCTGCGCGGCCGGCGCGGATCTCACGCGCGAACAGGGCGAGGGTCTCCGGATCGAACTGGAAGCCAAAGGCGCGGGGGCGGCCGTGCGCGGACCACGCCGCGGCCAGCCAGTCGTCGAGATCGAGATCGCGCGCTCTCACCCGCTCGGCCAGGGCCATCGGGAACAGGGGCGCGAAGGGCAGGCCCGTCGCGGAGCCGATGCCTTCGACGATGTGGGTGCGCAGTCCGTCGTCGGAGGCCGTCACCATCAGCGGGCGGGCCGGCCAGACGTCGTCCGACACGGGTTCGACCTTGGTCTTCAGGTCGTGGACGCCCGCGGCGCGGCGGATCACCAGTTCCGATAGGCCCAGGACGGTCACCCCGCGCCTGCCGGCCAGGCCCGTCCGGACCTCGGCGCGCGCCGCCGCATCTCGATCGGCGAGGACGATCAGGCGGCCGGCCCTGCCGCGCAGCTTCGCCGCCAGGGCGTCCGGGGCCACCAGGTCGACGCCGGAGAGCCGCGCATCCGCCTCGCCGGCCACCACGAGCGCCCCCTCGGCGGCGACGGACCGCAGCAGCTCCTCGGCATAGGCGGCGGGTTCGTCCGCCTGGGCGCCGCGGAGGGTCTCGGCCCCCGTCAGCGGCTCCAGCAGCCCGAGCAGGCGGCCCGCCAGCAGGTGGCTGGCCTCCTCGGCCTCGGCCTGGCGGTGGCGCTGGGTGCTTTCCTGCAGCTCCGCGGTGAGGCGTCGGCGCTCGGCGAGCTCGTCCTTGAGCAGGCCCTGGGTGGCGCGGTGCGCCCGCTCCTCCCGCTCCAGCCTGGTGAGCGCGTGCTGGGTCGATCCCCGCTCGCGCTTCAGCTCAGCGCCGGCGCCCTGCAGCTCCTGCTTCAGCTCCTGCGCCCGCTGCAGCGCCTCCTCGGTGCGCCGGAGCTGGCCTTCGAGCTCGAGTTGGCCGGCCAGGGCGAGGGTGTCTCGCCAGACCTTCAGCTCGCCGGCGCTCTTGTCCGACTGGTTGAGGGCGCGGGCGTAACGGCGCCAGGCGCGGGCGTTCTCGGGCCCGATGCGGACCGCCGCCTCCAGGTGCGGCAGGGCCTCGGCCTCGCGGCCCGCGGCGCCGAGCAGGTGGGCCAGGCGCTCGTGCGCCTGCAAGTCGTTCTCCTCGGCCGCCAGCAGGTGGCCCCAGGCGGCCATCTCTCCGTCCGCGTCCCCGGCGTCCTGCAGGGCCAGGGCGAGCCGCCGCCAGCCCTTGGACTTGCCGGGCTCGGCGCCCGCAAGCACCTCCAGATGCGGGGCGGCGTCCGCCGACCGGCCGAGGTCCAGCAGCAGCTGGGCCAGCCGCTCGCGAGCGGCGAGATCGCCCGGCTCCAGCTCCGCGACCCGGCCCCACGCCTCCAGGGCGCCGTCGTTGTCTCCAGCGCCGTCGAGCAATCGCGCGAGCCGGCGCCAGGGACGGGCCTTCTGGGGATCGGCTTCGGCCAGGGCGCGCGCCTGCGCGGCGGCGCCGGCAAGGTCGCCCTTGGCTTCGAGCATCTGGGCGAGGGTTTCGCGGGCCTGGCTGTTGGAGCCGTCGAGCTCGATCAGCCGGCGCCAGACCTCGGCCTCGCCCTCGGGGTCCCTGGCTTCCTGGAGCACGGCGGCGAGGCGACGCCAGCGGCGCAGATTGTCGGGTTCCCGCTCGGCCGCAGTGGCCAGATGCCGGGCCGCCTCGGCGGGACGGCCGAGACCCTGCAGCAGCCGGGCGAGCTCGTCATGGGCGTGGGGATCGGAAGGGTCGGCCGTCAGCACCTTGCGCCAGGCGGTGACCGCCGCCTCGGCGTCGCCCGCCTCGTCGATGGCCCGGGCGTAGCGCTTCCAGGGCTTGGCTTCGCCCGGCTGCTGCTCGGCGAGGAGCTTCAGATGCGCGGCGGCCTCGCTCTTGCGGCCCTGCCGGTCCAGCAGCAGGGCCAGGCGCTCGTGGGCGGCCACCTCCCCCGGCGCCGCGGCGAGGAGGTCGTTCCAGGCCCCGATCTCGCCCTCGACGTCGCCGGCGTCCCGCATCGCCTGGGCGATCTTGCGAAAGGCGCGCTCGCGCTCCGGACCGTGGACGGTGAGCCAGCGCAGATGCTCCAAGGCGCCGGGGGCGTCGCCGGCATCGGCGAGGAGCTGAGCCAGCCGCTCGTGCGGCAAGGGATCGGCGGGGGCGACCTCGATGGTCCTCAGCCACTCCGCCTGGGCGGCGGCGGCGTCGCCGGTCTTCTCCAGCAGCTGGGCCAGGCGGCGGCGCGCCTCGGCGAGGTCGGGGCCCCGCTCGGCCAGGACCTTCAGGTGAGGCAGGGCCGCGGACTTGCGGTCGCCGACCAGGTCGGCCAGGGCCGCGTGCGCCTCGAGGTCGTCTTCCTCTAGCTTGAGAAGCCGCCGCCAGGCGTCGGCCGCGCCCGAAGCGTCCCCAGTCGCCGCGAGGGCCCGCGCCAGGCCCCGCCAGGGCTCGGGCGTCTTGGGCAAGGCGTCCGCCAAGGCCAGCCAGTGGACCGCCGCCTCAGCGGGATCGTGGGCGAGCAGCTCGGCCAGCGCCCTGTGGGCCTCCACCTCGGCGGGCGCGATTTCCAGGACCCGTCCCCACGCCGCGATGGCGTCGGCCTGGTGATCGAGCTCGGTCAGGGCGCGGGCGAGGCGCCGCCAGGCCGCGCGATCGGCGCTCGGCTCGGCCAGGACGCGCAGATGCTCCAGCGCCCGCGCCTTCAGACCTTGCTCCCACAGCAGCTCGGCCAACCGGTCGTGGGCGTGGCCGTCGCTGGGGTCCAGCTCCGACACCTGACGCCAGACCTTGAAGGCCTCCGCGCCCTGGCCGAGCTCCTCGAGCGCGCGGGCGTAGCGCTTCCACGCCTTGGTCTTGGAGGGGTCGGCCTCGGCCGCCGCCCGGAGATGGACCGCTGCATCGGCGGGACGCCCCTGGGCCTCGAGCAGCGTGGCGAGGCGCTCGTGGGCCTGGGGGTCCGCGGGCAGCAGGGTCAGGAGGCGGCGCCAGACATCGGCCTCGCCGATCGGTTCGCCGAGCGACTTCAGCGCCGCCGCCAGCTTTCGCCAGGCCTTGTCGCGTTCGGGCGCGGCCTCGGCGAGCCAGCGCAGATGGACCAGGGCGCCCGGCGCATCGCCGTCGGCCGCGAGCAACTCCGCCAGCTTCTCGTGCGGCATGGGGTCTTCGGGCGCGACCTCGATCAGCCGTTCGAAGGCCTGGCGCGCGCCAGCCTTGTCTCCCGCCTTCTCCAGCATCAGGGCCAGGCGCCGGCGCGCGGACACGAGGTCGGGGCCGCGCTCGACGAGCACGGTGAGGTGCGGAAGCGAGGCCATCTTGCGGTCCCCGACCAGCTCGGCCAGGGCGGCGTGCGCCTCGATGTCGCCGTCATCGAGCTTGAGCAGCCGGCGCCAGGCTTCGACCGCGCCTTGGGTGTCGCCGAGCGAGACCAGCGCGCGGGCCAGGGCGCGCCAGGCCTCGGGACTCTTGGGCGTCGCCTCGGCGACGGCGCGCAGATGCGGCAGGGCGACCGCCGGGTCCGCTTCCAGCAGCTCGGCCAGGGCGGCGTGGGCCTCCAGTTCGGCGGGCGCGATCTCAAGCACCTTGCGCCAGGCGGCGACCGCCTCCCCGACCCTGGAGAGTTCGCTCAGGACGCGGGCCAGCCGGCGCCAGGCGCCGAGGTCGTCGCCGGTCTCGGCCATGGCGCGCAGGGGGGCTATGGCGCGCGCCTTCAGCCCCTGCGCCAGCAGCAGTTCCGCCAGGCGGGCCTGCGCCTGATGATCGCCCGGTTCCAGTTCGGCCAAACGCCGCCAGACCTGGAAGGCCTCCGCGTCCCGCCCCAGTCCCTCCAGCGTGCGGGCGTAGCGCTTCCAGGGCTTGGTCCGGGACGGATCGGTTTCGGCGAACGCCTTCTGATGGGCCGCAGCCTCCTCGACACGGCCGAGCTCCTCGAGCAGCACCCCCAGCCGCTCATGGGCGCCCGGATCGTTTGGGGCCGCGATGAGCACGCCGCGCCAAGCCTCGGCGGCGGCCTCGACCTGACCATTGCGCTCCAGCGCCTTGGCCAGCCGGCGCCAGGGTTGCGGATTTGTGGCCCCGGCGGCCTCGGCCAGCGCCCCAAGAGGCGCGAGGGCTTCAACGCCGCCCTCGGGCAGCATCCGAAGGAGCGCCTGGTTCGCTTCGAGGTCATGACGATCGGCGGCGAGCACCCTGTCCCAGGCGGCGATCGCCGGTTCGATCTCGCCGTTGGCTTGCAGGACCCGGGCCAGCTTCCGCCACGGCTGAGGATCGCCATCGGCGGCCTCGGCCAGCGCCCGAAGGGGGGCGATGGTCTCGGCCCCGCCGTCCGGCAGCATCTGCACGAGCGCCTGGTTGGCTTCCGGGTCACGGGGATCGGCGGCTACAACCTTGCCCCATGCGTCCAAGGCCGCTTTGACCTTGCGGTTGGCTTGCAGGCCTCTTGCCAGCCGACGCCACGGCTCTGGATCGGCGGCTCCCGCGGCCTCGGCCAGCGCGCGAAGGGGGGCGATGGTCTCGGGCGCGCCCTCCGGCAGCATCTGCAGGATCGCCTGGTTGGCGTCGAGGTCACGCGGATCGGCCGCGAGCACCCTGCCCCACGCCGCGATCGCCGGCTCGATCTCGCCGTTGGCTTGCAGGACCCTCGCCAGCCGACGCCACGGCTGAGGATCTGCGGCTCCCGCGGCCTCGGCCAGCCCCCGAAGGGGTGCGATGGTCCCGGGCGCTCCCTCCGGCAGCATCCGCAGGATCGCCTGGTTGGCTTCGACGTCGCGGGCGTCGGCGGCCACAACCTTGCCCCACGCGGCGAACGCCTCTTCGCCCTTGCCGTTGGCTTGCAGAACCCTCGCCAGCCGACGCCACGGCTCGGGATCGGCGGCTCCAGCGGCCTCGGCCAACGCCCGAAGGGGGGCGATGGTCTCGGGCGCCCCTTCCGACAGCATCCGCAGGAGCGCCTGGTTGGCCTCGAGGTCGCCGGGATCGGCCGCGAGCACCCTGCCCCAGGTCGTGATCGCCGGATCGATCTCGCCGTTGGCTTGCAGGGCCCTCGCCAGCCGACGCCACGGCTGAGGATCGGCGGCTCCCGCGGCCTCGGCCAGCGCCCGAAGGGGTGCGATGGTCTCGGGCGCTCCCTCCGGCAGCATCTGCAGCAGCGCCTGGTTGGCTTCGAGGTCGCGGGGATCGGCCGCCAGCACCCTGCCCCACGTCGCAATCGCCGGATCGATCTCGCCCGCGCTCTGCAACGCCGTCGCCAGCCTGCGCCAGGGCGCCAGGTCATGGCTCGCCGCAGCCTCCGCAAGGACCCGCAGCGGCGCAATGATCTCCCGGCTACCTTGCGGCAGCATCTCGGCAAGCGCCTGGTTGGCCTCCAGGTCGCGGACATCGCTGTCCTGCACCCGCCGCCACGCCTTGATCGCGGCGTTGTGGTTCCCGACCTCGCGGAGCACGCGGGCGAGACGACGCCAGGCCTCGGCGTCCTTGCGGTCCAGCTCGGTGATCGCCTGCAAGGGACGGATCGCATCGGCCGGCCGGCCGTGCTCCAGCAGCAGGGTCGCGGCGGCGTCGAAGGCGGTCCGGCGGACCCCGGAATCCAGCTCCGCGGCGCGGTCGAAGGCGTCGACGGCGGCGTCGACCTCGCCGGCGGCGCGATGACGCTCGGCTTCCTTCAGGACCAGCTTGGCCCTCTGACGCGCATACCACTCAGCCGGCGACATCAGCTGCGCTCGCGCGGTCTTCCACGAACGTCCGCCCCCGCGGCGTCCGGCTGGGCCAGGACCATGATGCCGACAATCCTCATCCGACTTG
>FTGU01000386.1_pt1 | contig 9960 bp, 12 predicted proteins | sample 1640781 | NCBI WGS metagenome assembly FTGU01 (sample SAMEA3914789, study PRJEB12502) | metagenome | biome: forest; material: soil | place: Canada | collected 2011-07-03 | depth 0.3 m | reverse complement strand
CTCCTGGGTCTTGAGCAGGATGCGGGTGCGCTGGGCCATGTCGTAGTCGAACCACTGCCTCGGCGTGGAGGGCGGGTACGAGTACGACACCACGACGCTGAGGTTCGTCTACCAGTCGCCGACCACGCCGAGGCAGTGGTTCGACTACGACATGGCCCAGCGCACCCGCATCCTGCTCAAGACCCAGGAGATCCCCTCCGGCCACGATCCCGACCGCTACGTGGTCCGGCGCCTGAACGCCCATGCCGCGGACGGAGCGGAGATCCCGATCACCGTGCTGCACCGGCGCGGCGCGCCCACCGACGGAAGCGCGCCGCTGCTGCTCTACGGCTATGGGGCCTACGGCCTTTCCATGCCGGCCAGCTTCTCGATCACGCGGCTTTCGCTGGTCGATCGCGGCTGGATCTTCGCCATCGCGCACATCCGGGGCGGCTCTGAGAAGGGTCGCGGCTGGTTCCTGGACGGGCGGCGGTTCGCCAAGAGGAACAGCTTCACCGACTTCATCACCTCCGCCGAACACCTGATCGAGTCCGGCTACGGCCAAGCCGGCCGCATCGTCGCCCAGGGTGGCTCGGCCGGCGGCATGCTGATGGGCGCCGTGGCCAATCTGCGGCCTGACCTGTTCGGCGGCATCGTCGCGGAGGTGCCCTTCGTCGACGTGCTGAACACCATCTCCGACGAGGACCTCCCACTGACCCCGCCGGAGTGGCCCGAGTGGGGCGACCCGATCCGCGATCCCAAGGCTTACGACTACATCGCCAGCTACAGCCCCTACGACAACGTCGCGCCCCGGCCGTATCCGCCGATCCTGGCCACCGGCGGGCTCTCGGACCCGCGAGTCACCTATTGGGAGCCGTCCAAGTGGGTGGCGCGGCTGCGGGAGGCCGGCAGGGCGCCGCGGCCGGTGCTGCTCAAGATGAACATGGACGCCGGCCATGGCGGCGCCTCGGGCCGCTTCGACCACCTGAAGGATCCCGCCCTGGCCTACGCCTTCGCCATCTGGGCGCTCGAGCCGCAGGACGCGCCGGCATGAGGCTGCGGCCGGCCACGCCCGAGGACGTCCCGGCGATCCAGGCCATCTACGCCCACCATGTACTCACCGGGCTCGGCACCTTCGAGGAGGTCCCGCCGACCCAGGCCGAGATGGCCTTGCGCATCGCGGCGGTTGTCGAGCGCGGCCTGCCTTGGCTGGTGGTGGAACAGGGCGAGGTGCTGGGCTACGCCTATGCCGGCCCGTTCCGCACGCGCGCCGCCTACCGGTTCACCGTGGAGGACAGCGTCTATGTGGCCGAGACCGCCCGCGGCAGGGGCGCCGGCAAGGCTCTGCTCCAAGCGATCGTCGGGGAGTGCGAGGCCATGGGCCTGCGCCAGATGGTGGGGGTGATCGGCGACAGCGGCAACGCCGCCTCCATCGCCCTGCACCGGGCCCTGGGCTTCGAGATGAGGGCGATCGTGCCGGCGGTCGGATGGAAGTTCGAGCGTTGGGTCGACGTGGTGTGGATGCAGCGTGCGCTCGGCCCCGGCGGCGGGGCGGCTCCCGATGGTCCCGGCATAGGGGGCATGGGGCCATGACAGCCAAGACCTACCAGAGCCTGCCCTCGCGGGTGGTGTTCGGCGCGGGCTCGCTGGCGAGCCTGCGGGACGAGGCGGAGGCGCTCGGCTGCCGACGCGTGCTGCTGATCTGCACCCGCTCGCAGGAAAAGCTCGCCGGCCGCCTTCTGGACATCCTGGGCCCCATCGGTGGTCCGGTGTTCCCCGGAGCCGCAATGCACACCCCCGTGGAGGTCACCGAGGCGGCGATGACGCTGGTGAGGGGCGAGGACGTCGACGGGCTGGTCGCGCTCGGCGGCGGCTCGGCCATCGGGCTCGCCAAGGCCATCGCGCTTCGGACCGACCTGCCCCAGATCGTGCTCCCGACCACCTACGCCGGCTCGGAGATGACCCCGGTTCTCGGCCAGACCGAGGCCGGCCGCAAGACCACCCAGCGCTCCCCGAAGGTGCTGCCGGAGACGGTGATCTACGACGTCGAGCTCACCCTTTCCCTGCCGGCGGCGGTGAGCCTGACCAGTGGCTTCAACGCCATGGCCCATGGCGTGGAGGCCCTCTACGCCGAGCACCCAAATCCGCTGCTGCTCTCGGTCGCCGAGGAGGCCGTGCGGCTGATGGCCCACGCCCTGCCGCGCATCATCATCGCCCCGGAGGACCTGGCGGCGCGGACCGCGGCCCTGGAGGCGGCGTGGCTGGGCGGCTGGTCGCTGGCCAATGGCGGCTCGGGGCTGCATCACCGGCTCTGCCACATCCTCGGCGGCGCCTTCGGCCTGCCGCATGCCGAGACCCACACCATTCTCTTGCCGCACGCGCTGGCCTACAACGCCTCGGAAGTCCCCGAGGCCATGGCGCGGCTGGCGCGCGCGCTGGGCGCCCCCTATCCGGCCGACTCCCTCTACGATCTCGCCCAGAGTCTCGGCGCTCCGGGGGCGCTGAAGGACATCGGCATGCCCAAGGAGGGCGTGGAGCAGGCCGCCGCCACGGCCTGCGAACAGGGCGGCTGGAACCCGCGCGCTCTCGACAAGCCCGCGCTCGAGCGCGGGCTTCGCAGAGCCTGGGCGGGCGAGCGGCCGCGGATCGAGCGCACCGTCCGCGAGAGGCTCTCTAGCCTTTGACCACCCTTAGATCCGCCTACCGGGCGCGGCTGGACCGCGGCGAGATTCGGCCGGACGCCGGGCAGGCCTCCGGCGTCGAGGCCCTGGCCCGGCTGGAGGGCGAGCTCAACGCCGTGGGCGAACCCTCGATCCTCTCCCTGTTCCGCCGCCATCCGCAGCCGCGCGGCGTCTACCTTTGGGGGCCCGTGGGCCGGGGCAAGTCCATGCTGATGGACCTGTTCTTGGAGACCGCGCCGGTAGAGAAGAAGCGGCGCGAGCACTTCTACGGCTTCATGGCCGAGGTCCACGGGCTGATCGACGCGTGGCGAAAGGGGGACGCGGCGGCAAGGCGCGCCACCTTCGGCCAGGCCCGCGGCGACGATCCGATCGCACCGACGGCCGAGCTGATCGCCTCCAGGGCGCGGCTGCTCTGCCTGGACGAGCTGCAGGTCGCCGACATCGCCGACGCCATGATCCTGGGGCGGCTGTTCGAAGCCCTGTTCGCCGAGGGCGTGGTGCTGGTCGCCACCTCCAATAGGCCTCCGCAGGAACTCTATCAGGGCGGCATCAATCGCGAGCTGTTCGTGCCTTTCATCGAGATGATCGAGCAGCGGCTGGACGTGGTCGAGGTCCGTGGCGGGCGAGACCACCGGCTGGAGCGGCTGAGGGGCGGGCAGGTCTATTTCTCACCGATAACGCCGCAGACCGAGGCAGCCTTCGAGGCGCTCTGGCGCGGACAACTGGACGGAGCGCCCGAAACTGGCGCCACCCTCGAGGTCATGGGCCGCCGGATGCGCCTGCCCCGCGCGGCCGGTGGTCTGCTGCGCGAAAGCTTCGCCAGCCTGTGCAGCCAGGCCCTGGGTCCTCAGGACTACCTGGCCATCGCGGCGCGCTTCCACACCCTGTTCCTCGACGACGTTCCGCGCCTGGGCCCCGACAAGCGCAACGAAGCGCGCCGGCTGGTCTGGCTGATCGACGCCCTCTACGAGGCCAGGACGCAGCTGGTGGTGCTGGCCGAGGCCGAGCCTTCCGGCCTCTACCCCGCCGGCGACGGCGCCTTCGAGTTCGAGCGGACCGCCTCGCGTCTGGAGGAGATGCGCTCGGCCGATTGGATCGGCGCCGCCGAAGCGGACTAGACTGCGCCAGTGACCGTGTTCAGCCACATCGTTTCGCTCGGCTATCGCTGCCGCACGACGCAGCGGCTGCGTGACCATTTCGGCTTCAAGACCGCCTTCCCCTTTGACTGGTGGATCACGCCGCTGGCGGGCGGGGCCAACTTCCTGCGCGATTGGGACCTGGACCGCCTCTACGACCCGGGCCGGCTGCGGGAAATCCGGCGCTGGGGCCGGCTCCGCTACATCGAGCACGCCGGCTATGGCCTGCGGCTGCAGCACGAGTTCCCGATGGACCCCAACCAGGAGTACGTGCTCCCCGGCTGGCAGGACCACATCGCCGAAGCGCGCTCGCGCACGGCCCACCTGATGGGCAAGTTCGACCTTCTCAATCGTCCGGACCGCAAGGTGCTCTGGGTGCGCGAGCTGATGCCCGGCGAGATGCGCCAGCCCGCGGCGCTCGCCGCCCTTCGCCTGGCGGTGACCGACCGCTGCCCGGAGGCCCGCTCCAGCTTCCTGCTGATCTCACCCTCGGGCGTGGAGGCGACGGGCTGGCGGTCGCTGAGGATCGATGATCCGGTCAAGGAGCCCTGGACGGGCGATCCGGAAATCTGGGACCCGGCGCTGGCGTCCCTGGGCTACGGCTTCGAGCGCCGCCCTGGCTGGGGTGAGGCGCAGGCCGAAAGGGCCTGAGGCCGCCTCAGGCGGTGTCAGTCCGCTGCGAACGCCTTCGCCACGTTCGGGGCGTTGTCGGTGACCGCATCCACCACCTCCTGGGAGAAATCGGCCATCTCCTGGATTTGGCGGATCTCGACGATGTCCCCGTCGTCGGCGGGAATGCGGCGGGCCCAATCCAGGGCCTGTTCCTTGGAGTCGGCCTTGATGATCCAGTAGCCGCCGACCACCTCCTTGGCCTCGGCGAAGGGGCCGTCGGTGACCACGGGCTTGCCGCCGCGGTAACTGACCCGGGCGCCCTTGGAGAGCGGATGCAGGCCATCGAGCGCCAGCAGGGCGCCGGCGGCGTGGAGGTCCTCGTTCAGCTTCATCATCCGGGCGACCTTTTCCGGGTCCATGGTCTGGACGACCTTTTCCGGATCGGGCGCGCCCGGCTGAAACACGGCGGGGATCATCAGCATCAGAAAGCGCATCACGGGGCTCCTCGAGTTGGGGCGCGGCCGGCTGGCCTTCGCTCGGGCCAAGGACGCCTCACCCTCGCGCCCTCCCGACATCTGGTCGAATCTTTTTCCGCCCCTGTCGGCCGGACCGTAGGCTCGCCGTCCTTGGGAACGCGGACAGAAAGCGGCCGCAGGAGGAGACGCATCATGAGGTTCCTGGCCCTCTACCGACCTGCCGGCGAGGCCGAGCATTCCGGCCCGCCCGATCCAGAGCACATGGCCGCCATGGGCCGCCTGGTCGAAGAGTCCATGGCCAATGGCAGCCTGATCTCCACCGAGCCCCTGATGGCGCGCTCGCACTGCGCGGTGGTCAGTCGCAGCGCGGACGGGATGCAGGTCTCGGAGGTCTCCGACCGGATGGCGGGCTTCGCCATGTTGAACGCCTCGAGTCTCGAGGAGGCGATCGCCTTCGCCAAGCAGTTCCTGGGCGTCGCGGGCGAGGGGACCTGCGAGGTGCGCCAGGTCATGGAGTTCGGTCCCCCGGGGTGACAACAAGGGAGCGGAGGTGTGAGGTCGCTCCCGATCAACACACGAAGGAGCCGCGCCGATGCTCTACGCCATCCTCTGCTACAACGACGAGGACGCCGTCTTCTCCTGGTCCAAGGCCGAGGACGACGCGGTCATGGCCAGGCTGAACGTGGTGCACCAGAAGCTGGCCTCCAAAGGTAAGCTCGGTCCCGCCGCGCGGCTGATGCCGACCACGGCGGCCACCACCGTGCGCAAGGATCGCGAGCCCGCCCTGGTGGTCGACGGCCCCTTCGCCGAGACCAAGGAGCAGTTGCTCGGCTTTTACGTGGTGGACTTCGACGACCTGGAGGACGCACTCGCCTACACCCGCGAACTCGGCCAGGCCAATCCCGGCGGAGCCTACGAGCTTCGGCCGCTGCGGCTGTTCCTCAAAGGCGCCGACGTCTCCGACCGTGAGCTCGCGGCAGAGGAGGCGGGGTGACCGACGTCGCCTGGATCGATGCGGCGCTGACCTCGGCTCGGCCCCAGGCGGTCGGCGCGCTGCTGCGGTACTTCCGCAACCTGGACACCGCCGAGGAAGCCTATCAGGAAGCCTGCCTCAGGGCCTTGAAGACCTGGCCGGAGAAGGGGCCGCCCCGCGACGCGGCCGCCTGGCTGATCTTCGTCGGGCGCAACGTCGCCATCGATCAGGTCCGCAAATCCATCCGCAACGCCGCCCTGCCGGACGAGGCGCATCTCTCCGATCTCGACGACGTCGAGGCCCCCATCGCCGAGCGGCTCGATGGGGCGCACTACCGCGACGACATCCTTCGCCTGCTGTTCATCTGCTGCCATCCCGAGCTTCCGGCGACCCAGCAGATCGCCCTGGCCCTCCGCGTCGTCTGCGGGCTTACCGTCAGGCAGATCGCCCGCGCCTTCCTGGTCTCCGAGGCCGCGATGGAGCAGCGGATCACCCGCGCCAAGGGCCGCATCGCCAAGGCCGAGGCCACCTTCGAGGCGCCGGGCCCCATCGAGCGCTCGGAGCGCCTCGCGGCCGTGGCGGCCATGATCTACCTGATCTTCAACGAGGGTTATTCGACCACAGGCGAGACGGCGCCCCTGAAGGCCGCCTTCTGCGACGAGGCGGTCCGGCTAGGACGGCTGCTGCTGCGCCTCTTCCAAGCCGAACCCGAGATCATGGGCCTGCTCGCCCTGATGCTGCTGCAGCACGCCCGCACCCCGGCGCGGCTCGACGCCGACGGCGCCATCGTCCTGCTCGATGACCAGGACCGGCGGCTGTGGAACAGGGAGAAGATCGCCGAGGGCGTGGCTCTACTCGACAAGGCCATGCGGCACAACCGGCCCGGCGCCTACCAGATCCAGGCGGCCATCGCCGCCCTTCACGACCGCGCCGCCCGGCCCGTGGACACCGACTGGGCGCAGATCGACCTGCTCTATGCCGCGCTGGAGCGCCTCCAGCCCTCGCCGGTCGTCACCCTCAACCGGGCGGTCGCCGTCTCCAAGGCGCGGGGGCCGGCCGAAGCCCTGGCCATGATCGAGCCGCTGGAAGGGGCGCTGGGGGGCTATTTCCACTTCTTCGGAGTGAAGGGAGCCTTCCTGCTCCAGCTCGGCCGTCATGCCGAGGCCCGGGAGGCCTGGGGCCGCGCCATCGCTCTGGCCAATACGGCCGCGGAGGCCGCCCACATCCGCCTGCAGATCGACCGCCTCACCGAGCAGGCCGGAGCCGCCTGACCTCAGACCTTGCGGTCGCGGTCGTCGACGAGGGCGCCGGCGAGTTCGGGGCGTGCCTCGGCTAGGCGCCGGCCCCGCTCGCGCAGCTCCGCCTCCGGGATCGGCTCGGCCTCGCCCTGCAGCCTGGCCAGGAAGGTGTCGGTGTCGTGGTGCACGTGATCCAGAAGCGCGTTGTGCAGCTCGACTTCGCGGCGAAACGCCGGCGAATCGAGCCCCTCCCCAGCCCAGGCGCCCTGGTTCATCCGATACATCGGCAGCCGGCCGCCCGCCCCATGGTGGTACACGGCGTCGTCATAGACCGCGGCGGTCAGGGGGTGGGGGTCCCAGCGGTTGCTGCGCACGAGCTTGCGCCAGGACAGCCCCGACAGCTCGAGGCTGTACGAGATCAGGAACCCCGCGTCCGCGATCGACGGCTCGAAACTGAAGCGTCGCCGCCGCCAGGTCTTTGAGGTGCAGACCAGGAAGCAGCGGTCGGCGTGGCGGTCGCCGTTCTCCAGCCGCTGGACCGCCGCCACCGGCTCTGCCTCGCTCAACGGCTCCAGATAGCGCTCCAGCCAGCCGTCGCGGATCGGGAAGGCGTCGGCGTCGAGGGTCACCATGTACTTGAAGCGCGCCTGGGCCTTCTCGGCCAGCCAGTTGCGGAACATCCAGATTTCGGGGAAGGCCGGAGCGGCGCCGTCGGACGTGCTGAACAGCTCCACCTCAGGGCAGGCGCGCAGGAAGGCCTCGTGCTCGGCGATCAGGCGGTTGCCGGCGACCAGCAGCCGGACCCCCTCCGGCGTGTGCCGGCGCAGGCGGCGCATCTGCAGCTCCGGCCAGGAATGCTCCAGCGCGAAGCGCCCCTCGTAGTAGGGGCCGTTCCCGTGCACCACCATGATGACGACCTGACTGGGGTCGATCACGGCACGCCCTGATCGCGATAGCCGGTGATCCCGGACTTCACCACCCGGGCCGGATTTCCCACGGCCACGCTGTTGGCCGCGACCTCGCGGGTGACCACGGCGCCGGCGCCGACGACGGCGTTTGCTCCGATCCGCGTCTGCGGCAGCAGCACCGCGCCTGCGCCGATGAAGGCCCCCCGGCCGACATGCACCTGACCGGCCAGCACCGCCCCCGGTCCGATGGTGACATAGTCCTCGAGCGCGCAATGATGGCCGATCGAGGCGCTGCGGTTGATCAGCACCTGCTCGCCCAGCCGCGCGGCGGCGCCGATCACCACCCCTGCGTTGATCGTGACGCCCGGGCCGAGCACGGCGGAGCTCGCCACCACCGCCGAAGGGTCGATCAGCGCCGGCAGGGCCTGCAGGCCCAGACCCCGCGCTTCGTCGGCCGCCGCCTTGCGGAAGGCCGGGCCGATCATCGGCGCGACGAAGGCAATGCCGACGTAATCCGGACGCACAGAGCTTGGAGGGATCACAGGCACGTCCCCGGAGACGAAGGTCTCGCCCGCGACGTTCGCCACTCCGGCGACCAGCTGCAGCCCCGCCCTGCGGCACACCTCTTCGAGGTCGGCCGCGTATGGCGAGCCGATGCCGTAGAAGATTATCGCGCCCAACACGCGGCCAAAAGAGGATGATGCGCGATCTCGGGTCAAGCTCCCGCTGGGCGCCGTCCGTAGGCGTCGATTTCGCTTTCCGCCGATGTCGGACTGGGGGACCCTCGCTCGTCCTGAGGGCGAGCCCCACAAGGGCCCTCGAGATCTTCCGGGGAGGGAGGACGCCATGGGAACTGTCGCTGCAACGACCGCCGCCGCGCCGCCGGCGAAGTGGATGTCATGGATCGGATGGGGGCTGACCACGGTCGTCGTCCTGTTCCTGGCCATGGACGGCGCCATGAAGTTCATGGACCTGCCGCAGGTGAGGGCCGCCACGGGGCAGCTCGGGTGGCCGACCTCGCTGGACAGGACGATCGGCGCGATCGAGGCCGCGTGCCTCGTCCTCTATGCGGTTCCGCGCACGGCGGTGCTGGGCGCGATCCTCATCACGGGCCTGCTCGGCGGCGCCATAGCGGCTCACCTGAGGGTGAACGATCCCTTGTTCAGCCATACCCTGTTCGGCGTCTACGTCGGCCTGATGACCTGGGGCGGCCTCTGGCTCCGGGATGCCCGGCTTCGCGCACTGATGCCGGTCGCCGGCTGAACCCCGCCGCTCGCGAGGTTGGTGGTTCCAATCTGGTTTCCGTCGAACTATGCCGCCGCCAGGTCAGGAGGCGGAGTATGCGGTTCACGATCGCGGCGGTGCTCGCCTTGTTCGCGGCCGGGGCCGCCCAGGCCCAGGACACCGGGCCGATCAGCGCCCAGCGGATGAGCGAGGTCATCAAGACCATCGCCTCTGACGCCTTCGAGGGCCGCTCGCCGGGCACGCCGGGCGAGGACAGGACGGTCGCCTATCTGGTCGCCCAATTTCGAGCCATGGGGCTGGAGCCGGCCGGCGACGGCGGCGGCTGGACCCAGGCCGTGCCCATGGTCCGCTTCAACCTCAAGCCCGAGCCGAGGATCGCGGTCTCGACCGGCGGCGGCGAGGTCCCGCTGCGCCAGACGCAGGACGTGATGGTCATGACTCAGCGCCCGGTCCAGCGGGTCGAGGTCACGAGCGCGCCGCTGGTGTTCGTCGGCTATGGGGTCAAGGCCGCCGAGCGGGGGTGGGACGACTTCAAGGGCTACGACCTCAGGGGCAAGGTCATGGTCGTCCTGGTCAACGATCCGGACTTCGAGGCGGCGCCGGGCGAGGACGCTTACGGCCGCTTCGGCGGCAAGGCCATGACCTACTACGGTCGCTGGACCTACAAGTTCGAGGAGGCGGCCCGGCAGGGGGCCTTGGGGGTGCTGATCGT
>FTGU01000144.1_pt1 | contig 10045 bp, 11 predicted proteins | sample 1640781 | NCBI WGS metagenome assembly FTGU01 (sample SAMEA3914789, study PRJEB12502) | metagenome | biome: forest; material: soil | place: Canada | collected 2011-07-03 | depth 0.3 m | reverse complement strand
GGCCTTGTCCAGGCTCCAGGGCTGGCCATCCATGCGGATGCGGGCGTTGCGGTCGCCCTCGAACAGACGCTCGATGTAGATGTAGAGGTCGGTCCACACCGTCTGGGGGCAGGTGTAGCCGCACCACAGCCGCCCGAAGAGGGCGTTGGACAGGAACAGCCCCAGGGCGGCGATCACCAGCAGGCCGGTGATGAAATAGACTTCCTGGGGCCACAGGTGGATCGGGCCGAAATAGAAGCGGCCGTTGCTGAAGTCGACCAGGATAGCCTGCTGGGGCGCCGCGCCCGGCCGCGGCCAGCGGATCCAGGGCGCGCCGTAGTAGATGGCCAGCGTCACGACCATCAGCGCCCACTTCAGGGCCCGGTACCTGCCGTGCACCAGCTTGGGATGGATCGGGATGCGCGGCTGGTAGAGCGGCTCGCGGCCCTGTGGCCGCGGCGCCGCAGCGCTCCCCTTGCTGACCCGCGCCAGCGGCGCCGGGTGGTGCAGCGCATCGATGAGCACGGTCATCGCGGCCGCCTCACTGCCCGCCGGCGTTGGCGTGGATGTAGACGGCCAGGGCCTTGATCGTGGCTGGATCGAACCGGGCGCGCCAGGACGGCATGACCCCGCCGCGGCCGTTCCAGATCTGGCCGCGGATCGCCTCGCGGCCGGAGCCGTAGAGCCAGTCGCCGTCGGTCAGATTGGGCGCGCCGAGCGCCTGATTGCCCGTCCCGGACGGCCCGTGGCAGATGGAGCATTGCTGCTGGAAGATTGGCGCGGCGCGGCCGACGGCGGCGGCGCTGGCCTTCCGGTGTGAGAGGGCGACGACGTACTCGGTCAGGTCGTCCACCTCGGCGGCCTTGAGCATCTGGTCGCGTCCGAACGCCGGCATCTGCGAGACCCGCGCGTCGGGCTGGCCCGATCGGACGCCGACGGTGATGGTGTGCTGGATGTCTTCCAGCGAGCCGCCCCAGATCCAGATGTCGTCGCGCAGGTTGGGATAGCCCTTGCCGCCGGTTCCGCCCTGCCCGTGGCAGGTGGCGCAGTTGTCGCCGAAGATCGACTGGCCCGCCGCCAGGGCATAGGCCTGCAGCTTGGGATCCTTCTCGATCTGTTCCAGGGAGGCTGCGTCGAGCCGGTGCGCCTCGGCCCCCCGCAGGTCCGCCAGCGCCTTCAGGTCGCGCTCGACCTTGGCGCGGTCGGACTGGTGCAGCACGCCCGGGGTATTGCCGTTCAGCAACGGCCAGGCGGGCATGAGGATCCAATAGATCACGGCCACCACGCCGCATGCGTGAAAGGTCCACAGCCACCAGCGCGGCAGCGGCCGGTCCAGCTCCTGGATGCCGTCCCACTCGTGGCCGGTGGTCTCGTGGCTGTCGTCGTTGTCGGGGGTGCGCTTTGTCGCCACCTCAATTCTCCTCGTCGAGGGGCATGCGCGCCGCCTTGTTGAAGCGCTCGCGGTTGCGCGGCCATAGCGCGTAGACCAGCACCGCAAGGAACAGGGCGCAGAAGTAGATGGCCCCTCCCTGCTGAGCGAACCGGGAGACGGTGTCGTAGGACATGCCGCTCATCTCCGATTGGCCGGGGCGTCGGGATGGTAGGTCGAGAAATCGACCAGGGTCCCGAGCATCTGCAGATAGGCGATCAGGGCGTCCATCTCGGTCAGCCGCTCCGGCTGGCCGTCGAAGTCGCGGCGGTTGATCTTGCCGCCGTAGCGCTTGTCGAGCGCCGGTCCGTCCGACGATATGTCCGCGGCCTGGGCCTCCAGGTCGCTTTTGGCGTGGTCGATCATGTCCTGGCTGTAGGGCACGCCCACGGCCTTCAGGGCCCGCAGACGGTCCTGGATGTCGGAGTAGTCGAGGTCCTTCTCCGCCAGGAAGCGGTAGGGAGGCATCACCGATTCCGGCACCACCGAGCGCGGATCGCGCAGATGGTCCACATGCCAGCTGTCGGAATACTTGGCGCCCACCCGGGCGAGGTCCGGCCCGGTCCGCTTGGAGCCCCACTGGAAGGGGTGGTCGTACATGCTCTCGGCGGCGAGCGAGTAGTGGCCGTAGCGCTCCACCTCGTCGCGCAGGGGCCGGATCATCTGCGAGTGGCAAAGGTAGCAGCCCTCGCGGACGTAGATGTCCCGCCCCGCCTGCTCGAGCGGGGTGTAGGGCCGCATGCCCTTCACCTTCTCGATGGTGTTCTCGAGATAGAACAGCGGCGAGATCTCGACCAGGCCGCCGATCGACACGACGATGACGATGCCGATCAGGAGCAGGAGCGAATGGCGCTCGAACCAGCGGTGAAATTTCCACATGTCGGGCCCCTATTCCGCCGGCTGCAGGGCGGCCTGGGCGGGCAGGTCCGGGACATCTTCACGGGCGCGGACATCGCCGCGCACCGTGCGCCAGAGGTTGTAGATCATGATGAGGACGCCTGAGAGATAGAGGCCGCCGCCCAGGGTGCGCACGACGTTCTCGACGTGCTTGGCGGAAACCGTCTCGACGAAGGTGTGGGCCAGGAAGCCTTGCGGGGTGTAGGCCCGCCACATCAGGCCTTCCATGATCCCGGAGACCCACATCGAGGTGATGTAGAGCAGGATCCCGACGGTCGCGATCCAGAAGTGCCACTCCACCAGCGTGTTGGAGTAGAGGCGCCGCTTCTTCCACAGCCACGGCACCATGCAGTAGACCGCGCCGAAGGTGATGAAGCCGACCCAGCCGAGCGCGCCGGAGTGCACGTGGCCGATGGTCCAGTCGGTGTAGTGGGAGAGGGCGTTGACCTCGCGGATCGACATCATCGGGCCTTCGAAGGTCGCCATGCCGTAGAAGGCGATGGCGGCGGCCAGCATGCGGATCACCGGGTCGGTGCGCAGCTTGTCCCACGCGCCCGACAGCGTCATCAGGCCGTTGATCATGCCGCCCCAGGACGGCATCCACAGCATGATCGAGAAGGTCATGCCCAGGGTCTGCGCCCACTGCGGCAGGGCCGTGTAGTGCAGGTGGTGCGGGCCGGCCCAGATGTAGATGAAGATCAGCGCCCAGAAGTGGACGATGGACAGGCGGTACGAATAGACCGGCCGCTCCGCGCGCTTGGGCACGAAGTAGTACATCATCCCCAGGAACCCGGCCGTCAGGAAGAAGCCGACGGCGTTGTGGCCGTACCACCACTGGGTCAGGGCGTCCTGCACGCCGGCGAAGGCCGAATAGCTCCGGTGGTTCAGGAAGTTGACCGGCACCGCCAGGTTGTTGACGATGTGCAGCACCGCGATGGTGACGATAAAGGCCAGGTAGAACCAGTTGGCCACATAGATGTGCGGCTCCTTGCGCTTCCAGATCGTGCCCAGGAACACCAGCAGGTAGGAAACCCAGACGAAGGTCAGCCAGAGATCGGTGAACCACTCAGGCTCGGCGTACTCCCTCGACTGGGTGATCCCCATCAGGTAGCCGCTGGCGGCCGACACGATGAACAGCTGGTAGCCCCAGAACACGACCCAGGGCAGCACGCCGCCCCACAGCCGCGCCTTGCAGGTGCGCTGCACCACCCAGAAGGAGGTGGCGATCAGGCCGTTGCCGCCAAAGGCGAAGATCACGGCCGAGGTGTGCAGCGGCCGCAGCCGGCCGAAGTTGAGAAAGCCGTATTGCGGGAAGTAGAAGATGTCCGGCCAGGAGAGCTGGGAAGCGATCACCACCCCCACCAGCATGCCGACCACGCCCCAGAACATGGTCGCGATCACGCCGGCCTTGATCACATTGTCGCTGTAGCGGTCGGCTTCGGATTTGAACCCGCCCCCAGCGATCTTGAAGGTGATAACGGCCAGGGCGAGGGTGAAGGCGGCGATGAAGATCCAGGCCTGCGCCTGGAACAGCGGGTCCCGGGTCAGGGCGGCGGCGACGAGCGATCCCAGGAAGCCCACGCCCAGCAGGACGCCCGCCGTGACGAGATCGAATGGCGCGCCGGTTTCGGTCGCAGGGGCAGCCATGGAGGTCTCCGACGCTCAGCGGGAAGAGGTTGCGGCCCGATCCTCGGCTGGGGGAGTCAGATCGGGCCGCCGGCGTCGAGTGCGGGATTTGGCGGGCCGGCGCCTTGATCCATGTCAAGGCCGGCTCAGCCTGGTGTTGCAGTATGCCTCGGCGTGGCCGCGTCGCGGCCACGCCGATCGAGGTGATCTGATGTCATATCGCACGCGGGCCATCGCCTGCCCGACCGGCGCTTGGCGCGGCGGGCCGGTGGTCTTGGCCATGGCCTCAGCGGCGGTGTGGATCGCCGGCATGACGCCGCGACTGCTTGCACAGGCTGAGTTCGGGCCAATCTGTTCGGGCCATGCCGCCGGGGCGCTGCATTGTCCGGCCTGTTATGCCGCCGCCGCCCTGGCGGCCCTGGCCATGTTGGCGTTGGCCTTGGAGTGGCGCTCTACGTCCGCTCGGTGATCAGCTGACGGACAAGGTCGTTCAGCCTTTCGCCCATCAGGGGCTTTTCAATCAGCGGGGCGCCGGCTTCGGCGACCTCCCGACGGCATCGCGCGGTCGGGCTGCTGGCGACGAAGATGGCCGGGCAGGACAGTCCGCGAGACCTCAGGGCGTGCAACAGGGCCGCGCCGTCCAGGTCGGGCAGGGCGTAGTCCAGCAGCAGGCAGTCCGCGCCCATGATCTCCTGGCTGTGCAGGGCGTCGAGCGCGCGCTCGAAAGCGCAGACAGCATAGCCTTGCGCCCGCATAGCGAACTCAAGAGAGCCCAGCACCGCCACATCGTCCTCGACAATGGCGATCGTACCGGAGGGGGGGACAGGCGAATGCATGGTGAGGCGTGTCGCAGGTCCGCCGCCACTACGCCTTGATCTCGCTCAACGCTGCCTCAGGCGTCCAGGTCGCCCGCGATCAGGGCCATGCGCACCAGCTCGGCGAAGGCCGTGGCCTCCATCTTGGCCATCAGCTTGGCGCGGTAGACCTCGACGGTGCGGGCGCTGATGCCCAGCTCCCAGGCGATGGTCTTGTTCAGTTGGCCTTCGACCAGGCCCTTGAGCACCTGCCGCTCGCGCTGGGACAGCCTGGCGAGCCGCGCCCGGACAGCGATCTGCTCTTCTCTCATGGGCTGGTCCGGGCTGCGCTCCAGCGCCCGTCCCACCAGCGCCAGCAGCCGTTCGTCGTCGAAGGGCTTTTCCAGGAAGTCGAAGGCGCCGGCCTTCATGGCCTCCACCGCCAGGGGCACGTCGCCGTGTCCGGTGATCACCACCACAGGCGTCCCCACGCCGCGGGAAACGAGCTCGCGCAACAGGTCCAGCCCGCTCATGTCCGGCATGCGCACGTCGGTGACCACGCAACCGTCGAACCCCTCGGCCACCGCCTCCAGGAACAGCACGGCCGATTCATAGGTGCGCACCGGCATGCCGGCCGAATCGAACAGGAAGGCCAGCGAGTCCCTCGCGGCTTCGTCGTCGTCGATGACGTGGACCCAGCGTTCAGTCGGCATTGGCCATTTCTTCAGCCGAAGCTTTGGGAACCGTCAAGCGGAACACGGTGCCGCCGCCGGGATTGGGTTCGGTCCAGATCTGTCCGCCCTGGGCCTCGACGATGGTGCGGCAGATCGACAGTCCCACCCCCATGCCGCTCTCCTTGGTGGTGACGAAAGGCTGGAACAGCCGCTCGGCCACCTCCGGCGCGATGCCGGGACCGGTGTCGATGATGCTGATCTGCACCAGCCCGCCTGCCGCCGGGGCGCTGGCGATGGTCAGCTCCCGCCGCTCGCAGCCGGCCAGGGCCTCCACGGCGTTGCGGATCAGGTTCAGCACCACCTGCTGGATCTGCACCTTGTCGACCAGCACCAGGTCGGCCCGCTTGTTCAGGTCGAACACCACCCGCACGCCCAGCTGACGCGCGCCCACCAGCGCCAGGGCGCTGGCCTCCTCCACCAGCTTGGCGACGCTCTCGACGTGTTTTTCGGTCTCGCCCCGGGCCACGAACTCGCGCAGGCGCCGGATGATGTCGCCGCACCTGAGCGCCTGCTCCACGGCTTTGGCGAGGGCTTCGCGGACCTTTTCCGAATTGTCCACGCCCGGGCGCTGCAGCAGGCGCTGCGCGCCGTTCAGGTAGTTGGCAATGGCCGACAGCGGCTGGTTGAGCTCGTGCGCCAGGGCCGAGCTCATCTCGCCGAGCGCGGTCAGCCGGGAGATGTGGACCAGTTCGCCCTGCAGCTCGTGCAGGCGCTGTTCCGTGGTCTGCCGCTCGGTCAGGTCGCGCACGAAGCCGGTGAAGAAGCGGCCCCCCGAGCCCGCCTGCATCTCGCCGACGGAAAGCTCCATCGGAAAGGTGGAGCCGTCCTTGCGCTCGCCCACCACCACGCGGCCGATGCCGATGATCCTGCGCTCGCCGGTCCGGTGATACCGCTCCAGGTAGGAGTCGTGGTTCTCGCGATAGGGCTCGGGCATGAGCATCTTGACGTTCCGTCCCACCACCTCGTCGGCGGAATAGCCGAACAGGCGCTCGGCGGTCTTGCTGAAGGACTGGATCAGGCCGGCTTCGTTGATGACGACCATGGCGTCCGGCACGGTCGCAAGGATCGAGCGAAGGTGGTTTTCGCGGGCCACCAGCTCCGCCGTGGCCTGCTCGCCCTGCACGATCGCGGTCCGGCGTCGCTGACCGACCGTACTGCACACCGCGCCGATCGCCGCCAGCATGGCGGCACGGATCAGGCCGACCGTTAGTGGCTCGGACGCCTCCAGCGTGAACAGCGTGCTGGCGGCGACCGCTTCGATGGTCCCGATCGCTCCGGGCGCCGCGCCGCCATAGACTCCGGCAACGACCACCGCAGGCGCGAGCAGAGTATAGAGCGGAGAGCCCCCGAAGTGGACCCAGATCGCCTGGGTGATCAGCGCGGCGAGCGTCACCAGGACCAGGGCCGCGGCGGAACGCGCCGTCAGGCCGCCGGCCCACCTGTCCCTGTCAACGAACGCTCGCAGCTGCATGGCCGGCCGACTCTCCCAGGCTCCCTGACGGTCATACACCAAAGCTAAGGGGAGCCCCTTACGTAGAAGCCCGTAAGCACATCACCCGAATTTTCCCCAGGTCCACCGTCGCATACCCATACGGCACGTCGAACGCCTTGACCTGGAGCAATCCGATGCGCCCCGAACTGTCCAACACCTCCACAGTCGTCACCCGTACCGGAATGCCGGCCATGGATCGTCCCGTAGTGACGGTTGCGCACACTGGGCAAGTCGCCGATCCCCTGGGCGTCTCGGGCGTGCGGATGAGCTATGGCCGCAACGAGGAGATCTATGGCGAAGGCGAGCCTGCGACCTGCGCCTATCGCGTTCTCAGCGGCGTGGTGCGGACCTCCCGCATCCTGGCCGACGGCCGCCGTCAGATCGCCGAGTTCTTCCTGCCCGGCGATGTCTTCGGGCTGCAGGCCGGCGAAGACCATTCCACCTCGGCCGAAGCGGTGAGCGATTGCGAAGTCGTGGCCATCCGGCGCAGCCATCTCGGCGATCGGGCCATGACCGACGCCTCCACCGGCCAGAAGCTGTGGGCTCTGACCCTGCACCACCTGCGCCGCAGCGAGGAGCACATGCTCGTGCTCGGCCGCAAGGGCGCCAGCGAACGGCTCGCGTGGTTCCTGATGGACATGTCCGACCGCATCCCGGCGCCCCGCACCGTGGAGCTTCCGATGTCGCGCCAGGACATCGCCGACTTCCTTGGCCTGACCATCGAGACGGTGTCGCGCACCATGACCCAGCTGCAGGACGACTCGCTGATCGAGCTGTCCAGCTGCCGCACCATCGTGCTGCGCGATCGCGAGGCCCTGATCGACCTCGCCGCCTGATCCGTCGCTCTCTACGGAACCAGGACCGCGGCCCCCTGCAGACGGCCGGAGCGAAGGTCGTCCAGCGCTTGGTTGGCCTGCTCCAGCGGATAGGGCGTGACGTGGGTTCGCACGCCGGCCCTCGGCGCCACGTCGAGAAAGTCCAACGCATCCCGTCGCGTCAGGTTGGCCACGGAGACCAGCGACCGCTCTTCCCACAGGATGCGATAGGGAAAAGCCGGAATGTCCGACATGTGGATGCCGGCGCAGACCACCCGTCCGCCCTTCTTCAATCCCCGCAAGGCCTGAGGGACCAGTTCGCCCGCCGGGGCGTAGATGATGGCGGCGTCCATGAGTTCCGGCGGGGGTTCGTCCGATCCGCCGACCCAACTGGCCCCCAGCGAGCGGGCGAAGGCCTGGGCCGCGTCATCGCCGGACCGGGTGAAGACGAAGGTCCGCCGCCCCTGCCAGTTGGCGATCTGCTGGATGATGTGGCCGGCGGCGCCGAAGCCATAGATCCCCAGCAGCCGGCCATTCCCCGCCATGACCAGCGAGCGCCACCCGATCAGGCCGGCGCAGAGCAGCGGGGCCGCCTCTGGATCGGAGCCCACGTCGCCGAGCGGATAGGCGTAATCGGCATCGACGACCGTGTGCGAGGCATAGCCGCCATTGCGGGTGTAGCCGGTGAATTGCGGCGTATCGCAGAGGTTTTCACGTCCTTCCACGCACCAGGCGCAGTGATGGCAGGCGCGGCCGAGCCACCCGACTCCCACGCGCTGCCCGATGGCCAGGGACGAGACGCCTGCGCCGAGCCTGTCCACCACCCCGACGATCTCGTGCCCGGGGATCAGGGGCAGCTTCGGCTCGTCCAGCTCGCCGTCCAGGATGTGCAGGTCGGTCCGGCAGACCCCGCAGGCCAGGACCCGCAGCCGCACCTCGCCTGGGCCTGGGTGCGGATCCTCCAGCTGCATGAGCTGCAACGGACCGCCCGCGTGCGTCAGGACCATGGCTTTCATCCGGACCTCTCTACACCTGAAGCGTGTCGCGGAATTGACCCCGCTCAAGGCGCCGGCCGCGGGATAGGTCTTTGCTTCGCCCGACCCTGACCGAGGAGCCGACCATGGCGGATGTGCGGATCGATGAAGGCCTGTGGAGCATGGGCATGTCCCCTGAGGGGATTCTGGAGGCTTGGCGCTGTCCCAACGGATCGATGGTCCGCGCCGGCATGAGCCTCGCCGACGTGCGGATAGAGGATGCCCTGCATGAAGTGCTGGCGCCCGCCGACGGGCGGCTCACCATCCTGGCTGGGCGCAACGCCGTGGTCGAGCCGGGCATCGTGATCGGGCTCATCAGCCCCAGCTGACCGGCCCGGCTGAACGGAAGGAGGGCGCGTGCCGCTGCAGACTTTCGAGCGGCTGGGGCTTGCCCTCGCGATCGGATTCCTGGTCGGCGTCGAACGCGGCTGGCGGGCGCGGGATGTGGCCGAAGGAGGCCGCACCGCCGGAATCCGAACCTACGCCCTGTCGGGGCTGTTGGGAGGCGTCGCCGGCGAACTCGCCAGGGCCGCGGGCGGGTGGGCCTTTGCCGCCATCGCCATTCCCTTCGCCGCCGCCTTCATCCTGTTCAAGCTACGGGAGCTGAAGGACGATGGGGAATACTCCGTCACCGACGTGGTGGCGGGCCTGCTGGTCTTCGCCCTGGGCGCCTATGCCAGCGTCGGCGACTGGCGGGTGGCGAGCGCCGCGGCGGTGGCCGCCACCGCGCTGCTGGCCGGCAAGCCGGTGCTGCACACCTGGCTGCGGAAGATCACCTGGCGCGAGCTTCGCGGCGCCCTGATCCTGCTCGCCATGAGCTTCCTGGTCCTGCCGCTGCTGCCGGACCAGGACATGGGTCCCTACGGCGCGTTCAACCCTTTCCAGCTATGGCTGCTGACCGTGGTGATCGCCGGCGTCTCCTTCCTCGCCTATGTGGCGGTGCGGGTGCTCGGCGAGGCGCGCGGCGAGCTGCTGGGTTCGATCCTGGGCGCGCTGGTCTCGTCGACGGCGGTTACGCTTGACCTGGCCCGGCGCAACCGCGCCGATCCTCGGGCGATGATGGCCCGCGTCGGCGCCGCGTTCCTGGCCAGCTGTGTGATGGCCGCGCGCGTGGGCCTCATCCTGGCCGCCCTCTCACCCGCCCTCGCCCGGCGCCTGGCCCCGCCGCTGGCCGCCTTCATCCTGGTCTCGCTCGTGCTCGCGGGCCTGACGGCACGCAAGGGCCTGGACGCCACCGCCGCGGCG
>FTGU01000665.1_pt1 | contig 10184 bp, 9 predicted proteins | sample 1640781 | NCBI WGS metagenome assembly FTGU01 (sample SAMEA3914789, study PRJEB12502) | metagenome | biome: forest; material: soil | place: Canada | collected 2011-07-03 | depth 0.3 m | reverse complement strand
CCCGTTTCATGCCCGCCGACAAGGTCGACGGCTTGATGGAGGAAATCCGCGGTCCGGCCGGCCGGACCATGTGGGACAAGCTCGGCAATGTGAACGAGGCCGTGCTCGCCAACTATCTGAAGAACGAATACCCCCAGACCGTCGCGGTGGTGCTGTCGAAGATCAAGTCGGACCACGCCGCCCGCGTGCTGTCGGCCCTGCCCGAGGACTTCGCCCTGGAGTGCGTGCAGCGGATGCTGCGCATGGAGCCGGTGCAGCGCGACATCCTGGACAAGATCGAACAGACGCTGCGAACCGAGTTCATGTCCAACCTGGCGCGCACCTCCAAGCGCGACAGCCACGAGATGATGGCGGACATCTTCAACAACTTCGACCGCCAGACGGAGGCGCGCTTCACCGCCGCCCTGGAAGAGCGCAACCGCGAATCCGCCGAGCGGATCCGGGCGCTGATGTTCGTGTTCGAGGACCTGAGCAAGCTCGATCCGGGCGGGGTGCAGACCCTGCTGCGGGCGGTCGAGAAGGACAAGCTGGGCCTGGCCCTGAAAGGCGCGTCAGACACCCTTCGCGAGATGTTCTTCTCCAACATGTCCGAGCGCGCCGCCAAGATCATGCGCGAGGACATGGAGTCCATGGGCCCGGTCCGGCTCAAGGACGTCGACTCAGCGCAGATGGCCATGGTGCAGGTGGCCAAGGACCTCGCCGCCAAGGGCGAGATCATGCTCGCCGGCCAGGGCGGCGACGACGAGCTGATCTACTGAAATGCAGGATCCGATGAGCACCCCGCCAAAGAAGTTCGCCTTCGAGACCGTCTTCGGCGGCGCCGGCGACGTGCTCGTCAACGCCCCTCGACGCAAGCCGTTCTACTCGGCCCAGGAGGTCGACGAGGTCCGCGCCGAGGGCTTCGCCGACGGCCAGCGCAACGCCCTCGACCAGGCCCAGCGCGAGCAGGCTCGCCAGCTGGAAGAGATCGGCAAGTCGCTCGGCGTGGCCATGGGGGCTCTGGCCAAGGCCGCCCACGATCACCGCGTCGGCGCCGCTCAACTGGCTATGGCGGCGGCCAGGAAGATCGCTGACGCGGCCCTGGAGATGTTCCCCGAGGCCGCGGCCCAGGCCGCGCTGCAGGCCCTGCTCAGCGAGGTCGAAGGCCATCCGCGGCTGCTCGTGCGGGCCAGCCAGGCGACGGTCCCCGCGCTGCAGGCGGCGCTGGACAAGACCGCCGAGGCGGCGGGCTATCCCGGACAGATCACCGTGAAATCCGATGCGGCCCTGGAAGGGGCCGCCTTCATCTTCGAGTGGGGCGAAGGCCGCGCCGCGTTCGATCCAGAACGGACCATGGCCCGCGTTGCTGCAGCCTTGGAGGCCGCCCTGGCCGCCGAGGGACTGCACGGCGAACCCCTGCTGACGACCGAGGAACCCTCCGATGGCTGACGAAGACGAAGACATCGTAACCGACGTCGTGGACGCCCCGCTGGAGCTCAACGAGCTCGGCCCCGGCCTCAGCATGTCCGACGGGTTCGAAGACACCGACGACAAGACCGCCTCGGACCTTGCGCCCGTGTTCGACGTGCCGGTCTACATCTCGGCCGTGCTGGGCCGGGCGCACCTGTCCGTGGCCCAGCTGCTCAAGCTCGGCGCCGGCTCGGTGCTCGAGCTGGACCGCAAGGTCGGCGAGGCCATCGACATCTATGTGAACAACCGCCTGGTCGCCCGCGGCGAGGTCGTCGTCATCGACGAACGCCTGGGCGTGACCATGACCGAGATCATCAAGGACGGGGACTCCAACGTATGAGCCCTCCAATCCCCTTCATTCGAGGACAAGACCCATGCGGCTCCTAGTTGTCGGACGATTGTCGGGCCTGATCACCCTGGCGGTGAAGATGGCCATGAAGACGGGCGCCAAGGTGGCCCACGTCGAAACCTGCGAACGGGCCACCCAGGCCCTGCGCGCCGGCCAGGGCGCGGACCTGTTGATGGTCGACTACGAGCTCGACATCGCCGCCCTGATCGCCGCCAACGAGGCCGAGCGCATCCGCGTGCCGGTGGTGGCCTGCGGCGTGGGCTCCGATCCCGAACTGGCGGCCAGGGCGATCCGCGCCGGCGCCAAGGAATTCATTCCGCTGCCGCCGGAGGCCGACCTGATCGCCGCGGTGCTGGCTGCAGTGTCGGACGACGATCGTCCGCTGATCACCGCCGACCCGGCCATGCAGGCGGTGCTGGCCGTCGCCGACCAGGTGGCCGGCTCGGACGCCTCGATCCTGATCACCGGCGAAAGCGGCGTCGGCAAGGAAGTGATGGCGCGCTACCTGCATCAGAAGTCGCGCCGGTCCGAGCGGCCCTTCATCAGCGTCAACTGCGCCGCCATCCCCGAAAACCTGCTGGAATCGGAGCTGTTCGGCCACGAGAAGGGCGCCTTCACCGGGGCGATCGGCCGGCGCATCGGCAAGTTCGAGGAGGCCGACGGCGGCACCCTGCTGCTGGACGAGATCTCCGAAATGGACACGCGGCTGCAGGCCAAGCTGCTGCGGGTGCTGCAGGAGCGCGAGGTCGACCGGGTCGGCGGGACCAAGCCGGTCAAGGTCGACATCCGCGTGCTGGCCACCTCCAACCGCGACCTGACCCAGGCGGTCCGCGAAGGGCGCTTCCGCGAGGACCTGCTCTACCGCCTGAATGTCGTGAACCTGCGCATCCCGCCCCTGCGCGAACGGCCCACCGACATCACCACCCTGGCCGAGCACTTCGCCAAGAAATACGCCGTTGCCAACGGCGTGCCGGAGCGGCCCCTGTCGGCTGACGCCAAGCGGCGTCTGCTCACCCACCGCTGGTCGGGCAATGTGCGCGAGCTGGAGAACGCCATCCACCGCGCCGTGCTGTTGTCGCCCGGCGCCGAGATCGAAGAGGCCGCCGTGCGCCTGCCCGACGGCAAGCCCCTGTCGGGCGCCGATGCGGGCTCGTTTGCGGCGAGCCGCGCGGCTCAGGCCGCCGACGCGGCGACACGGTCGTTCGTTGGGCAGACCGTGGCCCAGATCGAGCAGCAGCTGATCATCGAGACCCTCAGCCATTGCCTGGGCAACCGTACCCATGCCGCCAACATCCTCGGCATCTCGATCCGGACCCTGCGCAACAAGCTGAAGGAATACTCCGAAGCCGGCGTCGACGTCCCCGCGCCCCAGGGGGTGATGAGTGCGGTGTAGGCTTCCATGACCGATCTCGGCGTCATCGCGCCTTCGCGGGCCCCGACCGCCCGGGACGTCTGGGGCTGGGTCCGGCGTGGCGACGTCGGGCTGGCTGTCGGCGTCATCGGCATCATCGTCCTGCTGATCCTGCCGGTCCCGGCCTTTGCGCTGGACGTGCTGCTGTCCCTGTCGATCACCAGCGCCGTGCTGATCCTGATGACGGCCTTGATGATCAAGAAGCCGCTGGAATTCACCGCCTTCCCCACCGTCCTTCTGGTGGCGACCCTGTTCCGGCTGGGCCTGAACATCGCCTCGGTCAGGCTGATCCTCGGCCACGGCCACGAGGGCGCACAGGCCGCCGGCCAGGTCATCCAGACCTTCGGCAAGCTGATGATGCAGGGCAACTTCGTCATCGGCGTGATCATCTTCGCCATCCTGGTGATCGTGAACTTCGTGGTGATCACCAAGGGCTCGGGCCGCATCGCCGAGGTCGCCGCCAGGTTCAACCTCGACGCCATGCCCGGCAAGCAGATGGCGATCGACGCGGACCTTTCGGCCGGCCTGGTGGACGAGACCGAGGCGCGGCGCCGGCGCAAGGAGCTGGAACAGGAATCGACCTTCTTCGGCTCCATGGACGGCGCGTCCAAATTCGTCAGAGGCGACGCCGTCGCCGGCCTGATCATCACCTTCATCAACATCATCGGCGGCATGTTGATCGGCGTGGTTCAGCACCACCTGCCGGCCGGACAGGCCGCCTCCAGCTATACCGTCATGACCATCGGCGACGGCCTGGTCAGCCAGATCCCGGCCCTGGTCATCTCGATCGCCGCCGGCTTCCTCGTCTCCAAGTCCGGCGTCGAGGGCTCGGCCGACAAGGCCCTGGTCGCCCAGCTGGCGATGAATCCGGTCTCGCTGGGCATGGTGTCGGCCGCGTCCGGGGTGATGGCGCTGGTCCCCGGCATGCCGATCATCCCCTTCGCCGCGATCTCGCTGGGCGCCGGGACCCTGGCCTGGCGCCGCTCGCAGGCGGCGCTGCAGGCCGCTCCCGAGGTGATAGCCGTAAAGCCGACCCAGGCCGAGGAGGAGCCGATCTCCTCCGCCCTGGCCATCGACGATATCAAGATCGAGCTGGGCTATGGCCTGCTGGCCCTGATCAACGACCTGGACGGACGCAAGCTGCCCGACCAGATCCGGGCGCTCCGGCGCACCCTCGCCGCCGAGTTCGGCTTCGTCATGCCCCCGGTGCGGATCCTCGACAACATGCGCCTGTCCACGCAGGGGTACGCCATCCGCATCCGCGAGATGGACGCCGGCCAGGGCGAGGTTCGACTGGGGTCGCTGATGGCCATGGACCCCAGCGGCCGGCAGGTGGAGCTGCCGGGTGAGCACGGCCGCGAGCCCGCCTTCGGCCTGCCCGCCACCTGGATCGACGAGAACCTGCGCGATGAGGCCACCTTCCGCGGCTACACCATCGTCGACCCGGCCACGGTGCTGACCACGCACCTGACCGAGATCCTCAAGGACAACATGGCCGACCTTCTCTCCTATTCGGAGATGCAGAAGCTGCTGAAGGACCTGCCCGGCGATCAGAAGAAACTGGTCGAGGACCTCATCCCCAGCGCGGTCAGCGCCACCAGCCTGCACCGCGTGCTGCAGGCGCTGCTGAAGGAACGCGTCTCGATTCGCGACCTGGCCACCATCCTGGAGGCCCTCGGCGAGGCGGCGCCCCATACCGCCAGCATTACCGCCCTGGTCGAGCATGTGCGCAGCCGGCTGGGCCGGCAGCTCTGCTGGCAGCACCGCGCCGATGACGGAACACTGCCGATCGTCACCCTGTCTCCCGACTGGGAGCACGCTTTCGCCGATTCCCTGACCGGGCCGGGCGAGGAGAAACAGCTCTCCCTGGCCCCGTCCAAACTGCAGGAGTTCATCCGCAGTGTGCGCGAGACCTTCGAGCGGGCGGCGGCGGCCGGAGAGACCCCGGTGCTGCTCACCGGACCGCAGATCCGGCCCTACGTGCGCTCGATCATCGAGCGCTTCCGCCCGCAGACCGTGGTGATGTCCCAGAACGAGGTCCACCCCAAAGCCCGGCTCAAGACCGTCGGCCAGGTCTAGCCGGCGCGTTGCGTCGGTTGCGGCGCGGACCTCTCGCTGGTAGCCAAGCGGTTGCAAACGCTCGGAGACGGACATGAAGGCCTTGCGCAGACCCGCGCCAGCGGACCGCGCCCGCATCACGCTCTGGGAACTGCTCACGCTCGAGCGCCTGATGACCGGCTCGCTGGTCCACCTGGTCTACTGGGGAGGGCTGGGGATCATCGCCCTGGTGGGCTTCTCGGCGATCGGCGCGTCCGTGGGCGTGGCCCTGCGCGAACCCGACGTGCTGGGCTGGCTTTTGGCCCTGCCGGTGCTAGTGGCGGGTCTGCTGGTGGTCGCCGCTATGGCCGTGCTGTGGCGCAGCTTCTGCGAATTCTACGTGGTGATCATCCGCATCGGCGAGGACCTCAACGCCCTGCGGCTATCCAGCGACGCCGCCGAACGCCGGGGCCCACCGCCGGCCGCCTAGCCGCGGATCGCGATCAGGGACTTGGTGAGGCCGGCCACCGTCTCGTCGACGTGCCGCGCGTCCGGGAACAGGAAGCGGAACTGCGCCTTGTCGAGCAGGCGGGCGTGCTGGACGTTGCGCATGGCCTCGCCGATATCCCCTGCCCGTTCGGCGAAGCCGTGGCGCCGCTTCAGCAGCAGCTGGGCGCGGGCCTGTTCCGAACGCCAGTGGAAGAACGGCGAGGAGAAGTGCGGCTCGATGGGGAACCAGAAATACGGCGTCTGCACATAGTAGCGCGGCGCCAGGCGGCGCACCTCGCCGGCGAAGGCCTCCATCCGGGGCCAGTCGCCCACATGCTCGACCACCGAGTTGGAGTGCACCAGGTCGAAGCTGTTGTCGGCATGCTCGGGAACCGCGCAGGCGTCGCCGACCACCGCCGTGAACAGCGGATCCTCCACGCGGAAGCCCTGCGGGTTCACCAGGGTGATGTGGACCTTGGAGGCCTCGAGGAACCCGGGATCGAACAGCCGGCGCCAGTACTCGGGCTCTCCGCCGAGGTCGATGACGCGCACGCCGCCGCGCTCCGAAGCGATCGCCTGGATCATGTCGACGATCCGCCGCGCCCGAGCCCGCCGGAAACGGGAGGACAGGGAGTTGGGATTGCCGGCGTCCTGCAGGGCGTAGATCAGGTTCATCGCCCGGACTCTTAGCGGATCGGCGTTTGACGATTGGTGAAACCGTCCGCCAGCGCCCAGAAGGTCCGCTTGGCGGCGCCGGTGTCGTCGAACAGCAGAGGCGCGTCCATGGGAGGGTGCGGGTTCTCCGACGGGCCCCTCAGCCAGGAGTCCCGATCCCTCAGTCCCCAGATGGTGAAGGCGAAGCGCTGACGCTCGGGGAGCCCCATGAAGGCGGCGGCCATCTCGCCGTAAAGACGTTCCTGGTGGGACTGCAGTTCGGCCTGATCCGAGAACAGCGACCGCGCCCGGTTCAGCGAAACGTCCAGCTCCGAGACGTGGACCGGAAGGCCGAAGCTGGCCAGGTCCTTGACGGCCCGGGCCACCGCGCCAGGCTCGAGGTCGGCGTTCAGATGGGACTGCGTGCCGATGCCGCCGATGGGGGCGCCACGCTTCAGCAGCCGCTCGACCAGCCGCATGAAGGTCGCCCGCTTCCGGGGCAGGCTCTCCAGGTTGTAGTCGTTGATGAACCGGACCGCGCCTGGATCAGCTTCGGCGGCATGCTCGAAGGCGCGGACCATGTAGTCATCGTCGCCGAGGTTGTGGCTCCAGATGCTCTGGCGAAGGCCATCGCCGTCTTCGGCGACGGCCTCGTTGACCACGTCCCAGCCTCTCGCCTGGCCCCGATAGCGGCCCATGACCGCCAGGATGTAGTTGCGATAGGCGTCGGCGAAGGCCTGGCCCGAGCCGTCGATGCGCTGAAAGGCGGCCGGCTTCTGGGCGTACCAGATCAGCGTGGTGGCGTAGAGCTTCATACCGTGGCCTGCGGCGAAGCCGGCGATGGCGTCGGGCGCGTCGAAGCGGAACGTCCCGTCGTCCTTGAGGATGTACTCCATCTTCATCTCCCACTCGGGCGTGAGCTGGGAGAAGTGGCGGGTCAGCAGGTCGGCGAACTGCGGCTGCTGGAGTTCGCCGGTCATGGCCGTGCAACCAACCGGAAATGCCGCCAGGGACTTCAGCGCTGGCGGCGGCCCGCGATCGCCCCGCCCCTCCTGCGCCCTGCCTTTGCAGGCCGTCAGCGCCAGGGCGCTGGCGAGCATTCCGCGGCGCGAGAGGCGCCGCTCCTCTCCTCTCACCGCTTGGCCGCCATGCGGGCGCCCACCTCGTCCAGTTCGGCGGAGTCCTTGCGGTCCTGGACCTTGCGGGCCGCGTTCAGGGCCTCTTCCTCGATGTGTTCGTACTTCTTCAGCTCTTCGAAGGCCTCGGCCAGGGCGTCGCGGGCGCCGGTCTCCTCGGCCGCGATGGCCACGATCCGGGCTTCGGCCGCGTCGCGCCGGCAACGCCAGCCCTCCAGGTAGCCGAGCCGATACCATCCTGCCTCGACATCGGAATCCGCGTGGCTGGTCTCCATCTCGCGTTCGGCATGCAGCGCGAGCAGTGCGGCCTCCGCCGCCTCGCGACGATCCACCACCGCGGCGAGGCGCTTGCGCAGCTCATCCACGTTGAAGGTGGAGATGCGAACGAGGGACTTGCGCCAGCTCATAGCTCAACGTTCCCCATGCTCAGGATATCGGCCAGGCGCGAGAAGGCGCTCTCGAGGCTTTCGACTTCGTTCTTGTCCTGAGCCAGGAAGGCCTCGAGCGCAGGATTGAGCCGGATGGCGCGGTCGACGCTGGCGTCCGCGCCGGCCCGGTAGGCGCCGATGCGGATAAGCTCCTCCATGTTGGCGTAGGCGGCCAGCACCTGGCGGGCGTCGGCGGTGATCAGCCGTTCCTCGGGCGTCTGGCAGGCCGGCATGGTGCGCGAAATGGACTTGAGGACGTTTATTGCAGGGAATCTGCCGCGCTCGGCGATTGCCCTGTCCATGACGATGTGTCCGTCCAGGATGCCGCGCACGGCGTCGCTGATCGGCTCGTTGGTGTCATCGCCGTCCACCAGCACGGTGAAGAGGCCCGTGATCGAGCCCGCCTCGGTGCCGTCCGGACGAATCGGTCCTGGGCCGGCCCGCTCCAGCAGCTTGGGCAGCTCGGTGAAGACCGTGGGCGTGTAGCCCTTGGTGGTCGGTGGTTCGCCGGCGGCAAGTCCGATCTCGCGCTGAGCCATGGCGAAGCGAGTGACGGAGTCCATCAGGCACAGCACCTGCAGATCCTGGTCGCGCAGGTACTCGGCGATCGCCAGGGTCAGGTGGGCGGCCTGGCGCCGCTTGAGCGCCGGCTCATCGGAGGTGGCGACCACCACCACCGCCCGTTTGAGGCCCGCTTCGCCCAGCGTCTCCTCGATGAACTCGCGCACCTCGCGGCCGCGTTCGCCGATCAGGCCCACCACCACCGCGTCGCAGGACGCCTCGCGGGCCAGCATCGACAGCAGCACCGACTTGCCGACGCCTGAGCCGGAGAACACGCCGAGCCTCTGGCCCCGGCAGCAGGTGGTGAAGATGTTCATGGCCCGCACGCCCAGATCGAGCCTTCCGCCCACCCGGCCGCGCGCGTGCGCGGGCGGCGGCGGCGCGCGCAGCAGATAGGGCGTCGGGCCCTGGGGCAGGGCCCCCTTGCCGTCGATGGGCTGGCCGAAAGCGTCGATGACCCGTCCGCGCCAGGCCAGGGTGGGCCGGACGCTCGCGGCTTCGGGCGCGATCCTGATCTCGGCCCCGGGCGCAACACCCTCCACCGGTCCGAATGGCATCAGCAGGGCGCAGTTCTCGCGGAACCCGACGACCTCACAGGCCAGGGGACCGTCGGCCCGGCGCTGGATCTCGGCCCGGGCCCCGACGGAGAGGCGCGTCAAACCGCCGCGTGTTTCGATCAGGAGCCCGTTCACCGCAGCCACCCGCCCCGAGACCGTGAGGGGGTCTATCCGATCGATCGCCGCCAGCAGACTGCGCACGCCTGTTTCTCGCCCCCAAGCCTTTCGGAACCCTTACGCAACAAGGGTTAACGGCGCGCCGGAACCAAACCGGAGCCCGACGGCCAAGCTGGGCGAACATGGTTAATTTTCTGATTTGGCGCCGCTTGCCCGTCCCCGCCAAATCACCCTAAGGCGGGCAACGAAGTGTTCAGATTAACGAAGTTTAAGGGGTTATTCCCCTAGCGTGAGTCTCCAACGCCCGCGACTTGGGTCCGGCGCTTTCGCTCGGTTGGGTTTCGTATTCGTCTGGAGGGGATCGATGCGCGTACTGTTGATCGAGGACGACAGCGCTACCGCGCAGAGCATTGAATTGATGCTCAAGTCCGAGGGTTTCAACGTCTACACCACCGACCTGGGTGAGGAAGGCGTCGACCTGGGCAAGATCTACGACTACGACCTGATCCTGCTCGACCTCAATCTCCCCGACATGTCCGGCATGGATGTGCTGCGGCAGCTGCGCGTCGCCAAGATCAACACCCCGATCATGATCCTGTCGGGCTCGGCCGAGATCGACACCAAGGTGAAGACCCTGGGCGGCGGCGCCGACGACTACATGACCAAACCCTTTCACAAGGACGAGCTCGTGGCCCGTATCCATGCGGTGGTGCGCCGGTCCAAGGGACATGCGCAGTCGGTGATCAAGACGGGCGACATCACCGTCAACCTCGACGCCAAGACCGTGGAAGTGAACACTCACCGGGTGCATCTGACCGGCAAGGAATACCAGATGCTGGAGCTGCTCTCCCTGCGCAAGGGCACGACCCTGACCAAGGAGATGTTCCTCAACCATCTCTACGGCGGCATGGACGAGCCCGAGCTGAAGATCATCGACGTCTTCATCTGTAAGCTGCGCAAGAAGCTCGCCTCTGCCACCAACGGCCAACACCACAT
>FTGU01000539.1_pt1 | contig 10304 bp, 8 predicted proteins | sample 1640781 | NCBI WGS metagenome assembly FTGU01 (sample SAMEA3914789, study PRJEB12502) | metagenome | biome: forest; material: soil | place: Canada | collected 2011-07-03 | depth 0.3 m | reverse complement strand
TCCTATGCCGAGCTGAACGTGCAGACCAGCGGCTGCATCATCGCCCTCAGCGCGGCCGGCGCCGGGGTGACCCTGAGCGGCGGCACGGCGGTGACCGCGGCCGGCTGCTCGGTCGCCTCCAACAATTCCGAGACCGTGCCCTGCGGCACGACCATCACTTCCAAGTGGGTGACCTACAACGGGGCCGCGCCGACGCAGGGGTGCAGTGGCATCCGCGGGCCCAACGGCGCCTCGGTGTCGATCAGCAAGAAGGCGAGCGCCGATCCTCTCGCCGGCGTCAGCGCGGTGACCACCGCCACGGGGCGGGTGACCACCGTCACCGGCTACAGCGGCCCCTCGGCCCCGACAGTGACCGCCGGCACGGACATCACCTTCGGCTACAGCCAGAGCACCACCATCGCCCAGCTGCCCTCGGGCTGCGCGGGGTCTTACGCCAGCAACACCTGGACCGTCACCTGCACCGGCCACCCCTCCTACAACTTCGGCGCCCTGAGCCTGGCCGGCGGCATCACCTTGAACTTCAACACCGGCGGATCGGCGAGCACGATCTACAACTTCTCGGGCCTGGTGAACGACAACGGCTCGGCCATCACCTTCGGCCCAGGCGTCTACAACATGGCCAAGGGGCTGATGAGCGGCGGCGGGTCGACGACCATCCTGGGGGCCGGGACCTTCAACATCGGCAAGTCCACAACGGCCTGCGGCGACGGCGTGTTCTACAGCATCTGCAACAGCGGCACGCTGATGAAGTTCAAGGGGCCGTCCAGCTTCAGCCTCCAGGGCGGCGTCTACAACAACGGCGGTTCGGACCTGATCATGGGGGACGCCGGCACGGGCAACAGCTTCGTCATCGGGCCCGCCTCGAGCGGCAACGCCATGTGGCTGGGCGGCGGCGCCTACACCAAGCTCGGCGACGCCACCGACGTCGGCAGCCTGTTCCAGGTCGTCGGCAACTTCTGGGTGCCCAGCGGCGGTGGCAGCTGCACCTGGCTTCCCGCGGCGGCCCAGCACGACATCAAGGGCAACTTCCTCACCGCCGGGGGCACGATCCTGGGCTCGGGGGTCTACACCATCACCGGCTACATGGATCTCGGCGGCGGGGCCGGCGGCGACGTCACCTGCGACGGGACCTCGGTGGGCATGTCGGGCTCGGCCGTGACCATCGTGCTGGGCGGCTCCTCCCTCCCCAGCTCGGGAACGTGCTCGGGCCAGGTGTTCTGCGTGGCGGCCGGATACGGCCACGTGACCCTGACCGCGCCAACCGGGACGGCGACCACGGCGGGGCTCGTGGTGGTGGGCCCGGCTTCATCCACCGGCGGCGCGACCTTCGCGGAGGGGGCGTCCAACACCAGCCTTTCCGGGGCCTTCTACTTCCCGCAGGGGGCCATATCCCTGAGCGGCGGCGCCAGCGTCGGCGGCGGAACCGGCCAGTGCCTGGAGCTGATCGGCACCCAGGTCACCCTCTCGGGCGGCACGGCGGCGGCGTCCAACTGCGTCAGCGCCACGGCCGGCAACGTCAAGATCGCCCTGGTGCAATGACGAAAGGGATCCGCCAGCGCAGGAGCCGCCTCGCCGCGGCCTTCGTCCGCGACCGCTCCGGCGTCGCGGCGGTGGAGTTCGCCCTGATCTCGCCGACCATCATCCTGGTCCTGGTCGGGCTGATCGACCTCGGCGGCATGCTCTACACCCGCTTTCAGCTCGACGCCTCGCTCGCCGCGGCGGCCAACTACGCCATGGTCAACGGCTCCAGCGTCAATTCCACCTCGGGCGCCGCCCTGGCCAGCACCCTGGCGGGGCTGGTCTCCAGCGGCCAGTCGAGCAACTGGGCCGACAGCTCGGTGACCCTGGACAACGGGCCGACCGCGAGCTCTTCGGGCGGGAGCGTCTCGACCGGCGGCACGGCGAGCAACGCCGACGCCTGCTATTGCCCCACCGGTTCGGCCAGTACGGGGGTCACCTGGGGGGCCACCCAGACCTGCGGCGCCACCTGCACCGGCGGCGGCTACGCCGGCAAGTTCGTACTGCTGTCGGCCAGCCGCAACTACAGCCCGATCTTCACCGGATACGGCCTCGTCTCGCAGGCGGGGACCATCACCGCCACCAGTCTGGTCCAGGTCCAGTGAGCCTGCGCCGGCGGTGGCTTGCCGACCGGGGCGGCGCGGCGGCGGTGGAGTTCTCGGTCGTGGTCATGGCCATGTTCACCCTGCTGTTCGGGGTGACCGAGCTCGGCTGGTACATGTGGACCGCCAACGCCCTGCAGCAGACCGCGATCCAGGCCGCCCGGTGCATGGGCGTGCTCGCCGCCAGTTGCGCGTCGGGCGCAGCCTATTCGTCCACCAACACCACGAGCTTCGTGCAATCGGTGGCCACCACCTACGGCATCACCGTTCCGACCGCGGGGGTGGTGCTCAGCAACGCGGCCAGCTGCGGGGGCGCTTCGGGCTTCTCGTCGGTGACCATCAACTACACCTTCCGCACCGTGGTCCCGAACCTGATCACCGGCCTGTCGAGCGTGGCCATGAGCGAGTCCGCCTGCTTCCCCAACCAGAGCTGAGCGGCGTTCCGCGCATCTCAACCGCCCGTCAACCAAAGCAGGGCTCAATCGGGAGCATGCGCCGCCGCCTGTTCCTCGCCGTCTTCGCCGCTTCAGCGCTGCTGGCGCCCCTGCCCGGCCGGGCCGAGGAGGGCGGTGAGAAGAAGTCGGTGCAGCCCTATCTTCCCCTGCCGCCGGTGGCGGTCAGCGTCTTCCGGCAGGGCGGCCGGCGGGGCGTGCTCACCGTGGAGCTCGGCGTCGACGTGCGCGACCCCAGGCTCCGCACCCGTATCGAGCTCTATCAGCCGCTGCTGAAATCGGCCTATGTCTCGGCCCTGCAGCCCTATGCCCTGGGACTGGCGCCGGGCGAGCCTCCCAACGCCGACTACATCTCCCTGACCCTCCAGCGGGAGACCGACCGGGTGCTGGGCCGCAACGGCGCCAAGCTGTTGCTGGGCTCTATCTTGATGAACTAGCTGCGGCGTCCATGAGCTTGGCCAGGGTCACGTCCAGCGGGGTGACCCCGCCCGCGTCATGGGTGGCCAGGGTGACCTCGACGCGGTTGTAGACGTTGAACCACTCGGGGTGGTGGTCGAGCTCTTCGGCGTGGCGCGCGGTCCGCGTCATGAAGTCGAAGGCCTGGTTGAAGTCCTTGAAGCTGAAGCTCTTCTGGATCGCCTCGCGGCCCGGCGCGGCCGACCAGCCGTCGAGGGCGTTCAGGGCCTCCTTCACCGGCATCTTCTGAGGGCGGGTCATTCGGCGGCTCCTCTCGTGAGCTCTAGTGGTGCAGGAACTGGAAGGCGACGAAGGCCGCCCCCGCGATCGCCGCGCCCACGGCGAACCAGGTGAAGCGCGAGGCCAGGCGCTGCTCCTCGCGCTCGATCTCGTGCACGGCGGCCACCGCCGGCGCCTCGGCGCGGCGCACCAGCGCCTCGGCGGCCCGGATGCCCTGGTCGACCAGCTGCCGCACGCGCTCGGCGGGATGCAGCTCGCGCAGGATGTAGCGACGGACCACCGGGTCGGCGGCCTTCCAGATGTCGTGGTCGGGATCGAGCCGCCGGGCGACGCCCTCGGTGACCATCATGGTCTTCTGCAGCAGCACCAGTTCGGGCCGCAGCCGCATGTCGAACAGGGCGGTGATCTCGAAAAGCTGCGCCAGCACCGCGCCCATCGAGACTTCCTGGGCGGTGTGCCCGAAGATCGGCTCGCCGACGGCGCGCAGGGCCTGGGCGAAGGAGTCCACCGAGTGGTGCGCTGGCACATAGCCGGCGTCGAAATGGCTCTGGGCCACCCGGTGGTAGTTCCGCTCAAGGAAGCCGTAGAGGATCTCGGCGAGATAGCGCCGCTCGCGCCGCCCGAGCCGCCCGATGATGCCGAAGTCGACCGCCGTCAGCCGCGAGGGCGCGGCGACGAACAGGTTCCCCTCGTGCAGGTCGGCATGGAAGACGCCGTGGTCCAGGGCCTGGGCCAGGAAGGCGCGGATCAGGTTGTCGGCGAGGATCTTGCGGTTCAGCCCCGGCTGCTCCAGCGCCGCCGCCTCGGAGAGCGGCACGCCCTCGGCCCAGGACAGGGTCAGCACCCGCTTGCCCACCCCGGGCCAGATCACCTCCGGCGCCTGCATGTAGCCGTCGCGGGCCATCACTTCGGCCAGCTCGCTGGCGCCCGCCGCCTCGAACCGGAGGTCCAGCTCCAGCTGCAGCGAGCGGGCGACGATGGCGGCCAGGGCTTCGGGCTCCAACCGCCGGGCGGCCGCGCCCAGCCGGCGGGTGAAGCGGGCGGCCAGCGCCAGGGTGTCGATGTCGTCGAGGATCCGCCGCTCGATGCGGGGCCGCAGCACCTTGACCGCCACCTTGCGGCCGTCGAGCAGGGTGGCGGAGTGGGCCTGGGCGAGCGAGGCGGCTCCCACCGGCGGGCCGAAATTGGCGAAGAGGCTCTCCACCGGACGGCCGAGGCTGCGTTCGACCTCGGCGCGCGCCAGCTCGGTGGGGAAGGGCGCCAGGCGGTCCCGGAGCCGCCCCAGGTCCTCGGCGAAATCGCGGCCGAAGATGTCGGCGCGGGTGGCGAGCACCTGGCCCAGCTTGATCGCCACCGGGCCCAGATGCTCGAGCGCCCTGGCCATGCGCTCGCCGGGCCGGCCGACGCGGGCCTGACGGCCGGCGAACAGCCGCACCAGCTTGCCCATGAACCGCGCGCGGGCGGGCAACAGCGGCTCCAGCTCGCGCGGGATCAGGGCGTCGTTGCGCGCCAGCACCCAGCCGGCCCCGACCAGCCGGGCGAAGGATCCCAGGTCGCTCATGCCGGAATCTTCAGAGCGCCCACCCGTGGTGCAGCGCCACCACCCCCCCGGTGAAGTTGGTCCAGCCGACCCGCTTGAGCCCCGCCTCGCCCATCATCCGGGCCAGGGTCGGCTGGTCGGGGAAGCGGCGGATGCTCTCGACCAGGTACTGATAGGCCTCGCGGTCCTGGGCCACCCACTGGCCGATCTGGGGGATCAGCTTGAAGGAGTAGGCGTCGTAGGCGGCGCGCAGTGCCTGGGCGGGGGGCCGGGAGAACTCCAGGCAGAGGTAGCGGCCGCCGGGCTTCAGCACCCGCCGCGCCTCGGCCAACGCCAGGGGGATGTCGGTGACGTTGCGCAGGCCGAAGGCGATCACATAGGCGTCCGCCGATCGGGCCGGCAGCGGCAGGCGCTGGGCGTCGCCGACAGCCCAGACGATCTCCGGCTCGCCGCCACGCTGGACGCCGTTCCTGACCATCTCGTGGTCGAAATCGACGACGGTGACGCGGGCGTCGGGACCGCCGCGGCGGCGCTGGGCCTTGCGGGCCAGGCTCGCCAGGCGGCGGGCGATGTCGCCGGTGCCGCCGGCGCAGTCGACGATCAGCTCCCCGGGCTGGGGATTGAGGCGGGCGACCGTCATGTCCTTCCAGATGCGGTGGACGCCGCCGGACATCAGGTCGTTCATCAGGTCGTAGCGGCGCGCCACCCGGTCGAACACGCCGCGCACCAGGGCGGGCTTCTCGTGCCGGCCCACGTCGCGGAACCCGAAACTGGCGCTATCCTCGCTCATCGGCAGGCGTCTTAGGCTCTCAAGCGTCGCTGCGGAAGCGCCGCCGCGGTTGTCCTCACAACGCCCCCGGCCCTATCTAGGCGCCATGCCTGAGCTTCCCGAGGTCGAGACCGTGCGTCGCGGGCTGCAACCCGCGCTGGAGGGCGCGCGGCTGGAGCGGGTGGAGGCGCGGCGGCCGGACCTGCGCTTTCCCCTGCCGGAGGGGTTCGTGCAGCGCCTGACAGGCGCGCGGGTCGAGGGTCTCGAACGGCGGGCCAAGTACCTCCTGGCGCGGCTCGACCGGGGCGACACCCTGGTGATGCACCTGGGCATGACCGGCCGCTTCGAGATCGACGGCTCGGACCGCTCCAGGCCCGGCGACTTCCGGCAGGCGGCGTCCACGGAGGACAAGCACGCCCACGTCGTCTTCGAGACGGATACTGGACGGCGGATCACCTATTTCGACGCGCGGCGCTTCGGCTACATGGACCTGATCCCCACCAGCGCGCTCGGGGAACACGCCTGGTTCGCCGGCCTGGGGCCCGAGCCGCTCGGGCCCGCTTTCGACGCCTCGCATCTGGAGGCCGCGTTCGAGGGCAAGACCCAGAACATCAAGGCCACCCTGCTCGACCAGCGTGTGGTCGCCGGGCTCGGCAACATCTACGTCTGCGAGGCGCTCCACCGGGCGCGGATCTCTCCCTTCACCGCGGCGGGGCGGGTTTCCCGCCTGCGGCTGGAGCGGCTGGCCCTGGCCGTGCGCGAGGTGCTGGAGGAGGCGATCGTGGCCGGCGGCTCGACGCTTCGCGACTATGCCGGGGCCGACGGGGCGCTCGGCTACTTCCAGCACGCCTTCCGCGTCTATGGCCGCGAGGGGGAGCCGTGCCTGCGGCCAGGCTGCAAGGGCGTGGTGCGGCGAACCGTGCAGGCGGGGCGCTCGACCTTCTACTGTCCGGTGTGCCAGAGGGAATCCCAGCTTCGCCGGACCGCTTCCGGCGGGGCGGATCGAGTGCGGGGACCCTGCTTGGCCGATAGTCCGACCGTCGTTCCGGTGATCCTCTGCGGGGGCGCGGGCACCCGCCTGTGGCCGGCCTCGCGCCCGTCGCGGCCCAAGCAGTTCCTGCCCCTGCTGGGCGCGCGCTCGCTGTTCCAGGACACGGTGCTGCGCATGCAGCGGCTGAAAGGTTCTGCGGCTCCGGTAGTGGTCACCGGCCAGGGCCATCTGGACGCCATCCGCCGCCAGCTCGAAGAGATCGGCGCCGAGGCCTTCCTGATCGTCGAGCCGGAGGGCCGGGACTCCGCCCCGGCCATCGCCGCCGCCGCCAGCTGGATCGACCAGAACCATCCCGGCGCCATCGCCGTCTGCGTCGCCTCCGACCATCACATCCCCGACGCCGGGGCGTTCTGCGCCGCCGCCGAGATCGCCGTGGCCGCCGCGGGCGAAGGGGCCATCGTCGCCTTCGGCGTCAAGCCGACCCAGGCCTCCACCGCCTATGGCTATATCGAGCCGGGCGGGCCGATCGGCGCCCCGGGCGGCGCGCGCAAGCTGCTTCGCTTCGTCGAGAAGCCCAGCGCCGAGACCGCCGCCGGCTATGTCGAGGCCGGCTACCTCTGGAACAGCGGCAACTTCGTCTTCGGCGCGGCGCGTCTGCTGGAGGAGCTCGACCGCTTCGCGCCCGCCGTGGCCGAAAAGGCCCGCGCCGCCCACGCCTCGGGGCGGACCGGCCCGGACATGCTGAGCCTCGGGCTCGACTTCCTCGCCTCGCCGAAGATCTCCATCGACTATGCGGTGATGGAGAAGACCGGCCACGCCGCAGTGGTGCCGGTGGACTACGCCTGGTCCGACCTCGGCTCCTGGCAGGCCATCCACGAGGCGGCGGCGCGCGACGAGGGCGGTAATTCCCTGATGGGCCAGGTGCGGGTGCGCTCCAGCCGCGACGTACTGGTGCGCTCCTCGACCGATCAGCTGGTCACCGTGCTGGGGCTGGAGCAGGTCGGCGTGGTGGTCGAGCCGGACGCCATCCTGGTCTGCCACCTGGGCTCCAGCCAGGACGTGAAGGCGCTGGTCGACGGCCTGGCCCCGGCGGCGCCGGCCGAGGATCCCGAGCTCGCCCGCGCGGCGCAGGGGCTGCGCGACTGGCTGCTGGCCAGCGCCCTGCCGATCTGGTGGGCGCTCGGGGCGGACCGCGACGGCGGCGGCTTCGTCGAGGCGCTGGACATGCAGGGCCGGCCGGCCGAGCGCTTCCGCCGGCTGCGCGTCCAGGCCCGCATGGCCTATGCCTACGCCCTCTCCGCGGCCCTGGGCTGGCGCGGCCCCTGGCGGCAGGTCATCGACCACGCCCTGGACCGGCTGGAGCGCCGCTACCGCCGCCCCGACGGGCTCTACCGCACCATGGCGACGCCGGATGGCCAGCCGCTGGAAGAGGCGGCCCTGCTCTACGACCAGGCCTTCGTGCTGATCGCGCTGGCCGCCGCCGCCCGCGCCATGCCGGAGCGCCGGCGTGCGCTGGAGACCCAAGCGCTGGATCTGCTCGAGCGCGTGCTCACCGCCTTCCGCCACGACCGCGGCGGCTTCGTCGAGCGCGAGCACGGGCGCTCGCCCGCCCGCTACGGCCTGGAGCAGGAAGGCGCCTTCCAGTGCAACGCCCAGATGCACCTGTTCGAGGCCGCGCTGGGCTGGCGGCAGGTGGGCGAGGATGCGCGCTGGGCCGGCGTCGCCGACGAGCTCGGCGAGCTCTGCTGCTCGAAGTTCGTAGACCCTGGCAGCGGCGCCCTGACCGAGCTGTTCGACGCCGACTGGCGGCCGGCCGCGGGGGAGGCGGGCCGCATCCTGGATCCCGGCCACCATTTCGAATGGGCGTGGCTGCTGGAGCAGTGGAGTTGGGTCTCCGGCCATCCCGAGGGCGCCGAGGTCGCCCAGCGGCTGTTCGCGGCGGGCGAGCGCGGGGTCGATCCCGGGCGCGGGGCGGTGATGGACTGCCTGAACGCGGACTTCAGCCCGCGCGAGCGCGCCTCGCGCCTCTGGCCGCAGACCGAGCGGCTGAAGGCGGCCCACCTCCTGGCCCGCCGGGCGGGGCCGGCGACGAGGGAGACCTACCTGGCCGCGGCGCGTGAGGCGGCGACGACCCTGGGGCGCTATCTCGAGACCCCGCTGCCGGGCCTCTGGCGCGACCGCATGGAGCCGGACGGCGGGTTCGCCGAGGGGCCGGCGCCGGGCAGCTCGCTCTATCACCTCGTCGCCGCCATCGCCGAGGTCTCCGGCGTCCGGATCACCCCGGCCCCGGACACGCGGAACGGTTCGTGAGGCTGGCCGCTAGGGCGCTCCTGGCCGCCGCCCTGTGGCTGGCGCCGGCCGCGGCAGGGGCGATGCCGCCGGTCTGGGTGGTGCGCGACCACGACTCCACCATCGTGATGTTCGGCTCGGTGCACCTCCTGCCTCCGGGCACCGACTTCCGGCCGCCGGCGCTGAAGGAGGCGCTCGCCCACGCCGACGAGGTCTGGTTCGAGGCGCCGATGGACGCGGCGGGCCTGTCGGAGGCCACCAACGCCGCCCTCGCCCACGCCTTCCTGCCCGAGGGCCAGACGCTGAGCGCCCTGCTGTCGCCGGCCGGCCGCGCCCGGCTCGCCGCCATCGCCAAGGATCTGGGCCTTCCCGTGGCCCAGCTCGACAAGCTGCAGCCCTGGTATGCCGAGCTCTCGATCCAGGAAGCCCTGTTCGAGAAGATGGGGATCAAGGGGGCCGACGGCGTCGAGGAGCAGCTCTGGGGCGGGCTCTCGCCCAGCGCCAGGCGGGTGACGCTGGAGACGCCGGCGCAGCAGATCGGCTTCTTCGCCGACGCCCCCCAGAAGGAGCAGGTCGCCTCCCTGGAGCAGACCCTGAAGGACGCGCCCAAGGCCCGCAGCGACTACCAGCAGTTGCTCAAGGCTTGGCTCGGGTCCGACGTGCCCCTGCTGGAGAAGAAGGTGCTCGACCCGCTGCGCAAGAGCTCCCCGGGCCTCTACCGCCGGGTGGTCGCCGAGCGCAACGCCAACTGGGTGGCGGCGATCGACAAGCGGCTGCGGGGCAAGGGCGAGACCGTCATCGTCGTCGGCATGGGCCACCTGATCGGCAAGGGCGGCGTGCCGGCGCGGCTGCGGGCCCAGGGCTACCAGGTCACCGGGCCGAAATAGCGCCTCAGGCGCCGGCGGCCTCCGGGCCGGGGTCCCGCTCGCCTTCGCCCTCGCCGGGCTCCGCCACCGGCTCGGCGCGGCGGGTGGAGCGAAGCGGCAGCTCGGGCAGCAGCACGATCAGCACCAGGCCGATCAGGGCGATGGCGCCGCCCACCCAGAACAGGTCGACGATGGCCCGCGAGAAGGCGACGCGGAGCAGGGGGTCCACGGCGACGTGGCCGACGCCGGGCGCGGCCTGCTGGGCGGCCAGGGCCTGAAGCTTGTCGAGGCTGACCTTGGCCCCGGCCCCGCCGCCGGCCTTGGCGACCTCCGCCGACAAGGCCTGGGTCATCACCGCGCCGAACACCGCAACCCCGACGGTGGAGCCGATCTGGCGGAAGAACTGGCTGGCGCTGGTGGCCACGCCCAGACGCTCCATCGGCACGGCGTTCTGCACCGCCAGGGCGAACAGGCCCTGCGAGGGGCCGAGGCCGAGGCCGAGGATGAACACCCGCCAGCCGACGCCGACGGCGGTGGTCTCGGGGGTCAGGCGGGTCATCAGGAACACGCCGACCAGCATG
>FTGU01000534.1_pt1 | contig 10509 bp, 8 predicted proteins | sample 1640781 | NCBI WGS metagenome assembly FTGU01 (sample SAMEA3914789, study PRJEB12502) | metagenome | biome: forest; material: soil | place: Canada | collected 2011-07-03 | depth 0.3 m | reverse complement strand
TGGCGGTGGCCGAGCTCGAGCGCTGCTTCGAGGAGCGCGTGCGGCTCAATCCGGGGGCCCGGACCATGGTGCGCACCATGGCCGCCGGCGGCGCCCGCTGCGTACTGGTCTCGGGCGGCTTCACCTTCTTCACCTCCAGGGTGGCGGAGTTGGCCGGCTTCCATGCCGCCCGCGCCAATTCGCTCCGCGTGGAGGACGAGGCCCTGACGGGCGAGGTCGGCGAGCCCATTCTCGGCCGCGAGGCGAAGCTGCAAACCTTGCTGGACGAGTCCGCGGCGCTGGGCGCCGGGCCGGAGATCGCCCTGGCCATCGGCGATGGGGCGAACGACCTGGCGATGATCGAAGCGGCCGGCCTGGGGGTCGCCTATCGGGCCAAGCCCCTGGTCGCCGAACGGGCCGCCGCGCGGATCGACCGCGGCGACCTCACCGCGGTGCTGCACTTCCAGGGCTACCGCGAAGATGAGTTCGTCCGATGACGCTTCCTCGTCCCGTCCGCGCGGTGGTGTTCGACATGGACGGGCTGCTGGTCGACACCGAGACCGTCTCCCGCGAAGCCATGACCCTGGCGGCCCGCCAGCAGGGGGCCGAGCTGCCGCACGAGCTTTTCGTGCGCATGGTCGGGCTGAACTTCGCCACCTCCGGCCCCCTGGTCGCCGAGCATTTCGGCCCGGCCTTCGACGTGCCCGCCTTCCAGGCAGAGAGCACCCGGCTGTTCCGCGCCGCCGGCGAGATGGGCGTGGCCTTGAAGGACGGCGTGGTCGAGCTGCTCGACCTGCTCGATGTCCTGCAGCTGCCCCGCGCCATCGCCACCTCCTCGCCGCACCAGGACGTCGCGCGCAACCTCGGCCGCCACGGGCTCAAGGAGCGCTTCCACGCCATCGTGGCCGGCGGCGACTATCCTCGCAGCAAGCCCCACCCCGACCCGTTCCTGAAGGCCGCCGAGGTGCTGGGCGTCGATCCGGCGGGCTGCCTGGCGCTGGAGGATTCCCACAACGGCATCCGCGCCGCCCACGCGGCGGGCATGATGGCAGTGATGGTTCCGGATCTCCTGGAGCCGAACGAGGAGATGCACGCCCTGTGCGTCCGCATCATCGAGAGCCTACATGAGGTGCGCGACCTGATCGTCGCCAGCGAGGACTTGGGTTGAGCCAGGACATCGAACGCAGCGCCGTGCTCGCGGCCCTGAACGCCGTCCGCGATCCGAAGAGCGGCCGCGGCTTGGTGGACGCCGGCCTGGTCCAGGGCCTGGTCGCCCGCCAGGGGCGGGCGGGCTTCATGCTCGAGGTGGAGCGCGGCGATGCGCAGATCTACGCCGCAGTGCGGGACCAGGCGGAGGCCGCCCTGAAGGCCCTGCCGGGCGTCGACCGGGCGCAGGTGGTGCTCACCGCCGACCGCGCGCCCGCTTGTGCGCCGGCCCAGGACGAGCCGCCAGTGCCCCACGGCGCGGTGCGCATGCGCCGCAACGCCCGCCTGTCGGCCGGCGCCCAGGCCCAGGTCGCGCCGCCCGAGCAGCGGCCGCCCGCGGGCCTCAAGCCCGCGCACGTCGCCCACGTGATCGCCGTCGCCAGCGGCAAGGGCGGGGTCGGCAAGTCCACCGTCTCGGTGAACCTCGCCGCGGCCCTGGCCATGCTCGGGCGCCGCACCGGCCTTCTCGACGCCGACGTCTACGGGCCCTCCGTGCCCAGGATGACCGGCCTCGACGCCGAGCCGGAGGTCTCCGCCGAGCGCAAGCTGAAGCCGCTCGAGGGTTGGGGCCTGAAGGTGATGTCGATCGGCCTGCTCGTCGACGAAGCCTCGCCGATGATCTGGCGCGGGCCCATGGCTTCCTCGGCGCTGAACCAGATGCTCAACGACGTCGCCTGGGGCAGCGAGGCCGAGCCGCTCGACATCCTGGTGGTCGACATGCCGCCCGGCACCGGCGACATCCAGCTGACCCTGGCCCAGCGCGTGGCGCTCTCGGGGGCCGTGGTGGTCTCCACCCCCCAGGAGGTGGCGCTGATCGACGCCCGCCGCGCGGTGGCGATGTTCGAGAAGACCCACATACCCATTCTCGGCGTGGTCGAGAACATGGCCTATTTCACCGATCCCTCGACGGGCCAGCCGATCGAGATCTTCGGCCGCGGCGGCGCCCGCGCTGTGGCCGACACGCTGAAGGCTCCATTCCTCGGTGAGGTGCCCATCGAGGTGGCCTTGCGCGAGGCCTGCGACGCCGGCCGGCCTTTCGTGGTCGAGCATCCCGACAGCCCCGCGGCCCGGGCCTTCCTGGCCATCGCCGAGCAGGTGGCGGCGGCGCTGGAGGGCTCCGAGCAGAAGCCGCCGCCGAAGATCGTGTTCGAAGACTAGGAGGGACGGCCCCATGCAGAGCCAATATCCAGCGACCTACGCCCAGGACCGCGCCGAGATCGAGGACCTGATGGCGCGCTATCTGTTCGCCATCGACTACCACGACTGGGACGCCTACGCGGCGACCTTCGCCGAGGACGGCGAGCTCGAATACGCCAGCGGGACGAGCCGCGGCCGCGCCGCCATCCGCGACAGCGTCGAGGCCTTCGCCGGCCGCATCGGCCAGTTCTACCACACTGAGAATGGCCAACCGGCCAAGCTGCGGCACGTCATCCTGCAGTCGGTGATCCGGGTCGAGGGCGAGCGCGGCTGGAACCGGGCGCTGTGGATGGAGATGGCCAACCACGGTCCCCAGGACACGATGAAGGTCGCCACCTACGGCATCTACGAGGACGAGCTCACCAAGGCGAGTGGCCAATGGCTGTTCAGCAAACGCCGGGTCCTCAACGAGTTCCTCAAGGGCCGAGAGTCGGGCCCTGGCAATCCGGTGCGGGACATGGACGCCGCCGCCGAGGCCTTCGGGGGCGCCTGAACCTCCTCCACCAGGCCCGAGTTTGGGAGATTTGAGTATGCGTCTGGCGGCTCTGGCGGCGGTGATCTCGTGCCTTCTGGCGGGAGGAGCGACGGCGCCGCCCTGGCCCGAGCATCCGGCGGCCGAGAGCCAGGCGCTCGACCTGGCCGAGAAGGCCATCGCCCTGCGCTCGGTGGCCGGGCCCGGCGACCGGACGCCGGAGGTCGCTTCCCTGTTCAAGGCGGCCCTCGTAGCCGGCGGCTTCGACCCCGACGAGGTCACCATCACCCCGGTCGACGACACCGCCTATCTGATCGCCCGCTGGCGGGGGGCGGATCCCAAGCTTGGGGCCCTGGTCATCTCGGGGCACATGGACGTGGTCGAGGCCAAGCCCGCCGACTGGCGGCGCGATCCGTTCACCCCGGTGGTGGAGAACGGCTACCTGTTCGGCCGCGGCAGCGCCGACATGAAGCTCGGCGACGCCCTCGCCGTCGCCAGCCTGGTGGAGCTGAAGCGGCAGGGTTTCAAGCCGCGCCGCGACATCGTGCTGGAGTTCTCCGGCGATGAAGAGACGGCGATGAAGACCAGCGCCCTCGTCGCCGACAAGCTGGCGAACGCGGACCTGGTGGTGGATATCGACGGCACTGGCGGCACGTTGAACGAGACCTCCGGCCAGCGGGAATACTTCACCTGGCAGGGCGCGGAGAAGACCTACGCCGACTTTCAGTTGACGGTCACCAATCCGGGCGGCCACTCCTCGCGGCCCCGGGGGGACAATGCGATCAACGAGCTGGCCGCTGCGCTGGTGCGGATCGGCCGATACCATTTCACCCCCGAGCTCAACGACCTGACCCGCAGCTATTTCACCAAAGCGGCCGACTACGAGCGGCCCGAGATCGCCGCCGCCATGCGGGCCTTCGCGGCCAATCCCCGGGACGCCAAGGCCATCGCCACCCTGACCGCCGAGCCGGCCATGGTGGGCGCCATCGGCACCACCTGCGTCGCCACCATGCTCAGCGGCGGCCATGCCTTGAACGCCCTGCCGCAGCGCGCCCAGGCCAACATCAACTGCCGCATCTTCCCCGGCCACAAGCCGGCCGAGATCATGGCCGAGCTGAAGCGGGTCGCCGCCGAGCCCAGCTTGACCATCGCGGACGTCTCGGAAGGCTCGGTTCCAACCGACGCCTCGCCGATGCGGCCAGATTTGATGACGGCGGTCGGCAAGGCGATGGAGGCGGTCTATCCCGGCGTGCCTGTGTTCCCCAGCATGATGTCGGGCGCCAGCGACGCCATGTGGTTCCGCCACCATGGCGTGGCGAGCTATGGAGTGAGCCCGATGTTCATCAAGCGATCCGACGACTTCAGCCACGGGCTGAACGAGCGCATCCCGATGGAGAACATCCGCCCGTCGATCGACTTCTTCCTGGTGCTGATCCCCGAGCTGTCGAAGTAGCCACGGCGCTAGATCAGGGTCTCCAGTCCGGCCCGCAGCGCCTTGAGGAAGACGCTCGGCAGGGCGCGGGCGGCCGCGTCGATCGGCATCCACACGAGAGCCTGATCGGCGGACCCGGCCTCGCCGCGCCAGACCTCAAGCGTCAGGGCGAAGTGGGTGAACACATGCTCGATCGAGCCGAGCGGACGCCAGTCGGCCGGCGCGGGCGCGGCGGCGCGGATGTCCGCCGGCGCGGGTCTGGCGCCCCCCCAATCGGTGGTCGGTAGACCGAGCATCCCCCCTAGCAGTCCCTTGGGCGGGCGCCGCTGCAGGGCCACCCGGCCCTGGTGAGTGAGCACGAAGGCCGCGCCGTGGCGTCTCGGCCGCTCGGCCTTGGGGGCCTTGCGCGGATAGGTCTCCGGATTTCCCTGCTGGCGGGCGGCGCAGGCGAAGGCGACGGGGCACCGCTCGCAGAGTGGCGCCTTCGGCCGGCAGATCACCGCCCCGAGGTCCATCATCGCCTGGGCCCAGTCGCCAGGCCGCTCGGCGGTGACCAGCTCGGCGGCGAGCGCCTTGAGCCTGGGCTTCGACGCGGGCAGGGGCTCCTCCACCGCATGCAGCCGCGAGATCACCCGCTCGACGTTGCCGTCCACGACGTTCGCTGGCCGGTCGAAGGCGATCGCCGCCACCGCCGCGGCCGTGTAGGCGCCGACGCCGGGCAGCTCGAGCAGGCCCGCCTCGGTGTCCGGAAACACGCCTCTGTGGCCCCCGGCCACCGCCCGGGCGCAGGCGATCAGGTTGCGGGCGCGGGCGTAGTAGCCCAGGCCGGCCCAGGCGGCCATCACCTCGGCCTCCGGAGCGGCGGCGAGATCGGCGACCGTCGGCCAGCGGCGGGTGAAGTCCAGGAAATAACTCGTGGCGTGCGGCACGGTGGTCTGCTGCAGCATCACCTCCGAGAGCCACACCCGGTAGGGGTCGGCCCGGACGCCGTGGGCGTGGGCCGCCGGCCCCACGCGCCACGGTAGCGCGCGGGCGTTGGCGTCGTACCAGCCTAGCAGGGCGGCGCGGAGGCGGCGGAGGTCCATGCCTCGCCATAGCCCCACCCATCCAGGCTGCGCCAGAGCGCCGCTCGCGCGCTGGCGGCTGCGGGGCTAGGATCGGCTGATGCCCCGCCGCCTGCCATCGCTGGAAGACGCCCAGGCCATCCTGGGCCGCAAGCGCACCCGGCCGGTCCGGCGGCCGCCCCCGGTGGCGGGAAAGGCGCTGACGCCGCTCCTGAAGTCGCTCGACGAGCGGTTCGGCAAGGGGACCGATGGGCTCAAGGCGCGCTGGCGCGAAATCGCCGGCGAGGTGATGGCCTCGCGCACCGAGCCGGTGAAGCTGATCAAGGGCCGCGCCGGCCAGCCGGGTGTCCTGGAGATCCGCGTCGACGGCCCGGCGGCCGCCCTGATCCAGCACCAGGCGGCCGATATCCTGGAGCGCGTTCGGCTGGTGCTCGGCGCCGAGGCGGTGGGCCGGCTGCGGATCGTCCAGGGCCCGGTGCGGAACAAGGCTCCGGCCGCCTCGAAGGGCGTGGCGGCCGCCCGCTCGCGCCGCCGCTCCGGCCCCCTGGATGCGGCCGAGGAGGCGCGGCTGCAGGCGGAGCTCGCCAAGGCTCCCGAAGGCCCGCTCAAACAGGCCCTCCTGCGCCTGGGGCGCGAGGTCGCAAGACGCCAGCCGTGAGTTTGTTGACAAGCCTGCGCCTGCGGCTCACCCAAGCGGGTCCCCGCAGTGGGCCGCGCGAGGGGAATCGCGCTAACTGAACCGATCGGGAGTCCGCCCATGCGCGCCTTAAGCCGACGCCTTATCCTCGCCGTCGCCGCCGTCCTGACCCTTGCAGCCTGTCACAATGGCGGTGGCGGAGCCGTGTCGTCCGACGAGATGACCCTGGGCGATCCGAAGGCCAAGGTGACGGTGATCGAGTACGCCTCGGTCGCCTGCCCGGTCTGCGCGGAGTTCAACAACAACACCTTCGACGCCTTCAAGAAGAAGTACATCGACACCGGCAAGGTCCACTACGTCTTCCGCGAAGCGATGACCGGCAACCCAGCCCTGGCAGGCTCGGGGTTCCTGCTCGCGCGCTGCGCCGGCAAGGACAACTACTTCAAGGTCACCGACGCGGTGTTCCGCGCCCAGGACCAGGTCTATGAGCCGAACAGCGAGAACCTGAAGCCCGGCGTCGCCCACGACGTGCTCTCCCGCATCGCGCAGGAGGTCGGGATGAACGACGACCAGCTGAACAAGTGCCTCACCGATTCCAAGGCGATCACCGCGCTGAACGACCGCGTGCTGAAGTTCGCCAAGCAGGATCAGATCGAGGCGACCCCGACCTTCGTCATCAACGGCAAGAAGTACGAAGGCGACAAGACGCTTCCGGAACTCGACGCCATCCTCCAGCCGCTGCTGAAGTAGCGCGGTGGCGACCCTGGGCCCCCATCGCCGCACCCTCCTCGCCCTGTTGGCGGCCCTGGCGCTGACTTCGCCGGCGCTCGCGGCCTCGTCATCGTCGGCAGCGAGGCCGCCGGCGCAGGCCGAGGACATGAGCCTCGGCAATCCGAAGGCGAAGGTGACGGTGGTCGAGTACGCCTCGGCCTCCTGCCCCCACTGCGCCCGCTTCAACAACGACGTCTTCCCGGCCTTCCGCAAGAAGTACGTCGACACCGGCAAGGTGCGTTACGTCTTCCGCGAGTTCCTCACCGAGCCCGTGCAGGTGGCCGCCGCGGGGTTCCTGCTGGCCCGCTGCGCGGGCAAGGCGAAATACTTCCAGGTGCTGGACGACTTCTTCCACGGCCAGGCCCACGCCTATGAGACCGGGGAGGTGAAGACCCTGATCCTGTCGGCGGGCGGCCACGCGGGCCTCGACGAGGCCCGGATCCAGGCCTGCCTCTCCGACAAGGCCGCCGGCGACGCGCTGAACGCGCGGGTCGAGCGCTACGCCACCGAGGACAAGGTCGAGTTCACCCCCACCTTCGTCATCAACGGGCAGAAGCTGCCCGCGCTGGATCACGAGGTGACGCTGCAGGACCTCGACAACGCCGTCCAGCCGCTGCTCAGGGGTGGCAAGGCGGGGAAGGGCTAGGCATGCACTTCCAGCGGCTGCGCCTGTCCGGGTTCAAGTCCTTCGTCGACGCGACGGAGCTGAGGATCGAGCCGGGCGTGACCGGCGTGGTCGGCCCCAACGGCTGCGGCAAGTCCAACCTGCTGGAGGGCCTGCGCTGGGTGATGGGGGCCAATTCGGCCAAGGCCATGCGTGCGGGCGAGATGGACGACGTCATCTTCGCCGGCAACACCTCGCGCCCCTCGCGCAGCCACGCCGAGGTGCTGCTGACCATCGACAACGCCTCGCGCCGGGCGCCGGCCCAGTTCAACGACCACGAGGTGATCGAGGTGTCCCGGCGGATCGACCGGGGGATGGGCTCCACCTACCGGGTCAACGGGCGCGAGGTGCGCGCGCGGGACGTGCAGCTGCTGTTCGCCGACGCCTCGACCGGGGCGAATTCGCCGGCCCTGGTCCGTCAGGGGCAGATCTCCGAGCTGATCGCCGCCAAGCCGCAGAACCGCCGGCTGATCCTTGAGGAAGCCGCCGGGGTCGCCGGCCTGCACACCCGCCGCCATGAGGCCGAGCTCCGGCTGAGGGCCGCGGAGGTGAACCTCACGCGCCTCGACGACCTGATCGCCGAGCTGGAGTCCGCCGCCGCGCGCCTGCGCCGCGAGGCCCGCCAGGCGGAGGCCTACAAGAAGATCGCCGCCGAGATCCGCTCGCTCCAGTCGGCCGTGCTGTTCGCCCGCTGGAGCGAGGCTCGGCTGGCGCTGCAGACGGTCGAGGCCGACGCCGAGGCCTCGGTGCGCGCGGTGGAGGCCACCACCGCCGACGCGGCGGCGGCGTCCGCCGAGGCGATCCGCGCCGAGGAGGCGATCAAGCCGCTACGCGACGAGGAGATGGCGGCCTCGGCCATCCTGCACCGGCTGTCGGTGGAGCGCGACCGCCTCGATCACGAAGCTCGCCGCATCGAGTCCGAAGCGGCCCGGCTCGCCGAGGCGCTGGTGCGCATCGACACCGACCGCGCCCGCGAGGAGATTATCGTCGAGGACGCTCGGGTCGCGCTGGACCGCATGACGCAGGAGATCCAGAGGCTCGAGGCCGAGATCGCCGCCGCCCCCGAGCGGGCGCCGCAGCTCGAGTCCGCCTGGAAGCTCGCGGAATCCGAACGCGCCCGCACCGAAGCGGAGGTCATGCGGCTGAACGCCGAGGCGGCCGCCGATCAGGCTCGCCGCGAGGGCGCCCAGAACCGCATCGCCGATGCCCAGAGCCGGGTCGGCCGCGCCAGCCGCGCCCTGGAGATGGCCCGCGCCGACCGCGCCGCCCTGGGCGGGGCCGAGAATCCGGCGACCACGGCCGCCAAGACCGCCCTCGAAGACGCCGAGGCCGCGCTCGCCGCCGCCCGCCAGGCCGTGGAAGCCGCGGAAGGCGACCGCGCCAAGGCCGCCGAGGCGGAGACCAAGGCGCGCGACGCCGCCCGCAAGACCGAAGATCAGCTCGGCCGACTGAAGACCGAGGCGCGGGGCCTGGCCCAGCTCCTGGCCTCCGAGCGCAAGGAAGGGTTCCGCCGGGCGGTGGACGCCGTCTCCGCCGAGCGCGGCTACGAGGCGGCCCTGGCCGCGGCGCTCGGCGACGACCTGAACGCCGCTCTCGATCAGAAGGCCTCCGCCTATTGGGCCGGCGCCGACGCCGGCGAGGCCAGCTGGCCCAAGGGGGTCGAGCCCCTGGCCGCGGTGGTGCGCGCGCCCGCGGAACTCGCCGCCCGCCTCGCCTTCACCGGCCTGGTCGCCCGCGGAGACGGCCCAGCGCTGCAGAAGGCCCTGGCGCCGGGCATGCGCCTCGTTTCCCGCGAGGGGGATCTGTGGCGTTGGGACGGCTTCGTCGCCCGGGCCGATGCGCCGCGGCCCGCGGCGGTGCGCCTGGCCCAGAAGACCCGGCTCGAAGAGGTCGAGGCGGAGATCGAAAAGCTGACCCCCGCAGCCCGCAAGGCCGCCGAAGCCCAGGGGGAGGCCGGCAAGGCCCTGGTCGCCGCCGATCAGGTCCAGCGGGCCGCCCGCGGCGCCTTGCCCGAGGCGGAGCGCCGGCTCGCCAGGGCCCGCGAGGAGGTCGAGCGCCACGCCCGCGAGGCCGCCCGCCGCGACGCCCGCGCCCAGTCGCTCGACGAGACCATCTCCCGTTTCGACGCCGAGCGCGCCGAGGCGGAGACCGCGCTTGAGGCCGCGCGCGCCGAGGCCGAGGCCCTTCCGGAATCCGACGACCTGAAGCCCCAGCTCGAGGCTGCCCGCACGGAAGCCGCCGCCGCGCGCGAAGCGGCCGCCAAGGCCCGCGCCGACATGGATCTGGAGCGGCGCGAGCGGGAGGGCCGCCAGCAGCGGCTCGAGGCGCTGCAGCGTGACGCCGAGGAATGGACCGGCCGCTCCGCCCACGCCGCCGAGCGGATCGAGCAGCTCGGCAGGGAGCGGGACAAGACCCTCGCCGCCCAGGCCGCGGTGCGCGAAGAGCCGGAGAAGCTGGAGGCGTCGCGGATTCGCCTGCTGGATGAGCTCGGCGCCGCCGAGACGCGCCTGACCGCCGCCGCGGACGCCTTCGCGGCCGCCGACGCGGCGCGCACCGCCGCCGACCGGGCCGCCCGCGCCTCTGAGCAGCGGGCCTCGGAGGCCCGAGAGCTCAGGGCCGGGCTGACCGCCAGGCTCGAGGCCGCCCGCGAGCGCCTGCAGGAGACGGCCGCGGCCATCCGCGAGACGGCCATGCGCGAGCCCGAGGAGCTCGGCGCCGCGCTCGAAGAGGCCCAGATCAAGTCGCCGAAGGACGCCCACGACGCCGAGCAGAGACTGGCCGCCCTGGAGCGCCAGAGGGAGTCGATCGGCGCCGTCAACCTCAGGGCCGACGAGGAAGTGGGCGAATACGGCGAGCGGCTGAAGACGCTGCGCGCCGAGCGGGCGGACCTCGCGGGCGCCGTCACCAAGTTGCGCCGTGCCATCGAGGAGCTGAACGGGGAGGGGCGCGAGCGGCTGCTCGCCGCCTTCGAGGTGATCAACGGCCACTTCCAGGCGCTCTTCCAGGCGCTGTTCGAGGGCGGCCAGTCTCTGCTCGGCGTCGTGGGCGTCCTTCGGCGACTTGATCTGGGCCTCTTCGAGCGCGGCG
>FTGU01000177.1_pt1 | contig 10531 bp, 5 predicted proteins | sample 1640781 | NCBI WGS metagenome assembly FTGU01 (sample SAMEA3914789, study PRJEB12502) | metagenome | biome: forest; material: soil | place: Canada | collected 2011-07-03 | depth 0.3 m | reverse complement strand
TGCTGTGCGTCGCGGGCGACGACGCCGGTTCGACCTGTCACCAGCCAAAGATCGGGTGACCTTGTACCTCGGGATCGACATCGGCACGTCCGCGGTGAAAGCCGTCCTGGTCGACCAGGGAGGTCTCGTCGCCGCCGAGTCGCGGGCGCCCCTCTCTGTCAGCCGGCCGCGGCCCTTGTGGTCTGAACAGGATCCGGCCGACTGGTGGTCGGCGGTGAACACCGCCGTGTCCCAGCTGGACCCCGGCCTGCGCCGGCAGGTCCAGGCCGTGGGCCTTTCGGGGCAGATGCACGGGGCCGTGCTACTGGGCAAGGCGCGGCAGGTGCTGCGCCCGGCGATCCTCTGGAACGACGGGCGCTGCGCCGCCGAATGCGACGAGCTGCTGGAACGGGAGCCGCGCGCTCATGCGCTCAGCGGCAATCCCATCCTGCCCGGCTTCACCGCGCCCAAGCTGGCCTGGGTCGAGAAGTACGAGCCGGACGTCTGGCGCGAGCTCGACCTGGTGCTGCTGCCCAAGGACTATGTGCGGCTGAGGATGACGGGCGAGGCGGCCTCCGACGTCTCCGACGCCTCCGGCACCCTCTGGCTCGACGTCGGCCGGCGCGCGTGGTCGCCGCAGATGCTGGCGGCGACCGGCCTGGACGCCTCGCGCATGCCCCGGCTGGTCGAAGGGACCGAGCAGACCGGCCGCCTGCGCGCCGAGTTGGCCGAGGCCTGGGGCATGGGGCGCGTGCCCGTGGCCGGCGGCGGCGGCGACAACGCGGCCGGCGCGGTGGGCGTGGGCGTGATCCACGACGGCGACGCCCTGCTCTCCCTCGGCACCTCGGGCGTGATCTTCGTGGCGACCGAGAGCTTCCGGCCGAACGTCTCGGGGACGGTGCACGCCTTCTGCCACGCCCTGCCGGGCCTCTGGCACCAGATGTCGGTGATGCTCAACGCGGCGTCCTGCCTGGATTGGACCGCTGGCGTCACCGGACGCCCGGGCGTCGAGGCCATGCTGGCCGACCTCGAGGCGTCCGGATCGACCGACACGCCCGAGATCTTCCTGCCCTATCTGACCGGCGAACGGACCCCGCACAACGACCCGCTGGCGGCCGGCGTGTTCTTCGGCCTGACTGCGTCCACCGACGCCCGCGCCCTGGCGCTGGCCACCCTGCAGGGCGTGGCCATGGCCCTGGCCGACGGGCTGGACGTGTTGCAGGACGCCGGCACGCGGCTGGAGACCATCAGCGTGATCGGCGGCGGCTCCCGCTCGCCGTTCTGGGGCAGGATTCTCGCCTCGGCGCTGGGCAAGACCCTCGTCTATCGCGACGGCGGCGACGTCGGCCCCAGCTACGGGGCCGCCCGGCTGGCGCGGCTTTGCCTCGGCCAGGACAGCATCGACGAGGTCTGCACCGCCCCCAAGGTCCGCACCGTCATCGAACCCGACCGCGCCATGGCCGATCTCCTCGCGGCCAAGCGCGTGCGCTTCCAACGCCTCTACCAGACCCTGAAACCCCTCTTCGCCGCCTAGAGCCCATGACCCAGAACATCTTCGAAGCTTTCGACAAGGTGCCCTACGAGGGCCCCGGCGCGACCTCTCCCCTCGCCTTCCGGCACTACGACGCCGGGCGAAAGGTGCTGGGCAAGACCATGGCCGAGCAGCTGCGCGTGGCGGTCTGCTACTGGCACACCTTCGCTTGGCCGGGCGCCGACATCTTCGGGGAGGGCACCTTCGACCGGCCCTGGAAGCCCGGCGCTCCGGCAACCCAGGAGATGGCCGAGCTCAAGGCGCTGAACGCCTTCACCTTCTTCGAGAAACTCGGGGCGCCCTTCTACACCTTCCACGACGTCGACGTGATGGCCTACGCCCCGACGCCCAGGGAGTACGTGGCCAACCTGGGGCGCGCGGTCGACATGCTGGGCGGGCGCCAGGAACAGACGGGGGTCAGGCTGCTCTGGGGCACCGCCAACCTGTTCAGCCACAAGCGCTACATGGCGGGCGCGGCCACCAATCCCGATCCGGAAGTCGCCGCCTGGGCCGCGCTGCAGGTGCGCGAGATGATCGAGGCGACGCACAAGCTCGGCGGCTCCAACTACGTGCTGTGGGGCGGCCGCGAAGGCTACGACACCATCCTGAACACCGACCTGCGCCAGGAGATGGACCAGCTCGGGCGGTTCCTGAACATGGTCGTCGAGCACAAGCACAAGATCGGCTTCAAGGGCACGATCCTGGTCGAGCCCAAGCCGCACGAGCCGACCAAGCACCAGTACGACCGCGACACGGGGACGGTGTTCGGCTTCCTCAAGGCCTACGGGCTGGAGAAGGAAGTCAAGGTCAACATCGAGAACAACCACGCCACCCTGGCGGGCTCGAGCTTCGCCCACGAGGTGGCCACCGCAGTCGCCCTCGGCATCATGGGCTCCATCGACATCAACCGCGGCGATCCGCAGAACGGCTGGGACACCGACCAATTCCCCAACGACGTCATGGAAACCACCCAGATGATGTACGAGCTGCTGCGCGGCGGCGGCTTCACCACGGGCGGCTTCAATTTCGACGCCAAGGTCCGGCGCCAGTCCCGCGATCCGGAGGACATGTTCTACGCCCACATCGGCGCCATGGACGTGCTGGCCCGCAGCCTCGTCAACGCCGCCGGCCTGCTCGAGACCCGGCAGATCCAGGACTTCGTGGACCAGCGCTACGCGGGCTGGAAAAATGGCCTGGGAGCCCAGGTGCTGAAGGGCGAGGTCTCGCTGGCCGCGCTCGCCGAGCATGCCCTTGAGCGCAACACCGATCCCGAGCTCAAGTCGGGTCGCCAGGAATACCTCGAGTACGTCCTCACCAACGCCTGCTGACGGCGGGGCCGGCCGATGCGCCGCGCCTGGACAGCCTCAGGGCTTGCCGGGCCGGAGCGCGCGGACCTCGTCCGGCGACAGCGGCGTGAGGCTTCGGATCGAGCAGGGTGTCCGGATGCCGCCGGCCCCGCCGATGTAGAGGTGCACGTCGTGCCGCTCGCAGATCGGCGTGCCCCCTGGGGCCGAGACGATGACGTGGGTGAGCGGTTCGCCCAGCCGCGGACAGGCCTCCGTGGTGATCAGGAACGTCCGGCGGATCGAGCGGGCCACGATGCGGTGATCGTCCAAGGCGGTCCAGGTGGCGTCGTGGTCCACGCATTGGCTGAGGGGCGGCGCCGGCGAGCGGGCGGACGCCGAGGCCCCGCCGACGGCCAGGACCGTTACCGCTCCCAAGTACCCGAGCAGCAGAGGGCTGGCTGTGGTCATGGCGCACCTCGTGGGATTGCGGCGCCATGATCCGCCCCGCGGGCCGGAGGCGCAAGCGCAGCCGCAGCGCGGAAGAGCGGGTCGGCCTGGGCCCCGTGGCCACTCTCGTCGTGGTGTGCTGGACCCTGCTCGCCGCCCTTGACCCCACGGCCTGGGCCGAGGATGGCCACGAGCTCTGGCTCCGCTTCCACCCCCTGCCCGCCCCCGCGCGCGTCCGCTACCGCAGCGAGCTCGCCTCCCTGGTCGTCGACAGCCCGGGCTCACCCACCCTTGCCATCGCCCGTAGCGAACTGGCCCGCGGCCTTGGCGGCCTGGTCGACGGGCCGCTGACCGAGACCGCAAGCATCGACCGCGACGGGGCGCTGGTGCTGGGGACGCCCGGCTCGTCCGCCGTGATCGCCGGCCTCCGCCTGCCCCTGCGGGCTCTCGGACCGGAGGGCTACCTGATCCGGCGGGCGCGCGCCGGCGGCCATCGCGTCATCCTGATCGCGGCGAACACGGACCTCGGCGCGCTCTACGGCGCCTTCCGCCTTCTGCGCCTGGTGCAGACCGACCGGCCGCTGGATCGCCTGAACATCGCCTCGCGCCCCCGGCTGCGGCTGAGGCTGCTCGACCACTGGGACAACCTCGACGGCACGGTGGAGCGCGGCTACGCCGGGCGTTCGCTGTGGGACTGGGACGCCCTGCCGGGGCGCCTGAATCCCCGCTACGCCGAATACGCCCGGGCGGACGCCTCCATCGGCATCAACGGCGCGGTGCTCAACAATGTGAACGCCAGCGCCCTGAGTCTCACCGGGCCCTACCTGCGCAAGGCCGCAGCCCTCGCCGACGTGTTCCGGCCCTACGGCGTGCGGGTCTATCTCTCGGCCCGGTTCAGCGCGCCCATCGAGATCGGGGGCCTGGCCACGGCCGACCCGATGGATCCCCGGGTCAAGGCCTGGTGGACGGCCAAGGCCGACGAGATCTATCGATCGATCCCCGACTTCGGGGGCTTCCTCGTCAAGGCCAGCTCCGAGGGCCAGCCCGGGCCGCAGGACTACGGCCGCAGCCACGCCGACGGGGCCAACCTGCTCGCCGACGCCCTGGCGCCGCATGGCGGCGTGGTGATCTGGCGGGCCTTCGTCTACGCGGACAAGAGCGGCGAGGACCGGGCCAAGCAGGCCTACGTCGAATTCAAGCCGCTCGACGGGCGCTTCCGGCCGAACGTGCTGCTGCAGGTCAAGAACGGCCCGATCGATTTCCAGCCGCGCGAACCCTTCCATCCGCTGTTCGGCGCCATGCCCGCGACACCTCTGATGATGGAGGTGCAGATCACCAAGGAGTACCTCGGGCGCTCCACCCACCTCGTCTACCTCGGTCCCCTCTACGGAGAGGTGCTGACGTCCGACACCTTCGCCCGTGGGCCCGGCAGCACCGTGGCTCGGGTGCTCGAGGAGGGCGCCGGAAGCGAGGGCCTGAGCGGAATGGCCGGCGTGGCCAACGTCGGCTCGGACCGCAACTGGACCGGCTCGGATTTCGACCAGGCCAACTGGTACGCCTTCGGGCGTCTCGCCTGGGATCCCGAGGCCTCGGCCCGGGAGATCGCCGAGGACTGGGTGCGGATGACCTTCGGCGACAGCCCCGGATTCGTGCAGCCGGTGGTGCGGATGATGATGGGTTCGCGAGAGGCGGAGGTGGACGACATGACCCCCCTCGGCCTTCACCATCTGATGGCCCGGGACACCCACTATGGCCCGGGTCCGTGGGTCGCCGGCGGCCCCAGGGCCGACTGGACCTCTGTCTATTTCCATCGCGCCGACCGCCAGGGCGTGGGCTTCGATCGCACCTCCAGCGGCAGCAACGCCGTGGCGCAGTACGCGCCCATGGCCGCCGCCCGCTTCGCCAGCCTGGCGCCCGGGTCGGAGAAGACCCTTCTGTGGTTCCACCACCTGCCCTGGAGCTACCGCACCGCTTCGGGCCGCACGCTCTGGCACGAGCTCGTGGTCCGCTACTTCCGGGGCGCGGCCTATGTGACGGGCATGCGCCGCACCTGGTGGGGGTTGAAGGCCTATGTGGATGCGCAGCGATACGCCGACGTGGCCGGCAGGCTGAAGATTCAGCAGCGCGAGGCGGACTGGTGGCGGGACGCCAGCATCGCCTATTTCCAGACCTTCTCCCGCCGGCCCCTGCCGCGGGGCTACCCGCCGCCGAGGCATCCGCTGGAATTCTACGAGCGCCGGACCACACCTCCCGATCCGGGCGACTGACCGGCCGCCTCGCGTCATGGTGGCGCTTGGTTGCGCTAACGGCGTTACCATCGCATGATTGCCGGAGCCGTCGGGGCGAGGCTTTGGACAGCGAACAGGCGCTCCGGCGCGCCCAGCGCCGTCGGCGTCCGAGCGCTTGTTCAACGGCAGCTCGTGTGCTTCACGGCGTCCGGGCCTTGCGCCCGACCGCTTCAAAGGCCGTCGGGTCCGTCGCGATGCTTTCGGGGGTCAGGTGCGCAAGACCAGCAGGCGGTCGAGAACCAAGGTCACCATCGACGACGTGGCGCAGCGCGCCGGCGTCTCGGCCATGACCGTTTCCCGCGTCGTCAACGCCGAGAAGAACGTGCATCCGGCAACCCGCGAGCTGGTGCTCTCGGTGGTGCGCGAACTCAACTATGCGCCCAACCTGGCGGCGCGCAGCCTCGCCAAGGCCGACGACATCCGCGTCGGGCTGATCTACGCCAACCCCAGCGCGGCCTACCTCAGCGAGTTCCTGGTCGGCGCCCTGGATGAGAGCACGACCCGCGGAGCCCAGCTGGTGCTGGTGAAGAGCCAGGGCCTCGACGCCCCGTCCGCCGAGGAGGCCGTGCAGCGGTTGGTCGACGGCGGCGTCTCGGGCGCGGTGCTCACCTCCCCGCTCAGCGAGTCCAAATACGTCTCCGAGCGCCTGGCGGCCGCCGGGATGCCCAGCGTCGCGGTCGCCACGGGCCGGTTCCGGGGAGACGTCTCCTGCGTGCGGGTCGACGACCGGCGCGCGGCGTTCGACATGACCCGGCTCCTGCTCGACCTCGGCCATCGCCGCGTCGGCTTCATCAAGGGCCATCCGAACCAGACCGCCAGCGCCGAGCGGCTGGCCGGCTTCGAAGCCGCCGTCGCCGAACGGCCGGGCTGCGAAAGCGCCATCGTCCAGGGCTACTTCACCTTCCAGTCCGGCCTGGAGGCGGCCGAGGAGCTGCTCGACAACCCGATCGAGCCCACCGCCATCTTCGCCAGCAACGACGACATGGCCGCCGCCGTGGTCTCGGTGGCCCACCGCCGCTTCATGGACGTGCCCAACGACCTGACCGTGGTGGGTTTCGACGACACCGCCGCCGCCACGACCCTGTGGCCGGCCCTGACCACGGTGCGCCAGCCGGTCAGCGCCATGTCGGCCATGGCCATCGATCTGCTGCTCCAGGAGATCCGCGGCCGGCGCGACGGCGACAGCCCCGCCCCCGTCGACCGGGTGGTGGAGCACACCATCGTGCAGCGCAACTCTTCCGCGCCGCCCCGGGCCAGAAGCCGCAAGGCGCGCTGAGCCGGGCCGGTCAGGGCTCCAGCACGACCGCCTTGGGCATGACCAATTCGGCCGAGGCGCCTGGGGCGCCGGTCCCGGGCTGGCCGGAGCCGACGCTGAGTCGGTAGGTCCCGGCCACCGTCGCGCGCACGCCGTCGCGGCTGACGAAGCTGAGGTCGCGGGGCGAGATCTCGAAGGACACGGTCCGGCGCTCGCCAGGACCCAGCGAAAGCCGCTCGAAGCCGCGCAGGGCCAGCCGCGGCGCCCCGTCGAAAGCAGGCGGCGTGAGGTAGAGCTCGGCCACCTCCTCGCCCGCGCGACCTCCGACGTTGGCGACGCTCGTGGTCACCCGCGCGCCTTTCTCGAACCCGCCGGCCAGCGGCTCGACGCTGAGCGGGCCGTAGTCGAAGCGCGTGTAGCTGAGGCCGAAGCCGAACGGATAGACCGGCGTCCCGGCGAAATAGCGGTAGGTGCGGCCCGCCATGGCGTAGTCGTCGAAGGGCGGCAGGTCAGCGACGGAGCGGTAGAAGGTGAGCGGCAGCCGGCCCCCGGGATCGGCCTTGCCGCTCAGCACCTCGCCGACGGCGAGGCCTCCGGCCTCTCCGGGATACCAAGCTTCCAGGATCGCCGAGGCGTTGGCCTTTTCCCAGGACAGGTCGAGCGCACTGCCGTTCATCAGCACCACGACGAGGGGCTTGCCGAGCGCCTTGGCCTGCTCGAGCATGGCGCGCTGGTCGGCCGGCAGATCGAGCGAGGTCCGGTCGCCGCCGGAGAAGCCCTCGACCTTGAGCGGCATCTCCTCGCCTTCCAGGTCCGAGGTCAGGCCCACCGCGGCCACGATCACGTCGGTGCCGGCCGCCGCGGCCTTGAGGTCGTCGGCCCAGCGCTCGTCCACGCGTTTCCAGACCAGGCCCACGCCGGACATGCCGTGGGCCTCGCTCTCCACCCGGAGGGGATAGCGGCGGCCCTTTTCGAGCGTGACCGTCTTGAGGTCCGGCATGCCGCCGCCGCCGAACCACGCCCTCTGGACCAGCGTCTTGCCGTCCAGCTCCAGCCGGCCCGTGCCGCCGAGACCGACCCGCCAGGCCCCGGTCTCCGGCGGGACCAGGAACCCGGTCCAGACGACGCGGTAGTCTTCAGCGACCTTGCCCGAGTCGTAGCCGCGCGCACCCACGCCCGCCTCGACGCGCCGCAGCGCGGGGGCGGCGGCGTAGCTCATCTCCTTGGCCCCTGCGGAAACGCCCGTCCCATTGAAGTACTCCGCCAGCAAGCCCGGCTTTCCGTCGGGGGCGCGAAGCGCGGAGGCGGGTATCGCGTCCCCGTCCATGAGGGTCGGCTGGAACGGGATCTGGACGATCCGGGCGTCCGGCATGGCCGCCCTCAGGCCCTCGAGGATCGAGACCGGGGGCGCCGACAGCGGGGAGGAGTAATTGCCACGCAGAACCCGCGTCGAATCCGCGTGCGGTCCGATGACAAGGATCCTGAGCCCCGGCCTGAGCGGCAGCACCCCGTCGTTCTTCAGGAGGACGAGGCTCTTCTCCGCCGCCGTCCGCGCGAGCTCGCGATGGGCGGCCGTGTCGATGTCGGCCACGGCGCCGTACGGCCGGCCGCGGCCGGCCAGTCCCGCCAGGTCGCCGTTGCGATAGCGCGCGGAGAACAGCCGGATCAGCGCCCGGTCGATGTCGGCCATGCCGATCAGGCCGCGCCGGTAGGCCTCGAGATAGCGCGCCGAGAGATCGACGCCGCCGAACAGCGTCTTGGTGTTGCACTCGTTGTCCACCCCCGCCTTCAGCGCCGCGGCGACGGCGGCGGCCGGGTCGGGCGCGTAGTGGTGGTGCTCGGCGATGTCCTGCACCGCGTCGCAGTCGGAGACCACATAGCCCGTGAAGCCCCAGGCGCCGCGCAGATGGTCTTTCAGCAGAAGGTCGTTGGCGCAGGCCGGCTGTCCGTCGATGCGGTTGTAGGCGCACATGATCGATCCGGCGTGGCCCTCGACCACGGCGGCGCGGAAGGCCGGCAGGTAGGTGTCCTCCAGGTCGTGCGTCGAGACATAGACGTTGGCGGTGTGGCGCGTGGACTCCGGGCCGCTGTGCACGGCGAAGTGCTTGGGCGTGGCGATCACCTCGGGCAGCTCGGGATCGGGCCCCTGCATGCCGCCGACGAACGCCACGGCCAGGCGCGCGGTCAGGTACGGGTCCTCGCCGTAGGTTTCCTGGCCGCGGCCCCACCGCGGGTCCCGGAAGATGTTGATGTTGGGCGACCAGGTGTCGAGCCCGGTCCCGATCCTGCCCAGATGGCCGGTCTCGCGGGCCAGCGCATGAAGGCCGCGCACCTCCACGCTGATCGCGCCGGCGACCTCATGGACGAGGGGCGCATCGAAGCTAGCCGCAAGGCCGATCGGTTCGGGGAAGTTGGTGGTGGCCACCGTGCCGATCGCCCCGTGGAGGGATTCCGTCCACCAGTTGTAGGCCGGGATGCCGAGCCGCGGGATCGCCGGGGCGACGTTGACCAGTTGCCCGACCTTCTCCTCGAGGCTCATGCGCCCGACCACCTCGGCCGCCCGCGCGCGGGCGTCTTGCGCGACCTCGTCCGGACGGGCGGCCGGCTCGGCGTGAGCCGCGGAGCTGCAGATCAGGGCTCCGCTGGCCGCCAGGGCCAGGGTCAGGGCGGCAAGCCGCCCCGGGGTTCGGGAGCCTGCCGCAAGGCAAGGCCGTTCACCTGCTCGCAACCGCGTATTCCCCCCTCGACGGCCAAGCCAGGAAACGCTTGCCGAGTGCTATAATATGATAATTATGCTTGGGCGGAAGCGCGATCGAACAGCGGTTGCGGCGACTGCTGACGATCACTGACTTCAGGGCCAATGCGGGGGCGCGGCGTCCTTGCCAGACAAACGGAGCCGGCGGGTGGACCTCTCAAGGCGTGCCTTCTCGGCGACTGCGCTCGCCGCCCCTTTCCTCATCGCCGCCAAGGAGGGGCCCCTCACCGCGCGGGTGAAGGTGGATACCGACCGCCGCATCGGTGAAATCGACCGCCGGCTCTACGGCAACTTCATGGAGCACCTCGGCCGCTGCATCTATGGCGGGGTGTTCGACGAGGGCTCGCCCCTGTCGGACCAGCGCGGTTTCCGGCGCGACGTCCTGGCCGCGGCGAGGGACCTGAAGGTCTCCCAGCTGCGCTGGCCCGGCGGCAACTTCTCCTCCAACTACCACTGGATGGACGGCATCGGCCCGCGCGACGAACGCCCGCGCCGCATGGACATGGCCTGGGGCGCGACCGAGACCAACCGCTTCGGCACGCACGAGTTCCTCGATTACGCCTCCGCCGTCGGCGCGGAGCCCTACATCTGCCTGAACCTGGGCACCGGGACCTGGGGCGAGGCCCAGCAATGGGTCGAGTACTGCAACTCCACCCAGGACACGGCCATTACCCGACTTCGCAAAAAGAACGGGCGGCTGGAGCCGTGGAAAGTCAAGTACTGGGGCCTCGGCAACGAGATCGACGGCCCCTGGCAGATGGGCCATCGCAGCGCCGCCGATTACGGCGCCTTCGCCCTGGAGACGGCCAAGCTCGCCAAGTGGACCGACCCGAACGTGCAGCTGGTGATTTCCGGATCGTCGAACTACGGCCCGGGCGCCGACTGGATCGGCTGGAACCGCACGGCCCTGGAGTTCCTCAAGGACCACGCCGACTACCTGTCGCTGCACATGTACGTCGGCAATCCCGAGAACGACTACGGCGACTACCT
>FTGU01000358.1_pt1 | contig 10927 bp, 6 predicted proteins | sample 1640781 | NCBI WGS metagenome assembly FTGU01 (sample SAMEA3914789, study PRJEB12502) | metagenome | biome: forest; material: soil | place: Canada | collected 2011-07-03 | depth 0.3 m | reverse complement strand
GTCCCGGGGCTGGCGGACATGCCTACCGGCGTGGTGTTGACGATCCCGTCGACCTCCGCGGTGGCGATGGCCTCGACCGGGACGGTGGCGACGCGATTGCGTCCAAAGCGCCGGGCGAGCATGGCCGCCAGGGCCTCGGCCCGGGCCGGATCGACGTCGGTGAGCTGCAAGGCGCCGACCCCCAGCGAGAGCAGGGCGCTCGCGACCGCCGCCCCGGCGCCGCCCGCCCCGAGTTGCAGCACCCGGTCGATGGAGGCGCCGGGAAGCCCCGCGAGGAAGCTTTCCCGGAAGCCCTGCATGTCGGAGTTGTGGCCGACCAGACGGCCTTCGCGCATGGCGATGGTGTTGACTGCGCCCACGAGTTCGGCGCTCTCGGCCAGGTCGTCCAGCAGGGGGATCACCGACTGCTTGAACGGATAGGTCACGTTGACCCCGGCGTAGCCTTCGCCTCGCAGCGATGCGAGCAGCTGCGCCAGAGAGACGTCCGGCCAGCCGCGGTCGGAGAAGTCGAACAGCTCATACGCGAGCTCCAGCCCCTGCGCCCTGGCCTCCTGCTCGTGCAGCCATGGCGAGCGCGAGTGCAGGATGGCGCGTCCAATGAGGCCCGATCGGAGCATGCAGGAGGTCTAGCCAAGAAGCTCCGGCGCCGCACGCGCGGCGCCGGATAGGGGGATCAGAAGCGGTAGCTCACGCCCATGTAGAACGACCGTCCGATGGCGTCATACAGGGCCACGTCGGTGCCGTTCTGCGAGCTGGAGACGAACGGCAGCTCCCGGTCGAACAGGTTGGTGATCCCGGCCCGCAGCTCCGCATGCTTGCCGACCTTGAGCGTGCCGAACAAGTCCCAGAGCGAATAGGACGGCACGCCGACCTGCGCCGTCGCCGGGGTCAGGACCGCGGTGGTGTCGTTCATGGCGGCCTGATAGCGCCAGCGCAGGCCGATGCTGGCGACGTCGTTGCGATAGCCGAAGCTGGTCAGCGCCTTCCACTCCGGCGTCGCCCGCGGCGGAACGCTGGAGGTCCCGGCGCCGCCATTGCTGATCCCGGTGTAGTCCAGGAACGGTCCGCCGGGGAAAAGCTGGACCTTGTAGGAGTGCAGCCAGCCGATCGCCGAGGTCAGGAACACCCGCCCGCTCGGCTGCAGGAAGGGCGCGGGGACGCTCCAGTTGACCTGCGCCTCCACCCCGTCGGTCTTCAGGGCGCCCAGGTTCAGATAGGGCGTGGCGACGGTGACGAGCTGGCCCGCGATGTCGCGCTGGATCAGCGCGCAGTAAAGGTTGTGGACGTCGTAGGTCGGGTTGGAGCCATCGAGGTTGTAGCACTTGGACAGCACCGTCAGGCCCGGAACCGTCGAGATCACGTTCTTGATGGAGATGTTGTAGTAGTCGAGCGAGACCGAGAAGTCGGACAGCCAGCTCGACTGGATCGGCGAGTTCCAGACGAGGCCGAGGTTGTAGGTGTTCGCCCGCTCGGGGGTGAGGCTGGTGTTGCCCGAGATCAGTTGTCCCGTCGCGGTCGTCGGGAAGGTGTAGCTGCTGATCGCCGCGGCAGGGATGCCCTGGGCCACGCAGAGGGCGGCGACCTCGCTTCCGTTGGCCCCCGTCCTCGCCGTCGAACGCACGTCGCAGGGATCTCCGAGGGCGCCCGGCGGGGTGCCGATCACCAGCTGATTGCCCTGCTGGGGCGAGAACAGCTCGCCGATGTTCGGCGCCCTCACGGCCCGCTGGAAGCTGCCGCGGAACAGCAGCGACTGGACCGGCCGCCAGCGGACGTCCCCTTCGAAGCTGACCACCGAGCCTGACGAGGAATAGTCCGAGAGGCGGACGGCGCCGCCGATGCCGAACTCCTTGGCGTACGGATGATCGGCGAGCAGCGGCACGTCAAGCTGGCCTGCGATCTCCTTGACCGAGATCTCGCCGGCGGCGGGCAGCGAGGCGATCACCGCCTCGATGTTCTGGGTCTGCAGGTCGCTGTCGGGGGTGAAGTTGTAGGTGTTGCGCCGGTAGTCGGCCACGGCGGCGAACTGCACCGGGCCGGCGCCGAGGTCGAACAGCTTGCCGTTGATTTGGCCCTGGACCTGGGTCTGGCCGAGGTTCTCGATGCTGAAGGCCGTCTTGGTCATGTAGGCCACGCACGCCGCGGACAGGCCGCGGGCGTTCGTGTCGCCGAAGGGGTTGAAACCGCCGCTGCAGACCGAGGCGCCGCCGTCGGGCGCGTTGAGCAGGGTCTGCACCCGGCTCTTCAGCACGGCGTCGTTCAGCGTCTGATTGTGCACCGACTGGTCGTAGGAGGCGAAGACGTCGAAGCTCCAGCTGGGCGTGATGTCCCCCCGCAGGCCGACCAGGTATTGCTGGATCTGGTAGTTCTCGTCCCAGTTCTTGTACGGGATGCCGACATAGCGGCCGTTCCAGGTGAAGGGCGCGGCGGGGCTCGGCCGGGAAGCCAGCAGCGTCCGCAGATCCGTCGGGATGAACGGGTTCGTCACCGGGATGGTGGTCAGGGTCCCGAACTGGGTCAGGCTGTTGCCGCTGGCCGTGTGCACGTCCAGGTCGACGTACATGAACTGCCCGTAGGCGTTCAGGTTCGAGGTGAGGTCGTAGTCCGCCTTGAGGAAGGCCGCCTTGCGCTCGAGGCCGTTGAGAAAGTCGACCTGCTGGCCGACCGGCATGCGCACGTTGCCGGCCACCACCATGTAACCGTTGGCGTCCGCCGGCCCGCGGTAGTTCACCGCGCCGGTCTGCACGAACAGCGTGCCGTCGTTGTTGAAGCCCAGGTTCAGCAGCGGATTGCGCGCGCCGGGCACGCCGTACCCCGTGAAGAGCGCCTGCTCGAGCACGGCGCTCGGCGCGTTGGTGGCGCTGGGGACGAAGGTCCCGGTCCCCAGGAAGGACGACGGCGTCTTGTCGTGGAAGAAGGGCCGGGTGCTGCCATTCACCGGATCCTGCTTGGAATAGCTGAAGGTCGCGATCAGGTGGCCCCGGTCGGCGCCGAAGTGGGTCCCCAGGGCGAGGGAGCCATCGAACTTGTTGGCGTCGCCGTGCTCGCTGATCGAGTCCTGGGCGTCCATCCGGATGCCCTCGAAGCCGCGGATGGTCTTGAAATTCACCACCCCGGACATGGCGTCGGACCCGTAGACCGCCGAGGCTCCCCCGGTGATCACGTCGACCGAGGAGATGATCGACTGCGGGATGATGTTGATGTCGACGTTGCCGTTCACGTCCGACAGCGGTAGCCGGCGGCCGTCGAGCAGCACGAGGTTGCGGTTGGTGCCCAGGCCGTGAAGGTTGACCGAGGCGCGGCCGCCGGTGCCCTGGCCGCCGGTGCCGGAGTTGCCCCCGGTGGTGAAGCTCGGCAGCTGGTTCAGCACGTCCTGCAGGTTGACCTGGCCGCTCTGCTGGATGGTGGGCGTTCCGATGGTGACGATGGGGCTCACGGCGGTGTTGTTCGGCCGCGGGATGAGGGAGCCGGTGACCACTACCTCGGAGACCGCGCCGGGGGGCTCCGCCGGCGGCTGGCTCTGCGCCAGGGCGGCCGTTCCGGCCAGGCTCGCGATGGCGAGCGCCGAGGCTGAAGTCGCAAAACGGGCGTGTGAAGAACGCATGTGATCCCTCCCCTCGGACCGAGCTTGAGCGTCGGTCTCGTTTCGCCACTTATGTTACGAACTAGTTCCTGTCAACTTTGTGCGCGGGACCAGCGGACGACGAGGACGGCGCTTGCTGCGCAGGCGAGCAGGGGGACGCAGAAGGCGGCGAACAGCAGGGGAAGCGAGAGGCGCGCGCTCATCAGGGCGCCGCCGAGCATGGGCCCGATGATCGCTCCGCTGCGGCCGAGGCCGATGGCCCAGCCGACGCCGGTGGCGCGGATCGGGGCAGGGTAGGCGGAGGCCGCCAGCGGCCAGACCCCGTTGTAGCCGCCCTGCAGCAGCGCTCCGATGGCGAAGGCCAGGCCCAAGGTCAGGCCGACGGAGAAGCGGAAGGTCCCGAAGGCGAGCATGGCGAGCGCCGCCGCCGCCAGCATGACCGGGACCACCCGGCCGAGGCGGGCGCGCAGCGCGAGCAGGCTCATGGCCACCGTGCCGACGAAGGCCCCGAGGTTGTAGAGGGCGCCGGCATAGATGCCGTTGGTCTCCGACAGCCCCGCCTCGATGGCGAGCTTGGGAATCCAGCTGACGATGAAATAGAGCACCATCAGCCCGAAGAAGACGGCCGACCACAGGGCGGCGGTCCTCAGCCGGAACTCCCGGGTGAAGAGGGCGCCGATCCGGCGCTCGGCGCGGGCCCAGCCCGCCTCGGCCAGGCGTCTCGGCAAGGCGAACAGCGCCGCCGGAAACAGCACGACGGTCACCAGGCCGGCCGCCAGCAGCAGCACGCGCCAGCCGTGCTGGGGCAGCAGCCGGGCGACCAGCAGGCCGGTGAACACTGCGGCGAACGGATAGCCGGCCTGCACCAGACCCACGGCCAGGTCCCTGCCGCCCTCGGGCGCGGTCTCGGCCGCCAGCGCCGCCATGACCGCGAGCACCGTCCCGATGCCGCTCCCGACCACGATTCTGAGCGCCAGCAGCTGGGCGGGGCCGCCGACCAGGCAGCTCGCGGCCATGCCCGCCGACATCAGCGCCAAGGCGATCAGGATTATCGGCCGGCGGCGGAGGCGGCCCGCCGGGGGCGCGACCAGACCCCCGCCGATGGCGATGCCGAGCAGGCCGGCGCTGAACATCTCCCCCATCACCTCCGCGTTCATCCGCCATTCGGACTGCAGGTGCGGCGCGATGAACGACAGGATGGTGACGTCGATCCCGTCGGCCATGTTGATGGCGAAGCAGAGGGCGACGATGCCGGCGGCCCGCAGGCTCCAGCCGGCCGGGCTCGCGGCCGCGTTCGCGGGACTTGCGGACGTCATCTCCCCTCCTTGTTCACCAGCTCGGGACCGGGGAGACGACCTGCGCCGTGGCGAACCACGCGGAGCGTCAGTCGTCCTTGGTCACCCAGGCCAGGATGATGTCCGCCACCTGCTTCGCCCGTCGCCGCACCGCATCGGGCGACGACATGTCGATCCCGAAGTTGTGGGCAAAGGTGAACTGGTTGGAGACGTTGTAGAAACTCAGCGCCGTCATGTTCATGTGCAGCTCGATGGGATCGATCCCCTTGCGGAAGCTGCCCTCCGCTTCGCCCCGGGCGATGATCGACCGCAGGATCTCGACGATCCGCTGGTTGGCGTCAGGCAGTCCCTCGATCTGCTTCAGGTGCTCGGCCCGGTGGATGTTCTCGTTCATCACCAGGCGCACCAGCTCGGGGTGCTGCGAGTGGTAGCGGACGTCGTGCTCGATCAGCCGCCGCAGCGCTTCCGCCGCCGTGCCCTGGCTGATGTCGACGCGGCCCTCGCTGTCGCGGACCCGGCGGTAGGCCCGCTCGAGCACGGCCCTGTAGAGCTCGTCCTTGCCCTCGAAGTAGTAGTAGATTTTCCGCTTGGTGGCGCGGCCGGCGATCTCGTCGATGCGTGCGCCCGCAAGACCCTTCTCGACGAATTCCTGGGTGGCGATGTCGATGATCTGGTTCATCGCCTGCTCGCGCGCCTCGGCGCGGCTTCGGCGGGGCGCCTTGGCGGTCTCGGTCACGATCGTCTCCTCGAAACGCTGCCGGCCTCGGCTCGATTGGCTGCCGCGATGCCCCGTCGGCGCCGGCCACGTCAAGGCTTGGTTCCCTCGCCCGCTTCGCCCGTGGCCACGTCCGCATATTCCCAGGAGAGCTAGATTGTTACGGACTAGTTCCTAACATTCCATCTTCTGTCAAGCTGCGCCCCGTGCTAGCCGTGGCGCAGCGGGAGGAAGGGAAGCGGCGTCGCGGCCGCTGTCGGTTCGCATGCAGACCTCGATCGCCACCGTCTCGATCAGCGGCGCCCTGGACGCCAAGCTCCGGGCCATCGCCGGAGCGGGATTCCGGGGCGCGGAGGTCTTCGAGAACGACCTGCTCTCGTCCCATCTCAGCGCGCGGGAGATCGGGGCCCTGATGCGGGAGCTGGGCCTCGTCTGCACCCTGTTCCAGCCCTTCCGGGACTTGGAGGGCCTGCCCAAGCCGCAGCGGGCTCGCGCGTTCGAGCGCCTCGAGCGCAAGTTCGACGTGATGCAGGAGCTCGGCGCGGATCTGCTGCTGCTGTGCTCGAGCTGCTCGCCGCTCGCCAGTGGTGATCGCGGCCAGATCATCGCCGACCTGCATGAGGCGGGAGAACGGGCCGCGGCGCGCGGGCTTCGCCTCGGCTACGAGGCGCTCGCCTGGGGCCGACACGTCAACGATCATCGCGATGCCTGGGCGCTGGTCCGCGACACCGACCATCCGGCGGTGGGCCTCGTCCTCGACAGCTTCCATTCTCTGGCGCGGCGCGTCCCCTCCAGCAGCATCGGCGACATCCGTCCCGACAAGCTGTTCATCGTCCAGGTGGCGGACGCCCCCGTGCTCGACATGGACTACCTGGGCTGGAGCCGCCATTTCCGCTGCATGCCGGGGCAGGGGGACTTCGCCCTCGACGACTGGGCCGACGCGATCCGGCGGATCGGCTACCAGGGCTACTGGAGCCTCGAGATCTTCAACGACCGCTTCCGGGCGGGCTCGGCCAGCGGCGTGGCGCTCGACGGACTCCGCTCGCTGAGGCTGCTCGAAGGCGGCGTCTCCAGGCCGGCGCGGCCGCCTGCCGCCATCGCGCCGCGCGCCGCGACGCAGGGCTTCGAGTTCATCGAATTCGCCGCCAGCCCCGAGGAAGCCGAGGCGCTGGGCGCCATGCTTCGCCCGCTCGGCTTCCGGCCCACGGCGCGACATCGCAGCAAGGACGTCACCCGCTGGACCCAGGGTCAGATCAACCTGGTGCTGAACTGCGAGCCGGAGGGCCTCGCCCACAGCTTCGACGTGGTCCACGGGGCCTCCGTGTGCGCCATCGGCCTGACCATGCCGGACGTCGCCGCCGGCCTCGCCCGGGCGGACGCCCTGCGCATCCAGCGCTTCGAGCAGGCCATCGGGCCGGACGAATGGCCGATCCCCAGCGTCCGCGGCCTGGGCGGCAGCCTGCTCTATTTCGTCGATGCATCGACCCGGGACGCGATGTGGGCGCACGAATTCCCCCACGCGCTGGAGGCGCCCCCGGACCACCCGCTGGTCGGCCAGATCGACCACGTCGCCCAGACCATGCACTACGAGGAGTTCCTGAGCGGACTGCTGTTCTACCTGGGCCTGTTCGACATGCGGAAGACGCCCCAACTCGAGATCCCCGACCCGATGGGGCTGGTCCAGAGCCAGGCGGTGGAGACGCCGGACGGCCGGGTGCGCCTGACCCTCAACGGCTCCGCGGCGAACCAGAGCCTCTCCTCGCGTTTCGTGCAGACCTATTTCGGCGCGGGCGTGCAGCACATCGCCTTCGAAACCGCCGACATCTTCGCCGCTGCCGAGGCCATGGCCGCCGCCGGCCTGCAGCCCCTGGAGATCTCCCGCAACTACTATGAGGACGTCGACGCCCGGTGGGGGCTGGACCCGGAGCTCATCCGCCGGATGGCGGCCAGCGGCATCCTCTACGACCGCGACGGCGAGGCGGAGTACTTCCAGGTCTACACCCCGGCCTTCGCCAACCGCCTGTTCTTCGAGTTGGTCGAGCGGCGGGGCTACTCGGGATACGGCGCCGCGAACGCCCCGATCCGCCTGGCCGCCCAGGCCCGGCACGCACCGGCGGTGGTGGACTAGACCGGTGGCGGGGAAAGACGTGGCCGAGCGCAAGCACATGCATTCTCGACGCCCGGCCATGGCCGGCGCGGCGGCGGGGCTGATCGCGGCCCTCTTCGCCGGACAGCCGGGCCGGGCCATGGAGCCGCTGGCGGGAGACCCGGTCGCCACCACTGCCGGCGCCCTGGCGGGGACCCGCCTGCCCTCAGGCGTGAAGGCCTACCTCGGCGTGCCCTTCGCCAAGCCCCCGGTGGGCGAGCTGCGCTGGCGCGCCCCCCAGCCCCTCCGCTGGACGGGCGTGTGGAACGCGGACCGCAAGGGGCCCGAGTGCATCCAGGTGCTGCGGCCCCACGACATCAACCACTACTTCGGCGAGGAGCCGACCGGCGAGGACTGCCTCTATCTGAACATCTGGGCGCCGCCTGATGCCCGCCCGGGCGAGCACCGCCCGGTGATCGTTTTCATCTACGGCGGCGGCGGGACCATCGGTTCGTCCGGGATGGCCAACTACGACGGCGAGAACATCGCCCGCCGCGGCGCCGTCTTCGTGAACCTCAACTATCGCGTCGGCCTCCTCGGGTTCATGGCGCATCCTGAGCTGACCGCCGAGCAGGGCGGCCCCTCCGGCGACTATGGCTACCTCGACCAGAACGCCGCCCTGAGGTGGGTGCACGACAACATCGACCGCTTCGGCGGCGACCCCGGCAAGGTGGTGGTCACCGGGCAGTCGTTCGGCGCTGGCTCGGTCGGCGCCCAGGTCATGAGCCCCCTGTCCCGCGGCCTGTTCCGCGCGGCGATGATGTCGAGCGCCTGCAGCCTGGCCGATGGCGGCATGATCGGCGGGATGGCGTCGCTCGCGGACGGCGAGGCGGTGGGGCTCGAGGTTCAGAAGCGGCTGGGCGCCGCGGACCTCCAGGCGCTGCGCAACATCCCCGCCGACCGCATCCTGGCCCAGCAGTCCGAGACCCAGGTGGGCGCCAGGGTGCAGGGCGTCCGCGCGCCGCCTGTGGTCGACGGCTACTTCCTGCCGGCGCCGAAAGACCGCCTGCTCGCCTCCCACGCGGGTAGCGACGTGCCGATCATCGCCAGCTCCAACAGCGACGACATCGACTCCAACCGCAGCCCCCTGACGCGCACCCGCACGGTGGCGGAATACCAGGCCGCGGCGCGCCAGATGTATGGTCCGGCCAGCGATGCCTTCCTGAAGCTGTTCCCCGTGCGCAGCGACGCCGATGTCCAGCCGATGGCGCACCTGGCCGCCATCGAGGGCGGGTTCCTGCAGAGCTCGCGCCGGTGCGGGGAGCAGCAGGCGCGCTACAACACCTCGCCCGTCTACGTCGCCCTGTTCGCGCGCAAGCACCCCTACGCCCCGGGCGTCGTCCTCGCCGACCAGGACCCGAGGACCGTCGGCGCCTACCACACCGCCGACGTGCCTTACTGGTTCGACACCCTCGATCGGTACAACAGCCTGCGCCCGACCCGCGCCTGGACCCCCTATGACCGGGCCCTGGCGGACCGGATGGCGGGGGCGCTGATCTCGCTGGCCGACACGGGCTCGCCCTCGACCGGCGCGCTGGCCTGGCCGGCCTGGTCCGCGTCCGATCCCCGCTACCTGCTCTTCGGGGACACCATCTCCGTGCGGACCATGGACCTGAAGCGAATGGATTGGCTCGCCGCCCACCCGCCCGCCGAGCCCGCGGCGGCGCGCGGACCTCGCGACTAGCCAAACCATACGCATCAACCCCTTTGCCCGGAGGCCAGCCATGAGAGCCCTGATCACGACCGCGGCGGCCGCCTTGGCCGTCCTCTCCGCCGCATCGGCGGCGGCTGCTCCGAGCGTGGGCCGGGCCCTGGCCGCCCAGGCGGTGGTCAACGCCCGCATCTTCTCCCAGGGCGATGATCCGTATCCGGACCATCGCGTGGCCTTCGCCGGCGGGGTCACCGGCCTGCCGGACCTGAGCTACCAGATCCTGCCCCGCTTCCGGCCGATGAAGCTCGACCTCTACCTGCCGCCAGCCGGGTTCAGGGGGCCGCGGCCGACCGTCATCTACATCCACGGCGGCGGTTGGCAGTCCGGCGGGCCCCGGCTCAGCGGGGCTTTCGACAACTGGCCGAGGGTGCTCGCCGCGATTGCCGCCCGCGGCTACGTGGTCGCCTCCGTGTCCTACCGGTTCGCCGGAGAGGCGCCGCATCCGGCCGCCATCCAGGACGTCAAGGCCTCGATCCGCTGGCTTCGGGCGAACGCCGGAAAGTACCGGGTGGACCCGGCCCGGATCATGGTCTGGGGCGCCTCCGCCGGCGGCCAGCTGGCGGCGCTCGCGGCGACGTCCTGCGGGGTCGCGGCCCTGGAGCCGGCTGCCGGATCGGCCGGCCCGCCGCGCAACGACAAGGTCGAGCAGCAGACGGCGGGAACGGCTCCGGTGGGAGACGCCTCCGACTGCGTCCAGGGCGCCGTCACCTGGTACGGCATCTTCGATTTCACCGGCCGGGCGCTCGGGCCGCCGGAGCAGGCCTATCTGGGTTGCGCCCCCTCCGGCTGCACGCCGGAGCAGGCCAGATCGCCCTCCGCGATCAGCTATCTCGGGCCGAACACCGCGCCTATGCTGATGATCGCCGGCTCGGAGGACCACACCGTCCCGCCGGCCCAGTCCCGGGACTTCTACGCCGCCATGCAGGCCAGGCATTTGCGGGGAGAGCTGATGATCATCCCGGGCGTCGACCACAGCTTCATCGGCAAGACGCCCGAAGCCACCCGGGACGCCAGCCGCGCGGGTCTGGCCCGGACCATCGACTTCATCGACTCGGTGATCGGCGATAGAGCCCCGCGCTAGGCGGCCGCGCTCGCCGGAAGCTCCTCGGTGTCGATCTCGGGCTGGACGCTGGCGGGATAGCGCGGGCCGCGTACGGTGGCCGGATTGATCAGGTCGTCCAGCCGGGCCAGCACCTCGGCCGGCAGATCCACATCCCCCCCGGCGTTCTCCTCGAGGTGGTCGATCCGTGTGGTGCCGGGGATCGGCGCGATGAACGGCCGTTGCGCCAGGGTCCAGGCCAGGGCCAGCTGGGCGCGGGTCAGGCCGGTCTCGCGGGCGATGGCGTCGACGCGCTCCAGCAGCCGCAGGTTCGAGGCCCAGTTGTCGCCCTGGAAGCGGGGCATGGCCTTGCGGATATCGCGCGGCTCGAAGCGCTCCACATCGGGCGGACTGTCGGTGAGGAAGCCGCGGGCGACCGGG
>FTGU01000298.1_pt1 | contig 12078 bp, 12 predicted proteins | sample 1640781 | NCBI WGS metagenome assembly FTGU01 (sample SAMEA3914789, study PRJEB12502) | metagenome | biome: forest; material: soil | place: Canada | collected 2011-07-03 | depth 0.3 m | reverse complement strand
GACGGGCCGGCTCCTCGCGCGGGGATGGGTGTTCCGCATCGCCGCCGCGCGGCTCGGCGGCGGTGTCGATGAGGTCTTCGGTGTCTCGCGTCATGGGGAGGATCATGGGTCCTCCCGGGGGGCGATTAGGGCGGGGCTAAGCGGCTAGTGCAACGAGGGCGGCAGCGGGGGGAGATCCGGCAGAGACGCTGCCTTCGGCTTCGTTGCGTGAGGTGACCAGCTGGGATCGCACACCCGCGTCAGAAGAAGGCGGTCCTCCTGGCAGCCGCGTTGCCTGAGGTTCTTCCGCGCCCAGATCTTGTGGAGATCGTCAGTCCCGGCAACGTGCCGAAAAACAACGACCGTCTTCTTGTCCTCGGTCAGAGCCGCCTCGACGAGAAGATAAGGCCCGTGGACCGCCCAGACTGCTGTCGGCATCTCGTACGCGAAATCGCAGTACCCGTACCGATCATTCGACTGACAATCGACGGTTTCGGACTTTGTCTTGCAGACGTGGGACCAGAAATCCTCAGTGCACAGGTCCCGGTCATCGTGTTGCAGCTTCGCGGGCCGGTAGCCTTCACTAATGAGGCTCGCCCGAACCACGCTGTAACTCGGCCCATGTTCGGGATCATGCCACCAGCGGGGAAGATGCAACGGCCGAGCGCCTGCCGCCAGCTTGTTCGACGAAGGGGGCCAGGCTAGATCGCACACCCGGATTTTCAAGAGCTGCCTCGGCCCGCAACCCTTCCGCTGCAGGTCGGTCCGCGCCTCGATCTTGTCGAGATCCTCGCTGTCGGCGGGTTGCTGGTGATCCACAACCCTGCTGCGGTGCGTGACCACAGTGGAGACGAGAAGGTAGCGACCGTGGGCTGGGACCTCGCTCGCGGGCCGTTCGAAGACGAAGTCGCACTCTCCCGATGAAGCATCGCCATCGCAGTCGAGCGTCTCCGGGAAACGCTTGCAGACGCGGGACCAGTCTTGATTGGCGCAAAGGTCTCGGTAGTCGTGCTGAAGCTTCGCTGGGCTATATCCCTCGTGGAGGAGCCTGGCCCGCACCAGGCTGAAAAGGGGCGCACGCGCGGGATCGGTATAGCCCGTTCCCAAGCCGAAATTTCGGGCGACCGCACCTGACGCGCCAAGCGTCACCGCGGCGACCATGCACCCGACGAGCAAGTCGCGCACCCGACGCCTGCCCGGCACGGCGCACGCGCCGCCACGGGTGCGATTAACCCGAAGAGCGCGACTTTCGCGGCCTACTGGACCGCTGACCCGGTGACTCCGACTATGCTCTTTATCTGCTTCCATGTCGTCTTTGCCGGGACTCCTTCCGCCGTCATAGTGCTATCCGGCGCCTCCACACTTCTCCAGGTGTTCGCAACATTGGCGTGGAATTGTCGTTCGGACATCCGGCCGCCTCGGTATTTGTCCAGACCCGCATCGAGCAAGAGTCGGTATGCTAAACGGTACTGGACCTCCGGCGTCAAGACCGTATCACCCGAAATCAAGCCGTTCTTTATAAAACCTTGTATAGTGCTCGGCATGAACTGGTACTTGCCTACCGGGGACGCAACCTTCCAGTGCTTGGCGCCGGGCCGTTCGTTCGCAGTCTCCCCGGCGGCGGCGAGCTTCTTTTGATAGCTCAAGGTTTCGTTCGCCGTCATAAGAGTGACCGGCCGAGGCGGCTGATCAAAGAGACCGCCTCCATAAACCGTGTCATAGCTTGGGGCGTTTTCGCCCTTGGAGAGCACGCCCAAAACGGCCGTACCCTGAGCATCGGGAACTGGGAGGCGCGCCAGCGGATCCTTGCCCGATCCCAGCGGCATCGCCCCCGCCAGCTGCAGGATGCGGGCTTGGCGTTCTTCCGGAGACATGACGCCTGGCGCGTAGTTGGCGCGGGCGCCGGTGCTTCGCTCCAGGTAATCCTGCTTCTCCTGAGGCGTGGCGGGATCAAGTCTGAGGTTCATGGGATGCAGCGGATCGCCGGAGGGAACGACCCTCGGCCGCGACACCGCACCGGTCTGCGGATCCACCGAGAAACCCGCCGGCGCGCTGTTCGGATCCGATCGCTGCATGGCGGCGGCGAGCTGGTCGGGCCCCGCAGACAATCCGGGCCTCGCGAAAGCCTGACCGGGATCGAAGGCCGACGACGCGGCGGTGGACATCCCTGACGGAGCGGGGGCGGCCGACCCTCTCGCCGCGGCTGGCGCGGCGACGTCCATGGCGGAAACTGCGCCGACTTGGCCAGGATGCGCGGCGGCTACCGCGTCGAGGCCAAGCCCATTGCCCGATGCACCATCGGCGCCCGATGTCGGAGCAAAGATATCCGCGCTCGAGAGGGCGCTCTGGCCGGGCGGGGCCAAAGCGCCGTTCCGCTGCGCCGCGATGTGGTTGTCCAGCACCTGGGCGGCGAGGATGTGGTCCGGAATCTGCCCGCCCATGACGAGCCCGCCGTTCGGAGCGGGGTCCCCTCGCCCCACGCCTCCCATCAGGCGGTCCATGGCCAGGGCATAGTCCTGGGGCGTCGGGGGCTCGTCGACGAGCGATGGCCAGAGGTTGGCGAAGCCCTGCGCGACCTGGCGCGGATCGTTGGAGAAGGTCATGGCCGCGACCCCTCGTTGCGTGCGGGCGCGGCGGGCGCTGAGGAGACGGGAGCGTCCGCCGCGCCCTCCCCGGCGTCCGCCGGTGGACGGGCCGGCTCCTCGCGCGGGGATGGGTGTTCCGCATCGCCGCCGCGCGGCTCGGCGGCGGCGTCGGCGAGGTCTTCGGTGTCTCGCGTCATGGGGAGGATCATGGGTCCTCCCGGCGGACGCTTAGGGCGAAGCTAAGGAGCGGGGCTGGCCGACGCGCTGCGGATCGGGTCGCGGCGGTGTGCTAAGTCTTGCCGGTGCGCGCGCCGCTCACACTCTGGATCGCCGCCGCTGCGACGGCGCTGGTGCTCGCCGTGTTGTCGGCGCCGTACTGGATTTCCGCCTTCGTCTACCGGCCCACCGCCCTGGCGCCGTCCGCGCCGAAAGCCTGCGGTTTGGCGGGTGCGCGGGACGTCGACATCCGTTCGGGCGTTGCCGATCACCTCTCCGGCTTGTGGCTTCCACCCGGGGGCCCGGCCGCGCCGGTGGTGCTGATCGCGCACGGACGGTCGGCGAACCTCTGCACCCGTGTCTCCATCGCGGCCAGACTGCGACGCGACGGGTTCGGCGTCCTGCTGTTCGACTATCGCGGCTACGGCCGCAGCTCGGGCCGCCCGAGCGAGGCAGGCCTCACCGAAGACTCGGTGTCCGCTTACGACTGGCTCCGGCTTCAGGGCATCGCGGCTCGAAGGATCGTCGCGCTCGGGCAGTCGCTCGGCGACGCGCCCGCCGCTCAGCTCAGCGCCGTGCGGCCCGTGGCGGCCCTGGTCCTGGTCTCGCCCTTCACCAGTTTGCCGGGCGCCATCGCGGACGACCTTGGCTTGGCGCTGATCGAGCGCCTGCCCTGGACCCATAACCGCTTCGAAGTCGCCGAAAGCCTGGCGAAGCTGCGCGTGCCGGTGCTGTTTGTCGTCAGCCGCCAGGACGGGCTGGTTCCCTATGCCAACAGCCGGCGGGCGGCGCGCTATGCGCGCTTCCCTCGATGGCTGGCGGTGGACGGACTCCGCCACAATGGACTGCTCGCGGCGAGCGCGCGAGATGGCCGGCTGTCGCGCGCCCTCGCGACGCTGGTTCCGCCGGGCGGCTTGTCGCCCTCTGCAGGCGTCCAGGAACCAGGCCATTCCGGCTCGCCCCCGCCCCCCTGATCATCGCGACCTCAGCTGTTCGATGGCCGCCTTGATGTCGGCGCCGGCCGGTCCGGGCTCGAACCCCGCACGCCGGCCGAAGGGCTTGCGCTCGTCGCCGACGATCTCGCAGCCGGCGGCCCTGACGCTGGCATAGTAGGCCGAGCGGGACTCGTAGATCCGCCCGTCGGCCATCGAGCGCAGCGCGGCCATGCCGTCCGTCCGCACCATCGGCGCGGGTCCGCCGGGATGGAGCGGCGGGGCCTCACGCTTGTCGACTAGCTCGCCGTCGCGGAGGACGTAGGTTGTTCGCGCCATGGGAGGCAGCCTAGGCCCTCCAGCCAGCCGCTTAGGGCCGGGCGAAGCGGGAACGCCGCCATGCCGGCGGGCTCGACAGCCCCGCTCCTCCCGTTACCATCCCGGGAATGAGGCCCCTCCTACCCTCGGACGCCGCCCGGCCGGCCCAGCAGGCCGAGGCATGGGTCGAAGCCTCCGGCACGCCGGGCCCAAGGCTGCACCGGTGAGCCGCTCTGCTCCCAAGGGAGCGGGGTCCCGAGGCGCCGGCGCGCCCAGCGTCGAGGCTCGCCTGCGTTCCGCGTTCGCTCAAGCCGCGCCGGCCGACGAGATCGCCGGTCTTCTGGAAGAGCTCGGCCGTGGCCAGCTCTCGCGCCGGCGGCGGCTGCAGGCCGAGGGGCTGCATGGCGCCCTCGCCCACCTGGCGGCCCTCCTCGCCGCCTGCGGCTGGACCGGCTCTGTGGTGATCGACGACGGCAAGGCCCTGGTGGAGCAGGACGGCGTTCGTCTGCTCGCCGAGCCCGAGCATTTCCGCACCGCCGGCTCGCCCCGCGGCGCGACGCTGCTGGCGCCGTTGCGGACCTTCGGCATCCGCCCCCGGCTGATCGTCGACCTGACGCCCGGCTCCGGCGAGGTCGCCCTGTACCTGGCGCGACGGCTGCCCGGGGCGCGGGTGGTGGCGGCGGACCCTTCCCCCGGCCTGGTCATGAACTTCGCCTGGCAGGATCCTCCGCTCGATAATGTCCGCCTCGCGCGGACGGCGCCCGCGAACGGCCTGCAGGCGCTCTGCCGCGCCCAGGGCGTCTCCACCATCGACCTCTTGAGGCTCGACGCCCCTCCGGACGCCCAGGCCCTCGCCGCCTCGATCGCCGGCATGGCTGGCCGCATCCGCGCCGCCTGCGTCACCTTCACCGGAAAGGCGGACGACCACCTGGGCCTGCTGGCCGCCTTCGCCCGGGCCGGCATGGTGCTCTGCGAGAAGGCCTCGCGGCCCGTGGACGACCCCGGGCCGTGGTTGCGCGAGGGCCTGTCGCAGCGGGGCGCCGTCACCGCCTGGTTCGTCGCCCGCTCCCAGCTGCAGCGCCAGGCCACGCCGCCGGCGCGCGCGGCGGCGAAGCTCCGGGCTCTCGCCCGCAATCCCGCTTCGGCCAAGGGCTGGATCTACGCCCGCCTCGATGAGCGCGCCCAGCGCCGCGATCCGCCGGACCGCCGCTTCGAGTTCGAGACGCTCTACGCCGAGAACCCCGATCCTTGGGACTATCTGACCAGCGGCTACGAGGAGCGGAAATACCGCCGCACGCTCGAGGCCGCCCTGCGCCTTCGTCCCCACGCCCGCTCGGCGCTGGAGATCGGCTGCAGCATCGGCGTCTTCACCCGCGTCCTCGCTCGCACCTATCCGCAGGTGGTGGCCAGCGACATCGCGGCGGAGGCCCTGGCCCGCGCCCGCCGCCACGTCGGCCGCGCCGGCAGGGTGCGCTACGTGCGCGGCGACATCGGCGCCCTGGACCTCGGCGCCGCCTTCGACCTGATCTTCTGCGCCGAGATGCTCTACTACGTGGACGACAAGGCGGCCCCCGCGGCGGTGGACAGCCTCAAGCGAGCCCTCGCGCCTGGGGGGCTGCTGTTCACGGTGTTCCCGTGCATGCCGCACGCCGGCGAACACGATCCCGGCCCGCGCTGGAAGCAGAGGTTGGTGCAGCGCGGACTGCGGACACACTGGGAGGAAACGATCCGAGATGGTCGGCGGAGGTATGTGATCCAGGCTTACGCCCATGGCGATGAGTCATCTGACTCCGATATCCAGCCTCGCTAAGTTGGCGCTGGCCGTGCTGCTTCCCTGGCTGTGGCGCTTCCGCTAGTCGGGAGCGCTGTTGAGTACGACCGGAGGGCATGGTGCGCTGGGTTATTGTCGCGCATCCAGATGACGAGGTGATCTTCGCGGGGGGAGCCATCCTCAGCCACCGCGAGGAACCGTGGACGGTGGTCATCGCCACCCATGATCAAGACTCCGCTCGCGCGGCGGAATCTCTCGTGGCTCGAGACCAGTTTCGCGCCTTGGGTGTACGGGTCGACTATCGCTTTCTGGGCTTCGCCGACGACCCTTACCGGTCCGACGGGGGCATTGATCGGGCGAGCTTGGCGGGGCAGCTTGAACGTCTCGGCGTCCAGGCGAGGGATCGGGTCTACACCCACGGCTCTCCCGGCGAATATGGGCACAATGGCCATAAGAGTATCCATGCTGGGGTCGCGGGGTCGCTGGCGGATACCGCTGAGGTGACGGCATTTTCCGGCGCCGGCGAAGTTGTTGAGCGTATCATCGACTCCTCCCTGCTGGCGGAGAAGGCGCGGGTTTTCAATGCCGCCTACCCTTCGCAGGTCGGCGTCTGGAAGGGTCTCGCGAGGACCATGATCGCGGTCACCAGCGAGGAAACCCATCACGCCCTTTCCGTTCTCGACCCAGCTGCCGCAGAAACGGCGAACCCTCTGCGGCGCCTCGATCCCGTCCCCCGTGGCTCGCCCGACCTGGGCGCCCTCGCGCTGGAGGTGAACACTCAAATCGCCGGCCTGCCCCGCACAAAGGGCGATGCATTGGTCATCGGGGTCGGCCCCGGAGTCGATCTGGACTTCCTGCGATCGAGATACGCGGGCCGGATCGATCTTCTGCCCCCATTCGAATCCCCACCGCCAGCAGGAGCGCGAGTGGAAGCGATCCCGGTGGATTTCGCCCGATGGCAGCCCAATGGTCGAACCTACGACCTGCTTGTCTGTGTGGGAGTGCTCCCCCGCCGGCAGGATTTCGCCACCGTGTTCGAGCTCGCCGGGAGGGTGCTGCGGGCCGGAGGCCAACTGATCCTTTCACACGAGCTGCTGATACAGGGACACCCCGACTACGGTCGGGCATATTTCATGACAGATGTTCCCTACTACCGGGGCACCACGCAGGCAGTCGTCGAACTCTCTCGACGTAATGGGATGAAAATCAGGGTTCTGAAGGAATTGGTTGCCGGTAAACGCTTGGGACAACCGATCATCCACCAGCTCGTACGCCTCGAGCGACGCTAGGATGAAGCTGTTCCAATACTGGGATCAACCGGCACCGCCTGACGAGGTGGCCCTGTGGATCGAGGGCTTCCGCTCCCGCAATCCGGAGCTCAGCCATCAGCTCTTCCACCGCGACGAGGCAAGCTTGTTCATCCGAAAGCACTTCGGCGAACGCGAGCAGCGCGCCTTCGACGCCTGCGCGGTACCATCGATGCAATCAGACTACTTCCGCTATTGCGTGCTGGAACGGTCCGGTGGCGTCTATGCGGACGCCGATTACCAATCCGGCGAGCCCCTGGCGCAGTTGCTGGCGAAGGCCCCCCACGCGCTCTTGTTGGAATGGCGCGGCCAATGGGTCGGCGGGCTTATGATGTTCCGCGCGCCGGGTGACCCGTTCGTTCGGGCATGCCTTGAATTGACCACCCAAAACATCGAGGGCCGTTACTTTGACAACGCCTTCACGGCGACCGGACCTGGCGTGATAAATGCGCTTCGCCTTCTCCTCGACCCTTCGTCCGAGGCGGCGATCATGAAAGGACTGGATAATCCTTACGGGCGGACGTGGCGCTTTCCGGAGTTGGTCGCCAAGGCCCGGGCGACCGTCTCCCTCACCAAAGAACTCCGAGCGAGTTTTGATGCGATCACCGTCATGCACCACCTTCAGGTCGAGCGGTGGATCGGCACCGAGCAGCCGGCGTACAAGAAAACACCACGGCATTGGCTGCATTGGGAAGGACAGGTTTATCGTTAGTGGATGACGGGATCATCTAACATTCTGCCCATAAGTCAAAATTGAACGTTAGGTTTGTACTACTGGTAACGTTTGAAGTTGAGATATTTGATCCAGTACCTGTTCCGCTGTAGGCCATACCGAATTGGCTCCCTCCTGCGTAAAAAGCTGATAGCCCGCCGGAGAGAGACTTAAAGCCGCCGACATTGCTGACGACTCCCTGGCCATCCCAAATCCCGCTGAGCGAAAGAGCACCCGGCGTCGATATCTGCAGATTTCCGGAAGCCGTCCCTAGCGTCGGTGTGGCAGATATCAAAGCGATAACATGACACTCATACCCGGCAGCCTGGCTACCATAGCGGTGCCAGTGACCGGCTCGCGTACTGTAACTCCACGAGCTCGTTCCTGGTGTCACCCAGGACAATGTGGGCGTCCATGTGCCCGACTGGACTGAGCCGATCTCCTGCGTCACGCCTCCGATTTGGCTGAACAGGCCACTTGGGGTCGCCCACACATCTCCGTTGCTCGGGCTGGTGGGCGGAGCTCCCGGAACCAAGTTGAGACCAGCGCCCAGGTTGGAAGACGGCGCCGCAAGGATCTCAGCTGAATGTGTTTGGACGCCGCTGATAGTGCAAGCCGCGTTGGCCAGGCACAGCGTCGCCCCCGAGTTGCCGGTGTTGACCGTCGCCGCCGTTCCCAGCCCCAGGTTCGTCCGCGCAATGGTCTGGTTGCCAACGTCAGACAGGTTGTTGGCCGGCTTCAGGTAGGCGGCCCCGATGGCCGCCTGCATCTGGGCGGTGAAGGTGGCCCAGCTCATCGCCTCCAGGGGGCCGCCGGAAGCATAGGGCCAGACCAGGAGCAGGTCCGGGCTCGCGAGGCTGGAGGCGGTCACCAGGTTCGGCGGGGTCAGGCTCGCGGCCTGCGCGGCCTGGGCGATGGCCAGGGAAAGGGCGAGCGGGGCGAGCGGGGCGAGGCGGTGTCTGGGCATGCGCGCAGTGTGGGGGCGCCGCACCGCGGCTTAGCTTGCGCCTAAGGCCTCTGGCAGGTGAGCGCGCCGGGGGCCCGGCAAACCCATTGTCGGAAGGGCGGCGCCCACCTAGACCGTAACCTTGGCGTTCCTGTCCCGGATTTCGCGTGACCATCTTCCGATTGAACTTCGAGCACGCCCTTGACGGCGACACGGCGGTTCAGACCATCACGCTCGACGCGGACCCCCAGCCCACCGATTTCCCGGTCCCGCTGAGGATCGTCACCGAGTTTCCCGGACGCCGCGCGCCGCCCCCCACCGTGCTGGACGGGCCGCTGTTCAGCACCCTGATGATCGCCATGCGACGGGGAGGAACGGTGCTGGAGATCGACGGCCCGGTCTCGGCGGCGGCCATGCGCAACGTTCAGGCCTTCCAGGAAGCCTTCGCCTCCATGCTCCCCGGCCAGCTCGGCCTTGTGGAGATCGCGCCGAAGGAGGTTGTCGAGCGGCCTCTCGTCCGCGGTCCCTCCGCGGTGGCGGCCTTCTCCGGCGGCCTGGATTCCATGTTCACCCTGGTCCGCCACGCCAAGGGGCTGCTCGGCCACGGCTCCTATCCGGTCACCCACGCCCTGATGGTCCATGGCCTGGACCTGCGGCTCCCCCATCGGCGCATGTTCGGTGGGCTCCGCAGGCGCGTCGAGCCGCTGATGGACGAGCTGGGCGTCGAGCTGATCGCCGCGCGCTCGAACGTCAGGAACCCCCTCGCCGACGCGCCCAAGGTCCAGGTGCAGCCCTACGCCTACAGCCAGGCGGCGCAGATCGCCGGCATGCTGCACGTCCTCGCCGAAGATCGATTCGCCTACGGGCTGATCGGGGCCAGCGAGCCCTATCGCAAGCTGCTCATGCCCTGGGGAACCAACCCCGCCACCGACCACCTCCTCTCCAACGACCGGCTCGGCATGGTCCACGATGGCGCAGCCTTCACCCGATGCGAGAAGGCCGCCCTGGTGGCGCAGCACCCGACGGCGCTCAGGAGCCTTCGGGTGTGCCTGCGGCAGGTGGCGGGAAACTGTGGGCATTGCGAGAAATGCGTCCGAACCCGGCTGAACCTGATGGCCGTCGGCGCCCACGATCCGCCCTGCTTCGACCAGCCGTTCCATCTCGACATGATCGACGCGATCGAGCTCTGGCACCCGGCGATCCTGGGCGAGGCCCGGGCCACGGTGGCCTTCTGCGAAGCCGCCGGCCTGTCCGCGCCATGGCTCGACCGGCTCAGGGCCCGGGCCGCCACCCTTTCCGCCGAGAACCCGTCGGCCGGCTAGACGCGGCTGCGGGCGCCCCAGGCGCATTGACCGCCGCCCCTGCTGTGGGAAGCTGGCCCGGTGAAGCTCTACCAATACTGGGATACCGGCGAACCGCCGCCCGAAGTCGCCGGATGGATCGACGGCTTCCGCTCGATGAACCCCGACATGCAGCACCGGCTGTTCGATCGCGGTCGGGCGAGCTGGTTCATCGGCAAGCACGTCGGCGCTCGCGAACGGCGGGCCTTCGACGCCTGCGCGGTGCCGTCGATGCAGTCGGACGTGTTTCGGCTGTGCGCCGTCAAGCGCTCGGGGGGGCTCTATGTCGATGCCGACTTCCGCTGCCTGCAGCCCCTGGCGGGCCTTCTCAGCCAGGCTCCGCACGGCATGATCGCCTCGTGGGACGGCGAGCTCGTCCACAACTTCATGCTGATCCGCCCGCCGGCGGATCCCTTCATCGAGGCCTGCCTGCGCCTCTGCGTCCTCAACATCGAAGCCGGCGACATCCCGAGCGCCTACACGGCCACCGGGCCCGGCGTGCTGAACGCGCTCCAGGCCGTGATCCGCCCCAAGCGCGCGGACGCCCTTCTGGCCAAGATGGACAATCCGCTCCAGCGCGACTGGCTGTTCGCCGAGGTGGTCGAGCGCGCGAGGCGCGAATTCACGGTCACCGACACGCTCAGGCGCTCCTTCGGCGCCATCACCGCCGTGCCCAAGTCCACCCTTCGGCCCTGGGTCGCCAAGACCGAGCCGGCCTACAAGGAGACCGGCCGGCACTGGCTGAACTGGCGGGGCTCGATCTACGCCGACCCCGCGGCGACGGGGGCGAAGCCGGCGGGGCGATAGAGGATCCATCCTCTTCCAACACAGGCCGTTTAGAGCGGGGCTTGCCGAGGCTCCCCGTGAGGGGGAGCGGAGGCTACTCTGCCGCCCGCAGCTGCGGCTCGAGACCGACACACGCCTCCGCCAGGCCGCGGGCGAAGGCTTCGCCGGGGAGCCAGTCCTTGGGCAGGGCCTTCAGATATTCGTGCGCCTGAAGGATCCGCTCGGGGGTCAGAAGCGCCTCCACCTCGGCGATGTCGTCGTAGAACAGGGGGTAGTCCCTGCCCAGGTACCACTCGGGCCCGGGCAGTCGGTTGACCACCAGCGGGGTGTTACGGGCGATGCACTCCACCACCGTGTTGTTGGCCATGGCGCGCAGCAGCTCCAGGAACACCACGTTCCGGGAGAGCAGCCGCTCGTAGGCGTCGGCGTCCAGAGGCGCGATCTCGGTCACGGCGCCGACCTTGGGACGGTGGGCGAACGGACGCCGGAACCGCTCGCTCGCGCGGGGCGCCCAGGGGTCCGGCGAGGCCAGCCGCGCCTTCTCAAGCCACGCCGGGGCGGCCGTCTGGACGATGCCTTCGGGATTGCGCAGGTAGTAGCCGACCTGCACGAGCTTCTTCGCGGGATTGTTGTGGAAGGCCTCCGGCGACCAGGTGTGCGTCGGCGCCCCCGTCGGGTGGCGTAGCGCCAGGCAAGGGACGTCCCACAGCCTGCGCACCTGGGGGACCGCGTGCTCGGCGAGCACGACCAGCAGCTTCAGCTGTGGCAGGCTCTCCCGCCAGGCCGGCAGGTCGTCCAGCCGCTCCAACCCCATCACCAGCTTGCGGGGGGCCTTCACTGGATGGTGGCAGATGCCGATCCAAGACGTCCGGTGTGCCGGCCTGGACCCGTTCACGGGCAGGAAAAAGGTCCGCTCGACGCAGTCGTCGAGCAGGAGCGGCGCATCGTCCGACATCCAGGGCTGCAGCGACTGCATGACGTAGGGCCAGCCGCTGTGGTGTACGCCTTGCCCCACCACGCCAAAGCCGGTGGGGCGGAACATGGGCTGGGGCACTACTGCGGTTCTCCAGTCGCGACGGCAGACTCGCCGTCCTCTGTCCCGGTGATGTCGACGCTCATCGATTCCTCCGCCGACGCGCGACGCGCAGCTTCTGCTCAAGCCTGTGCGGCGTTGCCGGTTCCCGTC
>FTGU01000612.1_pt1 | contig 12102 bp, 10 predicted proteins | sample 1640781 | NCBI WGS metagenome assembly FTGU01 (sample SAMEA3914789, study PRJEB12502) | metagenome | biome: forest; material: soil | place: Canada | collected 2011-07-03 | depth 0.3 m | reverse complement strand
GTGCAGGAAGCCGACGTGGGCGCTGTCGAGCAGCGCCTCCAGGCCCTGCAGCCAGTTGGTCTTGATGATCCCGCGCGTCGGCTGGATGTGGTCGTCCGGCAGATGGGTGAATTCGTAGTCGGGGAAGCGCGGCGGGTTGTCCCTGTGCTTGCCGAGATAGACCCAGATGATGCCGCCGGCCTCGTGCACCGGGTGGGTGCGTACCGGGACGTTGGCGGCGAACCGCTCGCGCCGGTCGGCCGGTTCGGTGGGAGTGTCGACGCACTTGCCTTCGACGCTGAACTTCCAGCCGTGGAAAATGCAGCGAAGCCCGTTGCCCTCGTTGCGGGCCAGGGCCAGCGAGGCGCAGCGGTGCGGGCAGCCCTCGGCCATGAAGCCCACCCGGCCATCGGTGACGCGGAAGGCGACGAAGTTCTCGCCGAACAGCCGCACCCGCTCGGGCGCGCCGTCCACCTCGAGCTTCGCCGCGCGGCAGGCCGGCACCCAATATTCCCGGAGCATGTCGCCCATCGGCGTGTCCGGGCCGACGCGGGTCAGGAGCTCGTTCTGTTCGGGGGTGAGCATGGGGATAGGGTCCCTCTGGTGCGTTTCCTCGGACCGATATTGCTCCTGTCAACGCAGCCCGCCAAGGGATTGGCACCGAGCGACCAGCACGCGCGTCGGGTTTCTCACTTGAGCCGGCATCGTCATTCAATGCTTCGGGGTCGACTGATCCCCGGTGACATAGGGCGACGCCGGAGGGGGGGCCCAATGCGGGCGGGGGGATCGCGAGGCTGCCCGGCCGTGAGCGCCGAGGACCTCCGTTGAAATTGGAGCCAATTCAAAATCACCGATCAAGAGAGCGGTCGCCAAAAAGAAAGGAACGGCACCGGCATAGGTCCAAATGGGCACTCGGTTACCCGGCGTCTGTGCTGTTCGTACCGCTTTTTCAAGCGCCTGGCCGAAAGCGGTCTCCACTCTGTCAAGCTGCTCCGGATCACTTGGCTGCTTCATCAGTGGCTCGTGCCTCATCTTGTCAAAGAATTGCTCCAAGCCGAATAGTAATCGGCCCATCGCCTTGGCACTCTCGAGATGGCTAAACCACGCTATGAAGCCGGCCGACATGCCCAAAGTGTAAAGCGCAACAGCTATCCGGAGAGGCAAAGGGTCGAGTTCATCTTTGAGGAGTGAAATGACGGCGAGCAACCCCGCACCATTGATGGCGATAACCCCTCGTCGCACTTCGCCTTCAACGCTGAGGACCGCTTGTTCGTTAAAGGCGCGAAGCCGTCCCATCTTTTCAGCAATGCTCGCCTCTTTCGTTGCCATCAGGTCGGCGACGTTCGGCTTTCCAGTTTCGGGGGCCGGCGTTCCCTCTTCGATGCTCATCTTCTTCAGGTCTTCTTATCTCTCTCTTCCCGACAAGACTCGCGGAGCGCGACACGCAACTCCTCTTTAGTCAAGCGGCGCGACCGTGAGACGGTCGCTCATTGCGTGGCGGTCCAGCAGGCGCGCGATCAGGCCCGTGGCCTTGGCCTCTTCGACGAAGGACCTCAGGAAGGCGGCGCTGGCGGCCTTCTCCTTCTGGGTCCCGACCGCCTGCTGCACGGTCATGAACCTGCCCGGCAGGATCCGGGATCCAGCCAGACGGCCCTGGCTGGCCAGCAAGCCCTGGCGCAGCGCGGCCAGCGCATCCAGGTGCTCGGCCGCGAACGCCGCTTCAGCCTCGGCGGTCGAGGGCGAACGGACGAGGGTCGCCCTTTTCAGGTTTCGCTCCAGCCAAAGGTCGTAGGCGCTTCCCGCGGCGACCGAGATGCGCACGCCCGGCCGATCGACCTCGGAAATGTTCGCGAGCGAGGATTCCGCCCGCACGAGGTAGGTGGCCTCGATCTCCGCATAGGCTGCCGTGAAGGCGATCTTCTCGGCGCGGGCGGGCTCGGCGCCGAGCAGGCCGATGTCCCAGACGCCATCGCTCGCGGCGTCCGCGAGGTCCGCCGGCCGGGCGAAGGGCGCGAAGCGGATGGGAAGTCCGAGGCGGGAGGCGATCTCGCGGGCCAGGTCCGGCGCGACGCCGACCGGGTCGCCGTCCTCGTCCACGCCCGTGACGAGCAGGATGTTCCCCATGTTGATGGCGGCGCGCAGCACCCCGGTCGGCGCGAGCTCCTTGGCGATGGCATGAAGCGCGTCCGCCAAGCCTACTCCCTGAGCTGCTCACCGAGGGCCACGCCCAGCACCTTGTCCGAGGCGGACGGCGGCCAGCCGGCTTCGTCGGAGATGGGGTCGGAGCCCTCGACGATGGTGTTCTCCAGGACGCCCAGGCCCTCGCATTCGACGGTGACCACGTCGCCGGGCTGCACCGGACGGGAGTTGGCCGGCGTGCCGGAGAAGATCATGTCGCCGGGGACCAGGGTCATCATCCGGGCGAGGTCGGCCACCAGATAGGCCATGCCCCAGATCATGCCGGTGAGGCTGGATTCCTGGACCACCTTGCCGTTGACCCGCGTCCGCAGGACCTGGTCCCCCGGCGTCCAGTCCGTCACCAGGCGAGGGCCCACCGCCCCCAGGGTGTCGGCGCCCTTCACCCGCAGCATCGAGCCCCGGTCGGCGTCGCGGAAATCGTGCAGGGCGAAATCGTTGGCGAGGGTGTAGCCGGCGACATAATCCGCCGCCTCGGCGATGCGGATGTTCTTGCAGGTCCGGCCGATGACGATGGCGACCTCGCCTTCGTAGTTCAGGTACTTGCAGCCCAGCGGCCGCAACACCGATTCCTTGTTTCCGATCAGACAGCTGATCGGCTTCATGAAGTAGTTGGGCGCCGGCGGGCATTCGGCCTTCAGCTCGTCCAGCCGGTTCCGGTAGTTCAGGTGCGCGCAGAGGATCTTGGTCGGCTCGGCCGGTGCGCCGTCCAGGCGGAAGCGCGGGAGCTCACTCACGCCTTGGGCGCCTTCATCGGATAGCCGCGACCGGCGTAGTCGAAGCCGCCCAGCTCCAGCGCCTGCAGCGAAGCATCCTGGGGCGAGGCGTAGTAGGCGCGGATCTCCTGGATCAGGCCGGAGGGCCCGAACACATACCACTCGTCCCCGCGCAGGATGACGCCGGACTTGCGCTTGAAGTGGGTCCACTCGATCACCGCCCGCCGCGTCGGCGGATCTGTGATCACCTGGTCGACGGTCCAATGGGAGCCCAGCGTCTCCACCGCCGCCTTCCAGCGCTCGCCGATGGTCATGCCGCCCCGGAACGGCCCCTGGTACATGCCGGGCGGGAAGTAGTGCACGGCGTCCGGCTCGAAGTGGGCCGCAATGGCTTCCACAACCCCCGAGTTGCAGGCCTCGAAGTAGTCGCGGATGCGCCGCTCCATCGCCTCGGCGGTGAGCGCCTCTCCTCCCCGATCGGCGGCCACTCAGGCCTGCTCCGAACGGACCAGGACGCGCTCGGTCGCCTTGCCCGAGACCGGCGGCGGCGGCAGGCGCGACTCCCCGGCGTCCAGGACGAAGGTGTGCTCGAGGCTGTACCAGGGGCCGGTCACGTCGGGATCGGGCGCCGGCTCGTCCTCGTGCAGCACATAGTGGCCGATCAGGGAGCGGGTCGGGCCGAACTGGGCGTCGCTCTCCAGATGCGGGTCGTCGGCGCTGTAGACCTGCGACGCCTGGGTCTTGAAGCCCTCCTTGTAGATCAGCGAGTGCAGGTGCGCCGGCCGCATGCCGTGCCGGCCCTGGGCGAACAGCAGCTGCTCGGTGACGGTATTGGAGGGCACCGGATAGCCGGCGGGCTTGATGGAGCGATAGGCGAAGTCCCCGTTGGCGTCGGTCATGAACCGGCCGCGCAGGTTCCAGTCGGCCTGGGTGGGGTCCTGGTTCTCGTAGAGGCCCACTGTCGAGGCGTGCCAGACGTCCACGTTGGCGCCCACCACGGGGCGGCCCTGCCGGTCCTTCACATGGCCGGTGAAGTAGAGCGGCGTCCCGGGCGTCGGCGAGCGAACGATCGAGCCGCCGTTGGGGGTCATCGGCGCCCCCGCGCGCCAGAACGGCCCGAGCAGGTTGGCTGTGGTCTCCTCGCCGTTGTTGATCAGGCAGACCAGGGCCGACAATCCCAGGCTGCCGGCCATCAGCCGCACCTCGTTGTGGCTTTCGGTGGTCAGCTGGCCCAGGCGGGCGACGAGGCCGATCGCCTGGTCGAATTCGCGCTCGGTCAGCCGCACCTCCCGCGCGAAGGCGTGCAGGTGGGTGACCAGGGCCTGCAGGATCTCCTTCAGCCGGGGATCCTCGGTGCGGCGGGTCTCGTCGAGCACCGCCTGGGTGAGCTGCTGTTCGTTCTCGATGATCATGACTCAGCTTCTTCCTAAGCGGCCGCCTTGCGTCCCCAGAGTTCCTCGGACGCGATCCGCGCGCCCTCCACCAGGGCCTCGAACTTGGCCCACATGATCTGCGGATGCACGCGGCGGATGGCGTCGACCTGGGCGAAGCCGCAGTCGGCGCCGGCGATCACGTTCTCGCGGCCCACCAGCCTGGCGAAGCGGACGATGCGGTCGGCGACCAGCCGCGGATGCTCGACGGTGATGATGTGGTGGGTGATCACGCCCGGGATCAGGATCTTGCCGGGCGGCAGGCGTCCGTTCTCCCACACCCGCCACTCGTGCTCGTGGCGCGGATTGGCCGCCTCGATCGAATAGGCTCCGGCCCTCACCTGCAGAATGAAGCCGACCACCTCTTCCAGGGGCGCGTCCGAGACGTGCGCCAGGTGCCAGGAGCCGAAGCACAGGTGGTAGCGGACGCGGTCCTCGGGGATGCCGTCCAGCGCGTGGTTCAGGGCGTCGATGCGCAGCTGGGCCCATTCGCGGTACCGCTCCGGGCTGCGGCTCACCAGGGCGTCGTACATGTTGGCGAGGACGGCGTCGTCCACCTGCACCAGGAGGCCGGCCTTGTGGATCGCCTGGTATTCCTCGCGCAGGGCCTCGGCGATGGCGAAGACGTACTCGCGCTCGGAGCCGTAGTATTCGTTGATCCCGTCATAGGCGGTGGAGGCCGGCGCGACCGCGGTCATGAAGGCCTCGGTGACGTTCACGGGCTTCAGCGCGTCGGTCAGCGCATCCACCGCGACGGCGATGGAGTCATGGTCCACGTAGCGGATCGGTCCGACGCAGGCTTCCGTCGGCGAGCCGTTGGCGGCGCGGGGAAAGTCCTCGGCGAGGAACTCGGCGAAGCGGATCCGGTCGGAGCCCAGCCACTCGACGTCGCGGATCTGGTCGGGGCGGACCTCGAAGCCGGAGATGCGCTTCATGATATAGTTGGCCCAGCTCTCCTTGCCGAACTCGCCGTCGTTGATGATGTCGAGCCCGACGGCGGCCTGCTGGCGGACGACCTCGGCGATCGCCTGGCGCAGCTCGCGGTCGTAGGCCTGCCTGTCGGTGGGAGGCCCCTTCCGATAGCCCCCGAGATCGGTCAGCGCCTTGGGCCGGGGCAGGCTGCCCACGTGAGTGGTCAGGATCCGCTCCTCGCTGCGCTTCATCGGCTTCTCCCAGGTGTCCTCGAACTCGTCTCCAGCGCCGCCGGGGTGGCAGATCGCGCCCCGCCGAGCAATGCGACCCCGGATGCTGGTAGTCAGGGCGCCCGCATTGATCAAGGTCCCTGATGATCGCCCTCGCCCTTGGGCGCCGCTCTCGCTCCGGATGGTGACGCACGGAAACCTGCAGCTGCACTACTAGCATCGAACTGCTATGTTGCGCCCGGGGAGGACTGGCCGATGAACATCACAAGCGCGACGCAACGCGCCCAGTTGTCGGAGTTCCTGAAGAGCTGCCGGGGGCGGCTTTCGCCCCAGGCCATGGGTTTGCCGCCGGGCGGCCGGCGCCGCACGCCGGGCCTGCGCCGCGAGGACGTGGCCGCCTTGGCCGGGCTTTCGGCGACCTGGTACACCTGGCTCGAGCAGGGCCGCGACGTGCGCGCCTCCGACCGCGTGCTGGAGAGCCTGAGCCGCACCCTGCGCCTCTCCGCGGAGGAGCGGGACTACCTGTTCTCTCTGGCCCAGAACCGCCCCGCCCCGCTGCAGGCGGCGCGGATCGAGGAACTGCCGGACTCGGTCAGGCGCACCCTGGACGCCCTGAACGTGCCCGCCGAGGTGATCACCCCGCGTTGGGACGTGATCTACTGGAACGACATGGTGCGGCGCTGCTTCCGCGACTACGGGGCCATGGAGCCGGACCGGCGCAACCTGATCCGCATCCTGATGACCAGCCCCGAATATCAGGAGGATCCGGAGGAGTTCGCCTCCATGGCGCGGCGGATCACCGCCAAGCTCCGGGTCGACTACAGCCAGGCGGCCGGCGATCCCTCGTTCGACGCCCTGATCGAGGAGATGAGCGAGGCCTCGCCGACCTTCCGCGAGCTCTGGCGCAGCCCGGAGATCCGCACCCGCTCCGAAGGGGTGCACCTGCTGCGCCACCCCCAGCTCGGCGGCATCACCTTCGAGCACACCTCCTATGTGGTCGAGGGCGTCCCCAGCCTCAGGGTGGTCATCTTCGCCCCCCACGACGCCGAAAGCGCCCGCAAGATCGCCCAGATCTCCCGACAGGCCGAGGGGCCCAAGGCGGCCTGAGCCTGTCGGCTCGAACGCGGCGACGCTCTCGATCCCTCTGATCCGGGTCTGACGCAGGGTTGTGGCGCCGGGCCTTCCGCGTCACGCTCGAGCCTTGGCTACCGACGGTCGGGCGCCGGCCGGCATGGGGGAAGCATCGTGACCAGGATTTCCGTTCTCGCAGCCTCGACGGCCGCCCTCACCCTAGCCGGCGCGGCGGGGTCGGCTCTGGCTCAGCCGTCATCTCCCTCCCGCGCGCCCGCGATCGCCTGCGAGCAGCTGGCGCAGCGGGTCTTCCCGGACGCCAAGGTCACCCTGGCCGAGGCGAGGCCGGCGGGCGCCTTCGCCATTCCGGGCGGCGGCGGCTTCGGGCCGCCGAGCATGGCCCTGCCGGCCTTCTGCCGCGTCGCCGCCACCCTGGCGCCCACGCCGGACTCCGAGATCAAGATGGAGCTGTGGCTGCCGGCCAACTGGAACGGCAAGTTCCTGATGGTCGGCAACGGCGCCTGGAGCGGCGCGGTCTCCTATTCGGCCATGGCCGAGCCCCTGGCCCGCGGCTACGCCGTCGCCTCCACCGACACCGGCCACGAAGGCGGGCGCGGGACCTTCGGCTTCGGGCATCGCGAGAAGCTCATCGATTTCGCCTGGCGGGCCGTCCACGAGACCACGGTCAAGGGCAAGGCGCTGACCGCCGCCTACTACGGGGCCGGACCCCGCCTCTCCTACTGGGACGGATGCTCCTCGGGCGGCAAGCAGGGGCTGAAGGAAGTCCAGATGTTCCCGGCGGACTACGACGGCGTGATCGCAGGGGCCCCCGCCAACAACTGGATGCGGCTGCAGGTGCAGTCGATGGTCGCCAACCTGGTCAACAATCCCAGGGGCGCAAAGCCGATCCTCGGTCCCGCCCAGATCGCCCTCCTCCACCGTGGCGTGCTCGACCAGTGCGATGGGCTGGACGGGATCAAGGACGGCCAGATCGCCGATCCGCGCGCCTGCCGCTTCAAGCCCGCGGCCATGCTCTGCCACCCGGGGCAGGACGGCGGCGGTTGCCTCACCACCCAGCAGGTCGGGGTGGCCGAGACGCTCTACGGGCCCGTGCGCAATTCCAAGACCGGAGAGCTGATCTTCCCGGGCATGACCCCCGGCAGCGAAGAGCAGTGGCCGATCGTGATCTCGTCCCCTTGGACGGTGGGGATCGACAGCTTCGCCCTCGCCCACGGGGATCCGAAATGGGATCCTTACAGCTTCGACCCTGCGGCGGACCTGGCGCTGTCGGAGCAGACCGACGTCGGCATCACCGCGACCAATCCGGACATCTCGGCCTTCAAGGCGCGCGGCGGCAAGCTGATCCAGTACCACGGCTGGGCCGATGGCCTGATCCCGCCGGAGAACAGCATCAACTACTACGAGACCGTGGCAAGCCGGCAGGGCGGCTTGCCACGGACGCAGGACTTCTACCGGCTGTTCCTGGTCCCCGGGATGGGCCACTGCGGCGGCGCCTATGGCGTCGACTGGATCGGTGCGCTCGAGCAGTGGGTCGAGGGCGGCATGGCGCCGGAGGCCCTGATCGGCAAGCGGCTGGCGCCGGCGAGCTTCGGCCCGCCCGCGCCCGGCCCGGCCCCGGCAGTGGCTGACCTCGGCTCGCGCCCGATCTGCGCCTATCCGATGCAGGCGGCCTACAGGGGCTCGGGCGATCCCGGCGATCGCACGGCCTTCGCCTGCAAGCTCGGCCCGCGCGGCCCCCGGGCGGAAGACCTGCCCTAGCTCGCCGGCGCCCGCCGCGCGCCCCAGAGGCCAGCCATGGCCATCACCACGCCGCAGGCCAGGATCACCCAGGCCGGGGCCCAGAGCCGGAACACCGCCGGGCCCATCAGGGCGCCGGCCATGGTCGCCCCCGCCAGTATGGCGTAGCGCAGGCGGAAGACGGCGGTGACGTCGGCCAGCTCCATGCGCGTCTGGAAGAAGGGCATCATCTGCAGGAAGGCGATGGAGCCGCCCACGCCGAGCACGAAACCGCCGGCCGCCATGGCGATCGGAGCCAGCCCGCCCGGCGTGAACAGGGCCGCGGCGCCGATGCCGACCAGACCGACGCCCCTCAGCACGTAGCCGAGGAACAGGAAGCCCCAGCCGTCGCGGATCCGCCAAGTCACGGTCAGGAGGTTGGTCGCCCCGTCGCCCACCGCCGTCGCGCCCATCACCAGGGCCAGGGTCGGCAGGCCGCCGGCCGCCCCGCCCTGATGCAGCATCAGGGGCAGGCCCAGGCCAATGGCCAGGGCGCGCGTGCCATAGGAGACGGCGGTGATCGACAGCAGGGTGCGGGCCCCGGGCGTGGCCCGCGCGGCGCTCCAGCCCCGGGCGATCCGCTGCAGCAGGGTCGTCGCCGCCGGCGTCGGAGGCGTCCCACCGTCGAACCTGTGCCCGGCGGCGGCGATCGAGCCGGCCGAGGCAAGGAAGCTGGCGGAATTGGCGGAGAGCAGATGGATCGCCGGGGCGACGGACGCGATGGCCGCTCCGAGGGCCGAGCCGGCGATGATGGCCAGCCGCCCGGTCACATCGAACAGGCCGTTCAAGGCCCGCAGCCGGTGCGGATCGGGCATCAGGCGCGGGACCACCGCCTGCAACGCCGGATCGAACACCGCCTGGATCCCCGAGAGCGCCACGCCGGCCGCGATCAGCAGGGGCAGGGAGAGGCCGATGGTGAAGGCCGCGGCCACTACCGCCGCGGTGACGGCGGCGCGGATCAGGTCGGCCCAGATCATCACCTTGCGCGCGCTCATGCCGTCGATCAGCGCGCCCGCGCCCAGGGCGACGGCGAGCATGGCCGCGGACTGGGCGATCGGCAGCCAGGCGGCGTCCGCCCCGGCCATCCCGACGGCGAGCCAGATGGCGCCCAGGCGGTAGAGCTCGCTGCCCGCGTCGGACAGCGCCTGCCCCGCCCACAGGGTGAGGATGCTCCGGTCCTTCAGAAGCCCGATGTAGGGATGGGCCGCGACGCGTCCCAAGGCTGTCCGGGACATGATTCGCTCGCCCTCCGCAGACCCAGCATTGGCCCGGCGGCGGAGCGGTCAAGGAGAGACTTGGCGACCCGGGGCGTTCGCCTTGACGAGGATCCGGGCCATGCGGCCGGCGATGTCGGACTGCTCGACCGCCTTCTTGGCCTCGAGGTCGGTGGCGTAGAGCGCGGTGAGATAGGCCGCGTCGGCCGGGGTCAGGCCGTCGGGAGCCTCGCGGCCGGGGCATGGCGGCGTGGCGAACACGTCGAGCACGCTCGGCAGGGCCTCGCAGCCGGCCAGCGAGCGCGGCTGCGACAACGCCAGCATGACCATGTCGTCCGCGACCAGCCCCGCGTCCTTGCCGTTCAGCGCCTTGCTGTCGGCGACGATGAACACATTGGCGAACTCGCTCTGCAGGCAGGAGCTGCTGATGCGGCTGTTGGCGCAGCCGACAGGCGGCGCGTTGTCGGGGTCGTCGATCACCTTGGTGCGGTTCTGGATGGAGATCGGGACCTCGGAGAACACCAGCGGCCCCACTCCGAAGCCATTGCCCTGGCTGGCGGTGACGTACCAGGACTGGATCGGCCGGGTGACCGCCTTCAGCCGATCGTGCTCGTGCACGTGGTGGTAGCCCAGCAGGTACTCCCGCCGCTCGGCCACGCGGTCCATCACGCGCTGGGGCTGGTCGCTGAACACGATCTCGACGTTGGCCGTGCAGCGCGGGCGCGCCGCGGGCAGGCCAACTGCCCGGGCCACGCTCTCGATGCGCCGCTTGATCGTCGCCGCGTCGTCCGCGCTCGGCAGGCCGACCACCTCGACGCAGACCGGGTCGCGCCAGCGGCCGAACTGGCCGACCTCGGGGTTCGGCACGGCGGCGTGGCTCTCGACGAAGCTGTGGGCCTGTTTCTCGACCACCTTCGGCTTGGCCGGCGCCTGCACCGTCACCGGCGCGACGGTGGTCGGGGCGGCGGCGGACTGGGCCATGCCGGCGCCGGCGGCCATGCAGGTCAGCCCCGCCACGCCGCCTGACAGCAGGAAACTCGCAACGCGCCGCATGCCGACCCCTTCGGTTCGGCCGAACCGTGCCCGCACGGCTCGCAGGTCGCAAGCCGCGTTCCGGCGCAAGGGACTTTGCCCCGCGCGCGGAATCCCGCACGGTGGCGCGCCGCGCCATCAAGAGCGGGGCAAGGCGGGGGACGTTCATGCGGGTGTGGGTCGGATTGGCCGCGTCGGTGGCGGCGGCGGCAGGCGCGGTCTTGGCCCTCGCCGGGAGGGGCCTGGCTCAGGCGCCGCCGGCGCCCGACGGCGCGGCGGTCTTCGCCCAGCATTGCGCCGGATGCCACGAGCACGCGACCGGCCACACGCCGACGCACGAGGCGCTCACCCGGCGCGGCTCGACCAATGTGATGATGGTGCTGACCGCCGGGGCCATGAAGCCGATGACGGCCGGCATGTCCTCGGCGGAAGTCGCGGCGGTCGCCGGCTACCTCGCCGCCCAGGGCGCCGCCAGGACCGAGCCGCTCGTCGCCAGCCCCTGCACGGGCCCCCGGGCGCCCCTCGAGTTGGGCGGACCCGCCTGGAACGGCTGGGGCCGCGACCCCGACAACAGCCGCTTCCAGCCCTCCCCTGGCCTGTCCACAGCCGAGGTCCCGCGGCTCAAGCTGAAGTGGGCCTTCGCCTATCCGGGCATGATGGCCTGGGGACAGCCGACCGTCGTCGGCGGGCGCGTCTTCGTCTCCTCGAGCAACGGCGAGGTCTATGCCCTCGACGCCAGGACCGGCTGCACCCTGTGGACCTTCAACGCCACCGCGCCGGTGCGCACCGCCCTCACCATCGGCAACGGCGCGGCCGGGCCGGTCGCCTATTTCGGCGACATGAGCGGCGGCGTCTATGCGGTGGACGCCGGCAGCGGCCGGCAGCTCTGGCGGATCAAGGCGGACGAGCATCCGGCGACAAGGATCACCGGCTCCCCGGTGCTGGACGGCGGGCGACTCTATGTGCCGGTCTCCTCGGTCGAGGAAGGCTCGGCCAGCCAGCCGTCCTATGCCTGCTGCACCTTCCGCGGCAGCGTCGAGGCGCTGGACGCGGCCACCGGCAAGCTGATCTGGAAGACCTACACCATCCCGAAAGCGGCGCCCTATCACCGGCCCGGGGACGCCCGCAGCCTGTTCGGCCCGGCCGGCGGATCGGTGTGGAACGCGCCCACCATCGATCACAGACGCGGCGTGCTCTACGTCGGCGACGGCAACGACTACACCGACGTCGACGCCCCCAACACCGACTCCGTCCTGGCCCTGGACCTGGCCACCGGCAAGATCCGCTGGGCGCGGCAGATGCTGAAGCTGGACCACTGGTCGGCGGGCTGCACCATGGGCGGCCCCTGCCCCAAGGACGCCGGCCCCGACTTCGACCTCTCCGCCTCGGTGATCCTGGTCCACACCAGGGCCGGCAAGGACGTGCTGGTCGCCTCCAGCAAGGGCGGCGAGGTGTTCGGCCTGGACCCCGACGCACGCGGCAAGCGGCTGTGGCGCGCGAAGTTCGGGACCGGCGGCATCTTCGG
>FTGU01000512.1_pt1 | contig 12211 bp, 11 predicted proteins | sample 1640781 | NCBI WGS metagenome assembly FTGU01 (sample SAMEA3914789, study PRJEB12502) | metagenome | biome: forest; material: soil | place: Canada | collected 2011-07-03 | depth 0.3 m | reverse complement strand
TCGGCTTCCAGCTGGCCAGCATGACCTCGCTGCGCATGACCCTGCGCAACCCCGACTTCACCACCTCCCAGCGGATCGCCGAGGTGATCAACGCCCGCTACCCGGGCGCGGCCACCGCCGAGAACCCGACCATCGTCACCCTGCGCGCACCGGCGGGTCGCGACATGGTCGGCTTCGTCACCGAGGTCGAGCAGTACGACGTCCAGCCGGACGCCCCGGCCAAGGTGGTGATCGACGAGGTCTCGGGCGTCATCGTCATGGGCGACAACGTGCGGATCTCCACCGTGGCCATCGCCCAGGGCAACCTCACCATCTCGGTGCAGGAGACGCCCCAGGTCAGCCAGCCCGCGCCGTTCAGCCAGGGGAAGACCACCACCGTCAGCCAGTCCGCCATCTCGGTGACCGAGGAGAAGGGCCATGGCCTGGTGATGGTGCAGTCCGGCGCCTCGCTGTCGTCCCTGGTGGCCGGTCTGAACGCCCTCGGGGTCACACCGCGCGACATGATCTCCATCCTGCAGACCATCAAGGCGGCCGGCGCCCTGCAGGCCGAAATCCAGGTGCTGTGATGAGCGTCTCCGCCCTCTCCTTCGCCCAGGTCCAGGGGCTCAAGCCGGCGACCGCCCTGCCGGCCGCGAGTTCCGAGCAGATCGGCCGGATCCGCCGCACCTCGCACGAGTTCGAGGCCCAGCTGATGGGTCAGATGCTGCAGCCGATGTTCGACGGCCTCTCGTCCGACGGCGAGTTCGACGGCGGCCAGGCCGAGGGGACCTGGCGCGGCTTCATGGTCGACGCCATGGGCAAGCAGATGGCCCGAGCCGGCGGCCTGGGCATCGCCGCCTCGGTGGAGCGCGAGATGCTGAAGATGCAGGGCCTCAGCGAGCCGGTGGCGTCATGAGCGACGACAACGTCCAGCAGCTGATCGCGCTGACCGAGCAGCTCACCGAGCGGATGCGCCAGGATGCCGAGGCGTTCGAAGCTCGCAGGCCGTTCGAGGCGGCCGGCCGGATCGAGGAGACCCAGCGGCTCGCCAACCTCTACCGGCGCGAGTCCGACCGGGTGCGCCAGAATCCCGCGCTGATCGCCGGCGGCTCGCCTGGCCTGCGCCAGCGCCTGGCGCGGGCGAGCGAGGGCTTCGAGGCGACGCTCGCCCGCCATGGCCGGGCGGTGTTCGCCCTCAAGACGGTGACCGAAGGGGTGGTCCAGGCCATCGCCGAGGAGGTCGCCCGCACCCGCGCAGCCACCGCCGGCTACGGCCCCGGCGCCCGCATGGCCACCCGCGATACCGCGGTGGCGATCGCGCTGAACCGAAGAGCCTAGCCTTCAGCCTTGGTGGCGGCTGCGGTCGCGATCGGCGCGGGGGCCGCGGCTGCGGGCGACGGCTTCAGGGCCGGGGACGTCGCGGTCGTCGGCGCTTTGGCGGCCGGGGCCACCGCCTTCGCCGCGGAGGGAGCCGTCGGAGCCGGCGCCGAGGCGGGCTCGGAGACCGGGCCGGCGGGCCCGCCCTGGCCCAGCGGCTTGAGGGTGGTCACCGCACTGGCCAGGATCAGGCTGGCCTGATCGCCGACGTCGGCGGGGATCGGCGCGGCCTGGTCCGAAGGACCGGCCTGACGGCCCTCGGACGAGCGGGCCACGAAGGTCCCATGGCCGGTGAGCTTGTAGAAGACGTGGGCGCCGACCTGGGCGACCTTCACCAGGCCCGAGCCCCAGATGGAGCCGAGGTGCGCCACGTGGAAGTTGGTGGCGTCGCCGACCTCTTCCATGACGAAGCCGTCCAGCGCCCGCTCGGCGATGACGTGGGCGCGGCGCCAGGCGGCCTGCTCGCGGCCCTGACGCATGGCGCCGTCGCAGGCGAAGCTGAACTGGCAGGCATGCTCGGCGGCGCCCTGGAAGACGACGCCGCAGACGCTCTTGGGGAAGCCGGCTCGCCGGACGCGATTCAGCACCACCTGGGCGACGGCGGCCTGGCCGCGTTCGCCCTCGCCGCGGGCTTCGTAATAGACGGCGTCGGTCAGGCAATCGAGCGCGCCCTGGCCATGGGCGACGGCGGCGGTCACCGGCGGCGCCGGATGGATCACCGGGGTCACCAGGGCGGCGCGGGTCGGCGTCAGCGCAGGCTTGGCGGCGACGGGGGCCAGGGTCTGCGGGGAGGCGTCGGCCAGGCGGGGAGCCGGGCCGGCCAGGTTCGCGGTCTTCGCCGCGCCTCCGGCGAGGTAGGCGACCGCCAGAACCACGCTCAGACCGGCTCCGGCCAAAACCGCGCCGCTGAGCGCACGCGTGTTTACGCGCGTCGCCGCGAAATCAATCGACAATGCATTCGTCCTATTCGGCGAGGGCGATGCGCCCCCCGACTTCGACGCCCAGGGAACCGACTCTCTCAAGTCCCGTGGAACGGAGCTGGGCCAATAAACGAGTTGGCCGAGCCACTGTAGACCCACCCAATCTGGCGGAAATGTGTTCGATTCGCAACAGCTTTTGCAGTGCAGCATTCACAAACCTCGGCCTTACTCGGCAAAGGCGCTCGAGGGCCGCGTTCGACTCTGCGTTACTTGCGGCTCTAAACGGCGGGATTCACGGGTGTTTTCCAGGACCGTCGGGAGGCTGCCGAAACCGCTTGCTGCGGCTGCTCAAGGCGTGGCGGACCGCCGCCGCGCCACGAGGTCGCGGACCCCCGGGGTGGTCGCCGCGATCGGGGCCGCGGGGAAGATCGGCTTGGCGGGGAAGGCGTCCCGATCGGGCTCTTCTGACCCTGCCACCGCCCAGCTTCCCGCGGTTGGCCCGTGCTTGACGGGCCGCCCCCGGCCGCCGCACTTACCGCCAGCAACAGAGGGAGCGCGCCATGGCGGATATCCGCTTCGACGGCAAGGTCGCCATCGTGACCGGAGCGGGCGGGGGCCTGGGCCGCCAGCACGCCCTGGAGCTGGCCCGCCGCGGCGCCAGGGTGGTGGTCAACGACCTGGGCGCGGCGCTCGATGGCTCGGGCGGATCCTCGGCGGCGGCCGACCAGGTGGTGGCCGAGATCAAGGCGGCCGGCGGCGAGGCGATTGCGGACGGGGGCTCGGTCTCCGACGACGCGGGCGCGGCCAACCTGGTCAGGCGGGCGGTCGACAGCTTCGGCCGGTTGGACATCCTGATCGCCAACGCCGGCATCCTGCGCGACAAGTCCTTTGGCAAGATGGCCCTCGCCGACTTCGAGGCGGTGCTGCAGGTGCACCTGATGGGCACGGTCAAGCCGCTCCTCGCCGCCTGGCCGATCATGCGCGAGCAGAAGTACGGGCGGGTGGTGGTGACCACCTCGTCGACCGGCCTCTACGGCAACTTCGGCCAGGCCAACTACGGCGCCGCCAAGCTGTCGCTGGTCGGGCTGATGAACACCCTGCGCATCGAGGGGGAGCGCGACAATATCCGCGTCAACGCCATCTCGCCGGTGGCCGCCACCCGGATGACCGAGAACGTCCTGCCGCCGCCGATCGCCGAGCGGCTGAAGCCCGAGTACGTGACCCCCGGCGTGGTCTATCTGGCCTCGGAGGAGGCTCCCAACGGGGTGATCCTCACCGCCGCCGCCGGCGCCTTCGCCCTGGCCAAGATCTATGAAACCGAGGGCGTCTACCTGGGCGACCAGCTTTCGGCGGAGGCCGTGCGCGACAACTGGGCGAAGATCACCGATCCCGCCGGCGAGCAGTCCTATACCGGCGGCCAGGAGCAGACCCAGAAGTTCCTGCGCCGGGTCATGGGGCAATAAGCCGGCTCATCAGGCCGGCCAGCACGGCGACCGCCCGCTCCGACTCGGCGCGGTCGACCACCTCCCGATCGTCGCCGTAGCCCTTCATCTCGCCGCCGACGAGCGACTGCACCACGATGCCGTCGCGGCGGGGGACCATGCTGATGCGATTGTAGTAGAGGCCGTAGTTGATTTCCGGCTGCGGGATCAGCCAGCCGATCTGGCCTCTCACCGGAACGATGCTTTCGTCCTTCCAGAGGGCGCGGGCGCCGTAGCCCGGGCAGTTGATCACCACCTTCTCGTCCAGCTCCCCGAGCTCGGCGGGGGCGTGGAACTCCCGCCGCTGGATCCTGCCGCCGGCCAGCAGGAAGTCCGTCATCAGCGTGTGCCCGTAGTCGGCGATGTTGAACATCAGGTTGGAGCCGCGGGAGATGCGGGTCCCCGTGAACGGGGAGGCCTCCGGCGGGAAGTTCTCGTCCGCCCCCAGCAGGTCGGCGATACGCTCGCTGTAATTGGCGAAGGGCAGGGCCGGCGGCCCGGGAGGCGGCGCAGGGGCCGGCGAGCCGGACGGCGCCAGGTCACGGACGTCGTAGGCATCGACGAACTCCACCGGGCTTCCGGGCAGGCCGAGGTAGGCGCGGTAGGCCTTGAACGAGGTTCGGGCCATCTGCTCCCAGAGTTCCGGGAACCCGGGAGCCGCGTCGCTGGTCAGGGCGATGCGGGAGGAGGGCGTGAACATGCCGGTGGCGCGGGAGGACCGTGTCTGCGGCAGCAGGTCCCTGGCGTAGATGGTGACCTCCGCTCCGGCGCGCTGGGCCGTAAGGGCCGAGGTGAGGCCGAGCGCTCCGCATCCGATCACCGCCACGCGCCGTGGGCTGGACGCCATGGCCTGGCGCACCGCCACCTCCGCCGATCCCCACGACAGCGACCAGCCGCTGCCGCCGTGGCCATAGTTGTGCACGATCAGGGCGTCGCCGATCCGCTCGGAGTCCAGCCGCGGTCCCGCCGCGCGGAACGGGCGAAGGCAGACGGTGAGGTCGAACAGCCGGTCCGGCCGCGCCCGAAGCGGCGCCAGTCGCAGCCGCCCCGTCCCGATCCTCGCGGAGACCGGGGAGGCCGGAAGCGCGGCGCAGCCCCCCAGGCCGGCCAGCCCGACGCCGGCAAGTCCGCCACCCAGCATCGATCGCCGATGCAGGCTCATTCCACCCCCACGCCCGGTTCGCGGCGATTGAAGCACGGAATCGCCCGGCTCGCCCACCGCGCCTGCAGCGGGGTCCAGGGAAAGGCGGCCGGACCAGGTCCGGGGAGGAGCGGGCTCCCGGCCGCCTCCCTGCGCTCGGGAAGGACGCAGGCCCCCGACTGGCGCGAGGGCCTCCGAGAGGCTAGGCCGGGCAGCTGTCGGCCAGCTTACCGGCCGGGTCAGCCAAAGCGATGGAGCCAGCGATGAAGATGCGCCGATTGGGGGCCGAGGGGCCCGAGGTATCCGCCATCGGGCTCGGCTGCATGGGCATGAGCGAGGTCTACGGCGCCGCCGACGAGGGGGAGGCGATCGCCACCATCCACGCCGCCTTGGACGCCGGCGTGACCTTGATCGACACCGGCGACTTCTACGCCATGGGAGCCAACGAGATGCTGGTCGGCCGCGCCTTGAAGGGCCGGCGCGACAAGGCCTTCGTGCAGGTGAAGTTCGGCGCCCAGCGCGATCCTTCCGGCGCCTGGATCGGCTATGACGCCCGCCCGAGCGCGGTGAAGACCGCCCTGGCCTACACCCTCAAGCGGCTGGGGACCGACCACATCGACCTCTACCAGCCCGCCCGGCGCGATCCGAACGTGCCGCTGGAGGACACGCTCGGCGCCATCGCCGAGATGATCCAGGCCGGCTACGTCCGCCATCTGGGTCTCTCCGAAGTGGCGCCGGAGACCATCCTGGCGGCCGACAAGGTCCATCACGTCACGGCCCTGCAGTACGAGTATTCGGTCATCGAGCGGGGCGCAGAGAGCCGCCAGCTGCCGGCGCTGCGCCAGATTGGGGCCGGCATGACCGCCTATGGCGTGCTGTCGCGCGGCCTGCTGACCTCGTCGGTGCGTCCGGGGACGGCAGGGGACATGCGGGGGCACATGCCGAGGTTCCAGCCCGAGAACCTCGCCCGCAACCAGCCGCTTGTGGACGCCTTCGCCGCGGTCGCCCGGGACAAGGGCTGCACCCCGGTGCAGCTTGCCGCCGCCTGGGTGCTGTCGCGCGATCCACACGTGATCCCCCTGATGGGCGCCCGCACCCGCGTCCAGCTGAACGACGCCCTGGGCGCGCTGGAGGTCGAGCTCGGCGCGGAGGACAACGCCCGCATCGACGCGGCCATCCCCGAAGGCTCCATCGCCGGCACGCGCTACGCCGAGGCCCAGATGCGGCAGGTCGACCTGTGAGTTGAGCGGCCGGCGACGACCGGGACCGCCAGGGTCTAGGCGCGCCGGTCGGTCATGCGCCAGATCTGGTCGATGGCCTCGAGGATGGCGATCTCGTCGTCGATCCCGGTGAAGGGCTGCGGCCCGCCGCCGAGGTGTTCGAGGAACACGCGAAGCTCGCGCAGCAGCGGGGCCTCAGTGGAAATCGGCCGGCGTTCCGGCTCGAGGTCGGGCCGGGCGATCGTCAGATGGTCGTCCAGCGGATCGGCGAGCTCGACGGCGCCCAGGGCGCAGCCGAGGGCCATGGTCCGGTGGTACCCCGGGGAATCGTAGGAGACGCTGATCGACACGCGCTGGCCCGCGCTCGTCCCGAGCAGGGCCATGGCCCCCCGGCCCGAGGGGGCCAGCGGATGAGGCACGGCCCAGACCGGCCTGGGAACCTCGCCCAGGACATGCAAGGCGATCGACAGGTCGTGCGGGGCCAGCACCCATAGCGGGCTGGTTTCCCGCTTCGGACCGCCCCATTGGATCCGTTCGAGAGTCAGGCCGACCGCCGGGCCGAGCTCGCCAGAGCGCGCGATCTGGGCCATCGCCTCGATGCCCGGATGGTAGCGCCACTTGTGCATCACGAAGACCAGGCCGCGGGCGGCGGAGGGGAGGGCCCGGACGCGCTCGACATCGACCCCGAGCGGCTTCTCCACGAACATCGGCCGGCCCCGCGGCAACAGCGCCTCGACGATCTCCAGGTGGGTGGTTTCGGGCGTGGCGATCACATAGCCGTCGAGTTGCGGCAGGTCGGCGACCGAGCCCACCACCTCAGAGGCGCCCCTCGACCGGGCCACGGCCGCGGACTCCTCGGATTGGGCGACGGCCCAGACCTGCGCCCCCAGGGCGACGAGGTCGCGGACGATCAGCTGTCCCCAGCGCCCCGGACCGACAAGGCCGACCTTCGGCGGTTCAGCCATTCGCCGCCAGCAGGGCGTCGCGCAGGCGGATCCATTCGGCCGTCATCTCGGCCAGGCTCCCGGCCTCTGCGTCACGCTTCGACAGGATAGGCGCAGCGTCGATGGAGGACCATCCGAAGCCAAGGCCCGGATCGTTCCACGCGCAGGCCAGTTCGTCGGCCGTGTCCCAATAGGCCGAGACGCCGTAGAACAGCAGGGCGTCGCTGGCGAAGTAGAAGCCGTGCGCCACGCCGGGCGGAATCTTCACGGCGACGAACTGGTCCGCGTGCAGGTCCAGCTCGCACGCAGCGCCGTCCGTCGGAGAGTCCGGACGGATATCCTGCAAGGCCAGCCAGAACGGGCCCTCGACCGGGACCAGATAGTCCTCGTGCTTCCAGTGCGCGTGGACGCCGCGCAAGACGCCCGGCCGGCTGCGCAGCAGGTTCCATTGCACGGGCTGGACCTCGGGACTCCAGGAGGCGCGGAACACCTCCACCAGAGCGCCGCGGGTATCGGCATGGTCCTGCAGCGACAGGATCTCGACCCCCGACGGCAAGGCTTGGGCGCTCACGGACGCACGCGTTGTCCTGGTCTGCTGCTCCAATTCAGGCCCCCGCCTCATCGCTCAAAGCCGTACTCTGGGGACCCGGACCGATAAAGAGGAAAGCGTGATCCCAGCGGTGGATGCCGGCTTCTTCAGCCCGCCAGCACCCCGAGGAACCGGTCGAGCTTGGCGGCGACCTCGTCGAGGTCGATGGTCCAGGGAGACAGCCGCGGATTGGCCTGTTCGAAGCCCGGCGCGGGGCGCCCCCTGACCTGCCCGAAGCGCACGCCGGCCTGGGCGAACCAGAGCACCGTGCCGCGGACGAACCTCGGGCTGTCCGGCGCCATGAGCACGAAGGCGGGCGGAGGCTCGCGAATGAAGTGGAGATTGCGGAAGGCCGACCCGTAGGGCCCGGCGACGCATTCGGCGCCGGCGAAGGTCCGGAGGTTCTCGGCGAGGCTGTCCTCCTCGGGGCAGACGATGCGGAACCCGCGCGCCAGGAAGATCTCCCGGACCTCCGCCTCGTTGACCAGCCCGCGCTTGGAGATGTTCCGCCGCGACAGGAAAAGCCGCTCGCGCGGCCCCGTGGGCGCCATGGCCGCGACGCGGTCGTAGACCCGGTACTGGCTTTCGATCGGCTCCAGCCGATCCCGCGACGGCCAGGACGGCACGTAGAGCCTGCGGAACACCGAAACGCTCCGGGGATCGTGGAACAGCAGGCGGTGGCGCGGTACGCCGAGGGCCTCCAGCATGTCGATGTAGCGGGCGGGAATGTCGGCGTTCACCACCACGGGGACGTCCAGCCCGGCCAATTCGGCCAGGTGCAGGCGCGGCAGGAAGTTGTAGGTCCAGTCCCCGAAGTTCAGGTCGGTGGGGCCGGCCACGAGGAACGCCGGCGTATCGAAATATTCGACGGGCAGGCCCCCGTCGGCGAACTCCCCGGGGTCGAACTGCAGGCCGCCGTCCTGCCTCGTGGAATGGCACTTGGTGTTCCATTCGGGCAGCAGGGACTCGTCGATGACCTCGTTGGCGGCGGTCAGCGCGACGCCGCGATCCACCAGGGCGGCGGCGCCGAGGGAGAGGACGAAGGACGGCGAGGTGCGGGCCTCCACCGCGCCGGCGTCGGAACCATCGTCGGTCAGGCTGATGATCGGCTGGTGGCGGATGGTCCGGCCGCCCGGGTCGATCACCAGGTAGGAATCGGAGCCGTCCTGAAGCTCGGCGGGCGCCAGGGCGCACCTGAGGGCATCCTCCTTGCGCACCAGGGGGAAGCGCTGGCGCGGATCGAACAGCAGGCCGCGGGGGCTCAGCGTCCGCGCCATCATCGCCCGCATCACCGGCTCCGCCTCCGGGGCCGCGGCCGCCCACGCGGAGGCCAGCTCCGCGGCCTTGTCCGCCTGGCCCTGGGCCGCCAGGGCCCCCCGCAAGGCCAGCCAGGCTTCCATCAGCCGAGGCTGCTCGGCCACGACCGGGCCCATCCGCGCCTCCGCGGCGGCCGGATGGCCGCTTCGCAACAGCTCCATGGCCAGCTGCACCTTGCGGCGAGCGTGCGGCAGGATGCCGGCCTGGGCGTCGGCGGCGAGGCCTTCGCGGGCGCGATCCGCCAGCGGCTGCAACTCGGGAGCCGCCGCCTCGCCCGGCGGTCCGGCCATCTGCGCCGTCAGCTCGAATTCGCGAAGAAAGAGCCCGTGCCGGGCGAGCGCCGCGGCGATCCATGCGTCGGCGGGCGCGTCGGCGTGAGCGGCCTCCAAGAGCGCCGTGGCCTCGGCGAAGCGGCCCTGGCGAACCAGGATCCGCGCCAGGTGGACCCGGTACTTGGGCTCGTCGGGACTGAGCTCGACGGCCCGGCGAAGCGCCTGCTCCGCCTCGGGCCAGAAGCCCGCCCCGATCAACAGCAGGCCAGCGCGCGCCCGTAACGCCCCATCCTGCGGAAAAACGGCGATCGCCTCCTGGCACAACGCCCAGGCGGCGCGGGAGTCCTTGGCCACCAGCTGGGAGATCCGCTTGCGCACGGCGGGCGCGCCCAGGGCGCGCATCTCCGCCTGGGTGAGCACTGAGGGGTCGGGCAGGGAAGCGATCGTGACGTCCAACCCGCTAGGCCGCCGTCACCTTCAAGCGGGCGCCCGTGGCCAGGGCAGTGACAGTCACCGACGCGCCGGCCGGCAGGTCGCCGCCGCCTTCGAGCTCGGCCGCCCACTCCTTGCCTTCGACCAGCACCCGGCCACGGCCGGCCGTGAACGGCGCGGCGACCTTGCCGGTGTGGCCGACGATCCGATGGCCCGGGTCGTTGATGTCGGCGCCCTTTGGACGGAACGGCCGCGGCAGGTAGCGGCGGGCGACGAGGGTCGAGACGATGGTCAGGCCGGCGAAGATCCCCACCGTCTCGGGCAGGGTCAGGCCCAGGCCGGTGAGGCAGGCGGTCACCGCCGCCGAGGCGGAGGGCCAGAGCAGATAGCCTGAGCCGGTCGCCACTTCCGCCGCCAGCAGGATCGCCGCGAGCCCCATCCAGCTCCAGAACGGGTGCGCATTGAGGACATTGATCGCGAGGTCCATGGCCCTACTCCGCGGGTGGCACGGCGGTGGGCGGCCGGATCGGCGGCGGGGGCTGCGGCCGCTGCGGCGGCGGGCCTCCGCCCTGCTCGCTGCGCGCGCCCATGACCAGCTCCTGGATGCCGCCGAGGGCGCCGACCAGGGCCGACATCTCGGCTGGCACGATCACGGTCTTCTGGTGCGGCGACTCCGCCAGCTTGGCGAAGGCGTCCACGTAGCGCTGGGCGATGAAGTAGTTGATCGCGTTGACGCTGCCGCCCTCGATCGCGTCGGAGACCATCTGGGTCGCCTTGGCTTCGGCCTGGGCGGCCCGCTCGCGGGCCTCGGCGTCGAGGAAGGCGGCGGACCGGCGGCCCTCGGCCTGCAGGATCGCCGACTGCTTGGCGCCCTCGGCGCGGGCGATGGCGGCCTGCTTTTCGCCTTCCGCCTCTGTGATCACCGCTCGCCGCTCGCGCTCGGCCTTCATCTGCCGGGCCATGGCGTTGGTGATGTCGGCCGGCGGCTGCAGGTCCTTGATCTCGATGCGGGCGATCTTGACGCCCCAGGGCCCGGTGGCGTCGTCGATCACGTGCAGCAGCCGGGTGTTGATCTGATCGCGCTGGGACAGCACCTCGTCCAGCTCCATCGAGCCGACCACGGTGCGCAGGTTGGTCATGGTCAGCTGGGTGATGGCCTGGGTCAGGTTGGCCACGCGATAGGCGGCCGCGGCGGCGTCCATCACCTGGATGAAGACGATGGCGTCGACCTTCACGCCGACGTTGTCCTTGGTGATCACCTCCTGGCTCGGGACGTCCAGGACCTGCTCCATCATGTTGATGCGCCGGCCGACGCCCTCGAGGAACGGGGTCAGGATGGTGATGCCGGGCTTGATCGTGCGGGTGTAGCGGCCGAAGCGCTGCACGGTGAATTCGAAGCCCTGCGGCACGATCTTGATCGTGCCGATCAGCAGCACCACCGCCAGCACCACGAAGATGATCGCAATCGTCAAGGACATCGCCGTCTCCCCTACCCCGGCGCGAGCTTAGGCCCGTTTCGCGCGCATCGGAAAGGCCCAGCCCGCCCCTGACCTCGGCGGCCGGATGATCTAGAAGGGTCCCTGAGACGGGGAAGCCAGACATGCAGGACGTCACGGGCAAGGTCGCCTTCATCACGGGCGGGGCTTCGGGCATCGGGCTTGGCATGGCGAAGGCTTTCACCGCGGCGGGGATGCGCTGCGTGCTGGCCGACGTGCGCGACGACCATCTCGAGCAGGCGCGGGCCTGGTTCGGCGAGGCCGGGCGCGGCGGCGAGGTGCATCTGCTCAAGCTCGACGTCACCGACAGGGCCGCCTACGCGGCGGCGGCGGACGAGGCGGAGCGGGTGTTCGGCAAGGTGCACGTGCTCTGCAACAACGCCGGCATCGGCATCTCCTCGGAGGTCTCCAAGGCCAGCTACGAGGACTGGGACTGGGGGGTGGACGTCAACCTGAACGGCGTCTTCAACGGCGTGCACGTGATGCTGCCGAGGATCCGCGCCCACGGCGAGGGCGGCCACATCGTCAACACCGCCTCAATGGGCGGCGTGCTGCAATACAGCCGCGCCGGCGTCTATGTGACCACCAAGTTCGCCGTCGTGGGGCTCTCCGAAGCCCTGCACGCGGAGCTGATGGACGAACCGATCGGCGTCTCAGCCTTCTGCCCCGGCGGGGTGCGCACCAACATCCGCGAGTGGGAGAAGACCCGTCCGGCCCGCTTCACTCATGCCGACGCCGGCGCCGCCGCCCCGTCAGCGCCGCCGCGCGGCTTCAACATGTCCGAGGAGGTGCTGGCCACCCTGAACGCCATGAGCTGGGATCCCGAAGAGGTCGGCGAAATGGTGCTCAAGGGCATCCGCGAGGACGCCCTCTACATCTTCACCTCGCCGGAGTTCCGGCCCGGCCTGACCGAGCGCTTCGAGGCCATGCTGGAGGTGCTCGGCGACGATCCCGAGCTCGCGGCCCGCGCCCGCGAGCACGTCCCCAACCTGGTCTCCAGCCCGATCTACACCGCCAGCCTCGACCGCGCGCGCAAAGCCAAG
>FTGU01000584.1_pt1 | contig 12324 bp, 12 predicted proteins | sample 1640781 | NCBI WGS metagenome assembly FTGU01 (sample SAMEA3914789, study PRJEB12502) | metagenome | biome: forest; material: soil | place: Canada | collected 2011-07-03 | depth 0.3 m | reverse complement strand
GTGTCGGACGGCGCGCCCATCACGGCCGCTCCCGCCGCGGCGGCGCCGCCGAGCGCGAGCAGGCCCCGACGAGACGGGGCGAAGGCTTGATCATGGTCATCAGGGGAATCCCGCGTCATCCACCCTGGAGAACACGCCAGACGAGCAAAGGGTTCGGAGGATCAGACCTCGATGAGGGCGTAGGGCCGGCCCTGCTCGCGCAGCATCACCGGCCGGGCGACGTTGTAGACGGGCGCGCCGCGGGGGGTGCGGCCCTGGTGGGTCCCCCGATGGGCGTGGCCGTGCAGGACCAGCTTCACGGTGTCGAAGCGGTCGATGGTCTCGCCCATCCTGGAGTTGCCGAGGAAGGGAAAGATCTCCGGCGGCTCGCCGACCAGGGTCTCGGGGATCGGCGAATAGTGCAGCACCACCACCACGCGTTCATTGCGCAGCATCCGCAGCGACATCTCGAGCTTGAGGTTCTCGTCCACCGAGGACTGGACGAAGGCCTTGATCGCCTCCTCGCCGAAGGCGCCCAGCATGTGGCGCCCGAAGCCGCCGATGAAGCCCTTGGCGCCGGCGAAGCCCACGCCGTTGATCTCGTGCGCCTGGCCATCCAGGAAGCGGACGCCGGCCTGGTGCAGCAGGTCCGTCACCTCCTGCTGGTGGCCGCACTCGTAGTCGTGGTTGCCGAGCACGCCCACCACCGGCACCCGGCACGCGGCGGCGAGGTCCTCGCAGAGGATGGCGACCTCCTTGGGCTTGCCGTAGTTGGTCAGGTCGCCGCAGAGCGCCAGGGCGTCGGCGCGCTCGGAAATCTCCGCGAACATCTCACGATAGGGTTGCTGGTCGTCCTCGCCGACGTGCAGGTCGCCGATCGCCGCCAGCCGCATCGGCGCGTCCGCCGGCGCCGGCGCCGGCGAGGCCTCAGGGGATGGGCTCATGGCGCTCTTCCAGTCCCTTGCCGACCACGTCCGCGAAGCCCCACTCGGAGATGTCGATGACGTAGTCGCGCGGCGAGAACAGCCGGCCGCGGCACACCGGCACCTTGGCCGGGGGCAGGTCGAGCTGAGCCTGGAGCCGGCCGATCAGCTCCTCCATCAGCCACTTGGGGACGTGGTCCCGCTCGGTCGGATAGCAGAAGCGGAAGTTGAGCAGGTGGGTCAGCAGGACTTCCCAATAGGGGTCCATGTGGCTGAGCAGCCGCTTCCAGTCGATCTCCTCGTGCTGCTTGAGGATCACGTGGACCACGTCGGCGCCGTCGTAGCGGTAGCGGTCCTGGATGAAGCACTTGGACCAGATCAGCTCGGTCGGCGGCACGATCTTGGCCTCGCAGCCGAAGACCTTGATGGTGTGGGCGCCGAGGAACCAGTCGTCGGTGATCGGCGCCGTCGCGTTCGACATGTTGAAGATGACGTCGAAGAAGCGCTCGCCGCGGCGCACCTTGGCGATCCAGCGCTCGTCCTCGACCTCGGTGCCGAAGTCCCTATCCTGGAAGAAGGCGAGGATCTTGGGGTAGTCGCCAGGCCGGCAGAAGACGTCCAGGTCCTTGGTCGGCCGCTGGATCCCAGTGTAGGCGCTGACCGCGTAGGTGCCCGACAGCAAGAACGGCACGCCGCTCTCGCCGAGCAGCCTCAGGCTTTCGGAATAGAAGGCTTCCGCGTCCTGGTCGGGGCCGAGGGAGTCACCCTCCTTCTGGGTCTTTGCGGTCGCCAAGACGTCTCCTTCCACACCAGAATGCTGTGAACGGAGCCTTGGCGGTGAGGTTCCGGGCCAAGGTCAGGGAGCCGGCGCGGCCGGCGCCAGGCCGAAGGGCCGAGGCCCCTCCACGTCGTCTTCGTTGCCGAAGGATCTGCTCTCGGCCGCCCGCCGCCTCAGGACGGCCTGCACCGCCTCGTCGACGCTGAGCGGGCGCGCTGGCGCAGCCGGATCGGCCGCCGGGCGCGTCGCGTTCGTGTGGGCCATGCCCGTCCCTCCACACACCTCTGCGTTGAGGAAACGGCGACGTGGTTTCGCTGTTCCGGCGCGTCCGGGAATAAACCGGCGGCTCGCGAAGTCTTGATGTCGAGGCTGACGTCGGAGGACGCGATGGACGAGCACCCGAAGAGCGAAATGGATCGGCGCGGCCTGCTTCGCTGCCTGGGGTGGGCCGGCGCCGGCGCGGTCTGGAGCGTCAGCGGCGGGGTGCTCTCCTCGGTCAGTCTCGACGAGGCCGTCGCGGGGGCGGCGCCGACCCGCAGCTTCAGCTTCGTGCAGGTTTCCGACAGCCACATCGGCTTCGCCAAGCCCGCCAATCCCGATGCGCGCATCACCTTCCGCGAGGCGGTCGCCAAGATCCGCGCCACGCCGCAACGCCCGGATTTCGTCATCCACACCGGCGACGTCAGCCAGCTCTCCCGGGACGGCGAGTTCGACGACGCCGACCAGATCCTGGCCGAGGCCGGGGTCCGGGCGTTCCACATCCCGGGTGAGCACGACATGCTCGACGAGGGGGGCGGCAAGGCCTTCCTGGAGCGCTACGGCAAGGGCTCGGCCGGCGACGGCTGGTTTAGCTTCGACCACCAGGGCGTCCACTTCATCGGCCTGGTGAACGTCAAGCAGCTGCAGGCCGGCGGCATGGGCCGGCTGGGCGCCGACCAGATCGCCTGGCTGAGGACCGACCTCGAGGGCAAGGCGGACAGCACGCCGATCGTGGTCTTCGCCCACATCCCGCTCTGGACGCTCTATGCGGACTGGGGCTGGGGCACCGACGACGCCGATCAGGCGACGCAGCTGCTGCGCCGGTTCGGCTCGGTCACAGTGCTGAACGGCCACATCCACCAGGTCGCCCAGAAGGTGGAGGGGAACATCACCTTCCATACCGGCCGCTCCACCGCCTTTCCCCAGCCGGCGCCGGGAACCGCTCCCGCGCCCGGGCCCATGACCGTACCGGCCGGGCAGCTGCGAAGCGTGCTCGGGCTCAGGACCGTCAAGGTGGTGCGAGGCAAGGCCCCGATCGCCCTCGTCGACCAGGCCCTGGCCTGAGCTTTTCCGGAGACTGCCATGCTTAGACCGTCCCTCGGCCCGGGCGCGGCGGCCATCCTGGCCATCGCCCTCTCCGCCGCCCCGGCTGGCTCGCCAAAAGCTCAGCCGGAAGCCGCCACAGTGAAGATCGCCAACTTCACCTTCAACCCGAAGATCATCACCGTGCCGGTGGGCGCTACCGTCACCTGGACCAACGACCACGACGTGCCCCATACGGTGGCGGCCAATGACGGAAGCTTCCGCTCCAAGCCGCTCGACACCGGCGACACCTATGCCGTGACCTTCCGGGCGCCGGGCGAGCATGCGTATTTCTGCTCGATCCACCCGATGATGACCGGCAAGGTGGTGGTCAAAGGCTGAGCGCGAGCTTGCCCGTGGCGGGACGACTGCTGGATTTCCGGCCGAAAACGCCCGGCGCCCGCGCCGAGCCGGCCGCCCTGTCGGCGGCCGAGCAGGCGCGCTTCCGGCGGCTGGTGCTGCCGCACCTGGACGCAGCCTACAATTTCGCGCGCTTCTTGTGCCGCGACGGCCCGGCGGCGGAAGACGTCGTGCACGACGCCTTCCTGCGCGCCTGGCGCGGCTTTTCCGGCTTCCGCGGGGACAATCCGAAGGCCTGGCTGTTCGCCATCGTGCGCAACCTGGTGTTCAGCTCGACCGGCGCCGAGCGGGCGAAGGCCGAGGTTTTCGCGCCGGATGCGGCGCGGGGCCTGGTCGAGGCCCAGGCCGAGCCGGACGCCGAGGCCGCCGACGACCGGATCATCCGGAGCGCCGAGATCGAGGCGGTTCGCCGCGCCATCGAAGAACTGCCCGAGCCATTCAGGGAGACCGTGGTGCTGCGCGAGCTGGAAGAGCTGTCCTATCGCGAAGTGGCGGCGGTGACCGGCGCCCCGATCGGCACGGTGATGTCTCGGCTGGCGCGGGCGCGGCGGATGCTCGCGGCGGCGCTTTGCCAGGAGGAGATGCGCGCATGAGCCCCTGCTCCGACAAGGCCCTGATGCTGCACGGCCTGCTCGACGGCGAGCTCGACGCCACCAACGCCCTGGCGCTCGAGGCGCACCTGCGCACCTGCCCCGGCTGCGCCGCCGAGTTTGAGCGGCTGGAGGCGCTGGGGCGGCTGACCCGCGCGCCGGGCGTCGCCTACGCCGCGCCATCCGGGTTGGCGGACCGGATCGAGGCCTCGCTCGGCGAAGCGGCCCGTCCGCGGGGCGCACCGCGCCTGAGGACCCTCGCGCCCTGGGGTGTCAGCGGCGCCATGGCCGCCCTCGCCGCGGGCCTGGCCATGGTGATGATCCAGCCGGGCGGCCACCAGCGCGCCGTCGAGGCGGAGGTGATCGCCGGCCATATCCGCTCCCTGCAGGCCAACCACCTGGTCGATGTGGCGACCTCGGACCGGCACACCGTCAAGCCGTGGTTCAATGGCAAGGTCGACTTCGCGCCGCCGGTCGTCGACCTGGCGTCGGCGGGATATCCGCTTGGCGGCGGGCGGCTCGACTATCTGCACGGCCGGACGGTGGCGGCCCTGGTCTATCGGCGCCGGCAGCACGCGATCAATCTGTTCGTGTGGCGCTCGGCCAGCGGCGAACGCCTGTCGGGCGAGGCCGCCCGGGATGGCTACGACGTGGTCTACTGGACCAAGGACGGCCTGGAATTCTGGGCGGTCTCCGACATCGATCCCAAGGACCTCGAGGCCTTCGCGCAGGCCTATCGATCCGCCGCCTGAGCTGCGGTGACGCTGGCCTCCGCCGCGCCCGCCCCTATGCTGGCGGCGGATGACGAGGAGATGGCGATGCAACGGCGCAAGCTCGGCCGCGAAGGCCTGGAGGTCTCCGCCCTGGGTCTCGGCTGCATGGCCATGACCTCGCTCTACGGGCCGGTCGACGAGGACGAGGCGATCGCCACCGTCCGCGAGGCGCTGGATCGCGGCGCCGACTTCCTCGACACGGCCGACATGTACGGCCTCGGCTCCAACGAAGAGCTGCTGCGACGGGCGCTAGCGGACGGCTATCGCGCCAAGGCGTGTATCGCGACCAAGTTCGGAAACCAGCGCACGCCCGACGGCAAATTCGGCGTCAATGGCCGGCCGGACTACGTCCAGGAGGCGTGCGAGGCGAGCCTGAGCCGTCTCGGGGTCGAGACCATCGATCTCTACTATCTGCACCGGGTCGACCCGAACGTGCCGATCGAGGACACGGTCGGCGCCATGAAGCGCCTGGTCGAACAGGGCAAGGTCCGCTTCCTCGGCCTGTCCGAAGCGGGGGCGGAGACCATCCGGCGGGCTCACGCCGTACATCCGATCTCGGCGCTGCAGACCGAATACTCGCTGTGGTGCCGCTTCGTGGAGGCGGACCTGCTGCCCCTCTGCCGGGAGCTCGGGATCGGCTTCGTGCCCTATTCGCCGCTCGGCCGCGGCATGCTGACCGGCGCCATCGCCAAGCCGGGCGACCTCACCGAAACCGATCGCCGCCGGGATCACCCGCGCTTCCACGACGGGAACCTCGAGGCCAACGCCGCCCTGATCCGGCCGCTGCTCGAGATGGCGCGGGACAAGGGCCGCACGCCCTCACAGCTGGCTCTGGCCTGGCTGCTGGCGCAGGGCGCGGACATCGTCCCCATCCCCGGCACCAAGCGCCGCCGGCACCTCCAGGAGAACCTCGGGGCGCTTGAGGTCGCGCTCTCGTCCGAGGAAGCCGGCCGGCTGGCCGAGGCGATCGACGACGCCGACGTCAAGGGCACGCGCTATCCGGGCCCGCAGATGGCCACCCTGGGGATCTGATCAGGATGCGCCAGGCGGCGGAGGTCCTGCGGGTCCCGACCCACGGCAAGGGGCTGGTGGAGATCACCCGGTCCGTGGGCGACTGGGTGCATGGGCAGGGGATGCGGACGGGCCTCCTGACCCTGCACTGCCGGCATACCTCCGCGTCCCTGCTGGTGCAGGAGAACGCCGATCCGGACGTGCAAAGGGACCTCTTGACCTATTTCGAGACCATCGCGCCGGAGGACCCGCGTCGCTATCGGCACGATGCGGAGGGGCCCGACGACATGCCCGCCCACCTGCGCACGGCCCTGACGCAGACCAGCCTGTCGGTTCCGCTGATCGAGGGACGGCTGATGCTGGGGACCTGGCAGGGGATCTATCTGTTCGAGCACCGCCGCGAAGGCTCGACGCGCCAGATCGCCCTGCACCTGATCGGGGACTGACCTCCCGATCGATGTCGGCGACATCAACCCTTGGCGGAAGCCGGGGCGGCCTGGGCGTAGCTGGGCGGGGCCTCGCCGGGCTCCATCCGCTCGGCGATGAAGCGGGTGGCGTCGAGCTTGCGGCCGCCGATCCGCTCGATTTCCAGATGCACGTGATTGGTGATGCCGGGGTAGCGGGGCTGCAGGCTGCGGGCGCGGCCGATCTTCTGGCCGACGTGCACGCTCTGGCCCTCGCGGACGCCGGGATCAACGTAGAACACCCGCGCCTCGTAGTGCAGCGCCGGATTGGTGATCTGAACGTAGTGATAGCGCGCGTCGCCCGGATAGGCCGCGCCGATCTTGCTGACGAAGCCGGAAATCGGGGCATCGACGGCCTGGCCGGCCGAGGCGTCGAAGTCCACGCCCTCGTGATGGCGACCGCCGGCGTCGCGATCCGCGCCGAACTCTCCGCAGCCGAAGCCGTCGCAGCCGCGCAGGTCCTTGCCGGTGGGATTGGCGAAGTCGTCCGCGCCATCGCCGTCGACGTCGGCGCCGCGCCACGCCAGCACCTCGGCCGGCGGAGCCTGCGGCGCCCGAGCGGCGGGCAGCCCCAGCGAGGCGTAGGTCCGCGCGATGCTGTGCTGCAGCGAGGGCGCGGTGATGGCGTGGGACTCAGCCGCCGCCTCGGCCGCCAGGCCGACGAAACCTCCGAACATCGCGATCGCCAGGACGCGCGCGCCCCACATCCCGCCCTGGCCCGACGCCAGGGCTTCAGCCTTGGTCCACATCCACACCCTCACACCTCGACGCGGGGGCTTGTCGGCGCATGACGCCGCCCCGGCTGCCGGACTTGCGCCGGCTGTTCGCCAGTCGCCTGGCTTTTGGAAGCTTGCGGCCGCCCGCCCCGATGGGAGCGACCGCTCTCCACCTGGGGGCCGAATGTGGCGATTATGGGCCACCGCTCACGCTCGCACAGGGCCTTTGCGCCAGCATCGCCGAGGAATGGACCGCCGAATCACGCGCTTCGTGAGCAGCTGCGACAGAATAGCCCGCCGATCCTCAGGTCATCGCGGCGGCAAGACTCTGGGTCGCCTCGGCTGATCTGGCCGCTTCGGCCGCTTCGTCTCATCGGCTCCACGAGAGCGTGGCCCGCCGCCAGGAACTAAGGCAAAGCTGGGTTTCACGCAGCGGCACGATGGCTCCGTCTCCCCTTGGCCCAAGGCCCGGGATGATGCTCTCTGGCGCCCGACAGAAGAGAGACGGAGGAGCGGTCATGGTGAAGGTGGTGCGGGTGCACGCGCCCGGCGGACCCGAGGCGCTGCAGATCGAAGACCTGCCGGTGGGCGATCCCGGTCGCGGCGAGGCGCGCGTGAAGATCGACGCGATCGGTCTGAACCGCTCGGAAGCGATGTTCCGCCAGGGCGGCTACATCCAGCCGCCCAGCTATCCGACCCTGATCGGCTACGAGGCGTCCGGCGTCGTGGAGGCCCTCGGAGAGGGCGTCGGCCATGTCTCGGTCGGCCAGAAGGTCTCCGTCCTGCCGATGTTCCAGCAGGGCAAGTACGGCGTCTATGCCGAGGCGGCCATCGTGCCGGGCCATGCGCTGCTGCCGGCGCCGGAAGGCCTGTCGCAGACCGAGGCGGCCGCCATCTGGATGCAATACTTCACCGCGATGGCCGTCACCGAGTTCGGCAAGGCGGGGATGGGTGACTTCGTGATGATCCCCGCCGCCTCCTCAAGCGTCGGCCTGGCGGCGATCCAGCTTTGCAACTGGGCCGGGGCGACGCCGATCGCCCTCACCCGCAGGAGCGGCAAGGAGCAGGCGCTGAAGGCCCAGGGTGCGGCCCACGTGATCGCCACCGAGGAGCAGGACCTGGTCGAGGAGATCAAGCGGATCACCTCCGGCAAGGGTGCCCGCATCGCCTTCGACCCGGTCGGCGGCCCCTATGTCGAGACCCTCGCCCAGGCGCTGTCCGAGGATGGCATCCTGTTCATCTACGGCGGCCTCTCGGGCCAGCCGACGCCCTATCCGCACTGGTCGGCGGCGTTCAAGAACCTCAGCCTGCGGGGCTGGGTCGCCTCGACCATCTGGAACAAGCCCGACCGCTTCGCTCGCGGCGAGGCGCTGATCCGCCAGGGGCTCAAGGAAGGGCGGCTGAAGCCGGTGATCGACAGGGTGTTCAAGCTCGACGACATCGCCGAGGCGCACCGCTACCTGGAGTCCAACCAGCAGGTCGGCAAGATCGTGGTGGAGGTCTAGGCGGCGGGCGAGCCGGCCAAGCGGACGGCGCCGCGGCGGGCGCGAACCCCGCCGCGCTGGGCCTCGGCCGCCCGCTCCATGGCGGCGCGCAGATAGGGGATGTCGAACCGCTCGCCCTCGAAGGCGGCGCTCAGGCGATCGGCCAGCACCGCGGGCATCTGAGCCTGCTCGGTGCGGTTGCTGTCGTCCAGCACCTGCGGAGCCGGGGCCGGCGCGGCGCCGATGTGGGCCAGCACCTCGGCATGGACCGCGTCCGGCTCTCGCGCGATGCGTTCGAAATCGACCAGCAGCATCTGCCCGGGATCGAAGCGCCGTGCCCAGTGCAGCAGGTGCTCCTCGTAGCGTCCCTGCCGGATCAGCTCGTCGACCTCCATCCACGGCGGCAGGTCGGCAAGCCGGTCGATCCTCTGGAGGGCGTCGCGCATCTTCAGATGCTTGAGGTGCGACCAGACCCGGGCCGCCGGGTCGCGCACCAGGCAGATCAGCCGCGCCTGGGGGAACAGGGCCGCGCAGAGATCGATCTGGGCCTGGGGCATGGCCAGGTAGGTGGTGCTCTTCTCGCCGTAGAGCCGCTGGCTGTGCCGAGCCCCCAGCTTGACCTTGGCCCCCGGCCGCTGGAAGCGGCTGTAGGCGTTGGCGAAACGGCCGACGTAGGTCTCCGGCGGCAGGTGGCTCGAGGTCGAGAAATAGTGATGCTCGCCGGCCAGGATGAACACCTGCGGATGGTGCGCGAGGCATTTCTTCAGCCAGGTGGTCCCCGCCCGCGCGGCCCCGATGATCAGGAAGTCCGGCCCCGTGACCCGGTCGCCATCGGGCCCCTCCTGGGCCAGGAGGTCTTGCATGTAGGGCCCAACGCGCCGGAAACAGGCGCCCGCTAGGCCGATGGCGCCCTGGGTCTGGAAGGACCGCCCAAGCCGGAACTGCTCGGCCGCCTCCGCCGCCGCGCCCAGGCGCGGGCCTCGGGTCTTGGCGAGCCACTCCACCGCCCTGTCCGACGCATCTCCGGGCGCCGAGCCGAGCACGGGGCGTTCTCCCGCCATGATCAGTTCGGCCAGCACCTTCTGCTCCTGGCCAAGCGCGCGGTCGGCCTCCAGGCGGTAGCTTCGCGCCTGGGCGGCGAGGGTCTTTCGTTCCGCGGCGAGACGCCGGGCCCGCTTCTGCTCGCTGTCGAGCTTCTGCTTGACGCTGTCGGCCCTGGCCCGCTCCCGGTCGAGCTTGAGCGTCAGCTTTGCCAGAGTCTGGTCGCCGGCGGCCTTGGCGAGGCGCTTGTTGAGCGTCCCGATCTGCTTCAGCGATTCGGCGCGGGCGGCGCGGATCGTATCCAGCTTGGTCTGCGTCTTGAGCAGGTCGCGTTGAGCCGCGGCGACCCGGCGCTCGAGCGTCCGCGCCGCCTTTCGCTCCGCCGCCTCGGCGGCCGTGGCGGCCGCCACCCGGCCGCGCTCACGATCCAGGCGCCCCCGCAGACGGGTGACCAGGGCCGCATGCTTCTCGGCCTCGGCCGCGCGCGCACGACCGAGCTCAGCCTCGCGAGCCTGGGCCTCTTGCAGCTGAGTGCGGGCGGCGACCGCCTCTGCGCGCAAGGCTTCGATCCGCTCCCACAGGCGGGCCTGGGCCGCGGCGTTCGCCTCGGCGTCCTGCGACACCCGGCCCGCGAGCTCCGCGCGAGCCTCTCGCGCCTCTTCCGCCTCTCCGCGAAGGACTTCGATCCGGCTCCACAGCCTGGCCTGGGCGGCCGCGCTGGCCTCGGCCTCTTCCGAAACCCGGCTCGCCAGCTCCGCACGGGCTGCTTCCGCCTCTCCGCGCAGAGCCTCAATCTCGCTGCGCTGGACTTCGATCCGGCTCCACAGCCTGGCCTGGGCGGCGGCGTTCGCCTCGGCGTCCTTCGACACCCGGCTCGCGAGTTCCGCGCGGGCCGCTTCCGCCTCTCCGCGCAGAGCTTCAATCTCACTGCGCTGGACCTCGATCCGGCTCCACAGCCTGGCCTGGATGGCCGTGTTCGCCTCGGCCTCCGCCGAGAGCTGAGCCGCGAGTTCCGCGGCTCGGCCGGCCGCCAAGTCCCGGTCCGCCCGCGTCTTGCCCAGGCGGGCCCAGAGGCCTTCCATCTCGGCGGTCATGCGGGAGACCTCGCCGGCGTGCGCCTCGCGCAGCCGCGCGCTGGTGGCTTTCAGTCGCTCGCCGTCCCGTCGAGCGGCGGCCAGGGCGGCCTCGAGGTCGGCGATGGCGGCGGCGGCGGTCTGGCGCTCGGCCGCCTGCGCCTGGAGGGTCACGATCCCGTAGCCGAATCTCGCCAGCAGTCTCTCGAATAGTCGCCCGACCATCGGGGGCATATGGCGCCAAAGACGGCAGGCGTACAGCCGGACCCCGGAAGCGGCCGGCTATTCGGCGGCGACGCTCGCCGTGCGGGCGCCGGCGCTCGCGCTCGATCGCTTGGGCGGGCGCCGCCTGCGCTGGCCCTCCTCGGCCGCCTGCGCCATCACCGACCGCAGATGGGGGATGTCATAGCGGTCGTTGGCGTAGGCCCGCTCCAGGATCGCCTTTAGACGATCCGGCGGGGCGGAGTCCTTGGCGTGATGCACCCGCTCCGGCGCCGTGACGTCCGGGGTCGTCGGCGCTCCGATGTGGGTGAGAACTTCCCGGTAGACCGCGTCGGCGTCGGTCGCCAGGCGGCTGAAATCGACCAGATGGATCTGCTCGGGCGGGTAGCGCCGGGCCCAGCGTCCCAGGTGGCGGGCGTACTGGCCATGGCGGATGTAGGCCGGCAACGACTGCCAGTAGGGCTGCTCGTACAGCTTCTGGGGATGCTCGCCGAAGTGGCCGAAGCCATCGTGCTTGATGTGGGACCAGGCGCGGGCGACCGGATCGCGGATCAGGCAGACGATGCGGGCCTTGGGATAGAGCGCCGCGCAGAGGCTGATCTGGGCCTCCGACATCGACAGATAGGTGGTGCTCTTCTCGCCCATCACCGGCTGCTGCGGCCGCATCGGCGTGCGCTCCTTGCGGTCGCGGCGGAGGAAGCGGGCGCCGGTCGCCGAAAAGCGCTTCACGTAGTCGTCCGGCCCCAGGTAGCTGGTCATGGCGAAGAACTGAGGCTCGCCGGCGAACATCATCACGTCGGCGTGGTGCGAGAGGGCGCGCTTCAGCCAGGTGGTGCCGGCCCGCGGCGCGCCGATGATCAGGAAGTCGGGGCCGCTCACCGGCCGCCCGTCCGGGCCCGGGCGAGCCAGGAACTCAGAGATGCCGGGGCCGACCTTGCGATAGGCGGCGGCGGCCAACTCGGAGGCGCCCTGGATCTGCAGGCTGCGGCCGAGCCGGTAATAGGAAGCCGCGTCATCCTCGCCGCGCGCCTTCAGCCCGCTGCGCTTCAAGAGATTCTCCACCAGACGGTCGGAGACCAGGTCCGACCGGCGGCCGGGGAAGGCGCCGAGCGCGGAAAGGAGGTCGTCGCCGGTCTTTCGCGTGACGCCCGATTCGAAGGCGGCGAGCCGGTCCTCGAGCTCCTGCAGGTCCTCGCGATAGGTCCGATTGGCGAGCTCGAGCGCGTCGGTGAGCGCGGTCTGCTCCCGCAGCCGCTGCTTCATCGCCGCCTTCATCTCGCTCTCGGCTTTCAACTTGTCCCGCAGCGCGTCGAGGTGTTCGCGGTCGGCGGTGGGGCGGGCGGCCGCGGTCTGCGGGATGCTGGCCTCGGCCCGCGCGGCCTCGAGCTCGGTCGCCGCGGACTGCAGTTCGGCGCGAGCGGCCTCGGCATCGGCCAAGGCAGCCTGCGCGGCAGACTGAGCAGCCTGGGTCGCGGCGGCGCTGCGCCGGGCCTGCGCGGCCGCGGCGACCGCGCGCCGGCGTTCCTTGTCCACCTTGGCCCAGAGGTCGGCGGCCGCCTCGTCCAAGGC
>FTGU01000482.1_pt1 | contig 13619 bp, 13 predicted proteins | sample 1640781 | NCBI WGS metagenome assembly FTGU01 (sample SAMEA3914789, study PRJEB12502) | metagenome | biome: forest; material: soil | place: Canada | collected 2011-07-03 | depth 0.3 m | reverse complement strand
GAGGCGCCCGCGGATGCGGCGCAGGCCTGGGCCAGCTTCAGGTCCTTGAGGATCATGGCGGTGGCGAAGCCCGGCTCATAGGCGTTGTTGGCGGGCGAAATGGGCACGGGGCCGGGAATGGGGCAGTTGGTGGTCACGCTCCAGCACTGGCCGGAGGACTTCGAGGCGATGTCGTAGAAGCGCTGCCCGTCCAGGCCCAGCTTCTCGGCCAGGGCGAAGGCCTCGCAGGTCCCGATCATCGAGACGCCGAGCAGCATGTTGTTGCAGATCTTGGCCGCCTGGCCCGCGCCCGGGCCGCCGGCGCGGATCACCGCCTTGCCCATGGGTCGCACCGCCTCCTCGACCTCGGCATAGGTCTCGTCGTCGCGGCAGCCGACCATGAAGGTGAGCGTGGCGGCTTCAGCCCCCATCATGCCGCCTGAGACCGGGGCGTCGGCGAAGCGGACGCCCTGCTCGGCGCAGAGATCCGAGAGGTCGCGGGCGGTCTGCACGTCGATGGTGGAGCAGTCGACGATCAGGGTTCCCGGCCGCGCCGCGGCGAGCACCTCCTCGGCCACCACCTGGCGCACATGCGGTCCGGCGGGCAGGCTGGTGATCACGACATCGGCGTCACGCACGCACTCGGCCACGCTCGCCGCGCCCTCGCAGCCGTCCGCCTGCGCCCGGGCCACCGCGGCCGGCGAGAGGTCGTACGCCGAGACCCGGCGCTGGCCCTTCAGCTGGTTGGCCGACATGTGCCGGCCCATGTTGCCGAGGCCGATGAACCCGATCCGCTCCATCACCCGATCCTCCCTGCACCGCCTCTAGCCGAGCGGCGTCCATTCCTCGTCCGCCGGCAAGGGCGAAAAGAGCCCGTCCAGCATGGCCTCCGTGACTCCTGCCAGCGTGGACGGGTCCCAGCGCGGGGCATTGTCCTTGTCGACGATGACGGCCCTGACGCCGTCGATGAAATCGTGCCGCCGCGTCATCCGCTCGGCCAGGCGGTATTCGACCGCCATCTCCTCGGCGAAGCTGGAGCGGCCGGCGCCTTCGCGGATGAGCCGCAGGGCGACCTTCAGCGTGGTCGGGCATTTGCGGGCGAGGATCGCGGCCTGGGCCCTCGCCCATCCGCCCCCGGCCTCCAGGGCGGCCACGATGCCTTCCATGCTGTCGGGACCGAACAGGCGGTCGAGCTTCTCGCGATGCTCCTCCAGCGGGGAGGGTCCGGGATCGGTCGTCAGCGCGCCGAGGGAGTCCTGCACCGGCTCGCCCGAGACCAGGGAGGCTTTCAGGGCGTCCACGCGCTCGGAGGGAAGGTAGTGGGTGGCGATGCCGAGAGCGCAGCCGTCCGCCGCCTTCAACCGCGCGCCGGTCAGGGCCAGCCAGGCTCCGGTCTCACCGGGCATGCGCGACAGATGCCAGCCGCCGCCGACGTCGGGGAAGAGACCGATGTCTCCCTCGGGCATGGCCCAGAGAGTGCGCTCGGTGGCGATGCGGATGGAGGCGGGCATGGAGATTCCGACCCCGCCGCCCATGGTTATGCCGTCCATGATGGCGACCACCGGCTTGGGATAGCGGAACAAGAGCTCGTTCATCCGGTATTCGGACGTGAAGAAGCGCCGCGCCTCCACCCCGTCCGACCGACCGCTATCGGCCACCTTGCGTATATCGCCGCCGGCGCAGAACCCTCGCTCACCCCCATGGTCGATCAGCACGAGCTTGACCGCGTTATCGTCCTGCCAGGCCAGCAGGGCTGCGTTGATCGTCTCGCACATCTTGGCCGTGAGCGCGTTCAACGCCCTCGGACGGTTCAGGGTGATCCGCCCGGCGGCGCCCTCGGCCCGGACGATGACTTCAGGCTCCTCGCTCATGGCTTCAGCATCTCCCGGGCGATGATCACCCGCATGATCTCGTTGGTCCCTTCCAGGATCCGGTGGACGCGCAGGTCGCGAAGGATCCGCTCCAGGGGATAGTCCTTCAGGTAGCCGTAGCCGCCGTGCAGCTGGAGGGCCTCGTCAGCGACGGCGAAACAGGCGTCGGTGGCGAAGCGCTTGGCCATGGCGCAGAGGCGGCTCTTGTCAGGATCGTCGGTGTCGATGGCGGCGGCGGCGCGCAGCACCATCAGACGCGAGGCCTCGAGCTCCGTGGCCATGTCGGCGAGCTTGAACTGCAGCGCCTGGAACTCGGCGAGCGGGCGGCCGAACTGCTTGCGGGTCCGGACGTAATCCAGGGCCGTCTCCAGGGCGAACCCCGCGCCGCCGAGGGAGCAGGCTCCAATGTTCACCCGCCCGCCGTCTAGCGCCGCCATGGCGATGCGGAACCCCTGGCCCTCCTCGCCGACCAGGTTGGCGGCGGGCACGCGGCAGTCGTCGAATTGGACCATGGCGGTCGGCTGCGAGTTCCAGCCGAGCTTCCTCTCCTGGGCCCCGAACGACAGGCCGGGCGTCCCCTTCTCGACCAGGATGGTGGAGATGCCGCGCGGGCCCTCCGCCCCGGTGCGGCACATGACGAGATAGACGTCCGAGACGCCGCCGCCGGAGATGAAGGCCTTGGCGCCGTTCAGGACGTAGTCGCCGCCATCGCGGCGGGCGGTGGTGCGTAATGAAGCGGCGTCCGATCCCGAGCCGGGCTCGGTCAGGCAATAGCTTGCGATCGTCTCCATGCTGGCGAGGCGGGGAAGCCATGCCTGGCGCAGCGCTTCGGAGCCGAAGCGGTCGAGCATCCAGCCGCACATGTTGTGGATCGACAGGAAGGCGGCGGTGGAGACGCAGCCTCGCGCCAGGGCCTCGAACACCAGGGCCGCCTCGACCCGGCCGAGCCCGGAGCCGCCAGCGTCCTCGCGCACGTAGATGGCGGCCAGTCCCAAGGCCGCGGCCTGGCGCAGGACCTCGACAGGAAACTGCCTCTCTTGGTCCCAGCGGGCGGCGTTGGGCGCCAGTTCTGCGTCCGAGAAGGCGCGCGCGGCCTCTTGGATCGCCCGCTGCTCCTCGGTGAGGGCGAAGTGCAAATCCGCCTCAGCGCATGGTGGGAATGACGAAGGCGCTGTCGCCGTCGCCTTCCAGGGCGCTGTCCGGCCACCGGGCGGTGACGGTCTTCACCTTGGTGTAGAAACGCACCCCCTCCATGCCATGCTGGTTGGCGTCGCCGAACCCGGACCGCTTCCACCCCCCGAAGGAGTGGTAGGCCACCGGCACCGGGATCGGCACGTTGATGCCCACCATTCCGACCTGGACCCGGGCGGCGAAGTCGCGGGCGGCGCGGCCGTCGCGGGTGAAGATGGCGACGCCGTTGCCGTACTGGTGGCGCGAGGGCAGGGCGAGAGCCTCCTCGAAACTCGAGGCGCGGACGATCTGCAGCACCGGGCCGAAGATCTCCTCCTGGTAGGTGCGCATCTGCGGCGTCACCCGATCGAACAGGGTCGGGCCGACGAAGAAGCCGTTCTCGAAACCCTGCAGCTTGAACTCGCGGCCGTCGACGACGAGCTCGCCGCCCTCGTCGGCGCCCAGCTGGATGTAGTCGTTGACCCGCTTCCTGTGCGCGGCGGAGACCACCGGCCCGTACTGGGCGTCCGGATCGGTGGAGACCCCGACCTTCAGGACCGCCATGGCATCGACCAGCCGCTCGCGCAGCTCCCCGGCGGTACGCTCGCCCACGGGGACCACCACGGGCAGGGCCATGCATCGCTCGCCGGCCGAGCCGAAGGCGGCGCCGGTGATCTCCTTCACCGCCTGGTCGAGGTCCGCGTCGGGCAGCACCACCCCGTGGTTCTTGGCCCCGCCCATGGCCTGGACCCGCTTTCCGTGCGCCGCGCCGGTGGCGTAGACGTAGGCGGCGATGTCGGAAGAGCCGACGAAGCTGACCGCCGCGATGTCCGGATGCTCCAGGATGGCGTCGACGGCGGTCTTGTCGCCGTGGATCACGTTGAGGATTCCGGGCGGGGCGCCAGCCTCCAGCATCAGCTCCGCCAAGCGCACCGGCACTGATGGGTCCTTCTCGGACGGCTTCAGCACGAAGGCGTTGCCGCAGGCGATGGCCACCCCGAACATCCACATCGGGATCATGGCTGGGAAGTTGAACGGGGTGATCCCGGCGACCACGCCCAGGGGCTGGCGCATGGAATAGACGTCGATGCCGGGGCCGGCGCCCTCGGTGTATTCGCCCTTCAGGGCGTGAGGGATCCCACATGCGAATTCAATGACTTCCAGGCCTCTCTGGATGTCGCCGCGGCTATCGGCCAAGACTTTGCCGTGCTCGGAGGAGAGCAGGCCCGCCAGCTCCTCCATGCGGGCCTCGACCAGCCGCTTGAACTCGAACATCACCCGCGCGCGGCGCTGGGGGTTCACCGCCGCCCAGCCGGCCTGCGCCTCCACCGCCGAGCGGACGGCCGCGTCGACCTCCTCGGACGTGGCCAGGGCCACCCGGCCGTGGGTCTCGCCGGTGTTGGGCTCGAAGATGTCGCCGAAGCGGCCCGAACGGCCCGCCACCCGGGCGCCGGAAATGAAATGGTCCACCGTTCGCAAGGTCCGGGCCTCCCGTTCTGGCCAGGACGGGTCTATCAGCCGGACCCAGGCTCCGCGACAGGGGATTCCCGATTCCGTGGCGCGAAGGGCAAGCTTCTGCTGGATTGTCGCCGATGCCGAGCCAGACCAACCCCGCCGCGGACGAAGCCGGTCACGAGGCCTGGCTTGCCGCCGCGGCGCGGTCGCTGAAGGGCGTGGATCTCGAAAGCCTGTCCACGCACACCGCAGAGGGCGTCGAGATCCAGCCGCTGTACGACGCGGCGATGGCGCCGGAGCGGCTTCGCGCGGCCGCGGGGTGGGACATCCGGGCCAGCGTCTCTGCGCCGGATCCCGCGACGGTCAACGATCGCGCCCATGAGGCGCTAGGCGGCGGCGCGACCTCGCTGCTGCTGGACATGCGGGGGATGGGGTCTTCCGCGGACCTGGCGCGCGCGCTGGACCGCGTGGTGCTGGAGGCGGCGCCGGTCGCCCTGGACGCTGGTTTCGCTGGCCCCCTGGCCGCCGAATGGCTGGCCGAGGTAGCCCGCGGCTCGCCCGCGGCGCGGCTGCCGCTGCATCTGGATCCGCTGTCGGCCTTCGCGGAGGCCGGCGCGAGCCCGGGCCCGATCGAGGCTCACCTCGCGGGAGCGGCCGAGACGGCGGCGTCTCTCGCTCCGGCCTATCCGGGCGCGACCCTGTTCGCCGCCTCGGGGCGGGCGGCGCACGAGGCTGGGGGCTCGCCGGCCCAGGAGCTCGGCATGATGGCCGCAGCGGCGGTCGCTTACGCCCGCGCGCTGGGCGAAGCGGGCGCGCCGCTGGAGGGCGCCTTCCCCAGGATCGTGCTCGGCCTCTCAGTGGATCAGCAGCTGCTGGTCTCCATCGCCAAGCTGCGCGCCGCGCGGCGGATCTGGGCGCGGATCACCGGCGCCTGTAGGGCGCAGGCGCCGGCGCGCATCGAGGCCCGCTCCTCGCGGCGGATGCTGACCGCCGTCGACCCTTGGACCAACCTCCTGCGCCTGACCGTGGCGGGCTTCGCGGGCGCCGTCGGCGGGGCCGACGCCCTGGTGCTGGGGACCTATTCCGACGCCCTGGGCGCGCCAGCGGAGCTGGCCAGGAGGCTGGCCCGCAACACCCAGCTGATCCTGGCCGAAGAGTCCCATCTCGGCCGTACCGCCGACGCCACAGCCGGCGCCTGGGCGATCGAGAGCCTCACCGACCAGCTCGCGCGCCAAGGCTGGAGTTGCTTCCAAGCCATTGAACAACAAGGAGGTCTCGTCGAAGCCCTGACGTCCGGGATGTTCGCCGCCGAGATTGCCGCGGTGCGCTCAGGGCGCGAGGCTGCGGTGGGTGAGGGGACGTCCCCGATCCTCGGCGTCATCCGCTTTCCCGACCCCTCGCCGCTGCCCGTCGATATCGATCCGGGTCCCGCCGCCGAGCAGCTTCCTGACGCCCGCCTGCCGGGCCCCGATAGCCGCTGTCCGCCGCTGACGCCCATCCGCGTCTCGGCTATGGCCGAGCAGGAACGGGCGTCATGAGCCGCTTCCCCGACTTCTCGACCCTGGACTACGACGATGCCCCTCACGGCGAGGTCGCCGAACTCGTCGCCGAGCCCTGGCTGACGCCGGAGGGGATCGAGGTCGCGGTCGCCCCCGGCCCCGAGGCGCTCGAGGGATTGCCCGGCCCCGGCTATTCGGGACTCGAGCCCTACGTCCGCGGTCCGTACCCGACCATGTACGCGACCAATCCATGGACGCTTCGCCAGTACGCCGGCTTCTCGACGGCCGAGGAGTCCAATGCCTTCTATCGGCGCAACCTGGCGGCCGGGCAGAAGGGCCTCTCGGTGGCGTTCGATCTCGCCACCCACCGCGGCTACGATTCCGACCACCCGCGGGTGAAGGGCGATGTTGGCATGGCCGGGGTGGCGATCGATTCCATCTACGACATGCGCACCCTGTTCGACGGCATCCCGCTGGACCGGACCAGCGTCTCGATGACCATGAACGGCGCGGTGCTGCCGGTGATGGCCCTCTACATCATCGCGGCCGAGGAGCAGGGCGTCGGGCCGGAGCAGCTTTCAGGGACGATCCAGAACGACGTCCTGAAAGAGTTCATGGTGCGCAACACCTACATCTACCCGCCTGCGCCCTCGCTCAGGATCGTCTCGGACATCTTCGCCTACTGCGCCGAACGCATGCCGCGGTTCAACTCGATCTCGGTGTCCGGCTACCATATGCAGGAGGCGGGTGCGACGGCTGACCTGGAGCTCGCCTACACCCTGGCCGACGGCATCGAGTACGTCCGAACCGGCGTGCGCGCCGGCCTGGACGTGGACGCCTTCGCGCCGCGCCTCAGCTTCTTCTGGGGCGTTGGCATGAACGCCCTGATGGAGATTGCGAAGCTCAGGGCCGGGCGGCGGCTGTGGGCTGAGCTGATGGGCGAGTTCGCGCCCAAGGATGCGCGCTCGAAGATGCTGCGTTGCCACTGCCAGACCTCCGGCTGGAGCCTGGCGGCGCAGGACGTGTTCAACAACGTCGCGCGGACGGGCATCGAGGCCATGGCCGCGGTGTTCGGCGGGACCCAGTCCCTGCACACCAACGCCTTGGACGAAGCCATTGCTTTGCCGACGGATTTCTCCGCGCGCATCGCCCGCAACACCCAGCTTCTGCTGCAATTGGAGAGCGGGATCACCACCACCGTCGACCCCTGGGGCGGCTCCTATCTTCTGGAGCGGCTGACCCATGACCTGGGCGATCGGGCGCGGGCGCACATCGCCGAGGTCGAGGCCCTGGGCGGCATGGCCAACGCCATCGAGGCCGGCCTGCCCAAACGGCGAATCGAAGAGGCCGCGGCCCGGGCTCAGGCGCGGATCGACACCGGCGAACAGGCGGTGATCGGGGTGAACCGCTACCGGCCGGCGGGCCTGGACGCCATCTCCACCCTGAAGATCGACAACACCGCCGTGCGCGCCAGGCAGATCGAAAAACTGAAGAAACTCAAATCAGAACGAGACAATACTGAGGTGGAACGTACGCTCCGCGCCCTGACCGACGGCGCTCTCGGCGGGGCCAATCTCCTGGCCCTGTCGGTGGATGCCGCGCGGGCCAAGGCGACGGTGGGCGAGATCAGCCTGGCGCTCGAAGAGGCTTTCGGGCGCCACCAGGCCCGGCCCGAGGGCGTGCGCGGCGTCTATCTGCGCGAGGCCGGCGCCGACGCCCGTGTGGCCCGCGCCCAGGGCATGGTCCGCGCCTTCGAGGAGGCGGACGGGCGACGCCCCAAGATCCTGGTGGCCAAGCTCGGCCAGGACGGCCACGACCGCGGCCAGAAGGCGGTCGCCAGCGCCTTCTCGGACTTCGGCTTCGACGTGGTCATCGGACCTCTATTCCAGACGCCAGCCGAGGCGGCCGAGGCGGCGGTGCAGGCGGGCGTGCACGTGCTCGGCGTCTCCACCCTGGCGGCCGGCCACCTGACCCTGACGCCCGAGCTGATCGCCGAGCTGAAGGCGAGGAACCAGGGCGGCCTGATGGTGGTGGTTGGCGGCGTCATCCCTCCGGAAGACATCCAGGCCCTGCTCGACCTCGGCGTCACCTGCGTGTTCGGCCCAGGCACCCCCATCGCCGACGCGGCCATCGAGGTGCTGGATCGGCTGAACGCCCGCCTCGGCTACGCCCAGAGCGCGCCTGGTTAGACGTCCTTGACTCTGCGTAAGTGTTGACTTACGGTAAGTCATGGCTTACGCAAATGCCGCCTTCGCCGCGCTGGCCGATCCGACCCGACGGGAGGTGTTCGAGCGCCTCTCTGCGGGGGGCCGGTCGGTGGGCGAACTGGCCGAGGGCCTGCCGGTCTCGAGGCCCGCGGTGTCGCAGCATCTGAAAGTGCTGAAGGAGGCCGGGCTAGTGACCGACGAGGCCGATGGCACGCGGCGCGTCTACCACATCGATCCGAACGGGCTGGGCGCGCTTCGGGCCTGGCTCGACCAGTTCTGGGGCGCGGCGCTGGAGGCCTTCAAGGCCGAGGCCGAGCGGCAGGGGGAAGAGGGCGAATGAATGGGATGATCCAGCCGGCGCCAGTGCGCCGGAGCATCGGCGTGAAGGTCTCCCAGAAGCGGGCCTTCGAGGTGTTCACCGGCTCCATCGGCGCCTGGTGGCCGCGCTCGCACCATATTGGCGCCACGCCGCTGACGAGCATCACCATCGAGCCCCGCGAGGGTGGCCGCTGGTTCGAGACCGGCGAGGACGGCGTCGAGTGCGACTGGGGCAAGGTCCTGGTCTGGGATCCGTATGGCCGTCTGGTGCTGGCCTGGCAGATCGACGCCGCCTTCAAGTACGACCCCAGCCTGACCACCGAGGTCGAGCTCAGTTTCACCCCCGTCGGCGAGCGCGAGACGAGGGTCGATCTCGAACACCGCAACCTCGAGCGCTTCGGCGACAAGGCCGGCCAAGTCGCGAGCCAAGTGGGCGCGCCGGGCGGCTGGACCAAGGTGCTCGAGGAATACGCCGGCGCAACGTCTTGAATTTGTTCCACACCTCAGAAGGAGAGCGTGCATGAGCGAGTTTGTGATCTACGGCATCCCGGGCAGCCCGTTCGTGCGCGCTGTCCAGATCGCGATGCAGGAGAAAGGCGCCCCCTGGCGCATGGCCGCCCTGCAGCCCGGCGAGACCAAGGGCGAGGCGCACCTGAAACGCCACCCCTGGGGCCGCATGCCGGCCGTCGAGCACGACGGCTTCGGCCTCTACGAGACCCAGGCCATCGTCCGCTACATCGACCAGGTGTTCCCGGGCGCGCCGCTGCAGCCGACTCAGGCGAAGGCGGCGGCGCGGATGAACCAGGTGATCGGCATCAACGACTGGTACCTGTTTCCCAAGGCGGTCGCGGTGATCGGGTTCCAGCGGATCGTGGGGCCGGCCCTGATGGGCCTGACGACCGACGAGGCCGTCGTAGCTGCCGCCGTGCCGGAGGCCGAACGCTGCGTCCGCGCCTTGGACGGGATTCTGGCAGGGAACGCTTTCCTCGCCGGCGACAGCTTCTCCCTGGCCGACGTCATGGTTGGCCCGCAGATGGACTTCCTCCAGGCCACACCGGAGGGCGAGGCGCTGCTGGCCGGGACCCCTCTCGGGGCCTGGCTGGAGCGGATGCGGGCTCGGCCGAGTTTCGAGGCCACCCTGCCGCCGCCGATGTTCCGCAAGGCCGCCTGAGGCGTCCCCACGTTGAGCGAATTCTAAGGCAGAGCTGAAACCGCCGCTCCCGGAGCTTCGTTGGCTTCGGGGGCGTGCGGCGATCGAGGAGCTCCGCCGATGAACGTCAACAGCTGCATGAGCACCGACGTCCGCCTCGCGTCGCCCGGTTCGTCCATCCGCGAAGCCGCCCGGCTGATGAAGGAAATCGACGCGGGCATCCTGCCGGTCGGGGAGGGCGACCGGCTGGTCGGCATGATCACCGACCGCGACATCGCCGTGCGGGCCGTCGCCGAAGGCAAGGGACCCGACACCACCATCCGCGACGTGATGAGCCGCGAGGTGCTCTACTGCTATGACGACGAGGCGCTTGACGACGTCGCCCGCCAGATGCGCGAGCTGCAAATCCGCCGCATGCCGGTGCTGAACCGCGAAAAGCGCCTGGTCGGCATCATTTCCCTGGCCGATCTCGCCCTCACCGACGAGGACGGGACAGACCGCGCCGCCAATGCGCTGGAGGGCGTCTCGCAGCCGGGCGGAATCCACAGCCAGGGGTGAGCGCGCCTCAGCGGCCGTAGAACCTCGGCTTGAACGGCGGGAACCAGAGCAGCTTGCCGAGACCGCGGGCCGCGCGGTCGAGGGCGAAGGCGCGGTCGGGCGCCCGGGCCACCCACTTGGCGGCGGCCCACGCGCCGAAGATCACCGTCTGGGCCACGCCCACGATCATCCAGCGCGCGGCGCCGAGGGGATCGGGCGGATCCTTGTGGATGCAGGCGTAGGTCGGGCCCTGGCCGTAGGCGAAGGCCCGGCGCAGGGCGTAGTTCAGGGTGAGGCGCGATGGTTCGGGGTGCTCGAACACCCAGGCTTCCGGAGCCCAGGCGAAGCGTGCGCCGGCCAGGCGCATTTCCTGGAAGAGGATGTCGTCCTCGCCGCCGATCAGGTTCTGGGCGAGAGAAAAGGGCGCCTCCCGCGGCGGCAGGGCGGCCCGGCGGATCAGGCTGTCGCCGCAGCCGTACTGGTGCTCGATCAGCGTCGGCTCGGCCGGGCCCTCCCGGGAGAAGAACCGCTCGAGGTATGGACGATGGTGGCGGACGGGCTCGGGGGCGTAGCCGCGCACGGGTCCGAACACCACATCTGCGTCGAACCGCTCGCGCACCTCGAGCAGGGCGGCGAGCCAGCGGGGAGAGGCCTGCTCGTCGTCATCGAGGAAGGCGATCAGCGGCGCCTTGGAGGCGACGAGGGCCCGATTGCGGGCGCTGGCGACGCCGGCAGACGGCTCGCAGGCATAGACCACCGGGAACGGCGCCTCCGCGGCCAGCCGGTCCACCGTGGCCCTGGCGCCCTGGGCGGCGTCATTGTCGACGATCACCAGCTCGACGGCGTCGAGCGGGGCCCCGGTCTGCACGAACACCGAGCGCATCGCGCGTTCCAGCGAAGCGGGGCGGCCGCGGGTGGGGATCACCACCGACACCTGCAGCGTGGCGCTCATCAGCCCTGGTCCTGCAGCGTCTCGGCGCGAGGTTCCCGGTTGGCGGACCGCTTGCCGTAGCCGGCGATGGCGCCGATCACGCCGCGCACCCGGCCACCCGTCGAGGTCTCCGCCGCGTTGATCTGGTCGAGGCGACGGCGCAGGCGGGTGACGCCTTCGTGCCGACCGGCCAGGGCCCAGGCGGCGTTGAGCGAGCGCGCGGCTGCGCCTGCGCGGCCGGCGGCGGTGGTCAGGCCCTGGCGGACGCCGACCACCTGGGTGGCGAAGGGAGCCTTGTAGTGGGCGTAGCCCGGGCTGAGGTCATAGGTGGAGAGGCCGAGCGCCGGCATCATCTCGGCCAGACGCAATGTCAGCACCTGGCCGGGTCCGCAGGCGGCGCAGTCGGGGTCGATCACCGACAGCCACGCGTGCGCGTGGGCACCCACGGCCAAGCCGAAATGGCCGGCCACCAGCCGCCCGCCGGCCCTGAGCGTGACCAGCACGCCGCGGGCGTCGCCCTCCGCCGTCAGGATGGAATGGAACAGCCGCCGCGCCCATTCGGGGCGGAAGACGTCATGGGCGCCGGTGCGGCCGAACTGGTCGCGCTTCCAGGCGATCAGCAGATCCAGCGTCGGGGCCGAACCCGGCTCGGACGCCAGCGTCACCTCGCCCTGCTCGCGCTCGAGCTTGTTCTGCAGCCGCCGCCAGTTCTTGAACCGCTTGGGATTCTCGGCCTGCAGGCTGGCGTAGTAGGCGTCCGGGCCATCGGCGGGAGCGATGACGAAGCCCTCCGCCTCCGAGGGCTCCGCCTGCGGGAAGGCGCCATGGGGGTCGATCAGCCCCGAGAGGCGCAGGCCCGAGACGCCGGCCGCTTCCAGAGCCTGGGCGCCGTCGATGCGCTCCCCGGGCGCGCTCACCAGCGCATGATAGTCGGAGAAGGCTGCGCCGATCGGCTGGGCGATGGCGCCGGAGCGGCCATGGAACGGCAGGAAGCCGACCAGCTCCGAGTCACGGCGAAGCACCGCCACGCGGGCATCGGGCCGCGCCTCGCCGACCAGCCGCGCGAACTCGGGGCCAAGAAGCGGATTGGTGAAAGCCGGATCGGCCGCGCAGAAGCTGCGCCAGGCCTGGGCCTCGCCTTCGCTGAGGTCCCTGGGATGGCGGACCTCGGCCTGGATGATTTTCGCTCCGCGGCTCACGCGGGCAGAGTGAGGCTTGCAGGTTAGGGAAGGGTTGCGCCGAAGGCCTCGGCCAGGATCCGTTCCAGCCACTCCGCGTCCACCTCGTCGAAGGCCTCGAGCTCGGTTGAGTCCACGTCGAACACGGCCAGCAACCGCCCGCCCTGGCCGAAGACCGGAATGACGATCTCGCTCCGGGAGCGGGAGTCGCAGGCAATGTGGCCGGGGAAGTCTTCGACGTCGGCCACGATCACGGTCCGCCCCGTCTGCGCCGCGGTCCCGCAGACCCCCTGGCCGAAGCCGATGCGCAGGCAGCCCAGGGATCCCTGGTAGGGCCCCACCACCAGCTCGCGCGGCCGCGCCGGGTCAACGACATAGAAGCCGGTCCAGAAAAAGCGCTCGAAGCTCTGGGCGAGCATGGCCGAGACGGTCGCCATGCGGGCGGTGAGATTGGGCTCTCCGTCGATCACGGCCGCGATCTCGCCGGCCACCTCCGCGTAGCGGGCGGCCTTGGCGTCGGGCAACGGCTTCGAATTGAACGGCTCCGCCACCCTATTTCACCCAGCCGAAGGTCTCGACCAGCACCCAGACGCCCAGCACGGCGAAGATCGCAGCCGCCGCCCAGCGAACGTAGCGCACCGGGATCACCCGGGTGGCCGCCTCCCCCAGGAACACGGCCGGAACGTCGGCGACCATCATGCCGATGGTGGTGCCCAGCGCCACCGGGAACACCGAGTGGTAGCGCGCCGCCAGGGCCACGGTGGCGATCTGGGTCTTGTCGCCGATCTCCACCAGGAAGAAGGCGACGGCGGTGGTCAGGAAGGCGCCCCAGCGGCTGTCCGACTTGGGGACGTCGTCGGCCTTGTCGGGCACCAGGGTCCAGGCGGCCATGGCGATGAAGGAGATGCCGACGAACAGCCGGAACCATGGGCCCTTGATCAGGCCGGAGATGAAGTAGCCGGCGGTCGCTGCGGCCAGGTGGTTGGCGATGGTGGCGACTAGGATGCCGGCGACGATCGGCACGGGCCGGCGGAAGCGCGTGGCGAGCAGGATGGCCAGCAGCTGGGTCTTGTCGCCGATCTCGGCGAGGGCGACCACCACGGCCGAGATCAGCACGGGCTCCATGGGGTCTCGCCGCCTGTTTCCGGGAGGGCGCGCTCTAGCCTGCAGACCTCGGTCCCGCAACCCTGCCGGCCGCGCCGGCAAGGTTCATGGGTTACCAAGAGTTAATGTATTCAGTTCCATAATATGAGTATTAAATCTGCGTAATAAAGAACAATGACTTCGAGTTAATTTGCCCTCCACTTGCCGTCGCCGCATGGTC
>FTGU01000395.1_pt1 | contig 13881 bp, 12 predicted proteins | sample 1640781 | NCBI WGS metagenome assembly FTGU01 (sample SAMEA3914789, study PRJEB12502) | metagenome | biome: forest; material: soil | place: Canada | collected 2011-07-03 | depth 0.3 m | reverse complement strand
GCCTCGGACCAGGGGTTCGCCAAGGCCCAGGCGCACCTGGCCGATTCCCTCATGCGCGACGGGTCCCCCGCCGATTACCAGAAGGGTGTCGATCTCTACCGCGCCGCCGCGAAACAGCGCTATCCGCAGGCGCTCTACGCCATGGCTGTGCTCAAGGACCCCGACGCCCGGTCGCAGCTGTCGGCCCTGGCCGCGGGCGGGGACATGGCCAGCCACCAGTGGCTCTGCGAGCTCGCCGCCGACGGCGGGAGCATCGCCAGCACCCTGGGCGATTGCACGGCCGCCGCCAAGGCCGGCTATTCCCTGTCCCAGGCGCGGCTGGCCATCGCCTATCACGACGGCGACGGTGCTCCGGCCAATCCCGACGAGGCCAGGCACTGGACGCGCCTGGCCCTGGCCGAACCGGACCTGCGCGCCGATCTGCGCGCCCGGGTCCAGGCCCTGGCGAATTGAGCGACCCGGCCCCGCCAGCGAGCGAGGGGGCGGCGCGCGGTCGAGTCTTCGTTAGCTATTCGCGCGTCGACGGCGAACGGGTTCAGCCCCTGGTCGACGCCCTGATCGCGTACGGGTTCGACGTCTGGTGGGACAGCAAGATCCCCGGCGGGGCGGCCTTCGCCCGCGAGATCGAGGCCGCGCTGACCGCGGCGGACGCGGTGGTGGTGGTCTGGTCGGCGACCTCGGTGGAATCCGACTGGGTCCGCGACGAGGCCTCGACCGGACGCGACCGCGGCCGGCTGGTTCCCGTGAGGATCGACGCGGCGCCGGTCCCCCTCGGGTTCGGGCAGTACCAGGTGATCGATCTTCGCGCCTGGAGCGGCGAGCGCGACGCGCCCGCGTTCCGGCGCCTCGCTACGGCCATCGAGCGAACCAGCCTCGGGGCCGCCGACGGGAGCGCAAGGCCGTCGCTGAGGCTGCCCCATCGCCCGACCCGGCGAACCCTCTGGGTCGCGGGCGCTGTAGGCCTCCCGGTCGCAGCGGCCGCGGGCGCGGGAGCCTGGTGGCTGACGCGGCGGGCGGCGCCGGCGCGCAGCGTCGCCGTCCTGCCGTTCGCCAACCTGACCGGCGATGCGGCCCAGGACCTGACCGCCGATGCCCTGGCCGAGGAGGTCCGCTCCGCCCTGGCGCGGCTGCCGGCGCTGCAGGTGATATCCCGCACATCCTCGGAGATGTTTCGGGGCGCGCGGCAGAGCGCTGCGGCCATCTCCGCCCGGCTCGGGGTCGCCTACCTGCTGGAAGGCACCTTGCAGAAGGGCGCGGGCGTGCTCCGCATCGGGGCGCAGCTGGTGCAAGGCGCCGATGGCTTCGAGCGCTGGTCGCAGACCTTCGACCGTCGCACCGACAACCTCCTGGCGCTGGAGAGCGACATCGCCGGCCAGGTGGCGTCGGCGCTGCAGGTGAGGCTGGGCGGCGCCATCATGGCCCCCGGCGGCACGCGCTCGTCACAGGCCTATCAGGCCTACCTGCAGGCGCGGCGCCTCTACGACGCCGGGGGCGACGAGACCAGCCTGCGCGCCGCGGTGACACTCTACGAGCAGGCGCTGGCGGTTGATCCCAACTACGCCGACGCCCAGGCCGGCCGGGCAAGGACGCTGATGGCGATCGCCGACCAGTACGTCACCGGCGAAACGCGGAGCAGCCTTTCGGACCAGGGGCTGGCCGCGGCGGAGGCGGCCGCTCGCCTGGCGCCGGGCTCGGCCGAGGCCCAGGCCGCTCTCGGGTTCGCCCGCATGGGCCGGCTCGACATCCGCGGAGCCCGCGATCCCTATGAGCGCGCCGGACGGCTGGGTGCGGGGGACGCCGACCGGCTCGAGGGGTACGGGGCCTACGAGGCCCGGCTGGGCCACTTCGAACGGGCGCTTCCCGCGCTGCGCCGGGCGGTGCTGCTGGACCCCCTGAACCCGAACGCCCTGCTCACCCTGGGCGACGGCCTCTATCTGGCGCGGCGGCCGACCGAGGCGCCGACGCCGCTCTCGCGGGCGCTGGCGCTCAGCCCGGGCATGACCTTCGTTCACAGCAGGATGGGCGACTGCCGCCTGCTGGCCGGCGACCTGGCCGGAGCCGCGGCCGAGTACATGGCCGAGCCCGACCCGCTCTATCGCCTCACCGGCCAGGCCATCGTCCTGCAGCGCCAGGGGCAGTCCGCCCCGGCGAAACAGGCCCTGGACCGGCTGGTGACGACCACCCGCGACAACGGCCTCTACCAGCAGGCGCAGGTCATGGCCCAGTGGGGCAGGGCGGCGCCGTGCCTGGACGCCCTCGAGCGTGGCTTCTTGCTGAAGGACGCGGGGCTCACGCGACTCAAGGTCGACCCGATGCTCGACCCGGTCCGCGCAGACCCGCGTTTTGTGAGCTTGCTCGCGAAGCTCGCCTTCCCCTAAGCTTTGCTCTTCCGTCAAAGGAGCCATTCCGATGCCCAAGCCGACCAAGAAGCCGCCGGCCCCGAACAAGCCGCCCGGTGGTGGCGGAGCCCCGGGGGGGCCTGGCTCCGGCGCAACCCCCGCGGCCAAACCTCTTCGCCGGGGCGACCCGACCCGCCAGTAGGGCTCCAGCTCGCCTCTTGTGCTGGCACGCGGGTGATCCATTGTTCGGGGTGACTGGCGGCCGCCTGCGGCCGGCGATGAATGCAATCCCCAGGGGCGTGGCTTGACCAGCGAAACCGAAGGCGCGGGCGGGCCCCCGCCGCATGCGGACCTGGGGTTTGTCCAGGTAGCCTTCGCCGGCCACAACCGGCTCGCCGACCTCGGCGATCCGGAGGCGCTCGCCGCCCGGCTGCACGAGGTCTTCCGGCTGCTCTCGGAGGCCGGAATCAGCGAAGCGAAGCTGCTCACCGGCCTGGCCGTCGGATCGGACATGATCGCCGCCCGCGCGTGGCGCGACGTCGGCCTCGGCCCCCTCCACATCGTCTATCCGTTCCTGGGCGACCGGCCGCCGAAAGGGGAGGAGAGACTGGCCGAGCTCGCCTCCTGGCTAGACGGCGCCGCCATCGAGCGGGAAGGCCGCAACCCGCATCTGGCGCAGACGCGCTGGATCCTCGGGGCCGCCGACCTGTTGGTCGCGGTGTGGAGCGGCGAGCACGGGCGAGGGGCCGGCGGCACGGCCGACGCCGTACGGCTGGCCCTGGAGCACGGGGTCCCGGCGATCTGGGTGCAGCCCGGCGTGTCCGGCCTCCGGCTGATCCAGCCCCAGCATCTGGCCGAGGACTTCGGCTTCCTCGAGTTCATCGAGACCCTGGAGGGAGAGCGGCCGCCGCTGGTCGGACCGCTGAGCGCGCAGACCCTGCGCTCGGCCCTGCAGGACGTGGGCGTCAGGAACCTCCACGGCGAGGAGCCCGCCGCCGAGCTGATGAGGGATCATCGCCGCGCCCGGCTCTACCGCGGTTTCCGGCGGGTGCTGGGCGGCGCCGTCGAGCCCCCGGAGGACGCCGCGCCGCCGGCCGACCTCGCCGCCCAGGCCGGGTTCGGGCTTTTGACAGGGGCGCTGCAGGCGGCCGATACGCGGGCCAACCAGCTGGGCGCGCTGCACAGGTCCCACCAGGTGATCCTGCTGGCCCTCGCCGTGGCCGCGGCCATCGTCGGGGCGCTGCCGGCGCTGTGGCCCGCGATCAAGCCGCTGTCGGTCGGGGGCGAGCTCCTGCTGGCGATCGTGGCCCTCCTGATCTGGCGGGACTCCGAGCGTGGGCATACCCATCAGAAGTGGGCGGTGGCGCGCCGGCTGGCCGAAGACCTGCGGCTGGAGCGGGTGGGCTGGACCATCGGCATGCCGTCTTCGCGGCAGGGCCTGGTGGCGGCGAGCGCGGAGGGCGCCGCGCGCCAGCGGCGGCTCGCCGGACTTCCGACCGGGCCGTTCGACGCCGACCGGGTGCGGCGCTGGGGCCGGTGGGCGGTGCAGGAGCTGATGGGGGTGCAGGCGGCCTATCACCGGCGTCACAGCGCCATCAATGCGAAGATCTCGCACCGGGTGCACCTGGTCGAGAACGCCAGCTTCGCCGTGCTGCTGGTGGTGCTGGTCGCCTATGTGATGACCGCGGCGGCCGGTCTCATGCTCGGCGGGGAGCCGCCCCACTGGCTGGGGGGACTGGTGTTCATGGCCGGCGCCATCGTCCCGGCCATCGGCGCCGCGGGCCTGGCGCTCGAGGCCACCCTGTCGCTGGGCGAGGAGGCGCAGCGGAGCGCAGTGCTCGCCGCCCGGCTGCAGTCCCTCGAGGACGGGCTGTCCGAGGACCTGAGCCTGCCGGCGCTGCAGAACGCCGCCAGCGCGGCCATCCGCCTGCAGCGCGCCCAGGAGGACCACTGGCTCGAAGGCGCCATCCGCCGCCGCCTCGTCCGGGGCGGCTGAGGGCCGGAGTCGACTTCGCTGTTATCGGCCCCGCGGCGCCGCCGCAGGGTTCGGGCATCCACTCTCGAGGAGTATCGCGATGAAAAGGCTTTTGATGCTGGCCCTGGTCCTGATGCCGCCGGCGACGGCGATCGCGCAGGCCAGGGGCGCCCCCGCTTCCGCCCCCGCGGCGCCGCGCCTCGAGGCGCCCAACGTCTGGACCGGGCAGCAGCGGTTCCAGCCCGACTGCGGGTTCAACTGCGGCTATCCGATCATCGACCTCTACAATCACAAGGGCGCCGTATCGCCCCGGAACAACGCAGTCATCGAGGTGGTCGGCGCGCCGCAGATCCCGGGCACCGAGATCAACTTCGACGCCTTCGCCTACAACGGCTTCATCCAGTACGACGCCGAGCGCTATGACATTGGCGGGCCGGACAACGGCGCCGTCAGGGCGGGCGAGACCATCGGGGTCTATTCGTTCGAACCGTTCGACGGGATCAGCGACTCGAACACCGCCGAGATCGTCGCCACCGCCACCGAGAACCAGAGCAACGCGGCAGGGACCCACGGCACGGCGCTCTACATCGGCTACACGCCCAATTCGTTCGGGAAGAGGCTCCGGTGCGCCGGGATCACCATCAGCAACCGAGGGACCGGCGGGGTCACCATCGGATACGCCAAGGGGTGCCAGTCGCCGCCGGCGGACAAGGGCCAGGGCACGCTCAATCTGGCGGGCGCGCTCTACGCGGACAACGGGCTGATGGTGGCCGACGCCGACGAGCACCTGCGCGGCATGGACGGCGCGGCGGCGCCGAGCGTCGACAACGCGGGGACGGTGGTGGCGGGCTCGACCGACAATCGCGGCGAGATCGCCGCCGGCGGCGCCGCGGCGAAGCGGTGGACGATCAGCTGGAGCCATCCCTGGCCGACGCGGCCCTTCTGCACCGCGACGGCCCTCGCGCCGGGCGGCGGGACCATCACCGTGGCGCCGACCGCCGGCTCGCTGACGGTCGAGTTCACCAACGGCTACAGCGGCGGCTTCGACTGGGTCTGCCTCTAGCGGCCGCCCGCGTCCGGATCAGTCCAGCAGGATGGTCTTGGTCTCGAGGTAGGGCGCGATCCCTTCCGCGCCGCCTTCGCGGCCGATGCCCGACTGCTTGAAGCCCCCGAAGGGGAGCGCGAAGTCCATCTTCAGGCCGCCCTGGCCGATGGCGCCGGTGCGGATGCGGCGGGCGACGTCGTAGGCCTTCTGCTTGTCGTGGGTGAACACCGCGCCGTTCAGGCCGTAGATGGAGTCGTTGGCGATACGGATGGCGTCCTCCTCGTCCTCGGCGGGGATGAGGCTGAGCACCGGGCCGAAGATCTCCTCCTGGGCGATGGTCATGCTGTTGTCGACGTTAGTGAACAGGGTCGGCTCGATGTAGTAGCCGCGGTTCATGTGGCTGGGCCGCTTGCCGCCGACGGCCAGGGTGGCGCCCTGCTCCTCGCCCTTGGCGATGTAACCCTCGATCCGCTCGAGCTGCCGCTTCATGGCGACCGGACCCATCATGGTCGAGGGATCGGCCGGATCGCCGATGCGGACCTGCTTCATCTCCGCGACGATGGCCTCGGCCAGCTCGTCATGGCGCCTTTTTGGCACGATGGCCCGGCTGAGCGTGGCGCAGACCTGACCGGTGAGGGTGGTGATGGTGCCGGTGAGGATCTTGGCCAGGGTCCCGGTGTCGTAGTCGTCCATGACGATGGCCGCGGACTTGCCGCCGAGCTCCAGGGTGTAGCGGGCGATGCGCTCGCCGCAGACCTGGGCGATGCGCCGGCCGGCCGCGGTCGAGCCGGTGAAGCCCACCTTGTCCACGCCGGGGTTGCGCACGAGGTAGTCGGCCGCCTCGCGGTGGGAGGGGACGAGGTTCAGCACGCCTGGCGGCAGGCCCACCTCTTCGGCGACCTCGGCCAGGATGTAGGCCTCCAGCGGCGTCTCGGGAGACGGCTTCATGATCACCGTGCAGCCGGCCAGCAGCGCCGGCGCGACCTTGGTGGTCATGATCATGAAGGGGGCGTTCCACGGAGCGATGGCGGCGACCACGCCCACCGGCTCGCGGACCAGCACCGCTTCGCCGCCTATGCTCGACGGCTGGCGCACCTCGAAGGGATAGGAGGCGGCGAGGTCGGCATAGAAGCCGTACTGCATCACCCCGCCCATGTGCATGGGCACGCTCATCACCTTCAGCCCGCCGATCTGCTCGGCCCAGGCGGCGGCGAGCTCGGGCACCCGCGCCTCCAGCGCCTTGCCCATGCGGCGCAGGAAGTCGCCGCGCTCGGCGTGGCTGAGGCGGGGCCAGGGGCCCGCATCGAAGGCCTTGCGGGCGGCGGCGACGGCGGCGTCCATCTCCGACTCGCGCGCCTCGGCGACCCGGGCGAAGACCTGCTCGGTCACCGGCGAGACCAGCTCGATCTGGCCGGCGGTCGAGGTCTCCACCCACTGCCCGCCGATGAACAGCCGGTCGGGGTGCTTGATGTTCACGGGATCGCGGGAGTCGATGGTCATGGCTTGGTCCCCATGAGGGTTTCAGACTGCGGACCCTCTCCCCTTGCGGGAGAGGGTGGCCTGCGGAGCAGGCCGGGTGAGGGGTCGCGCCGGCCTTTGAGAGTCGATCGGCCTCTCTGCAGCGCGTTGAATGATTCCAGAGACCTGCGCGACCCCTCATCCGGCGGGCTCCGCCCGCCACCTTCTCCCGCAGGGGGAGAAGGTTGTCTTTGGGGATTCCAGCCGGTCAGTTCGGCCACACGGGTTGGTATTGAATCAGCACGTCGCGGAGGCTGCGGGGCTTCCTGCCGGTGAGGGTCTCGACGTCGCCCGAGATCACCTCCAGATAGCCTTCGCGGATGGCGCGCTCGAAGCTGACCATGTCGTCGCTCGACCAGGGCCGCGCCGGATCGACGGGCCCATCCGAGGCATGGCGGGGGAAGCCCAGCCGGTCGAAATGGGCTTGCATGTCGTCGTCGCTGACGTAGTCGAAAACGACAGGTTTTCCAGAGAGTTCCGAGACCATCTTCATAGCCTTGGGAACGCTCTGCAGCTCCGGCCCGGTGAGGTTGTAGATCCGGTTCTCGTGGCCGGGCGTGGTCAGCACGGCCACCGCGCTGTCGACGCAGTCGTCGCGCGAGACGAAGGCGACGGCGCCGTCGTGGGCGCTGCCGGGAAGGCGGCCAGCGGCGATGGCGATCGGGGCCATGACCGTGGCGACCGCCTCGGCGTAGTGGCTGTCGCGCAGGTGAGTGAAGGCGGCGCCGGAGTCCTCGACCAGCTTCTCGGTGTCGCGGTGATCCCAGCTGACGATCGCCGGGTTGCCGGGCTTGGAGGCGTTGACGAAGGAGGTGTAGGCGATCTGCCCGACGCCGGCCGCCACTGCCGCCTTGATGGCGTTGGCGTGCTGGCCGACGCGAGTGCCGACCCGGGCCGTGGAGATCAGCAGCATCTTCGAGCCGCCTTCGAAGGCCGCCTTCAGCGAGTCCGGATCGTCGAAGTTGGCGGCGCGGACCTTGGCGCCCTGGGCGGCGAAGTCGGCCAGCTGCTCGGGTTTGCGGGTGGTAAGGATCAGCGAGGCCGGGTCGACCTTCCGGATCAGACGCTCGGCCGCGGCGCGCCCGAACTGGCCGGACGCGCCGGTGACGATGATGCTCATGCCGTTTCCTCTGGTTCGGCGGCGCTGTGTCGAGGTCAGGCGGCCTGGCGCGACCGGGCGAGTTCGGCGGCCGGGACCCACCAGCCGTGCACCTGGGCGTGCAGCCTGAGCGGGATCTTCACCCGGGCCACCGGCCCCTTGCCGATGTCGCCGGCGTCGATGATCCAGAGCTCGGACTCATAGGCGTCCTCGCCGGCCTGCCGGTCGACCACCGCCAGCAGCCAGCCGTCGTGGTCCGGGTCGGACGACGGCACGTGCACCGGCTCGTTGATGTCCATGCCCGGCTCCAGCGGCATGGCGTCCAGCCGGCCGTTGCCGGGCTCGATGCGGAACAGGAGGTTGAACGACGGCCCCACCGGGCCGGAGATCAGCGGCGGGCCGCCCTCCGGGTTGATCGAGCAGTACCAGGCGTGGCGGTAGGGCCGGCCCTGGTCGGCGTCGCGCACGCGCGGCATGTCGCCGGGAGGGCCGAGCGGGCGCACCTCGAAGTCCTCGCCGGGCTTGGAGAGATCGAAGGTCCAGCGGATCAGCCCGCCGCCGGGGCCCTGGCCTTCCCACTTCACCCCGCCCGCCTCGCGCATGAAGGGGAAGGGATTGGTGTCGGAGAGGCAGAGGTCCAGGTGGACCAGGTCGCCGTCGCAGAAGGCGTTCAGGATGTGGAAGGCGAAGACGCCCTTGGGGCCCTTGAACCAGCGCAGCTCCTCGACATTGCCGTAGCGCGGCATGATGGCGATCCAGCTCTCCAGGTCCTGCTGGTGGGCCCAGTGGTCGCCGCCGGCCTTCAATCGGTCGAGGTCCGCCGTGGTCGGGAACACCGGGAAGATGGCGTGCCGCTCGGTGATGGCGAAGTCGTGCATGGTCGAGCAATAGGGGTTCTTGAACCACTGCTCGGAGGTGAGGTTTCCATCCTTGTCGGCGATACAGTAGGCGACGTCGGTGGTGCAGATCCCGCCCGCCTCGTAGCCGAAGAAGAACATCTCGCCGGTCTTCGGGTCGATCCGCGCGTGGGCGGTCATGGTCTCCGAGCGCAGCGCGCCGTGGTAGTCCCACTTCCCGACGGTCTCGAGGGTGTGGGGGTTGATCTCGTAGGGGCGGCCGTCCTCCTTGGTCATGAACAGGCGACCGGCGTGCCAGATCGGCGTGGTGTTGGCCACGGTGCGGTCGACGCCTTCGACCGAAGCGTCGTCGGTGAAGGGGTTGCGGTAGCGGCCGAACAGCGCCTTGCGGGCCTTGCGCTCGGCCTCGTAGCGGGCGGTGCGCACGTATTTGATGTCGTAGTCGACGGCGCCGTCCTCGATGAGGAAGCGGGCGATCATGCCGTCGCCGGACAGCATGTTGTCGTCCTCATGCATGGGCGGATGGGCCGGATCGGGCACGGCGCGGAAGAAGGCGCCCTGCACCTCCTTGGGGATCTCGCCGATCACGGGCAGGTTGCGGATCGAGGCCTCGACCCCCACCGGCGTGTTCAGCCCCGCGAAATGATAGGTCTTGGGGTACGCCGTCATCGTGTCTCCTCCGGGTTGTATCCCAGCCAGAAATTTGTAACGACCGTTACAGGTTGGCGCAAGGCGCGGCAGAGGCCCCGTGGCCGGTCGGGACCGAACCTGCGCATGCTAGTCTAGCAGGGCGGCGGGCCGCTCGATTGAGGAAAGACAAAGCGGGTCATGGGGAGCCCAGAAAAATCCGATCAGATCTGGCGGCCGGCAGGCGCGACCGCCGAGCCCGCGGACATTCTCCACCGGCTGCTGAAGCTTAACAACCGGCTGATGGCGCCCTTCGCCACCCACCTGGAGAAGCAGCACCGGATCACCGTGAACGGCTTCCGCGTGCTGATGCTGATCGGGCGGCTGGGCGTCACCGCCTCGCACGAACTGGTCGACCTGCTGGGCGTCAATCCGATGTCGGTGCACCGGGCGGTGCAGTCGCTGCACGAGCAGGAACGGATCGCCGTCGAGCCCGACCCCGCCGACTCCCGCCGCAAGACCCTGCGCCTGACCGCCGAGGGCCAGCGCCTCTACCGCCAGATGCTGCCGACCACCGACCTGGTCGCCGATTACCTTTTCTCCCTGCTGCAGCCCGACGAGATCGCCCGCTTCGACCGCATGGTGAGCACCCTGATCCAGGGCCTGGAGGCGCGCGACGAGCAGGGGAGGTCGGTGTTCATCGAGCGGACGCGGCCGGAAGAGGGGGCGGGGGAAGAGTGAGCGAGGCGGCGGTCCGGTTAGGGCCGGCCTGAAGCCGACGTCGGCTCAAGCCAGCCCGAGTTGCGGAAGCATGCCGCGGATGCTGCGGATCTGATAGCCGGCGGCGCGCAGGGCCGTCACGAGCCGCGCGAAACCCGACGAGGTCCAGGGCTCGTGCCCTTCACCGTCGAAGCTGTGGAAGGCCAGGGTCACCCAGCTGTGGTCCGGAACCTCTTCGGCCAGCTGCTGGGAGACCCATTCGAAATGGCGTTCCCTGACGGCCCAGCTGCGGAGCCGGCTCGGCTCGATCGACTCGTCCAGGCTGTGAAAGACCGGCCCCACGTTCGAGCCCAGGGTCAGGAACCCTCCGGCCGCGTAGCCCTCTTCTCGCAGATCGACGTCGCCGATCTCGTTGAAGGGGAAGCAGAACAGATAGGGGCCGTCGTGAATCTGACGGACGAGCGCCAGGGAATCGCGCAGCTCCCGGCGTTGGTCGTGCTCCGACAGGGCGCGGAAGTGCGCATGGGTGACGCTGTGGGACTGGACATCATGACCGGCCCTGGACATTCCGCGCCAGAATTCCAGCGATGAGCCAGGAAACTTCGGCGCCTGCCGCGGCGCGCCCGGGTAGGTCTCGACGTTGCCCGAGACCACGAAGAAGGTCGCGGGATCCGGCGCCAGCAGTTCGGCCGCCTTGCGCGCGCCGGTCATGCAACCGTCGTCGAAACGGAAAGAAACGAACCGAGACATTTTTCGGAGACTTTACGCGGCGGCTAAGGCACGGCGCCCCGTTGCATATCCATGAGGGTGCTTCAAGGATGGCGATACGGCGGTTGAGACTTAGGATGGCGCCCCCCTACAGTCCGAGGCCGCTCTCCGCCCATGCAGGAGGTCGGAAAGGTTCGCTTGCTGGTGGTCGCGATCTTCGGCAACGTCGGCCTTGGGGAAACGGCAAACCGCTAAATCAGGGGGCGGGGTGAAATTCGCGCTGGGCGTTCTCCTGGCTGGGGCGATGGCGGCTTCGGCGGCGCAGGGCGCTGAGCCGGCCGCCGAGGGACCCCGCTTCGTGACCCTGGGCACCGGTGGCGGGCCGGTGATCCGGGTCAGGCGGTCGGAGCCTGCCAACGCGGTTGTTGTGAACGGGTCGATCTATCTGTTCGACGTCGGCGACGGGGTCCAGCGCCAGCTCGCGGCGGCCGGCCTGCCGCTGGCGGCGGTCAAGGCGGTGTTCATCTCCCACCACCACATGGACCACAACGCCGGGCTCGGCCCGCTGATGATGTCGCGCTGGCTGTTCGATCCCCTGCCGGCCATCCCGGTGATCGGGCCGCCCGGCACCCGCGCGATGACCGCGGGGATCGCCGCCGCCAACGTCGCGACGGTCAACGCGCCGGTCTCGCTCGGGCCCTCGCCGCCACCGGTGCAGGCGACGGTGCGGCCCACGGACCTGCCGCCGGTGCTGGATACGCCGACCGAGATCTATCGCGACGCCAACGTTCGGGTCCTGGCCATCAGCGTGGCGCACTTCCACCTGCCGCCCGGCATGGCCTTCGACCCGGCCCCCCGGTCCTACGCGTTCCGCATCGAGGCGGCCGGCCGGACCTTCGTCTACACCGGCGACACCGGCGCGTCGGAGACCCTGGAGACGCTCGCCCGCGGCGCGGACGTGCTGGTCAGCGAGGTCATCGACCTGGACGCGGCGGCGGCTTCGGCGCGCAGGACCCTGCCGCCCGAGGCGGTGGCTCCGCTCCTCGCCCACATGCGGCTGGACCATCTGACGCCCGAAGACGTCGGCCAGGTGGCGGCGCGGGCGGGCGTGGGCGAGGTCGTACTGACCCATCTGTCGCCCGGCCTCGACAGCGAGACGGACGTGTCCGGCTACACGTTGGGGATCTCGCCCGCGTTCACGGGCAAGGTCGTGGTGGCCGCCGACCTGGACCGGTTCTGATGGCGACCTCGTTCTACGATCTCAGCGTTCCGACCTTCCTGCAGACGGTGCGGGCGGTCGGGGGATTCCTCGAGCGGGCGGCAAGGCATTGCGCGCAGACCGGCGCGGACCCGGACGGTTTCGTGGAGGCCCGGCTCTACGAGGACATGGCGCCCTTCCATTTCCAGATCGAGGCGGCGTGGCGCCACGCCGTGTGGGCGTTGGAGGCCCCCAGGACCGGCAAGTTCGATCCGCCCGCCCTGGTCGGGCCGGTTCCCTTCGCCGAGCTCCAGGCCATGATGGGCAAGGCGCAAACAACGCTCGAGACGTACAGCCGCGAAGAGGTCGACAGCTGGGGCGGCAGGGCCCTGGACCTTCAGATCGGCCCGCGGCGGCTCGCCTTCACCTCCGAGACCCTGATCCTGTCGTTCTCCCTGCCCAACTTTCATTTCCACGCCGTCACCGCCTACGACATCCTGCGCTCGCGCGGCGTGCCTCTGGGCAAGCGGGATTACGAGGGCCAGCTGCGCACCCGGGCGCCCGGCTAGGTCTTCAATTTCTCCTCTGAGCCAGGCTCCTCGCCCGGTTTGTAGCGGGGCTTGGGCTGCGGCAGCAGGAAGAAGGCCACGCAAAGCAGGGCGAGCGCCACGCCGGGGCGCGGCGCCACGAGCACGAGCGGAATCGCCGCGAGCTGGGCCAGGGTCGAAAAGCCATAGCGGCGGGTCATCTGGCGGATGAAATCGGGCGCCAGCCGTTCGTCCATCACACGGCGGCCGGACATTCCGTAGAACCACTTGGCCATCCAGGTGCAGGCCGTCAGGGCGAGCCCGACAACAAGGGTCACCGATGCGGCGGGTTCGAAACGCGAGCCAAGGTGAAAGCACCAGACGCGGATGGGATAGGGAACGACGACGATGGCCAGCAGGAACACCAGGTTGATCGCGCCGAACCAGTGATCGCTCTTGGCGTAGATGCGGCCGGAATAGTGGTGCTGCAGCCAATAGGCGCCGATCACGACGTAGCAGAGGACCAGGGCGAGGTGCTGGCGCCATTGCTCCGCCATCGCCTTCACGAGGTCGCTGTAGCCATGCAGGCCGTCGGGAGAGCCCGGAACCTTGATCTCGACGATCAGCAAGGTCAGGGCGATGGCGAAGACCGCATCGCTGAAGCCCTCGAAGCGGTCGAGCCCGCGCTCGGCGCCATGGGTCTTGCCGCGGGTGTCCTGAGCCATGAGGTTAGAACATTGCGGCTCGCCAGAAGGTTCTACGACAAGGGCGAATCGCCGGCTGGTGCGCTGGCTTCAGTCCGCGGCCACCGCTTGGCCGGAGACCGGCGCGGCGCGCTTGGCGAACCAGAGCGCGGGGATGATCAGCAGCATGATCCAGCCCGACAGCCAGAACACGTCGACCGCCGACATGGCGTAGGCCTGGGTGGTGGCGGCGCGGCCGAGCGCGCTGAGGGCCGGGACGCCGTCGATCCCCAGATGGTGGAGGACGTCCAGGGAGGGCTGCATGGCGCCGGGGCGGCTTCCCAGGTTCTCCGCGAGGCGGGTCTGGTGCAGGGCCTCGCGGCGGTCCCAGAGGCTGGTGACGAGGGACGCCGCGAACCCGCCGGCGGTGATTCGCGCGAAGGTGAGCAGGCCTGTGGCGCTGGCGGTCTTCTCGGCCGGGATCTGAGCCAGCGAGAGGGTGATGACCGCGGTGAAGAAGAAGCCCATGGCCGCGCCCTGGAACCACATCGGCAGCATCAGGGCCGCGAAGCTGGCGTCCGGCGT
>FTGU01000171.1_pt1 | contig 15076 bp, 13 predicted proteins | sample 1640781 | NCBI WGS metagenome assembly FTGU01 (sample SAMEA3914789, study PRJEB12502) | metagenome | biome: forest; material: soil | place: Canada | collected 2011-07-03 | depth 0.3 m | reverse complement strand
TGGCCTTGGTCAGCTTCTGGCCGCCCAGGTGCCAGTCCTCGCCCAGTTCGCCGCCGCCGCGCACGTGGGCCAGGGCGAAGACGCCGCCAAGGTCGAGCAACGGCAGCCAGCGGGCGATGAAGGACGGATCCTCGGTAATGCCATAGGCGCCGTAGGCCCAGAGCAGCAGCGGCGCGGAGCCGTCGCGCTTCAACCCCTTCTTGTAGATCACCGAGACCGGGACCTTGGCTCCGTCGCGGGCGGGAGCCAGCAGCTCCTCGGACGTGTAGAGCGAGATGTCGATCGGCGGCTGGGGCGCGATGTCGGTCTGGGTCACCACCCCGTCGGGGCCGACGTAGCAGAGCACGGTCGGACGCACCCACCCCTGCAGCAGGAACCAGGCCCCGTCGTGGGATGTGTCGGCATAGAAGCCGTCGATCGAGCCGGCGAAGGGCAGCCGGATGGTGGTGACGCGGCCGTCGTACCCGAGGCGCCGCAAGCCGCCGATGCCGGCGTTGAGCTCCTGGATGTAGAGGCCGTCTCGGGCCGACGAGACGCTTCGGATCACCGCCGCGGAGGCGGGCACGACGACACGCGCATGGGCGACGCTGGGATCGGCCGCGGTCGTGTGCAGCACCTGGTAGTTCGAGGCGCCGGCGTGGCTGAGCAGGAAGATGTCCTCGCCGTGAAGGGCGACGCCGGTCACTTTGTCGGATGGTACGCAGACCTGGCGCCAGACCGGCGGTCCCTGCACGGCGGCGGCCGCGTCGGCCACGTAGCAGCCGAGCTCGTTCTGCACGCCGGATATCACCACGCCCGCCACCATCGGCGACCCGGCCGTGCTGGCGACGATCGGGAAGTCGACGTCGGTCATCGAGACGACGGGGCTGGAGCCCTTCCACAACACCTTGGTGTCGGTGGCGGGATCGGTGTTCAGCCGGTGGAACCAGGCCACACTGTCTTTGAACTTCTCCGTGCTGTCGTCGGCCACGCCCCCCTGGAGGCGGTTGTAGAAGAAGCCCGATCCGTCCGGCGCCCAGCTTGGGCTCGCGTCCTCCGTGCGGTCGATGGCCTCGGGCAGCGTCTGGCCGGTCTCGGTGACCAGCACCCTGGCGGTGGATTTCTCCGAGCCGCCGGGAGATGTCCCGAACACCACGTGCGAGCCGTCGGGCGAGGCCGACCACCAGTCAAGCGAGGCGTGTGAGCCCTTGGAAGCATAGGTGTCGGGATCGAGGAGCAGGCGGTCCTGCCCGTGCACGCCCCTGCGGACGAACAGCTTGAAGGTGTCGGCGTTGGCGGGCCGGACCTGGGTAAAGATGTAGTCGCCGCCGACCTGCACGGCGCTGACCGCGGCGATCGCGCCGGTGTAGTGCGAGACGGCCTGGGTCAGGGCCTCGCGGCCGGGGATGCGGTCGAGAACTCCGCGTGCATAAGCGGCCTGAGCAAGGGTGTAGTCCTTCCACTCCGGCGGCTCGGCCTCCATCCAGCGATAGGGATCGGTGACCTTCACGCCGAAAAGGTCCTCGGTGACGGGGCGGACCGGCGCCACGGGGGGGCCGGCGGGCGAGGTCTGGCCGAACAGGGCGGCCGGCGCGCTCAGCGACGCCGCCAGCACAGCCGAGGAGCCGAGCAGGGTCCTTCGGTCGATCGAGCGGTTCATGGGGGCTCCCACAGCAAGGGCTTGATTGACCGCGAGCTATGCATGACTCCCAAAGTTTCGCCAGTTACAGCCAAGCAACGTTCGGGGGCTCCGGGTATTAGCCCTCGAGGCGACAGGGTCCCTTCGATGACCGACCTGCATGAGGCCGCAAGCGCCGGCGACGCGGACGCGGTGCGGGCCATCCTGGCCAGCGATCCCTTTCGCATCCGGCAGCGGCGGGAGAGCAAGACCACGGCGCTGCATGGCGCCGCCGCCGGAGGACATGGCGAGGTCGTCAGCCTGCTGCTGGACGCCAGCGCAAGCCCGGACGCGCGCGACTACGGCGGCTCCACGCCCCTGCACATGGCCGCGGCCGGCGGCCACCGCGAAGCAGCGAGCGCACTTCTGGCCGCGGGCGCCAAGCCCTCTCCGCTCAACGAAGCCGGCGACACGCCGCTGCACGCGGCCGCCCGCGGCGGTCATCTGGAGGTCGCGCGTGAGTTGCTGGCTTCGGGCGCCGACCCCAACGCAAAGAGCGCTTGCGGAGGAACCGCCTTGCACGCGGCGGCCGCGGCCGGACGCCACGAGATGGCCGAACTCCTGCTCCGCCACGGCGCCCTGGCCAACGCGCGCTCCACAGCCCACGCCGAGCCGTGGAGCCCCTGGGACGAGGCCCGCAAGGCCGGTCACGCCTCCCTCACCGACCTGCTGCTCCGTCACGGCGGCGGCGACAAGGCGTCCGGCGCCATCGACGTCCACACCTGCGCCGAGCGAGGCTACGACGCGCGGCTGGACCTGTTGCTGGACGAGGATCCTCAGCTGGTCTCCCGCCGCGATCTGTTGCACCGGCGCACGCCCCTGCATTGGGCGGCCGCCAGCGGCCGGACCTCGATCGCCGAGCGGCTCCTCGCCCGCGGCGCGGATCTTTCGCTGACCGACAAGCGGGGCATGACGCCCGCCGATCTTGCCGAGGCGGGTGGCTTCGTGGAGTTGGGCGAACGGCTGGCCGTGCCGCGGCCCTGACGCGACCCTCTCCGCCGGCCACCGCAGCGGCGCCCAATCCCTCTCCTGCCGGAGCCTCGCCGCCAACCTTTCCGGAAGCCCAGACGCAGCTGGGAGGAACAAGCTTAGCCATAGAACAAGCTGCCAATAAGCCGAATGAAACAGGCGTTTTCGCGCTCGAATATCGCGCTATACAGCTCACCTTGAGCATCGTTCGGCGCGCCGAGCTTGCAGTCGAGGGTCGAACGATTCATGGCCAGTGTGGAGGGGGACCGCTCTCGCGCGGAGGCATCGTCGCTGAACTTCCTCGCCGGCGGCGGGGAGATGGGCGAGCTGATCCGCAGCCATGACTGGAGCCGGACGCCCCTGGGGCCCCCCGAGGTCTGGCCGCAGAGCCTGCGCACGGCCGTCCGCATCATGCTGACCTCGCGCCAGCCGATCTGGATCGGCTGGGGGCCGGAGCTCACCTACCTCTACAACGACCCCTATCAGTCGATCATCGGCGGCAAGCATCCGCGGGCGCTCGGCCGCCCCACCTCGGAGGTCTGGAGCGAGATCTGGAGCGACATCGGGCCCCTGCTGGCCACCGCCATGGGCGGCATCGAGGGCACCTACGTGGAAGAGCAGCTCCTGATCATGGAGCGCAACGGCTATCCGGAGGAGACCTACTACACCTTCTCCTACAGCCCGATCCCGGACGACGACGGGACGCCCGGCGGCATCATCTGCGCCAACACCGAGGACACGCCGCGGGTAATCGGCGAGCGCCAGATCAGCCTCCTGCGCGAACTTGCCGCCCGCACCGTGGATGCGCGATCGGGCGCCGACGCCTGCCGGCTCAGCGTCGAGACCCTGGCCAGCGATCCCAGGGACGTGACCTTCGCCCTGCTCTATGTGACCAGCGACGACGGCGAGGGCCTGGGCCTGGCCGGCGCCTACGGCCTCGGGGAAGACCACCCCGCGGCCCCTGCCCGCCTGACGCCGGACGGCGCTTCCGCCTGGCCGGCCGAGGCGGTGCTGGCCGACCACGACCCCAGGCTGGTCCAGAACCTTCAAGCGACCTTTGGCGATGATTTCCCCGGCGGCGCGTGGGGCCGGCCTGCGACGGCCGCCGCGGTGCTGCCCATCGCTCCCTCCGGCGACACCGGCCGCGCCGGCGTGCTGATCGTGGGACTCAATCCCTATCGCCTGTTCGACGGCGACTACCGCGCCTTCCTCGGCCTGGCCGCGGGCCAGATCGCCGCCGCCATCGCCAGCGCCGACGCCTATGAGGAGGAGCGCCGGAGGGTGGAGGCCCTGGCCGAGCTCGACCGGGCCAAGACCGCCTTCTTCTCCAACGTCAGCCACGAGTTCCGCACCCCACTCACCCTGATGCTCGGCCCGCTGGAGGACATCGCCTCCGCCGCCGGCGCCCCCCGGAGCGTGCAGGAGCAGGCGACGTTGGCGCTGCGTAACGGCGGGCGGCTGCTCAGGCTGGTCAACAGCCTGCTGGACTTCTCCCGCCTGGAGGCGGGCCGCGCGCGCGGCGCTTATCAACCGACGGAGCTCGCCGGCTTCACCGCCGACATCGCCTCCAGCTTCCGGTCGGCCATCGAACGCGCGGGACTGACCCTGGACCTCGACTGCCCTCCCCTCCCCGAACCGGCCTACGTCGATCGGGAGATGTGGGAGAAGGTGATCCTCAACCTCGTGTCGAACGCCTTCAAGTTCACCCTGCACGGGCGGATTTCGGTCTCGGTGAGGTCTTCGGGCGACGGCCGCGCTGAGGTCCGGGTGGCCGACAGCGGCATCGGCATACCCCCCGAGGAAATCCCGCGCCTGTTCGAGCGCTTCCATCGGGTGGAGGGCGCCCAGGGCAGGAGCTTCGAGGGCAGCGGCATCGGCCTGGCCCTGGTGCACGAGCTGGTCAGGCTGCATGGCGGCGAGATCGCGGCCGAGAGCGAGCCCGGCCGCGGAACGACCTTCACCATCACCCTGCCGCTGGGCCGCGGACACCTGGCCGCCGACAACGTGCGGGAGGCCGCGAACCCCGCCCCGCAGCCAGGCCCGCGGGTGCATGAATTCCTCGAGGAGGCGCTGCGCTGGCTGCCGGAAGCCGTCGCCGGGGCGCCCAGCACGGCCGCGCTGGCGGGGGACCTCGGCGCCGGCGCAGGCTCGGGCGCGGGCAAGCGCGTGCTGCTCGCCGACGACAACGCGGACATGCGCGCCTACGTCGGACGCCTGCTGGAGGCGGAGGGCTATGAGGTGGTCACCGTTTCCGACGGCGAGGCGGCCGTCGAGGCGTTGCGGTCGCAGCGGCCCGACCTGGTCCTGACGGACGTGATGATGCCGAGGCTCGACGGCTTCGGCGTGCTGCGCGCGGTCCGCGGCGACCCGGTGCTCGCGGATGCGCCGGTGATCATGCTTTCGGCCCGCGCGGGCGAGGAAGCCAAGGTCGAAGGCCTGGACAGCGGCGCCGACGACTATCTGATCAAGCCGTTCGCCGCGCGCGAGCTGCTGGCCCGGGTGAGGGCCAACATCCAACTCGCCGAGCAGAGGCGCGAAGCCTACCGGGCGCTCGAGGCCAAGCAGTCGGACCTTGAAGCCCAGACCCGGGCGCTGCAGATCATCAACCGGGCCGGGGCGGCGATCTCGGGCGACCTCGACCTCGCCCACCTGGTGCAGACCATCACCGACGCGGCGGTGGAGCTCACGGGCGCCGAGTTCGGGGCCTTCTTCTACAATGTGCTCGACCAGCAGGGGGAGTGGTACACGCTCTACACCCTGTCGGGCGCGCCGATGGAGGCGTTCTCCCGGTTCCCCATGCCGCGCAACACGCCGGTGTTCGGCCCCACCTTCGCCGGCGAGGGCATCGTCCGCTCCGACGACATCACCCAGGATCCGCGATACGGCACGATGGAGCCCCACCGCGGCATGCCGAAGGGACACCTTCCGGTGCGCAGCTATCTGGCCGCGCCGGTGAAATCGCGAACCGGAGAGGTGCTGGGCGGCCTCTTCTTCGGCCATTCGCAGACCGGAGTGTTCGACGCCGACTCCGAAGAGCGCGTCGTGGCCCTTGCCAGCCAGGCCGCCGTGGCCATGGACAACGCCAGCCTGTTCCAGGCCGCCCAGCGCGAGCTGGAGCAGCGGCGCAAGGCCGAGGCGGAGCTGCAGGCGCTCAACGCCAGCCTGGAAGAACGGGTCGAGGCGGAGGTCGCTCGCCGGGCGGAGGCCGAGGACGCCCTGCGGCAGGCCCAGAAGATGGAGGCCGTGGGCCAGCTGACCGGCGGCGTCGCCCATGACTTCAACAACCTGCTGACGGTGATCATCGGCGGCCTGGACACCATCCGCCGCGCCAAGCCGGGCGACACCGCCCGGGTCGAACGCGCCGTCGACATGGCGCTGCAGGGCGCCCTGCGCGCCGCCAACCTCACCGGGAGGCTGCTGGCCTTCTCGCGCCGGCAGCCGCTGGAGCCCAAGCGGCTTGAGATCAACGCCCTCGTCCGCGACATGACCGAGCTGCTGCACCGGACCCTGGGCGAGCAGATCGAGCTGGAAGGCGTGCTGGCCCCGCGGCTATGGGCCATCGAGGCGGACCAGAACCAGCTGGAGAGCGCCATCATCAACCTGGCGGTCAACGCCCGCGACGCCATGCCCGGCGGCGGCAAGCTGACGCTCGAGACGGCCAACACCCTGCTCGACGAAAGCTACACCGCCACCGACTCCGAGGTCGTGCCCGGCCAGTATGTGGTGATCAGCGTCAGCGACACGGGCTTTGGCATGTCGAGCCGGACGCTCGAGCGGGTATTCGAACCCTTCTTCACCACCAAGGATCCCGGACGCGGCACGGGCCTCGGCCTCAGCATGGTCTATGGCTTCGTCAAGCAGTCGGGCGGCCACGTCACCATCTATAGCGAGGAAGGCCAGGGCACGACGGTCAAGCTGTACTTCCCACGCTTCCGCGGCGAAGCGACGGCCGAGCAGATCCCGCAGAAGGTCGCCATGCCGCGCGGCAGCCAGGGTGAAGTGATCCTGCTGGTCGAGGACAACCACGATGTGCGCGCCTACAGTCGCATGATCCTCAGCGAGCTCGGCTATGGCGTGGTCGAGGCCACCGAGGCGGAGGCGGCGGTGGCCATCCTGGCGAGTGACCAGCGGGTGGACCTGCTGTTCACTGACGTGGTGCTGCCGGGCCGCAGCGGGCGGGCGCTCGCCGATGAGGCGGCCGTCCTGCGGCCCGGGCTGAAGGTGCTCTACACCACAGGCTATTCCCGCAACGCCATCGTCCACCACGGCAGGCTCGACCCGGGGGTGCAGCTGATCACCAAGCCCTTCACTTTCGAGCAGCTGGCTCTGCGGGTGCGCGACGTCCTGGACCAGCCGCGCCCGGCCGGCGCGTGACGGGCTAGGCGTCGTAGCCGGGCGAGCGGCGGTCGAGCCGGCGCAGCAGGCCCGGCCACGGCAGGTCCGACATACCACCGAGCCCGCCCGCGACGATCTTGGTCACCTCGGCCTCGGCCTCCTCGGGCGCCAGCAGCACGCCGTCAGCCCCCGCGCTCAGGGCGAGGATCTGCATCCTGCAGGCCCGCTCCAGGTGGAACATGCCGAGCCACGCCTCGCCGGCCGTGGCTCCGGTGGCCAGGGTGCCGTGGTTGCGCAGCATCATCAGCGACTTGCCGCCGAGATCCCGCACCAGCCGCTCGCGCTCTTCGAGGTTGAAGGCGATGCCCTCGTAGTCGTGATAGGCCAGATGCGGCCGCACGATCATGGCGTGCTGGGACAGGGGCAGCAGCCCCGCCTTCTGGGCGCAGACCGCCACGCCGTGGTCGGTGTGCAGGTGCATGACGAACCGCGCCTCTTCGCGCGCGGCATGAACCGCCGAGTGGATCACATAGCCTGCGGCGTTGATGCCGTAGGGCCCTTCCATGACGATGTTGCCCTCGAGGTCTACCTTCACCAGCGACGAGGCGGTCACCTCCTCGAAGTAGACGCCAAAGGGATTGATCAGGAAGTGGTGCTCGGGCCCCGGCACCCGGGCCGAGATGTGGGTGAACACCATGTCGTCCCAGCCCTCGAGGGCCACCAGCCGATAGAGGGCCGCAAGGTCGACGCGCGCCTGCCACTCCGCTTCGCTCACCCGGCCCCTGAGGGGCGTGATGTTCGCCAGATTGCCGTCGGCCATGCTCTTTCCTCCGCACGGGAGAGTTTGCGCCGGGCCGGACCCCGGTCAAGCGCGCGCTGCGAGGGAGGCTTTCGCACCCCTGCGTTCTTCAGACTGATGACCTCGAGGTTAAGCATGTTTTCACTTCACGGCGCGCAGTTTGACCTTCTTAAGCGCCCCGCTGGGAGAACGCCTTGACCATCGCCGCCCAGGCCGATCGCCTGCTGAAGCTGGCTCAGGAACGTGCGCCGGCGGACCGCGAGCGGCTGCTGCTGGCCATCGCCGACCTGTGCGACAGCGCCGACAGCGTGGGCGCCCTGGACACCCAGCAGGTGCAGGCGCTGCTGAACGACATCTTCATGTGCCTGGTCGTGGAGGCGGAACGCGAGATCCGTCGTCGCCTGGCCGACAAGCTCGCCCATGCCGTCTGGGCCCCGCGGGCGCTGATCAACATCCTGGCGCTCGACGACATCGAGATCGCCCGCCCGATCATCGCCGCCAGCCCGGTGCTGCAGGACCGCGACCTGATCCGGCTTTTGGTGGAGGCGACCATCGAGCACCAGATCGAGGTGGCGCGGCGGCCCAACATCGGTCCCCTGGTCGTCGATGCGATCCTGACCCAGGAAGAGCCCGCCGTGCTCACCGCCCTGGCCTGCAACGACACCGCCGACATCTCCGCGGACGGCATGCAGCGGCTGGTCTCCGCCGCCCGCAAGATCCCGGCGCTGCGGCCGCCGCTGGTCCGCCACCAGCGGCTGAGCGAGAGCCTGGCCGAACAGCTCTATGCCTGGGTGGGCTCCAGCCTGAAGTCCGCCATCGTCGCCCGCTTCGAGGTCGACGCCCACGCGCTGGACGCCGCCCTCGAGGAGACCGTTCGCGACGTCCACGCCGACTATCCGGCGGATGCCTCGGCCCGGGGCCCCCAGGGCGCGCTGACCCCGGCGCCGCCGCCCTCCAAGGAGCGGCAGGAGACCGAGCAGAGGCTGATCGCCAAGCTGCACGACGCTGGACAGCTAAGGCCCAGCTACCTTTTGCGGGCGCTTCGCGAAGGCAAGCTGTCGCTGTTCGAGGCGGCGCTCGCCAAGCTCGGCGGGTTCAGCCAGGAGCAGATCCACGTAGCGGTGATCTCCAACCGTCCCGAGCTCCTCGCCCTCGCCTGCGTCGCCGTCGGCGTCGACCGCAGCGTCTTCCCCACCCTGATCGGCCTGGTGCGCGATCTGAATGGCGGCCTGCCCTCAGGCGAGGCCGAGGCGGCCAACCGGGCCTTCGCGGCCTTCGGCGCGCATCCGAAGACCACCGCGGCGGCGGCCTTCCGTCAGGCGGCGGCGGTTTGACAACGGGCCTCCCCGTCCGTCTCTTGATCCGATGAGCCAGGACAGCCTCCGCCTCGCCTTCACCGCGAGCGACCGACCCGAGGCGCAGGAGGCGCTGGCGCGGCTGGGCGCGCGTTACGGCCAGAGCCCGCTGGAGGACGCCGACGTGATCGTCGCCCTCGGCGGCGACGGCTTCATGCTGGAAACCCTGCACAAGACCCTGCGCCTCGACCATCCGATCTACGGCATGAACTATGGCTCGGTCGGCTTCCTGATGAACGACTTCCAGGAAGATGGCCTGGAGGAGCGCATCCGGGCCGCCGAGGAGTCGGTCATCCATCCGCTGGCGATGACCGCCGTCGACCGCAAGGGAAAGATCTGGACCGCGCTGGCGATCAACGAGGTCTCGCTGCTGCGCCAGACGCACCAGACCGCCAAGCTGCGCATCGTCATCGACGGCCGCGAACGGATCGGCGAGCTGGTCTGCGACGGCGTGCTCGTCGCCACCCCGGCCGGATCCACCGCCTACAACCTCTCGGCCCACGGCCCGATCATCCCCCTCGACGCCCAGGTGATGGCCCTGACCCCGATCAGCGCCTTCCGCCCCCGCCGCTGGCGCGGGGCGCTGCTGCGGCACACCGCAAAGGTCCACATCGCCGTGCTTGAGCCGGACAAGCGGCCGGTGAGCGCGGTGGCGGATAATTTCGAGGTTCGGGACGTCGGCGAGGTCGAGATCGCCGAGGATCGGTCCGTCGCCCTGCGAATGCTGTTTGACGCCGGCCGCAGCCTCGAGGAGCGGGTGCTGGCCGAGCAGTTCTCGGTCTGAACGGCCGCAGGGCTCTTCCATCAGTTGTTAAGGCGATTGCTGCACCGTCCTCCAATCGCGACATCCGTGTCGAAGAATTCGTGAGGACCAGACCGTGGGCGATTCCAATCAAGCTCAGGTGATCCCGCCGTCGAACAATCTCAAGCTGAAGGTCGGAGGCGGCCGCTTCAGCCTGGACGCCGACTCGATCGCCCGCGCCGAAGCCGCGCTGAAGAGCCTGTCGGGCCAGTTCGCCCAGTGGATGCAGGACGAGCTGACCAAGCTCGACACCGCCCGCGGAGAGGTCGCGGCCAAGGGCATGACCTCGGAGACCGCCGAGGCCCTCTACATGCGTGCGCACGACCTCAAGGGCCTGGGCGCCACCTACGAGTTCCCGCTGGTGACCCGAATCGCCGCCTCCCTTTGCCGGCTGATCGAGGAGCCCAAGACCCGGCGCTCCGCGCCGATGACCCTGGTCGACGCCCACATCAACGCCATCAAGGCGGTCGTGCGCGACGGCATCAAATCCGACGACCATCCGATGGGCCGGGCCATCGCGGTCGAGCTCGAGACCAAGACCAGCGCGTACCTGAAGTAGACCGGCAGACGCCAAGAGGGCGGCCTTCGTGGGATTCTGCCGCCTTGCAATTAGGATAATTCCTAATTAGCTTGTGCGCTATGAACCTGGTGTTCAAAGCCCTGTCCCATCCGGTGCGGCGCAGCATCGTCGCGATGCTGCGCAGGGGACCGATGAGCTCCGGCGACATCGCCGCTGCCTTCGACATGGCATGGCCGACGATCACCGGGCACCTCAACACCCTCAAGGACGCCGGGCTGGTCGAAGCGGAGAAGGACGGGACCTCGGTGCGCTACCGCTTGATCATCTCCGCCGCCGAGGAGGCCGTGGGCTACCTGATGGATTTGATGCGGACAGGCGCGGAGCAAGCGCCGCCCGCGAAGGAGAAGGGATCATGAGCATCTCGGACGCGCCTCCTCGCCCGGACCGGGTGGACTGGGTGGCGGCGCTGGTCGCGCTGGCCTGCCTGGCCGTCGCTGCTTTCATCTGGCGGATGGGACCGCCCGGCCTGCTGCCGACCCATCTGGACATCCACGGGCGGGTGAACGGCTGGAGCAGCCGCGCGCAGGTCGCTGCGCTCATCGCCGGGACCTCGGCCGTCTTCGGGGTCATCTATCTGGCGATGGGGGCTCTATCGCTGGGCGCCAATCCCAGCGCGTCCGCCCACCGGGGGCTCAGGACCGGCCGCCTCCTGCTGACGCTGGTCCAGGCGCTGGTCACCGGCCTGATCGTGGCCATGAGCTATGGTGGCGCCACCGCCCCCGGACTGGGCGGCGGCCGGCTTATGCCGGCTTTCCTGTCGCTGCTGTTCCTGGTCGTAGGGGCCTTTGTCGGCAAGGCTACGCCCAATCCTTTCGTCGGGGTGCGCACCTACTGGACGCTGAGGAGCCGCCTCGCCTGGGATAAGTCCAACCGCTTGGCAGGCCGGCTGTTCTTCTGGACCGGTGTGGTGGGGCTGCCGCTCAGCCTGCTGACCGCCCCCTACGTCTCGACCCCCCTCCTGATCGTGGCGATCCTCGCCTCCGCCGTGGCGTCGGTGGCCGAGAGCTGGCGCGTCTGGCGCACCGACCCGGACCGCCGGCTTCCCTAGCCCTGCGCGCCATCCTCTTCCGCGAGCTCGTCCGGACCTTCCCTGCGCCGGAGGCTGTCCGCGAGCAGATTCCACTGATCGGCCAGGCGCAGGTAGGACTCCCGCATGCGCGGGAATTTGGTCTCCGCCGCCAGCAGCTCCATCTCGGCCGCCCGCTTCCGATAGAGACTGACGTGGTCGTGGGCTGACATGCGCCTTCAACAGGTGATGTGGCCGAAAGTTGCTAGCGCCGAGGTGGCGCTCGGCGAACGGCCGGGAGGCGCCTATCCGGCGCGCAGGGCGCCCGATAGCGGCGCCGAGAGGGTGTAGCGCAGGCCACCGGGCGCGAAGTCCAGGCTGGCCGTGCCGCCCAGCGAGCGGGGCAAGGCGGTCAACAGCATGCGCAGGCCGAAGCCCTGCCGTTCGGGGGGCGATCCCGGCGGCCCTCCGATTTCCTTCCACGCCAGCTCCAGCTTGCCCAGCCGGACCGCCCAGTCGAGCTCCACCCGGCCGGCTTCGGTCGAAAGCGCCCCGTGCTCGCGGGCTTTGGCGGCGAGCTCGTGAATGGCGAGCAGGACATTGACCGCCGTCTCCGCAGCCAGGGTCACCTCGGGACCGTCCAGCTTCAGCCGGCCGGCGTCGCCCTCCCCCGCACCCTCCCGAATGGCGTCCGCCAGAGACACGCCGCCATGGCGGCTGCGGGCGACGACCTCGTGGGCCCTGGCCAGGGCGCCCAGACGATCCGAGAGGCTCTGATTGAAGCGTTCGGGGCTGTCGGCGGTGCGCAGGGTCTGCCGGGCGATGGCGCGGACCGAGGCGAGGTTGTTCTTCACCCGGTGATCGAGCTCGCGGATCAGGCTGTCGCGCTCCGCCAGCGCGTCTTCCAGGGACTGGATCAGGCGGGCGTTCGCCAGGGCGGTGGCCGTCGCACGGGCCATGATCTCGAGCCTGATCAGCTCCTCTGGCGCGAACTCGCGCACCTCTGACCAGTAGGCCCCGATGGCGGCCACCGGCTCGTCGTGCCCCACCGGCGTCATCACCAGGCTGCGGACAAAGGTCGGCCGGTAGGCGTCGTGAGGGATCCGGTCATCGGCATAGATGTCGGGGACGACGGCGGTCTGGGCGTTGAGCATGGCCCAGCCGGAGATGCAGGCCCCCATCGGGAACCGGCTGCCCTTCCAAAGCGGGGCGATCGCCTCCTCGTCGACGTAGCAGCACTCGTCGCCGTCGCGCAGCACCACGGTGACCCCATCGGCTGCGCAGGCCCGGCGGGCGGCGGAGCGCACCACGGCGGCCACCTCCTCGGCCGTTCGGGCGACCGACAGGCGCTCGATGGTATCGACCAGGGCGAGCAGTTGCCCTCGGTCGGCCGCGGCGTGCCCCCGCGGAATGGTATCCAGAAGGGCGGCCACCCTATCGCTCCCTCACAGCCGCCCGGGAACTTGCCGCAGTCGGGCCGCCAAGCCTAGGCCTTGGCCGGTGCGACCCCTCGCCGCTCCGCGAGCGCCACGACGGCGACACCGCCCAGGGTTGCAGCGGCTCCGGCGACCAGCCGGACCGTGATCACGTCGCCGAAGAAGGCCACGCCCAAAGCCGAGCTGACCAGCGGCGTGGAGAGCAGATAGGGGGCGAAGCGGCTCGCCTCCCGCCGCTGCACCAGCCAGAACAGGGCCACGGTGGCCAGCACCGAGGAGACGGCGCCGGCGTAGACCAGGCTGGCCCAGACCAGGGGACTGGCGGCCGTCGCCTGCTGCGCCAGATGCGGCTCGCTGGCGAAGGCGGCGCCCAGCAGGACCGGCGCGGCGACCAGCGAGCAGCAGCCCTGCACCTTCAGCGCAGGGGTGGGCTGCAGCCCCCGGACAAGCACCGTGCCCAGCGCCCAGAACACGCTGGCCACCAGGCCGACCAGCACGGCCGGCACATCGCCGGCGGCGCGGGGATCCAGGGTCATGAAGGCCACGCCGGCGAAGGCCAGGGCCATGCCGCCCAGCGCCGCGCGGGGGGCCGTCTCCCCCAGGATCAGCCAGGAGAACAGCGCCGCCAGCGGAATCCACAGCTGCAGCGAGACGCTGAAGAGGCTGAGGTTATGGGCCAGGTAGAAGCCGGTATAGACCAGCCCGAAGTGCACCGGGCCCATGATCAGCACCACCGGCAGGAAGCGCTTCCACGCCGGGAACGGCGGCTTGATGAACGGGGCGAGAAGAACCAGCGCCACCAGGAAACGCACCCCGCCCACGAACAGCGGCGGCAGGGCGGCGGTGGCGAGCTTGCCGGCCGCGTTGTTGACGCCCCAGACCACCACCACCAGCCAGATCGCGCCCCACTCCAGGAGCGAGAGCGGCGAATCGGAGCGGGCGGCCATGCGGCCGAGCTAACCAGCCCGGCCCGGGATGCGCCAGTCGGGGCTGGGTCAGCCCGGCGCGGAGGCCGAGGTCGTTGTCGACATCGTCGGCTTCGAACCCGGGACGTGCGCCATGCTCTTGGTACGGCAGGCGACGCCGGCGGAAGAGCCAGCCTTGCAGTGGGTATGGGACTTGGAGAAGGTCCCGCCCTCGTGCGCCTGGGCCATGGCTTGGCCGTTGAGGTTGTTGTTCCCGTGGACCGCCGAGTGGCTCATGACGTGGCCGCCCTGGTCGGCCGCGGCGCTGCCGCCGACGCCGAGCGCGGTCGAGGACGGGGTGGGCGAGGTCGAGGTCCCGCCGACGCCCAGGGTGGAGGCGGAGGTTCCACCCGCCGACGCGCTGCCGCCCGATCCTCCGGTGGCGGATCCGACCGGGCCGCGCGAGGGGCCCGTGGCCGCGCCGAGGGCGGCGCTGCTGGCCGAGCTCGGACCCGCGCCGGCGCTGTGCCCGGGGGCCTGGGCCATCACGACCATCGGCGCACCGATCAGGGCGAAGGCGCAGGCGCCGCCCAGGACGAGGGTCATCGGGTCGAGGTTGCGGATCACGGTCTGTGTCTCCTGCGCCAATGATGGCGGGGGTGGCTGTGCCGGCGGTCGTCGTAGGTCTCCGCACGGCTGTTGCTGCGGTAACGGATAACGGAGCCCGGCGATCCCGAGCCGGATATGGCGGTCTGCCCGTCGCCTGAGGTCCAGGCGGACGCCGAGGCCGAACCGTTCGGTCCGTGGACCGTCACCGAGCGACCCGAGGCGTCGCCGTAGCGTGGGATGACCCCCTCCGCGCGTGTCCGTCCGCCACCCGCCTCCACCGAGACGGAGGGCGCGTCGCCCGCGCTCGCGGAACCCACGAGGCGTCCGTCAGGCGTCGTGCTGACTTTGCTGCTGGCCTGGCCGAAGGCCGCTGGGGACAGCGCCGTGCTCAGGCCCGCGATCAGGACGGCAAATCCTCGGTGCATCCCTGCCTCCTGGCCGGAAGCGGCGGCGCGGCCGGACGCCGCGCCGCCAAGGTCCGTGCAGGGTCAGTCGCCGTGGTGGTGACGGCGACGGTGACTGCGGGCGTTGTGATGGCCGCTGTCGTAGCCGCCGCCGGCGCTCGAGGCGCCCGTGCCGACCGTCGAGGACGTGCCGGAGCGGCCGAAATGGAACCTCCTCGA
>FTGU01000355.1_pt1 | contig 17679 bp, 17 predicted proteins | sample 1640781 | NCBI WGS metagenome assembly FTGU01 (sample SAMEA3914789, study PRJEB12502) | metagenome | biome: forest; material: soil | place: Canada | collected 2011-07-03 | depth 0.3 m | reverse complement strand
GCGAGGCCGGGCGGCAGGGCCATGACTGGTTGCACTCCGTGTTCGCGCGTTCTTAGACCGCGCAGGCCTTGATGGGGAGTAACCGGCGGCCCCATCGCGCGAGCTAAGGGGCCAAAGCGGCGTTTTTCGCACGCTGAGGCGACGGCTTCGATACGCCCACGCAATAGCGGCCGCGGTGGTCGTCCAGGCTAGAGCTGATCCAGACCATAGGCGGCGTGCAGGGCGCGCACCGCCAGTTCGGTATAGGCCGCGTCGATCAGCACGCTGATCTTGATCTCGGAAGTGGAGATCACCTGGATGTTGATCTGCTTGTCGGCCAGCGCCTTGAACATGGTGTTGGCGACGCCCGCGTGGCTGCGCATGCCGACGCCGATCACCGACACCTTCGCCACGTTCTCGTCGACGGCTACGTCGTCGAAGCCGATCTCGGCCCTGGCCTGCTCGACGATCTCCCGGGCGCGGGCGGCGTCGCGCTTGCCCACGGTGAACTCCATATTCGCCGCGTCCGCGCCCTTGGCGTGCGACTGCACGATCATGTCGACGTTAACGTTGGCCTCGGCGAGTTGGCCGAAGATCCTGGCGGAGACGCCGGGATGGTCGGGCAGCCCATAGAGGGTGATCTTGGCCTCGTCGCGGCTGTAGGCCACGCCGGAAACGATCCGCTTCTCCACGATCTCCTCCTCGTCGCAGACCAGGGTGCCTGCGTTCGCGCCGGCCTGGCCGGGCTCGACAAAACTCGACAGAACTCTCACCGGCACCCGCCGCGCCATGGCCAGCTCGACCGAGCGGGTCTGCAGCACCTTGGCGCCCAGCGAGGCCATCTCCAGCATCTCCTCGTAGGAGATCCGGTTCAGCCGGCGGGCGCGCTCCTCGATGCGCGGGTCGGTGGTGTAGACGCCGTCGACGTCCGTATAGATGTCGCAGGCGCCGTCCAGGGCCGCCGCTATGGCGACCGCCGAAGTATCCGAGCCGCCGCGGCCCAGGGTGGTCAGGCGGCCGCCGCGGGTGACGCCCTGGAAGCCTGCGATCACCGCCACTTCGCCGTCGTCGAGCGAGGCGGTCAGCTTCTCGGGGGGGATCTCGTCGATGCGCGCCTTGCCATGCGCCTCGTCGGTGAGGATCGGCACCTGCCAGCCCAGCCAGGAGCGGGCGCGCACGCCGATATGGCGCAGGCTCATGGCCAGCAAACCGGCGGTCACCTGCTCGCCGGAGGCGACCACGGCGTCGTACTCGTCGTCGGAGTCCGGCAGGCCCTGGGCGGCGCGGCCCGAGCCGTCGGTCCAGGCGACCAGCTCGTTGGTGCGGCCGGCCATGGCGGAGACCACCACGGCCACCTTCTTGCCGGAGGCGACTTCGGCCTGCACCAGCCGCGCGACCCGGGCGATCCGCTCCAGGTCGGCCACCGAGGTCCCGCCGAACTTCATCACCAGCCGAGACACGAGGGTCGGCCTCCTTCAAAATCTGCTTGCCAGCAAGTTCGCGGCTCGCCATGCCGCCGCGAAGCGCCGCCTTCTAGCGGCGAAGGGCAGGCGCCGCAATGCGCCCTGAGAGCAGGACCCGATATGACCCATGCCTCAGGCTCCAGTGTCGACGTCGCCGAGGTCGAGCGGTTCTCCCGACTGGCCGCCGACTGGTGGAATCCGAAGGGCAAGTTCGCGCCGCTGCATCGGTTCAACCCGGTCAGGCTGGGCTTCATCAGGGACCGCGCCCTGGCCCGTTTCGGCCGCGACGGGCGCGCGCGCCGCCCGTTCGAGGGGCTGAGGCTGCTCGATATCGGCTGCGGCGGCGGCATCCTGTCCGAGCCCATGGCCCGGCTGGGCTTCGAGGTCACCGGCGTCGACGCGGGCGAGCGAAATATCGGCGCCGCGAAGGCGCACGCCGCCGAAATCGGACTGGAAATCCGATATTTGTGCTCGACGGTGGAGACGCTGGCGCAAGAGGACAGCGCGCCCTTCGACGTGATCCTCAACATGGAAGTGATCGAGCACGTGGCCGACCCGGCCCAGTTCCTCAAGGATTGCGCGGGGCTGCTGGCGCCGGGCGGGCTGATGGTGGTCGCCACGCTGAATCGCACCGCCAAGGCGATGGCGCTGGCTGTCGTCGGCGCCGAGCACGTGCTGCGTTGGCTGCCGGTGGGCACCCACGACTGGAACAAGTTCATCCGGCCTGAGGAGCTGCGCGGCTGGCTCGAGGGCGAGCCCGTCGAGGTCGAAGGCCCCTTCGGCGTCAGCTTCAACCCGCTGACCGGCCGCTGGTCGCAATCGGGCGACGCGGCGGTCAACTACATGATGACCGTCACCCGCGACTGAGCGCCAAGCCTCAGTTGATCTGGCGCTTCTCCGGCGGCTTGGGAGGCAGCGGGGCGACGCGGACGCCGTCCTCGACCAGGCCCTGGACCTCCTTGGGCGAGGCCTCGCCATAGATGCCGCGGTCTTCCGAGCGGCCCTCGTGGATGGCGCGGGCCTCGTCGGCGAAGCTGTCCCCGACGTAGTCGAAGTTCTCCTCCACGTGCCGGCGCATCTCGCCCATCGCCTCCATCATCATCTGGCGCATCTCGGGCGTGGGGTCAGGCTTCACCTGCGCCTTGGTCCCTCGCACCGCCGGCGACATGATCGCCTTGCGGACGGCCTTGGAGGTGCAGACCGGGCATTCGAGCAGGCCGCGGGCCTGCTGGTCGTCGAAGTCGCCACTGGCGGAGAACCAGCCTTCGAACGCGTGCTCGTGCTCGCAGGAGAGGGCGTACTTGATCATGAGGGTTCGGCGAAGGCTCGGTCGTTGACCAGCGCCGGGATCGCCGCCCGGGCCTTGCCGACGGCGTCGAGATCGAGGTCGGCGAGGATCACCTGGGGCTCGTCGTCCTCGGCTTTGGCGAGGATTTCGCCCCAGGGGCCGATAATGGTCGAGCGGCCCCAGGTGCCGCGGCCGTCCTCGTGGAAACCACCCTGCGCCGGGGCCAGGACGAAGGCTCCGGTCTCGATCGCGCGCGCGCGCAGCAGGATCTCCCAGTGCGCCTCGCCGGTCGGCCGGGTGAAGGCGGCCGGCACGGTGATGATCTCGGCCCCCGCCTTGGCGAGGCCACGATACAGATGCGGGAAACGCACGTCGTAGCAGACGCTTAGGCCGATCTTCCCCCACGGCGTCTGAGCCACAGCGGCCCGCTCGCCCGGGGTGTAGAGCGACGATTCCCGGTGCCGCTCGCCGGTTGGTAGGTCGACGTCGAACATGTGGATCTTGTCGTAGGTGGCCTTCACCTCTCCGTCGGCGCCGATGAGCGTCGAGCGGTTGGCCAGTTGGCCGTCCTCGCGCCGGACCAGCGCCGAGCCGATCAGGATCCACACTTCCAGTTCGCGGGCGAGGGCGCGCAGCCCGAGGACGCATTCGTCCTCTTCGAGCGGCCGCACGGCCTCAAACAGCCTGGCCTTGTCCCGCTGCAGGATGTTGGTCCCTTCGGGTGTGGCGATCAGCTGCGCGCCCGCGGCGGCGGCTTCGCGCACCAGGGGTGTGGCGTGCGCAAGCGCGGCGGCCTGGGTTGCCGGAGTGCGAAGCTGGACGAGAGCGGCCTTTAGGGTGGTCATGCGGTCAGCAGCGGGTCCAGCTGGCCGCGCCGATCGAGCGCCATCATGTCGTCGCAGCCGCCGATGTGCTGCTCGCCCACGAAGATCTGCGGATAGGTGGAGCGGCCGCCCGAACGCTGTAGCATCTCCTGGCGCTTCTGGGGGTCGCTGTTGGCCACGATCTCGGTGAACTCCACGCCCTTCTCTTCGAGCAGGCCGACGGCGGCGCTGCAGTAAGGGCAAAAGGGTCGAGTGTAGATGGTGACGTGGGCCATGAGGACTCCGGGCGCTGGCGAGCGGTCATATGGGATGAAACGCCAGCGGCGCCATAGGGATCGCGCGGCGCCGCCTGTTCACCCCTCCCGCCATGCCGTTTCGCTCACCCTGGCCACCACCGCGACGTCGACCGCGCGGGCGCCGGCGCGAAGCAGGGTCCGGGCGCAGGCCTCCGCGGTGGCCCCGGTGGTCATCACGTCGTCGACGACCAGCACACGGCGGCCCTCGACCTGGGCCTTGCAGCGCGCGGGAACCTGGAAGGCGCCGGCCACCGCTCGGCGGCGGCCCGAGGCCGACTTGCCGGCCTGGCTGTCGCCCTTGAGCCGCATCAGCACCTGCGGTGCGTAGGGCTTGCGCCAGCGGCGGGCGAGGGGGCGCGCCAGCTCTGCAGCCTGGTTGTAGCGGCGTCGCAACAGGCGCAGGGCACGCATCGGTACGGGGACGATCAGGTCCGCCTCCTCGATCAGCTCGGCCGCCGCGCGGCTGAGCCAGTGGGTCAGCAGGCCCGCCAGCTCGGTGCGGTCGGCATGCTTGAGCTGCAGCACCAACTCGCGCGAGGCGTCGTCGTAGAGGCACGCGGCCCTGGCCCGCGAGAACACCCTAGGCCGCGAGCTGCAGGCGGCGCAGCGGACGCCCTCGCCGAGGTCGTGCTCGAAGGGAACGCCGCAGCCGTCGCAGACCGGCGCCTCGAGGAAGTGGATCCGCTGCCAGGCTTCCGCAGACAGGCCCGGTGTCTGGGTCGCGGCGCCGTGGTCGAGGGCTCGCGGCGGCAGGATCAGGTCGAGCAGCGCGCGGCCCGGCGCGCGAAGCCTCGCGAGTTGCGGTTTCCAGACCGCGCCGTCTGCCCCATCTTGGAGGTCCATGGCCGCCCCGCCCATCCTCTTCGACCGCACCCTGCACCGACGCCGCCTCGACCGCGCCGCCCAGGGGTTCTCCGCCGCCGGTTTCCTCAAGGCCCGCGCCGCCGAGGACGCGGTGATGCGGCTGGAGGCCATCATGCGCAGCTTCCCGCGCGCCGTCGACCTCGGCGCCCGCGACGGCGCCTTCGCCCAGGCGCTGGCCGCCAGCGATGCGCGCGAGAAGATCGGCTTTCTGATCGAGGCTGACCTCTCCACGCGGATGCTGGGAGGACGCCCCGGTCCGCGTCTCCAGCTCGATGAGGAGCGGCTCCCCTTCGCCGAGGCCAGCCTGGACCTGGTGGTCTCGACTCTGGCGTTGCACTGGACCAACGACCTGCCCGGCGCCCTGATCCAGATCCGCCGGGCCCTGAAGCCCGACGGCGCCTTCATCGGCGCCATCTTCGGCGGGGCTACCCTGACCGAGCTCAGGCAGACGCTGATGCAGGCAGACTCCGAGCTCTCGGGGGGCGCTGGCCCGCGCGTCTCACCCTTCGCCGACGTCTTGGACGCCGCCGCCCTGCTGCAGCGCGCCGGCTTCGCCCTGCCAGTGGCCGACATCGACCGGGTGCAGGTGGCCTACGCCCATCCGATGGAGCTCGTCCGCGACCTCAGGGCCATGGGCGAGACGAACGTGCTCGCAGAGCGGCGCCCGTTGCCCCGCCGCGTGCTGGAGCGGGCCTGCCAGCTCTACGCCGAGCGGTTCAGCCGCGCCGACGGACGCATGCTCGCCACCTTCGAGATCGTCACCATGACCGGCTGGGCCCCGCATCCCAGCCAGCAGCAACCGCTGCGGCCGGGATCGGCGAAGATGCGGTTGGCCGACGCGCTGGGCGTGAAAGAGCAAGGGGCGGGGGAGAAGGCCGGCGGGTGACGCGGCGCACCGCCGGATGGTGTCCGGCGCGTTCACCTCACTTCCCAACCCAACCTTAAGCCTGTCCCCGCACACTCCGTCCGTTGAGGATGGTCGCCGATGTCACTGGTACGCTTTCAGCTTTCAGGCGGGGGAGAGCACGCCTTCGTCAATCCGGACATGGTCGTGTGCCTGATGCATGCGGGGCCTCAGCGGACGCAGGTGGTCACCGCGGGGTTGGCCACCGAGGCTTCGATCACCCTGATCGTCGCGATGCCCCTGGAAGAGGTCGCCGCCTGCCTGGATGCAGGCTCGGCCGGCGCGGCCGGCGCGAACATATCGAAATCCGCCGCTTGACCCTCACCCCGGGTGAGGGCCGATAAGCCGTCCTCCCGAAGGCGAACCAGCGTCGAGGCGGCGATGAAGTTCTACACGGTCAAGGAGGTGGCGAAGCTTTCGGGCGTCACCGTCCGTGCGCTGCATCACTACGATCAGGTGGGCCTGCTCAAGCCGGCCCAGGTCGGGGAGAACGGCTACCGATACTACGGCCGCGAGGAGCTGCTGCGCCTGCAGCAGATCCTCTTCCACCGGGAGCTGGAGCTGCCCCTGGACGCCATCGCCGAGGTGCTGGACCAACCCGGCTTCGACCGGCTGGACGCCCTGAAGCGGCATCGCAAGACGCTGTCGCAGAAGGCGGCCCGCTATCGAAAGCTGATCCAGACTCTGGATCGGACCCTCGCCGCGCTCGAAGGAGAGACGCAGATGAAGGACGAAGATCTCTACAAGGGTTTCGAACCCGCGAAGCAGGCGGAATACGAGGCACAGCTGATCGACCGCTTCGGCGACAAGGCGCGGGCCTCGATCGAGGCCTCGAAGTCCGCGCTCAAGACCTGGTCGAAGGGCGACTGGGACCAGTCGAGCCAGGAATATGTCGAGGTCGAGGCGGGACTCGGCAAGGCCCTGGCCGACGGACTTCCTATGGACTCGGACCCGGTGCAGGCGCTGATCCGCCGGCACCATGCCTGGGTCGCGGCGATGTGGACCCGCCGGCCCTCGCGGCAGGCGTATGAAGGTCTTGGCCAGCTCTACTCCGACCACCCGGACTTCCGGGCCCGCTACGAAGCGGTGCGGCCAGGACTGACCGAATATCTGGTCGGCGCGATGCGGTCCTTCGGCGAGCGCGAGCTGGCCGAGTAGGGGAAGCCTAGGCGACGCCCGCCGGGCTGCGGGCTCGCCACTCGGCGGTGAGCAGCATCCGCATCTGGTCGACGATCACCGCCTTGATCATGCGACCCTGTTCCCGGCCGATCGTATCCCAGCCCATGCAGGCCAGCATGTCGCGCCGGGCGATGTGGCAGCCCTTCAGCTGCCCGTTCAGGGCCATCATCCGGAGTAGGGTCTCCGGATCTCCGAGCGATCGGCCGCTGATGGTCGCGTAGAGCCGACCGCAGACCTCGTTCAGGCGATCGACGAACCTGGCCCGCATCAATGGGAAGGCGATGCTGGGCCCCAGCCCAGCCTGTTCCCGGGCGATCATCGGCGACCAGCTCTCCGCTTCGGGGCGACAGAACAGGAGCTCGGCCATCGCGGAGATCACGCCGCAATAGCCCTCGATCAGCGCCTGGGGTGGCTCGTCGTCGCGCATCAGCCGTTCGGCCCGGTCGAGTTCCGGGTCCAGCATGGCGCCGACGAATTCGGCGATGTGTTCGGCGCAGGCCTGGTAGAGACCTTCCTTGCTGTCGAAATAGTACTGCAAGGCCGGGGGATTCACGCCCGCTTCGGCGGCGATCTCGCGGGTGGACGTGTTCTCGAACCCCAGCCGGGCGAACAGCGGGATGGCGGTCTCGATGATGCGCAGGCGGGTTTCCTGCCCACGCGCATAGCCCCCCTCGCTCGGTCTGCGGCGCGGCCCTACCGCTCCCATTGTCGTTCGCTCCCTTTGATCCACTGAATGCACGAAAATTCGATTTGTGCCAATTGACATACATTTGCGGCTAAATTAGTTCCATCCGGCATACTTTCTCGAATGGAGTCGGGCATGCCGGACGACGCAGCCACCTTTTCGACGCCGGCCGACACGTCCGCCAACGCGCACCCGCCCGGCCGCGCCACGTCTGCTCGACCTGGCCGCGTGCGCATCGTGCTGCTGATCGTCGTCCTGGCTGTGGCGGTGGCCGCGGCGGTCGGACTGTTCAACTGGTGGACCGTCGGCCGCTTCATCCAGAGCACCAATGACGCCTATCTGCGCGCCGATCAGGTGGTGGTCGCCCCCAAGGTGCAGGGCTACGTCACCCAGGTGCTGGTCTCCGATAACCAGCAGGTGGCCGCCGGGCAGCCGCTGGTGCGGATCGACCCCCGCGGCTATCAGGCTGGAGCGGAGCAGGCCCAGGCCACCATCGACGCCCGCGCCGCTGATCTCGCCGCCGCCCGCGCTCAGCTGGCGCAGCAGCAGGCCACCATCGCCCAGGCCCGGGCCCAGCTGGCCAGCGCCCGCTCAGGCGCGGCGTTCGCGGCCGGCGAGGTCGAGCGTTACCGACCGCTGGCCGCCAGCGGCGCCGACACACCCGAAAAGCTGCAGCAGTTGACCAACAGCCGCGATCAGGCGCGCCAGACGGTGGTCGCCAACGGCGCCGCCGTGGCCGGCGCCGAACGACAGGTCGAGACCCTAAAGGCCCAGATCAGCCAGGCCGGCGCCCAGCTCGAGGCGGCCAGGGCCAACGCCCGCCAGGTTGGGCTGAACCTGCAGGATACCGTCCTGACCAGCGCCATCGCCGGCCGCGTCGGAGACAAGACCGTGCAGCTCGGCCAGTACGTTGCGGCCGGCGCCCGGCTGATGACCATCGTGCCGACGGGCTCGATCTACCTGGTCGCCAACTTCAAGGAGACCCAGATCGGCCGCATGCGGCCGGGCCAGCCCGTGACCATCCACGTCGATGCGCTCGGCGGCAAGACGCTGAAGGGGGTGGTTGACAGCTTCGCGCCCGGCACCGGCGCCCAGTTCGCCCTGCTGCCGCCCGAGAACGCCACCGGCAACTTCACCAAGATCGTCCAGCGCGTGCCCGTGCGCATCCGCGTCCAGGCCTCCCCCGAGGCGCAGAAGGTGCTCGTCCCCGGCCTGTCCGCCACCGCCAGCATCGACACCCGGTCGGCGTCATGAGCGCATCCGAAGCGGCCGCCGCACGGCCGAAGGACGCCGACGCCGCAGCGTGGGTGGCGGTGGCGGCCGGCGCGCTGGGCGCCCTGATGGCCTCGCTCGACATCTCGATCACCAATTCGGCCCTGCCGCAGATCCAGGGCGAGGTCGGGGCGACCGGCACCGAAGGGACCTGGATCGGCACCGGCTATCTGGTCTCCGAGATCGTGATGATCCCACTGACCGCATGGCTGACGCGCGTGTTCGGCCTGCGCAACCTGCTGCTCGGCTGCGCGGTGCTGTTCGTGCTGTTCTCGGTGATCTGCGGCTCGTCCCACAGCCTGGTCTGGATGATCGTCGGCCGGGTGGGGCAGGGCTTCACCGGGGGGGCCATGATTCCGACGGCGCAGACCATCGTCGCCACCCGCCTGCCCAAACACCAGCAGCCGATCGGCATGACCTTCTTCGGCCTGACGGTGCTGCTCGGGCCCTTGCTCGGGCCCATGGTCGGCGGCTGGCTGGCCGAGCACATCAGCTGGCGCTGGTGCTTCTTCATCAACGTTCCGGTGGGCGTGGGACTCGCGACCCTTCTGCTGCTCGGACTGAAGCGGGAGATCTCCAACCTCGGCATGATCGCCCGCGCCGACTGGCTCGGGATCCTCGGCCTGTCGGTGGGCCTCTCCAGCCTGACCATCGTGCTCGAGGAGGGGCAGCGTGAGCGCTGGTTCGAATCCCAGATGATCGTCGGCCTGGCCATCGCCTCGGTGATCGGCATCGCGGTGCTGATCGTCTCGCAGTTCACCAGCAAGGAGCCGGTGGTGAACCTGCGCCTCCTGTTGAACCGCAGCTACGCGGGCGTGGTGGTGCTGATCACCGCCGTGGGGGCCGTGCTCTACGGGGTCCTCTACCTCCTCCCCCAGTTCCTCAGCGGGGTGGCGGGTTACAATGCCGAGCAGTCGGGGATGGTCATGCTCATCGCTGGCCTGCCGTCCTTCCTGATGGTGCCGATCCTGCCGCCGCTGATGGGACGGTTGAACCTGCGCATCCTGGTCGCGGCGGGCCTGCTGCTGCTGGCGGTGAGCTGCCTGATAGACACCCACCTCACGGCTCAGAGCACCGGTGGCGACTTCACCGTCTCGCAGATCCTGCGCGGCATGGGCCAGGTGCTCGCCATGTTCCCGCTGAACCAGGCTTCGGTGGGAGCCGTGGCCCCCGAGCAGGCAGGCGACGCGGCGGGTCTCTTCAACATGGCCCGCAACCTCGGCGGATCGCTCGGCCTGGCCTCCCTCGGGACCCTGCTCGACGCGCGCACAGCCCAGCACACCGGCGCCCTGCGCGAAAGTGTTCACGCCAACTCGCCGCTTGTCCAAGAGCGGATCGCCGGAATGACCCAGAGCTTCGCGGCGTCGAGTGGCGACGCAGCCTATGGACAGCTTCAGGCCCTGCGCTCGCTGGCCGGCCAGATCGACCTGCAGGCCGCCGCCATGACCTTCGCCGACGCCTTCTGGATCCTGGGCGTGCTGCTGGTTGTCTGCCTTCCCCTCATCTTCCTCATCCGGCCGCCGCGTCCCGGCGCGGCCGCCGCGGTCCACTGATCATGATCCGAGCCCTCGCCAAGCTGTCCGTCTTCGCCATCTCCGCCGCCGCCCTGGCCGGCTGCGTGGTCGGTCCCGACTACAAGGGGCCCCCGCATCCCGCGCCCCTGGCAGAGCAGGCGCCGGCCTTTCACCGCGCCGCCATGGCCCAGGCCGCGCCTGCGCCGGCCCCGGCCCGCTGGTGGAGGGCGCTGCAGGACCCGGAGCTCGACCGACTGGTCGACGCCGCCCTGGCGGCCAGCCCGGATGTCCGCGCCGCCGAGGCGCGCCTGCGGCAGTCCCGCGCCCTGCTCACCGAGCAGAAGCGCAACCAGCTGCCGAACGGCTCCGCCAGCACGGGCCTACTCTATGCGCACATCCCCGGCGGCGCGCTCCCGGGCGCCCCCGCCTCGGACCTGAAGCTGTTCAACGCCGGCTTCGACGCCACCTGGGAGATCGACCTGTTCGGCGGCAAGCAGCGCGCCGCCGAGTCCGCCGCCGACCAGGCCCAGGCCGTGCAGGCCAACCTCGACGACGTCCGTGTCTCCCTCGCCGCGGAGGTGGCCCGCGTCTATGTCGGCCTGCGCGACCAGCAGCAGCGCAGGTCCATCGCGGAGCAGTCGGTGGCGCTGGAATCCCGCATGGTGGAGCTCTCCGGCCAGCGCAACGGCCAGGGTGTCGAGTCTTCCCTGGACCTGGAGCGCCTGCGCGCCCAGTTGGAGACCACCCGCGAGACCCTGATCCCGCTGCAGAGCGACATCGAGGGTTCGCTCGACCGGCTCGCCGTGCTGACCGGCCGCGAGCCGGGCGCGCTTGACGCCGAGCTCTCGATCGCCGCCGCCGTGCCGGAGCTGCCGGCGGAGGTTCCGGTGGGTGATCCGTCCGACCTTTTGCGCCGGCGCCCGGACATCCGCGCGGCCGAGCGCAAGCTGGCGGCGCAGAACGCGGTGGTCGGCCAGCGCACCGCCGACCTGTTCCCCAAGGTCAACCTGATCGGCCTTCTCGGATGGGGATCGACCGATCTCGGCCGCCTGTTCGACGGCTCGACCGCCCTGGCGGCGCCGCTGCTGCAGTGGAACGCCCTGGACTTTGGCCGCACGCGCGCCCGCATCGACCAGGCCACGGCCAGCCGCGACGAGGCCACGGCCCAGTACGAGGGCACAGTGCTGAACGCCCTGGGCGAGGTCGAGACCGCGCTCGCGCGACTGGGCCACGCCCGCCAGGATGTGGTCGCCCAGGCCCGGATCGAGGCGTCCGCCGGCAAGGCCGCCACCCTGATGCGCCAGCGCCAGGCGGCGGGCGTGGCCAGCGTCGTGGACGTCATCGACACCGAGCGCACGCGGCTCAACGCCGAGCAGAACCTCCTCGCGGCGAAGGCGACGCTGATCGACGACTACGTGGCCCTGCAGAAGAGCCTCGGCCTCGGCTGGTCGCCCGCGGAGGCCGCCTCCTAGCGTTGCGCGAGGCGCAGGACGGGGGCGGCGGCGGGTCTTTCCGATGTGCGGAGTGCGACCGCCCTGGCGGTCGGTTCGTCGCGGACGAGGCGGACGCCGTCATCGACCGCTTTGCCCTTGAGCACCGCGTCGATCTTCGCCTTCTCCAATTTGAAGGCGACCAACTCGCGGCCGCCGAGGATGGTCCCCTGCGGGACCTTGGCGCCGGTCGGGTTGATCTTCTGCCCGTCGAAGATGACCTCGTAGTGCAGGTGCGGGCCGGTCGAGCGGCCGGTCGAGCCGACATAGGCGACCACCTGGCCCTGATGCACCCGCTCGCCCTCCCGGACGGTCCAGCCGGAGAGGTGGCCGTATCCGGTGGCCCACTCGCCATTGTGCTGGATCTCGAGCCAGCGGCCATAGCCGCCGGCCCAGCGGGCCTCCTTCACCACGCCGTCGCCGGCCGCGAACACCGGAGTGCCGATCGGCGCGCCGAAATCGATGCCGGTATGCATCTTGGTGTAGCCGAGGATCGGGTGCAGCCGCAGGCCGAAGCCGGAGGTGACGTGGGCGCCGTCCAGGGGCGTGCGCAGCAGGAAGCCGCGGATGTTCTTGCCGTCCTCGTCGAAGTACTGGGCCTCCGACGCGCCGGATGATTTGAAGCGGTAAAAGCGCGTGGTCTGACCCTTGGCGCCGATCTCGGCGTAGAGCAGGTCCCCGGTGTCCACCGTGCGGCCCGATTCGCTCACCTTGCGGTCGAATACCATGCGGAACTGGTCTTCCGGATGGATGTCGCGGCTGAAGTCGAGCTTGTGCGAGAACAGCTTGACCACCTGGGCCGTCAACTCGGGCGTGGCCCCCGCGGCAACGGCTGATGCATAGAGCGAGTCCGCCATGCGGCCCTGGGCGACGGTGGTCTCGTTCTTGATCCTTTCCTCGGTCTCGTGGACGCGCAGGGCGCCGTCGAAGGTGCGCGACAGGGAGATGGCGGTGGCCGGGCCGGTGCGAAGGGAAAGGCCGACCAGCCGCGCCGGGCCGCGATGGTCCAGCGGGCGCGCGACCGCGGCCTGGAAGGCCAAGCCCGCCTTGATGTTCACGGTGTCGAAGGTGGCGCTCATCAGATGCACGGCCTGGTCGGCCTCGACCGGGGCCAGGCCAAGGCGCAGCAGGGACTGCTTCAGCGTCTCGCCCGGCAGCACCTTCATGGCCACTTGCTCGAAGCGCTCGATCGAGGACTGGGTCCTGGGCGGCGCCGCCGGCTCTGCCGCCACGGCGAGGCGGTCCTGCTGATGCTCGGCCAGGGCGACCGGATCCTTCACGGTCAGCCGCCAGCTCACCGCCAGGGCCGCGAAGCCGGCCGCGCAGATCAACAGGCGCGGCGCGTACCTGACCGGTGGATTTCGCGGATCGAACTCCTGCATCGCTTCCCCGAGCTGCGACGGCGGCCTAACCGAGGCGGGCGCCCCGCCTTGATCCAGTTTGCTCCCATCGCCGACCCCCCCGAGCCAGATTCATGCCTAAGCTTGGCCTACAGCAGATCGCGGACAGCTTCGGCCGGGCGGCACAGCCGCGCGCCCTTGGGGCTTTCCACGATCGGCCGCTCGACGAGAATCGGGTGGGCGACCATGGCGTCGAGGATCTCGTCGTCCGAAACCCCCGCGCGGTTCAGCCCTAGCTCCTCCGCGGGCGTTCCGCGAACCCGCAGAATGTCGCGGGGGGTGACGCCCATCCGGGCGAACAGCGCCTCGAGCTGAGGCCGCGTCCAGCCCGCCTTCGCATACTCGTGCACCTGCGGCTCGATGCCGTTCTGGCGGATCATCTCCAGCGTGTTGCGAGAGGTGCCGCAGTTCGGGTTGTGGTTGATGACGACGGCGAATTCGTTAACCATGGCAAAGCCTTGGCTGAGGTTTCGCAATCAGGCAAGCCCCCGGTCAAGCTTACCAGCGGTACCGGGTGGATCCCACGAGCACGGTCGAGCCCGAGCTGTCCCAGGGCATGGTGTCCTTCGGCAGCTGCTGCAGGGGCGGCGCATCGGATGGCCAGCCGTCGTTGACCTGCGCGTAGCGGATCTTGAAGCTCGTCTCGAGCGGTGAATTGAAGAAGATCACCAGCGGCTGGCGCGGCGCATGCCACCGGATGATGGTCCAGACGTCCGGCTTCAGCTCGTCCACCCCCTTCAGGCCATTGATGGTCATCCCGCTGATCGCGGTAGAGGACTGCATCTCCAGGTAGACGTCCCGGGGCTGGCCGCCCGGCGTGATCCTCAGAGTGGTGGTCTTCTGGTGCTTGCGGATCTCCAGGATGTCCAGCCTTTGCACCGACACCGGCCAGCCGGGCCCGACATAAGCCTGCTGGGCGAACGGCGGGAGCGACAGCAGCCGGATCGGCGCCCCGTCGGCCTCGAGGATCGATTTGGTCCAGGGCTCAAGCTCAGGAAGCGGGCTGGCGCGCAGAAAGCGGCCGCGGTTCATCTCGGCCACGTAGACCACCTCGATCGGTCGCGGGTGACGAGGCGTCCAAGGAACGTAGACGCGCAGGAACAGGTCCAGGAACACCAGGCCGAGCAGGGCGATGGCGCAGATGGCGAGGGCGGGGCGATCCTCGCGCGCCGGCCAGAGCAGGGGGAACAGCAGCAGGCTGGCGATCATCGCCGGCGCCGCCAGGGCGTAGGGCAGCTCGGCGCCGACCGCCAGGGCGATCGGATGAGAAATGTAGATCAACTGGGCGACAGCGGGGACGGCGAGCGCGGCGGCGAACACCGTGGCGGTGGGCCTGAGGCGCGCGCCTTCCCAGCGCTCGGCCAGGCTCCAGGCGAGCGCGCCCACGACGAGCAGGGGCCAGGTGAGGACGAAGGCGGCGAGCGGCGCCACAAGCTGCAGCACCAGCGCCAGCGCCAGGCCGAGGCCGCAAGCCCCTGCGTAGGCGCTCCAGAAGCGGGGCCGGCCCAGGCCCACGAATAGGAAGGTCAGCAGCGCCCCCGCCAGACAGGCTGCGGCCAGCCCCGCCTCGTAGAGCGGGAACTGGGCGATCAGCGCCTTCTCCTCGGCGAAGGTGAAGGGCGCGCCGGTCCCGCGGCGCAGGACATAGAGCAGCCCTCCGGCCACCGGCAGGACCAGGCCGACGGCCGCCGCGCCTCGCACGGCGGAGAACCATCCGAAGGGCTCGTCCCGGAAGGCGCGCCTGAACGCGCGATGCAGCAGGTAGGCGTCGGCGAAGAGGAACAGCCAGCCGACCAGCCCCGGATAGGCGATCACCGCGCCACCCAGCAGGTCGTCGTAGACCGCCTCGGCTCCCTTGCCCGGGAGCTTCTGGGCGGTGAGCAGGCCGCGCGTAGCCGACAGGACCTGGTCGCCCATGTGCTGCACGCTGCCGAGCTGCAGCGTGGCGGGAGTCGAGCTCGGCGAATGGTAGTCGAACTGGCCACCGATGAAGGCGTAGTTGAAGCCGGGGTAGCCAAGCTCGCGCGCGACGCTGAAATCTGAGCCGTTCGGCATCCTGGAATAGATGTACCCGGCCAGGGAGCTGGCCGTGGGATTGGCCGCGGTGCGCTGGAACAGCCCGACCATGCCGCCGTCTCGCAGGCCCGTCTGGTACATGATGACCCGGCCGCCGGAGCCCTCGGCCTCCATGTTCAGCACCGCGCCGATGCGGTGGGCGAGCGGATCGGTGTTGAAGAACAGCCGGGCGCCGATGTCGCCGGCTTCCTCGCCGTCCATGAACAGCAGCACGAGGTCGCGCGGCTGGACGCCGGAGGCCTTCAACGCCCGGGCGATCTCCAGCTCGACCGCGACATTGGCGCTGTCGTCGGCGGCGCCTGGGGAGCCTGGCACGGTATCGTAATGCGCCATCAAGGCGATGGCCGGCCCCGTGCGGTCGCGGCCGGGCAGCACGCAGACCACGTCCTTGTCGTCCCCACCCTCGATGTAGACTGCTTGGGGATAGAAGCTGTGGGTGATGGCCTCGCCGGCCTGGACGTGGACCTCGAGCCCCAGCCCCACGCAGCGGGAGACCAAATAGTCGCGGACGCGGTCGTGCTCGAGCGTGCCGGAGGGGTGCGGCTTGACGCCGATCGCCTGCACGTCGGCAAAGGCGCGGCCGGCGGAGAACTGCTGAGGCGGAGCGCCGGTCGGCAGTGGGGCCGGCGTCCGCGACGCGACCCACGCCAGCGCGCCCGCGAGGACGAGGCACGCGACCAGGGCTGCGGTTCTAAGCATGGGCGCGGCTTCCCCCGAAGCGCCAACTCAACCAGGACTAGGAGCCATAAAGCAAAACGCCCGCCAAGGCGGCGGGCGTTCGCGTCTCAGGGGAGAGAAGGGGAATTCAGGCTGCGACGAGGCCTTCTGAGGGATCGCGCAGCACATATCCGCGGCCCCAGACTGTCTCGATATGGTGCTTGCCGTCGGCGGCGGCCGCCAGCTTCTTGCGCAGCTTGCAGATGAAGACGTCGATGATCTTCAGCTCCGGCTCGTCCATCCCGCCGTAGAGATGGTTGAGGAACATCTCCTTGGTCAGGGTCGTGCCCTTACGCAGGGAGAGCAGCTCCAGCATCTGGTATTCCTTGCCGGTCAGGTGCACCCGGTGGCCGTTCACCTCCACGGTCTTGGCGTCGAGGTTGACGGTGATGTCGCCGGTCTTGATCACCGATTGAGCATGGCCCTTGGAGCGGCGGACCACCGCGTGGATGCGGGCCACGAGCTCGTCCTTGTGGAACGGCTTGGTCATGTAGTCGTCGGCGCCGCCGCCCAGGGTCTTAACCTTGGTGTCGATCTCGGCGCTGCCCGACAGGATCATGATCGGGGTGTTGATCTTGGACACGCGCAGCTGGCGCAGCACGTCCATGCCCGACATGTCGGGCAGATTGAGGTCGAGCAGGATCAGGTCGTAATCGTAGATCTTGCCGAGGTCGATGCCCTCTTCGCCGAGGTCCGTCGTATAGACGTTGAACCCTTCGGACTTGAGCATCAGCTCGATGCTTTGCGCGGTGGCGCTGTCGTCTTCGATCAACAGTACGCGCATTCAATCCCTCCCGACGAGTACGGCCACGCCCAAGTCAACACGGGCGATTCCGCAGGGGTCCCAAGGCCGAGGCTATGAGAACAGGTCCTTAAACTTCGTTAATTCTGAACGGTTCGTTGCTCCGGCTTAGGGTGATTTGCAGGCCCTTCGCAAGCGATCCGCACCAGAAAATTAACCATGTTCGGTCATGCTCCAGCCGTCCGCCCGGCGAGTGAAAAGTCAAGGGCGGTGAATGACTTAGTGCGAGGGGGCTCGGGCTTGCAGAATCTGTTGGCGGCGGTGGAGCGGATCGATCCCCTGACCGTGTCGGGACGCGTCGCCGCGGTGAACGGACTGCTCATCGAGGCGCGCGGCGGTCTGACGCGGCTCGCGGTCGGAGCCCGCGCTTCGATCGTCAGGGCCAACGAACGGCCGCTTCCCTGCGAGGTCGTCGGGTTTCGTGACGATGTCGCCCTGCTCATGCCGTTCGGACCCGTTGAGGGGGTCGCGCCGGGGGCGGAGATTCGCATCGATGCCGACGCCGCCTCGGTGAGGCCCACCTTGGCCTGGCGCGGCCGGGTGGTGGACGCGTTCGGCGAACCTATCGACGGCAAGGGTCCGCTTCCTCAAGGCCCGGCCCCCTATCTGCTGCGCGCGCCGCCTCCGCCGGCCCATGCGCGCGGACGCGTCGGCGAACGGCTCGACCTGGGGGTCCGGGCGATGAACGTGTTCACCACCTGCTGCCGCGGCCAGCGCCTGGGCGTTTTCGCCGGCTCCGGGGTCGGCAAGTCGGTGCTGCTGTCCATGCTGGCGCGCGAGGCATCCTGCGATGCGGTGGTCGTCGGGCTGATCGGCGAGCGGGGCCGGGAGGTGCGCGAATTCATCGAGGAGACCCTGGGCGAAGCCGGCCTCCGCCGCGCCGTGGTGGTGGTCGCCACCTCCGACGAGCCGGCGCTCAAGCGGCG